>Ga0233425_10000487_pt1 | contig 102857 bp, 103 predicted proteins | sample Watercolumn_Towu_2_FD_181712 | JGI IMG/M metagenome (GOLD analysis project Ga0233425, IMG submission 181712) | Freshwater microbial communities from Lake Towuti, South Sulawesi, Indonesia - Watercolumn_Towuti2014_140_MG | ecosystem: Environmental > Aquatic > Freshwater > Lake | place...
AAGCCGTCACGATCTCCAGGACGATTTCGGTGTAGAGGAAGTTCATCCAGTAGGTTTCGAACTCCGGAGCGAAGGAGTCGAGGCCGGCAGCCCAGCCGTAAACGCCTTCGTACCAGCGAACCCACAGGTAGAACACCGTGTAGATCAGAAACGCGAAGCTCAGCCACTTGGTGTCAAGCAAGGGCTTATCTTGAGCCGCGACGCCTCCAATGGTTGTTGTAGCCATAGACATACCTCCAGTTAGTTGTGATTTCACCGATCCACTGGCGCAGACCGGTGCCTCTTTCTCTCTTGCAGTTATTTCCCTTTTTCTAATTTAGGTTATTCACCTACCCTAGTCCTAAGGTGCGGAGGAGTCTATCACTAACGAATGGGGTGTCAAGAAAACAATACTTACAATTTTTGTATGGTCATTCTCCTGTCGGCGCCTGCCTGACATGCGTAAAACCATTATTTTAAAAAGGGTACCTTTAGTCCATTTTCGATATTCCATAATATTGGAATGGTAATAAATTGTTCACGCGCCGCCGAATCCCGCACGCACGCGAGCCAGGTCCTCGGCCGTGTCCACACCGGCCTCCGGCGCCTGCGCAACGACGATCACACGGATCTTTTCGCCCATGGAGAGGATGCGCAGCTGCTCCAGACTTTCGAGCCTTTCGAGCTCGCACGGCGGAGCCGTAACGTAGCGCCGGATAAACCCTACAAAATATCCGTATATTCCAATGTGCCGCAGCCACCCCCCCGACTCGGACAGCACCGGCTCGACGCCCGAGAAACCATTTCGAAAGTAAGGAATAGGGGCACGGCTAAAATAGAGCGAATAATCCTGGGCATCGAGAACAACCTTTACATTATTAGGGTTAAATACCTCCTTTATATCGGTGACAGGGGTTGCCAGAGTAGCCACCTTCGCGGTTTGTTCTTCGATCAAGGCTTCGGCCAATTGGCGGATGAAAGCGGGCACCATCGCCGGCTCGTCCCCTTGCAGGTTGATGACCACCTCCTCATCGGCCCAACCCAGCAACTCGGCCACCTCGGCGATACGCTCCGAGCCGCTGTTATGATCTTCCCGTGTCATCAGCGCGGTCACGCCGAGGCCGGCGACCGCATCGACGATGCGCCGGTCGTCGGTCGCCACCACCACCTGGCCGCAGTCCGCCTCCAGCGCCCGCTCGCACACATGGACGATCATCGGCCTGCCGCCGATCGGCAGCAGCGGCTTGCCCGGCAGGCGGCTGGAGCCGTAACGCGCGGGGATGACGATCTTACAAGCCGCCGTCATCGGCCACCCCGCCAACATGGGCCGACAGCGCGTCGTATTCTTCCAGGCTCAACCGCCTTGCCTCTGCTTCCAGCATCACCGGAATGTCGTCCCGAATCGGGTAAGCCAGGCGGTCGGCCTTGCAGACCAGCTCGCCCGCTTCCTTCTTATAAATCAGATCGCCCTTGCACAGCGGGCAAACCAGGATTTCAAGCAATTTCTTGTCCATCGCATCTCGCCTCTAACAGTTCACACAATCGTTGACCGAACTCCGGCGGCAGTTGCGCCGCCACCGGCACATACCAATGGTCGGGTGCGGCAAGGCCGCGGCACTTCACGGCATCCTTCTCGGTCATCAGCACCACGCAGCCTGCGGGCGGCAGGTCTCCCGGAACGTAGCGGTGATGATCGGGAAACGGCCGCGGCTCGGCGCTCAACCCTGCGCCCGCCAACAGCTCGAAGAACCGCCCGGGGTTGCCGATGCCTGCCACCGCCAGGGCTCTATCGCCGGCAAATGCCGCCAGCGGCCGCCGCTCCCCGCTGATCAGATTGACGGCATCCGCAGCCACCAAGGTCATCGGCCACTCCCCGGCATTTGCCGCGCCGCCGTTGCAAACCACCAAATCCGCCGACTTCAGCCGCCCCGGCGGCTCCCGCAGCGGTCCCGCCGGCAGCAGATGTCCGTTACCGAATCGCCTCGCACCGTCCACCACCGCGATCTCCAGATCGCGGCCCAGGGCATAGTGCTGAAGGCCGTCGTCGGCGATCACCAGGTCGCAGGGGTGGCGGGCCAGGAGTGCGGAAACTGCCAGGCCGCGGTCGCGGTGCACGTAGACCGGCACTTTGGAACGCAGCGCCAGCAGCAAAGGCTCGTCGCCCACATCGGCGGGATCGCTTTCGGCCAGCACTTCGGTGGGCTCACTCGCCGGCCTGCCGCGATAACCGCGGCTGACGATGCCGGGCCGCCAGCCGGCCGCCGCCAGCCTCTCGGCCAGCCACAGCACCAGCGGTGTCTTGCCGGCTCCTCCGACCGTGAGATTGCCGACAATGATGACCGGTACCGGGAAACGCCGGGAAACCAGCAGCCCCCGGCGGTAAGCGGTCCGCCGCAGCGAGGCTGCGGCCGCGAACAGCCGTTCCAGGGGAACTAGCCAGGGATTGGCATCGGCACGCCCGTACCACTGGAACTGGAACCAGGCTTCCAGCCGCCCGTGCGGCGCTGCTCCGGCGCTGGTCACGGCGGCGCCGAGCCGTCGACCGCAGTCTTTGCGGCGAAGGTGATGTGCACGAAACCGGCCTGGGCGGAGGCGTCCAGCACACTCATCACAGCCTGGTGCGGCGTCTTCTGATCGGCACTGATGGTCACCAGCGGATTCTTGTCATCGCCGGCCGCCTGCACCAGGGCCTTCTTCAAGGTGTCGGGGCGGTTGTTGACCAACTGCCGTTCGTTGACGAAATAGCGGCCCTCGGCGTCGATCACCACCTGGACCCCGTGCTGCTCCGGCGGCGCCGAGGAACTCGCCTCCGGCAGCCGGATGTGGAGCGCCGCCTCCCGGCTGAAGGTGGTGGTCAGCACCAGGAAGATCAACAGCACGATCAGCACGTCGATCATCGGGATTAGGTTGAGTTCGGGCTTGTCGGCCCGCTTGGGACGAAAATTCATGGCTGCGCCTAGGCTTCCCGCTCGCCGTGCAGGATTTCGATGAGCCGCAGGGCTTCCTCTTCCATGCGGATCGCCAGATCGTCCACCTTGGCCGAGAAGTGCCGGTGGAACATCAGGCTGGGGATGGCCACCGCCAACCCGGATGCCGTGGTGATGAGGATTTCCGAAATCCCGCCGGCCAGGTGGGCCGGGTTGGTGAGACCCTCGGCGGTGGAGAAGTTGGCGAACACCTTGATCATCCCCAAGACGCTCCCCAGCAGCCCCAGGTAAGGGGAAATCGCGGCGATGGTTCCCAAGGTGTTGAGATAGCGCCCGAGATCGTGGACCACCTGGCGGCCGGCCTGCTCCAGCGCCTCCTTCATGATCTCGCGGCCGTGATGGTAGTTGAGCAGTCCGGCGGCGAACACCGCCCCCAGGGGCGATCCCAGCCGCAACTGACGCAATTGCGCCCGGTCCAGCAAGTCCTTGGTGTGGAGGCTCCAGACCTCGACCACCAGCTCCTTGGGGATGATCCTGCGCGTCCGCAGGGTCCAGAAACGCTCGGCGATGATGGCCAGCGCGACGATCGAACAACCGATGAGCGGCCACATGACCCAGCCGCCGGCCCGAATGATTTCAAACACCTTGTACGCCCTCCCTATAAGTAGCGTGGGTGAATTCTACTCCAGCCGGCCGGCGCGGTTCGCCGGCCGCCGGCAATACGCCGAAATCGTGCCTCAGGCGGTCACGGACCGGACCGGACGGTCCACCCAAAGCCAGGCGATGACCAGGGCCGGCAGGCTGCACCAGGCGGCGGCGGCAAACACCGTCGACGGCCCCAGCAGGTCCCAGCCCAGGCCGCTCCAATAGCTGCCCAGCATCCCGCCGAAACCGTAGCTCAGGCTGCTGTAGAGTGCCTGGCCCTTGCCGTGGTGGACCCCGGCGAAATAGCGGTGGACCAATTGGATCGCCACCGCATGGGAGGCGCCGAAAGTGGCCGCGTGCAACAGCTGCGAGGTTGCCAATAGCAGCGGATGATCGACGAACCGGGCGATCAGCCACCACCGCAGCGCCCCCAACACGATGGCCGCCAGCATGACCTGGCGCAGGCGGAACCGCCGCAGCACCCGCTCCAGCACCAGAAACAGCACGATCTCCGCCACCACCCCGAGGCTCCACAGCATGCCGGTCTGGGCGCCGTCGTAGCCATGATCGTGCAGATAGACCGAGAAGAACGTGTAATAGGGACCGTGCGTCACCTGGATCAACATGGCGACGGCAAAAAAGGCCAGCACGCGGCCTTGCTTGACGATGGCCCACAGGGTCCCCTCGCCATGCCCGGCCTGACGCACCGAACGCTCTCCCACGCAAAGGGTCACCAGGCCCATCACCACGAACAGCCCCAGCATGAGCTGCGGCAGGCAGCCGATGGCGAGCCGGCGATCCAGTGCCCAGCCCAAGGCCGAAACCGATGCGATGAAACCGACCGAACCCCACAGCCGGATCCGGCTGTAGCGGCTGGTGCGGCCGGCCAGATAGGCGAGGGTCACCGCCTCGAACAGCGGCAGCGGCGCGTTCCAGAAGAAGCTCATGAGCAGGGTGGCCACGGCCACCACCGAATAGCCGCCGTCCCACAGGAAAATCGTAAAGCTCAAAGCGGTGAGCCAGGAGGCGAAACGGACCAGCAGCACACTGCGGTCGCAACGATCCGCCAGCCAGCCCCACAGGGCGGGAGACACCAGCTTGGTGGCCGGCAGCAGCGCCATCAGCAGGCCGATGCGGCCGTGGTCGTAACCCTCGGACTTCAGGTACAGGGGCCAGTAAGGCAGGAACGCCCCGAGGGCGGCGAAGTAGAAGAAGTAGAATCCGGAAAGACGCCAATACGGCAGCGGCTCGGCGCGGCCGGGACTCATCCGGCGCCGGCCGGGATCGGCTTTAGGGCGACCCGGACGTCGCCGTTCTGGGCGCGGTGGCGCAGCATGTGGTCCAGCAGCACGATCGCCACCATCGCCTCGGCGATCGGGGTGGCGCGAATGCCGACACAGGGGTCGTGGCGGCCGGTGGTGACGACTTCGGCCGCTTGACCGTCCACATCGATGGTGCGGCCGGGCAGCCGCAGGCTGGAGGTCGGCTTGAGGGCGATGCTCGTGACGATGTTCTGGCCGCTGGAGATGCCTCCGAGGATGCCGCCGGCATGATTGCTGAGAAAACCCGCGGGCGTCATCTCGTCGCGGAATTCGGTGCCGCGCGCCTCGACGCAACCGAATCCGCCGCCGATCTCCACGCCTTTCACCGCGTTGATGCTCATCAGCGCATGGGCCAGATCGGCATCGAGCCGGTCGAAGATCGGCTCGCCCACTCCCGGCGGCACCCCGGCAGCGATGACGTTGACCCGCGCCCCGATGGAGTCGCCGTCCTTGCGCAACCGGTCCATGTAAGACTCCAGCTCCGCGACCCTGGCCGGATCCGGACAAAAGAAGGGGTTGGCGTCCACCACGTCCCAGTCCACCAGGGTCAGACGGATCGGCCCCAATTGCGCCAGGTAGCCGCGCACGCCGATGCCCCAGCCGCTCAGGCACTTCTTGGCAATGGCCCCGGCCGCTACCCGCATGGCGGTTTCCCGCGCCGACGAGCGGCCGCCGCCGCGGTAGTCGCGGATGCCGTATTTCATGTGGTAGCTGTAATCGGCGTGGCCGGGGCGGAACTTCGCGGCGATGTCTGAGTAATCCTTGGACCTCTGGTCGGTGTTCTCGATCAGCAGGCCGATGGGCGTGCCGGTGGTGCGCCCCTCGAACACGCCGGAAAGGATCTTCACCTCATCGGCCTCGCGGCGCTGGGTGGTGTGGCGCGACGTGCCAGGCTTGCGCCGGTCCAGGTCGCGCTGCAGATCGGCCTCGCACAGCTCCAGGCCCGGCGGACAGCCATCCACGATGCAGCCCAGCGCAGGCCCGTGGCTCTCGCCGAAGGTGGTGACGGTGAACAGCTTGCCGATGGTGTTGCCCGACATCGTGGTATCCCGGTTGAGGAGTCAATGTAGCCTGGATAGAGCGGAGCGAAATCCAGGGATGGAGCGCAGCGAAATCCGGGGTCAACGCGCCGCGGAACTCGGCAAGTCGTTAAACCTCCGCCACCCGATGTTCCGCCAACTGCTCCGCCGTCAGCAGAAACACCCCGTCGCCCCCCCGCTCGAAATCCAGCCAGCAAAACGGAATGTCCGGATAGGCCCGCTCCAGCGTCTCGGCGCTGCTGCCCACCTCCACGATCAGGATGCCGCCGGGCTTCAGATGGGCCTCGGCCTCCCGCAGGATGCGCCGCGCGCACTCCAGCCCGTCGGTCCCGGATTCCAGCCCGATCCTGGGCTCCGCATGAAACTCCGCGGGCAGCCCCTGCCATTCGGCCGAGTTCACATAAGGCGGATTGCTGACGATGAGGTCGTAACGGCGCCCCTTGAGACCGGCGTACAAGTCCCCCTCGAGCGGATGGACCTGATCGGCCATATCGTGCTTAACCACGTTGATGCGGGCGACTTCCAGGGCGGCCGGGGAAATGTCCACCGCATCCACCCGGGCGTCGGGAAACGCCATCCCGCAAGCGATGGCGATGCAGCCGCTGCCGGTGCACAAATCCAGGATATCGGTCACCTGATCCGGGTCTTCCAGCCAAGGCGAGAACCGCTGCTCGATCAGTTCAGCGATGGGAGAGCGCGGTACCAGCACGCGCTCGTCGACGTAGAACGGCAGTCCGCAAAACCAGGCTTCGCCGACCAGATAGGCTGCGGGAACGCGCTCCCGCACCCGCCGCTCGATCAGATCCACCACCGCTTCCCGCTCGTCCGGGGTCAGGGTACAGGCGAAAAATCCGGTGGCCAGGTTGTGGGGCTGGTGGATGGCGTGCAACACCAGGGCCGCCGCCTCGTCGATGGCGTTGGCGGTGCCGTGTCCGAAACAAAGGCCCGCGCCGCTGAAGCGGCTGGCGCCCCAGCGGATGTAATCGCCGATGCTGGACAGGGTCGCGGTGACGGATGTGGGTGCGGTCATCAAGGTCGGTGGGGCTTTAAGGATACAGGGCGATCGCATCGAGGCCGGTGGTTTCCGCTAGGCCGAACATCAGATTCATGTTTTGCAGCGCCTGCCCAGCCGCCCCCTTGACCAGATTGTCGATGACCGACAGCACCACCACCGAGGTTCCGCCCTGGGGCCGATGCACAGCCAATTGGCAGCGGTTGGATCCGCGCACGCTGCGGGTGTCGGGATGGCTGCCGAAGGCAAGGACATCGACGAAGGGTTCGTCCCGGTAGCGGGTCTCGAATACCGCCTGCAGATCGCCGGGTTCACCGGCCAGTTCGGCATAGAGGGTGGCATGGATGCCCCGGATCATGGGCACCAGATGGGGCACGAAGGTCAGCCCGACCGGACCTCCGGCGGCCCGCTCCAGGCCCTGGCGAATTTCCGGCAGATGGCGATGGCCGGCCACCCCGTACGCCTTGAAGCTCTCCCCGGTCTCGCTCAGCAACATGGGGATCTCGGCGCGGCGGCCGGCGCCGCTGGTACCGGACTTGGCGTCGGCGATCAAGCGATCGGCACGCACCGCGCCGGTTTCCAGCAAGGGCAGAAACCCCAGCTGCACCGCCGTGGGATAGCAGCCCGGACAGGCCACCAATCGGGCCCCGGCAATCGCCGCGCGGTTGACTTCCGGCAGGCCGTAAACCGCCTGCGGCAGCAACTCCGGACAGGCATGGGGTTCGCCGTACCAGCGTTCCCACACCGCGGCGTCCGCCAGCCGGAAATCGGCGGCCAGATCGATGATCCGCACATCGGAGGCCAACAAGGCCTCGGCCATGCGCATGGCGGTGCCGTTGGGGGTGGCGAAGAACACCAGATCGCAGCCGGCCAACGCCTCCGGCGACGGCTCGCTGAAGCAGCCCGCCACCTGGCCGCGCAGGCTGGGATAGAGTTCGTCCACCCGGCGTCCGGCGTCGCCGCGGGAGGTGACGGTGACGATCTCCGCCTGCGGATGGCGGGCCAGCAGCCGCAACAGTTCGACCCCGGTATAACCGGTGCCGCCGACGATGCCTACCTTGATCATGAGTTGAACGAATCAGCGCAGGAGGCGGCGCGCTCCGCCCCGGACGCGGCGCTCAATGGGAGCCGGAAAACGATTCGACCTTGGCCTTCAGCTTCTGCCCCGGCTTGAAGGTGACCACCCGCCGCGCGGTGATGGGGATCTCCTCGCCGGTCTTGGGGTTGCGGCCGGGACGCTCGTTCTTGTCCCGCAGATCGAAATTGCCGAAGCCGGACAGTTTGACCGCACCGCCGGATTCCAGGGCCGACTTGATTTCGTCGAAAAACTGGTCGACGAGTTCCTTGGCGTCGCGCTTGTTGATGCCGAGGTCCTCCAAAAGCTTTTCGACCAGATCAGCTTTCGTCAATGCCATGTTCAATCTCTCAGTTTTGCTTGAAATTCGTTGGCCAACGCCGCAACGACGGCCTGCATGACCGCGTCCACCCGGACATCCGTGAGCGTGTCGGCGTCATCCTGCAGGATCAGCCCCAGCGCGACGCTCTTCAAACCCGCCCCGATGTTCTCGCCCTGATAGCGGTCGAACACCACGACGTCGCGCAGCAACTCTCCGGCACTGCGGCGTATGCAAGCCACCAGTTCCGCGCAGGCAATCCGGTCCACCACCACCACGGCGATGTCGCGGCGGACCTGGGGAAACTTCGACAACCCCTGGAACGCCGCAAGACTGCGCTGCAGCAAGGGGGCCTGGTCCAGCTCGAACAGGAATACCCGCCCGTCGAAACCCAGTTCGGACTCCAGCCGCGGATGCAGCATGCCGAGCCAGCCCAGGTGGCGGCCATCCAGCATCAGCCGGGCGGACTGGCCGGGATGCAGGGCTGGGTGGGAGGCCGCTGCATAGGCCACCCGCTCGTCGATGCCGCAATGGCGGAACAGTGCCTGCAGATCGGCCTTGACGTCGTAGAAATCGGCCAACCGCGCGCGGGCGCCCCATTGTTCTTCCTCCACCGGTCCCAGCACCAGCCCGGCCAAAGACTTCTCCTGGCGAATCTCGCCCTGTTCTCGGCGGAAACGCAAACCCGACTCGAACAAGCGGACCCGCTGCTGCTGCCGGTTGAGGTTCTTCAAGGCGGCACCGACCAGACCACACCACAATCCGGTGCGCATCACCGCCAACTCGGCGGAAATCGGGTTGAGCAGCGCCAGGCTCTCATGGGCCGGCTCCAGCTTGGCCTGGATCGTGGCGTCGACAAAACTGTAGGTGATCGCCTCCTGGTAGCCGCGGTCGACCAGAATGTCCTTCAAGCGGTCCAGATCCACCCGTGTCTCCGGCTCCGTCTGGAGCCGCATGGCCGACAGCGGGCTGCACTTCGGCAGGTTGTCGTAGCCATAGACCCGGCCGATTTCCTCGATCAGGTCGACTTCCAGGGCGATATCGAAGCGATAGCCCGGCGGAGTGACCATCCAGCCGGACGCATCGGGTTCCACCGCCATCCCCAGGCTCTCCAGGATGGCGCTGATGCGCCCGGCCGGGATCGCCAGACCCAAATAGCCGGTCACCCGTTCGGCCCGCAGCCGGACCGGCGCCCGCACCGGCAGGTGTTCGGCGGCGCACACCTCGACCACGGGACCCGCCACCCCGCCGGCGATTTCCAGCAGCAACTCGGTGGCGCGCGCAATGGCACGATACTGCAGGGTCGGATCGACCCCCCGTTCGAAGCGGTGGGAGGAATCCGTCGCCAGACCGAAGCGGCGCGCCCGCCCGGCGACGGCCACCGGCGCAAAATAGGCACACTCCAGAAACACGGCGGAGGTGTCGTCGCCGACCGCCGAATCGCGGCCTCCCATCACCCCGGCCAGCGCCAGCGGCTTGGCGTCGTCGGCGATCACCAGCATGTCGTCCTGCAGCTCGATGGTCTGGTCGTTCAGCAAGGCCAGGGTCTCGCCGGCGCGCGCCCAGCGCACCCGCACCGAACCCGTCAGGCGGGCGGCATCGAAAGCATGGAGTGGCTGCCCCATCTCCAGCAGCACGTAATTGGTGACATCCACCAGGGGCCCCAGGGAACGCAGGCCGGAGCGGCGCAGCCGTTCCACCATCCAGTTCGGGGTCGGGGCACCGGCGCGCAAGCCCCTCAGCAATCGACCGAGATAGCGCGGGCAGGCTTCGGGTGCCGCCACGTCCACCGGAAACACCTCGGCCATGCCTTCGGCCACCGGGGCGGCCTCGGGGGACTGCCAGGCGAGGCCGTTCAACAGGGCCACTTCGCGGGCGATGCCGTGGACGCTGAGGCAGTCGGCCCGATTGGGCGTCAGATCCACCTCGATGGCCACGTCATCCAATTGGAGGTAGTCGCGCAGATCGGCCCCCACCGGCGCATCCGCGGGCAGCGCCAGCAATCCGCCTTGGCCGTCCTCGAAACCCAGTTCCTTGCCCGAGCACAGCATGCCGAAGGAGCGTACGCCTCGCAATTCGGAACTGCGGATGGTCATGCCGCCGGGCAGCACCGCCCCTTCCACCGCCAGCGGCGCCTTCATGCCCAAAGCCACGTTGGGCGCACCGCAGACGATGGTCAACGGTTCACCACGCCCGGCGTCGACCCGGCAGACCCGCAACCGGTCGGCATTGGGGTGGGGAGACAATTCCAGCACTTCGCCCACCACCACGCCGGAGAATGGGGCGGCAACCGGCTCGATGCTGTCGACCTCCAGCCCGGCCATGGTCAGTTGGGCGGCCAGTTCCGCCGTCGCAATGTCGGGATTGACGCAGCTTCTCAGCCAAGCTTCGCTAAAACGCATGGGGTATCCTTGAAGGTCAGGCGGCCCTGAACTGCTGCAGGAACCGCAGGTCGTTCTCGAAGAACAGGCGCAGATCGTTGATGCCATAGCGCAGCATCGCCAGCCGTTCCACCCCCATGCCGAAGGCGAAGCCGCTGTAGCGCTCGGTGTCGACATCGACGAATTCGAACACCCGCGGGTGGATCATGCCGCAACCCATGACCTCCAGCCAGCCGCTGCCGCCGCAGACCCGACAACCGGTCCCGCCGCACATCACGCACTCGATGTCCACTTCCGCCGACGGCTCGGTGAAAGGGAAATAGGACGGCCTGAAGCGTACCGCGATGTCCTTCTCGAAGAACTTGCGCAGAAAGTCGTAAAGGATGCCGCGCAGATCGGCAAAGCTGACCCCTTCGTCCACCAGGAACCCTTCCACCTGATGGAACATGGGGGTGTGGGTCAGGTCGGAGTCGCAGCGATAGACCCGACCCGGCGCGATCACCCGAAACGGCGGTTCGCCGGACTGCATCACCCGCACCTGCACCGGCGAGGTATGGGTGCGCAGCAGGGTATGCTGGTCGAAATAGAAGGTGTCGTGCATCGCCCGGGCCGGGTGGGATGCGGGGATGTTGAGCGCCTCGAAGTTGTGGTAGTCGTCCTCGATTTCAGGACCCTCCACCACCTCGAACCCGGCGCTCCGAAACAGCCTGCAGATGCGCCGCAGGGTCAGCGAGGCCGGATGCAAGCCGCCGCCGCCCAAGCCGCGGCCGGGCAGGGTCACGTCGATGGTCTCACGGGCCAGGCGCTGATCCAGGGCGCGCGCCTCCAGATCCCGCTTGCGCGACTCCAGCGCGGCCTGAAACCGGTCGCGGGCCTCGTTGATCACCGCACCGGCCAGGCGCCGCTGGTCGGGCGCCAAGGCGCCAAGCGACTTCATGTGTTCGGTGAAGACACCCTTCTTGCCGACGTGGTCGACCCGGATCCGATCCAGTTGAACCAGATCGTCGCAGCGGTCGATGCTGGCGAGGGCGAGGGCAAGGGTTTCGTCAATGTCGGCGGTCACTCCGTCGCTCCCACGTCAGTGCTGCTCGGGCACCGGAGCGGCCCTGAGGGCACGCTCCGGCATGGCTCGAACGCGTGTTAGGCGGGCTTGACCAGCTTCGCCAGTTCGGCGAAGGCGGGCTTGTCGTACACGGCGATATCGGCGAGGACCTTGCGGTCCAGGTTGATGGAGGCCTTCTTCAAACCGTCCATGAAGCGGCTGTAGGAAATGCCGCACTCCCGCGCGGCCGCGTTGATGCGGGCGATCCACAGGGCGCGGAACTGGCGCTTCCTCTGGCGGCGGTCGCGGTAGGCGTACTGGCCGGCCTTGATGACCGCCTGCTTGGCGACCCGGTAGACCCGGCTGCGGGCGCCGTAATAGCCCTTGGCCAGCTTGAGAATCTTCTTGTGCCGGGCGTGCGCCGTGACACCACGTTTAACTCTGGGCATTGCTGATCCCCTTCAAATATCTGGAAACGTTAGACGTAAGGCATCAAACGGGATGCGCTCTTGACGTCCGACGCGTGGAGGGCACCGGTCGCCCGCAGCTGGCGCTTACGCTTGGTGCTCTTTTTGGTCAGGATATGGCGGCGATGGGAATGGCTGCACTTGAACCCCCCGGAAGCGGTCTTCCGGAAGCGCTTCGCCGCGCCGCGGTTGGTCTTCATTTTTGGCATGGTTAACTCCAGTAATCAATCAACTACTTCTTTTTCTTGGGCGCCAAGGTCATGCTCAGCTGCTTGCCTTCCATCTTGGGAAACTGCTCGACGACGGCGTGTTCCGTCAGATCGGTTTCCACCCGCTTCAGCAAATCCATGCCCAATTCCCGGTGGGACAATTCGCGGCCACGGAAGCGCACGGTGATCTTGGCCTTGTCGCCCTCCGTGAGAAACCGAATCAAGCTGCGCAGCTTCACCTGATAGTCACCCTCGTCGGTTCCCGGACGAAACTTGATCTCCTTGATGTGGATCAGCTTCTGCTTTTTCTTGGCGGCCTGCTGCTTCTTGCTCTGCTCGAACCGGTATTTGCCGTAATCCATCACCCGGCACACGGGCGGGTCGGCGCTCGGCGAGATCTCGACCAGGTCGAGGTCGGATTCGAAAGCCATCTGTTTGGCTTCCCGGCTGGAGACGATGCCAAGCTGCTGGCCGTCGGCACCGATCAGCCGGACCTGCGGATACATGATCTCGTCGTTCAGGCGCGGCTCTTTTCTATCGTTCGCAGTGATACCTTGGTCCTCCCGATATTTGGTCAAGCAACAGCCGAGCGGGCCGCGACTTCGCGCGCGAACCGTTCGCAAACCTCCGCCAGGGGAAACGCCCCGAGATCCTGACCGGCTTGGGTCCTGATCGTCACGGTGCCGGACTCGGCTTCCTTATCACCCACGATGAGCATGTAAGGAACCCGTTGCTTCGAGTGTTCGCGGATTTTATAGCCGATCTTCTCATTTCTCAAGTCGGCAGTCGCGCGGAAACCCCGCCGTTTCAATTCGTTAGCAACCGAACTCGCATAATCGCCCTGCCGTTCGGTGATGTTCAGCACCGCGAGCTGAACCGGCGCCAGCCACAGCGGGAAGGTGCCGGCATAGTGTTCAATCAGAATGCCGATGAAGCGCTCCATGGATCCCAGGATGGCGCGGTGCAGCATCACCGGGATGCGTTTGCTGCTGTCTTCGGCCACATACTGGGCCCCCAGCCGTTCCGGCATGGAGAAATCCACCTGGATGGTGCCGCACTGCCAGACCCGGTTGAGGCAATCCCGCAGGGAGAACTCGATCTTCGGGCCATAGAAGGCTCCTTCCCCCGGCTGCAGTTGCCACGGCAAGCCCTTGCTGTCGAGGGCGACCTGCAGGGCCTTCTCCGCCTTGTCCCAGACCTCGTCGCTGCCGACCCGCCGATCCGGCCGGGTCGACAGCTTCAATATGATGTCGGTAAAACCGAAATCGGCATAAACCTTCTGCAACAGGTCGATGAAACGGGATACCTCGTCCTGGATCTGCTCCTCGGTACAAAAGATGTGGGCGTCGTCCTGAGTGAAGCCGCGCACCCGCATGATGCCGTGGAGCACGCCGGACAATTCGTTGCGGTGGCAGGAGCCGAATTCGGCCAGCCGCAACGGCAGATCCCGATAGCTCTTCAAACCCTGGTTGTACACCTGAATGTGGCACGGGCAGTTCATCGGCTTGATGGCGAAATCGCGCTCCTCCGCCACCGTCGTAAACATCTGTTCCTGGAAGGTCTCCCAGTGGCCCGACTTTTCCCACAAGCCCCGCCCCACCACGACCGGGGTGCGGATTTCCTGGTAGCCATTATCGCGGAACACCTGCCGCATGTACTGCTCGACGGTCTGCCACAGGGCCCAGCCGGCCGGGTGCCAGAACACCATGCCCGGCGCTTCTTCCTGCAGGTGGAACAGGTCGAGCTGCTTGCCGATCTTGCGGTGGTCGCGCTTCTCCGCTTCCTCGATGCGGGTCAGATAGTCCTTCAGGTCTTTCTTGTCGGCCCAGGCCGTCCCGTAGATGCGCTGCAGCATCTCGTTGTTGGAATCGCCCCGCCAGTAGGCCCCGGCCATCTTGGTGAGCTTGAAGGCCTGCAGCTTGCCGGTATCCGGCACGTGGGGACCGCGGCACAGATCGACGAAGTCGCCCTGGGAATACAGCGAAATCGGCTCGTTGGAGGGGATGCCGGCGATGATCTCGGCCTTGTAGTCCTCTCCCAGTCCCTTGAAGAAGCCAACCGCCTCATCCCGCGGCATCTCGCTGCGAACCACGGACTGAGCCTGACCGGCCAGTTCCGCCATCTTGCTCTCGATGGCTTCCAGATCCTCGGGCCGAAACGGGCGCTCGAAGGCGAAGTCGTAATAGAAGCCATCTTCCACCACCGGCCCGATCGTAACCTGAGCCGAGGGAAACAGGCTCTTCACCGCCTGCGCCAGCAAATGCGCGGTGGAATGGCGGATGACTTCGAGGCCTTCCGGATCGCGCCCGGTGACGATCGCCACCTGGGCATCGGCATCGATCCGCTGCGACAGGTCCACCAGCCTGCCATCGACCTTGGCGGCAACCGCCGCACGCGCCAGCCCGGCTCCGATCGCCTGGGCCACTTCATGCGGCGTCACCGCGCGGTCGAACTCCCGCACGCTTCCGTCGGGCAGTGTTATCGCAGGCATAGTTGACGAACCGATCCGTTAGAAAACCGTCATCAAACAAAAAAGCATCGCCCAGCGATGCTTTTTCAAATTTGGTAGGCACGATTGGACTCGAACCAACGACCCCCACCATGTCAAGGTGGTGCTCTAACCAACTGAGCTACGCGCCTGTGTTTCAGAGTCGCGCATTATAGCGGCGGCGGCAGGCGATGGGAAGCCCAGTTTACGAAAACCGGCGTACTCCGGCATTGGTTCGCGGCATGGAGCGTCACTGCAGACCCCACGGCAGTGCCGAAAGCACATGAAATTCCATTGGATCCGAGGGTGAGCCAGCCTCGATACCGGGCGGATACAGGGTCGCAAGGACGTTCCCTGCGACAAACGCCATCGAAGCAAAAGGGCTCGGCAGCCGGAGCCGCTCTGAACGTCGGCTCTCACGTTCTTGACTAGCCAGGCCACACCAACACATTGCAGATGTTCAAAGCGAAGAGCCTGTTGCCTGTCACGCGTAGGACTTGTGTTGATAAGAGGTAGCGGAGTATTCGGCTGGGCCTACTAACCCCGCTACTTAACAATCCGTGTTGGCGCTATTCGGCTCTCCCCTCCTTGCGAGGCCGGGAAGCGGGCTCATGGACGCCCGCCGCCACACCCGCGGCGTCCTTGAACGGCGCGGCTCCGGGCCTTGGCGGGCGGAATGGGCAAGACGAAACCCCAGGTTGTTGTTCCGGTTGTCCGGGTTGTTCCTGTTGCGGTTGGCCGAGCGGAGGTTCGCCGGTTGGTTGTTCCAGGAACCGCCGCGGATCACCCGCTGGCCGTCGTCTGGCCCGCTCCCCGGCGAAACACGATGTCGGAAAATATCCGCGCACGCAAGCCTTCGGTGTCGGCATGGCGGGCGTGGCCGATCCAGCTTTGCACGGCCGGGTCGATGTCGTCCCAGCCCAACCGTCCAGCCGCATAGCCGGCCGCGAAGCGGCGTAGCTTGCGGATAAAGCGCCAGCCATTGTCGTTGCGTAGCCGGCGGCGGTCGGGGAAGACGGTGTAGCCCAGCCAATCGAGGCCACAGCGTACCGGCACAATGTGGGCTTTCTTTGGGTGAAGCCGGAGGCGGTCTTTGGCCAGTTCCGCGGCGAGGCTGTCGCGCAAATCGGCAAGCTGCGACTTGTCGTTGCCCAACGCGACCATGTCATCAACGTAGCGGAGATAGGTCACGACCCCCAGCTTTTCCTTAACGACGTGATCGAAGCGATCAAGGTAAAGGTTGGCGAAAAACTGGCTGGTCAGGTTGCCGATGGGGATGCCGCTGCGCCGCTCCAGCGGCGTGAACAGGTCGTCGCCGGGAAAATAGTTCAGCGGCACTTCGGCCGTCGCTCGCGGGCTTTCGTCGATGATTCGATCCAGCAGGGCCAGCGTACGTTGATCCTTGAGATACCGCCGGAGCTTGCCCTTGAGCAACTCATGATCAATGGAAGGAAAATAGCGAGCAATGTCCATCTTCAAGGCATAGCGATAACGCTGCGCCCAGCCCTGGTAACGGCCGATGGCGGCATGGGTGCCTTTACCGTGCCGGCAGGCATAGGAATCGAAGATGAAGCGGCGGTCGAGGGGCGGTTCGATGACGTTCAGCAAGGCGTGGTGAACGACCCGGTCGCGAAACGGCGCTGCGGCAATCAGCCGGGGCTTGCGTTCATAAATGGTGAACAACCGGTATTCACCGGGCATGTATTCACCGGACACCAGTTCCCGTTGCAGGTTGATGAGCTCGCTTTCCAGACTCAAGTCGAAGCTGGCCACGGCGGGCCGGCGGCGTTTGCCGCAACGGGCTCTGTGGAAGGCGGCCAGCAAATTGTCGAAAGCGACGATCCGCGGCCAAATGCCGCCGAGGCGTTTCATTCGTTGGGCGCCGCCCGGCTCTGGCTGCGCAGCCAGCCTCCGAGCTGGCGGCCCAGTTCATCCATCAACTGCGCTCCGTGCTCGTATTGACGAATCGGCACGACCTGGAACTCATGCGCGAGCCGCCACAGGTGTTTGGCGGTCTCCAGCCGGAGGTTGGCCTGTTGCAGGCTCTCGCGCTTGTGGTGGGTGAAAGCGGCTTGCACGCTGAGCTCCAACACCTGCAACAACACCGACTCCAGACGCTCGCCCAAGGTGAACCGCCGCACCCGGGGAAATTTGTCGATCTGCGGAATCATCCAGCGCAGCAGTTCATGGGCTGCCTGCACCGCTTGCGGGCTGGTGTCCTTTTTCATGGGCTACCCCCCAAAAAAAATCGCGGCTCGGCCCTCCGGGCCGAGTGCAAAGGGAAAAAGAACGAAGGGCAAAGGGTTACGGTAAGTCCTGGGCAAAACGAAACCCCAGGGTGAAGTCCCGGCTGACCGGGCTGTCCCCGAAGCGGTCGGCCGAGCGGAGGTCCGCCGGTTGGTTGTCCCAAGAACCGCCGCGGAGCACCCGCAGGCCGGACGCGCAAACCTCGCCATCCAACCAACGACTCCCATCGACCGGCGCATTTTCGTAGGTGTCATGATAGCAATCGTCCACCCACTCCCACACGTTGCCGAGCATGTCATGCAAGCCCCAGGAGTTGGCCTTGAATTGCCCCACGGGAGCGGAGAAGGCATACGGGTCATCGCAATCAAACGACGGCCAGTTGATGTTGTAGCGGCTATTGATCTTTTCCAAATTCAGTCGATCCAGCACGTTGGCAAATCCGCAGGCCGCGTTGTGTTCGGGATCATCGCCCCAAGGCCGGGCGGTCAGGGACTTGGCCCTCGCCGCATATTCCCATTCGGCCTCGGTCGGGAGACGGAAGTGCTTGCCGGTTTTCTCCGAGAGCCAGACCGCGTAGTCGGCTGCGTCTTCCCAACTGACGTTGACGACCGGCAATTGCCCCGGCGGCGCATTCTTTAACTCGGCCTCCGATTGCGGATCGCCGGGCGGCGTCTGATGTCGGTCATTGGCAAATCGGGCATATTCTTCAATCGTGACCTCGTATTTGGCCAAGCGGAATTTGCTTTTGATTTCGACCCGGCGCAAGGGCTTTTCGTCAGCTTGGGCTTCAGGATCGATGCTGACACCTTCACAACCCTGCGGCACCGGATCGTCCTTTGCGCGGGAACCCATGCAAAACCCGCCGGGATCAATGGTTACCCATTGTTCATCGCGATAAGGCAGCGGCTTGCGCAGTTCCCGAGCCGGACTGGCAACGGCCATTTCGTACACACCGCCGGCCGTCATCGCCGTGGCAAGCATAGCCGGGCTGGCATAGGCCCCGATCAGGCGCCAGGTCTGGCGCCGCCGTCGGCCCAGATGATGGGACACCGCCCGGGCCACGAAATCGTGGGAGAGCTCCCACAGCGTCTTGGCCTGATCCAGGGGCCGGGCCAGACCGGCCGCCGCCAGGGCGTTCAGCATGGCGCCCACGTCACCGCGCTTGAGTCCGGTGAGACGGACAAGCTCGTCCTTGGTCTTCGGCTGCTTGGTTTCCTGGCTGGTGATCAAGCGCTCGAGCACCGGCCTTGAAAAGGGAAAATCCGGGTGGTCGACCACCTGTGCGATATACCCCCTCACCAGATCTCCGGCATCCAGGCTGCTGATCGAAGCGGTCTTGCCGCTTTCAATGACATGCCCGAGCACATTGAGGGTAATGGGACGAATCAGGCCGGGCGTGCCGTCCAGAGCCGCGGCGCTGGCCAGCAAGGCCTCCAGCGCTTCGGGGCCCAACCCCAGCTGGGCGCCATTGAGGAATTCGGCGGCCACGGAATGGGTGAACCGCCCCACTTCCAGCCGGTTGACTCCGGCGTGCACCTCCGGCAGCCCGGCTTCTTCGAGTTGCGGCTCGTATTCACGGCGCAATACCAGCACCATGCGAACCTTGGGATTGGGTTTGGCGACGAATTCGCCCCACAGGCCAGCGAAACGTTCGCGCGCCGCCGGTTCTGCAAGAATGACGAATTCTTCGAACTGATCAAGCGCGAGAAACAGTCCGCGCTCCGCCTTGCGAGCGACCGTTTCTATCAGTTGGCGGGTGGTCGTTTCGGCCTCCGGCCGCTTGCCCCGGTTCGAGGCTAATTCCGCTATGAGCGCTTCGCGCAATGCCGACTCCGGATCCTGGTAGGCTCGGGCTTCCAACACGATCCAACCGCTTTCGCGCAGCTTGGGCAGCACGTAAGCGTTGAGCAGGGAACTCTTGCCCGAACCGGAATCGCCCGTGATGTAGAGCGGTACTGCAGTGGCCGACTGAACCCAGTTCAGCGCCTTGACATGGGCGCCATCGGCACGGCGGTAGGCGTCGATGTCTTCAGGCCGATTCTCGTAAGGGCCGATGCGAAAGTAGCCCTTGGGTATTTGCGGATCGGTTCGGGCCAGCAGACTGACTCGGCGTTGCCGGCGGAGGTCTGCTGCTTCCTGCGCCAGGTGCCACAACGTCGCCAGAGTGGGCAAACCAAACAGAACAAGCATCCGCCAAGTCGATGAACTGAACGTAAAGTCAAACCAATGCTTGAGGGCGTAATCGATGACGCCGGCCCAGCCCAGCGCCAGTACGGTGACGTACAGCAGGGCCGTGGTTCGTTGCAACAGCTTAACGGGCAGAAAGTTCCGCACGGCATCGAGGGCGGCTTGGTCCGGCTGCGGCAGGTCGGGAAGCTTGAGACTCGGGGCATCGCTCACGTTGACCTCCATGGCGCATCTGAGAGAAGGGGGATTATTTTTGGTGTGGCAGGAAGATCATACCGGATGAGCCGTACCATTCGCGTGTCAGAATCATAGGGAACTGAAGACAGAGAATGCCGCGCCTTGGGGGTCACTGAGCATCCGCAATGGCCTATGTGCCGCGGAACTTAAGGCCGAGAACTTCCCGGCCAAGGACGCCATGAAGTCGGGCAATTCTCCTTCCGAGGCGAATCGATGCCGTGGAAACCCGCAAGTGCCGCCCCCGACGGGAGAGCGGCGCCCCTTTTGGGGGCAAGATCCCGCCTCCGGGCGGGAGCGCGCCCCCAAGCGAGAAGCTTCGGACTTTGAGCCGGATCGGCCGCGCTCCGAGCCTGAACGATGCCGCAAAAAGGAACGACGTCCTCGATCAGAGGGAGAATGCTCTGACATCAAGTGAGATCGGCGGGGTTCGGAGCGGGAACGATGTCGCTAAAAAGGGGCATCGCTCCCGCGTTGAGGGAGATCCATGCCCCTCGATGGGGCATCAGGCCGTAGGATGCGGTAAGGCACGAACCGCATCGTTCGCGATCGATGCGGTTCCTTCCGTCACCGCATCCTACGAGCTACGAGCTGTCGTCACCGCCTACGAGCTACGAACTCATAGGATGCTGCCGAGGAACGAGGCGCATCGATCGCGACTCGGATGGCGCAACGTGGCATCTGTTGGCGTTACCGCCTGGCCCTCACCCCATCCCCTCTCCCACAGGGAGAGGGGGTTAACGGGTTGAGTCAGCCCGGCGGCCACCCCAGCCGGCGCCCGCCCAGCACGTGCAGGTGCAGGTGATACACCTCCTGTCCCGCATCCTGTCGGCAGTTCACCACGGTCCGGTAGCCGGTCTCGGCCAGGCCCTCCTGCCTTGCAACGACTTGGGCTGCACTCAACAGCTCGGCCATAAGGCCCGGGTCGCCCAGCTCATCGAGGGTGGGAACGTGGCGCTTGGGGATCACCAGGACGTGGACCGGCGCCTGCGGACGGATGTCGCGGAAAGCCAGCACCTGCTGATTTTCGAATACGATATCCGGCTTGATCTCGCCGGACACCATGCGGCAGAACAAACAGTCGCTCATCGCTCTCTCCGGTTTCAGTCCAGGTCGTACTGGTACAGCGGGTCCAGCTGGATATCCGGGGTCAGGGTCAACAGCTCCCGAATGATGCCGTCGTGCAGACCGTAGATCCAGCCGTGCAGCAGCGGACTGCGATCGGCCTTCCAGGCCCGCTGAATGATGGCGGTGTGCGCCAGGTTGTGGACCTGCTCGATCACGTTCAACTCGGCCAAGCGGTTCCAGCGTCCTTCCTCGGCTTCCTCTGCGTCGATGTCGCGGCGGTGCATGCGGTAGACGTCCTTGATGTTCTTCAGCCACTTGTTGGCGAAAAACAAATTGGGGTTGGGCTTGTTCATCGCCGCCCGTATGCCCTTGCAGCGGTAATGGCCACACACGATGACGTGCTTCACCTTGAGCAGGTTGACGGCGTACTCCAGCGCTCCCAACAAGTTAAAATCGGAGTGGGAGACTTGGTTGCCGGTATTGCGATGGACCAGGATCTCGCCGGGCTCGCTGTTGGTGATCTCATCGGCATGCACCCGGCTGTCGGAACAGCCGATCCAGAACACCTCGCAGACCCGGTCCTGCCGCAGCCGGTCCAGGAATTCGGGGTCCTGGGCCAGCTTCTCCTGGACCCAAGCCTTATTTTCCAGCAACAAGCGTTCGGTTGACTTCATGATGCCTCCGGCAAGCGATTCGAAAGACCCATCCCGCTCGCCCCCACCGGAAAGACGCGGCCGGGCAGCGGCAAGCCCCGGCCTAGGGACGCTCGTCCAACTGGCTCTGCTTGTCCACGATCAGCAGATCGGCGCGCGAGACCCCGAGCCGCAACGCCACCGGACAAGCCACCAGGACCGACGAGTAGATACCGAATACGATGCCGATGGTCAGGGCCAGGGCGAAATTGTGCAAGGCCTCGCCGCCGAAGAAGAACATGGCCAGCACCATCAGCTGGGTCATGGAGTGGGTGATGACCGTGCGCGACATGGTGGCGGTGATGGCGTTGTCGATCACGTCGATGACGCTGGCCTTGCGCATCTTGCGGAAGTTCTCGCGCACCCGGTCGAACACCACCACCGATTCGTTGACCGAGTAGCCCAGGATCGCCAGCACACCGGCCAGCACCGTGAGGGTGAACTCCCACTGGAAGAACGCAAACATCCCTAAGATGATCACGATGTCGTGCATGTTGGCGATGATGGCCGCAAGGGCGAAGCGCCAGGTAAAACGCAGCGCCAGATAGCCCATGATGCCGGCCGCCACCAGCAGCAACGCCAGCATCCCGCTCTCGTACAGCTCCTTGCCCACCTGGGGACCGACGAATTCCACCCGCCGCAGTTGGGCGGTTGCGTCCTGGGCCTTCAGCGCCTCGAACACCTGGTTGCTGAGCTTGCTGCCATTCATGTTTTCCTTGAGCGGCAAACGAATCAGCACCTCCTTGGTGGTGCCGAAGGTCTGCACCGCGATCTCGGAAATCTGCTGCTGCTCCAGGGTGGTCCGGATGGTGTCGATATTGGCCGGCTGGGAATAGCTGACTTCCATCAGCATGCCGCCGGTGAAGTCGATGCCCAGATTGAGTCCCCGCAGAGACAGGGCCAGGATGGCCAGGATGAAGGTGACCAGGGAGATGGTGGTGGTCAACATCCCGTAGCGCATGAACGGGATGTTGCGTTTGATCTTAAAGAATTCCACGGCGATGGTCCTCAGATGGCGATCTTGCCGAGCTTGCGCTGGCGGCCGTAACTCAGGTTGACCAGGCTTCTGGACACCAGCACGGCGCTGAACATGGAGGTCATGATGCCCAGCATCAACACCAGCGCGAAACCGCGGATGGGGCCCGAACCCAGCAGGAACAGGGCCAGGCCTGCGACGAAGGTGGTGACGTTGGAGTCCAGAATGGTGGCGAAGGCCCGCTCATAGCCGGCGTGTATGGCCATGTGGGGGGTCACGCCGTTGCGAAGCTCCTCGCGGATACGCTCGTTAACCAGCACGTTGGCGTCGATGGCCATGCCGACCGTGAGGGCGATGCCCGCCAAGCCGGGCAGGGTCAGGGTCGCCTGCATGGCGGACAGGATCGACACCAGCAGCAGCACGTTCATCCCCAGAGCCAGCACCGAGAAAGTGCCGAACACCTGGTAGTAGACGATCATGAACACTGCGATGGCCAGGAAGCCGTAGACATTGGACTTCACGCCGATGTCGATGTTTTCCTTGCCCATGCTGGGACCGACGGTGCGTTCCTCGACGATGTCCACCGGCGCCGCCAGGGCGCCTGCACGGAGCAGCAGAGCCAGGTCCCGGGCTTCCTCGGAACTGTCCAGGCCGGTGATCTGGAAGCTCTTGCTGAAGTGACCGCGGATGGTGGCCACGTTGATGACCTCTTCCACCTTCTTCTTGGTGGTGACCTTCTTGCCGTCGACTTCCTTGGTCTCGCTCTTGTTCTCGATGAACACCACCGCCATCGGCTTGCCGATGTTCTCTTTGGTGGTATCGGACATCTTCTTGGCGCCGACGCTGTTCAGCCGGATGAACACCGCGGCGGAGCCGGACTGCTGCTCGAACCCGGCGTTGGCATCGGTCACCTGGTCGCCGGTCACGATGATCTTGCGCTGCAGCAGGATGGGCTTGCCCTGACGGTCGCGGTACAGGCGTGCGCCCAAGGGCGCCTTGCCGTCGGGGCCGATGCTGTGCTCGGTGTCGGCCAAGCGGAACTCCAAGGTCGCGGTGGCGCCGAGGATCTCCTTGGCGCGGGCGGTATCCTGTACGCCCGGCAGCTGCACCACGATGCGGTCTTCGCCCTGTTGCTGAATGACCGGTTCGGCCACCCCCAATTCGTTGACGCGATTGCGCAGCGTGGTGATGTTCTGGGCCACGGCGAACTTGCGCACTTCCCGCAGCTCGCTGTCGGATACCTTGGCCCGCAGCGTAAAATCCACTTCCGCCGCTTCCAGCTGCAAACCGCGCAAGTCTTTCTTGATCACGTCGCGCCCCTGCTGCAGGGTGGCCTCGTCGACGAACTTGACCACGATGTCGGCCTTGTCCCGATCCACCGTGGAATAGCGGATCTTGTTGTCCCTAAGTATGGTGCGAATCTCCTCGGCGTAACGTTCGCGGGCCTGCTGCACCGCCGCATCCATGTCCACCTGCAGCAGGAAATGCACGCCTCCGCGCAGGTCCAATCCGAGGTACATGGGCTTGGCATTGAAGACCTGGAGGAAGGCCGGGGTCGAAGGCGCCAGGTTCAGGGCGATGGTGTAGCCGGCGCCGAGGGCGCCATTGAGGATGTCGGACGCCTTGAGCTGGGCTTCGGTATCGTCGAACCGCACCAGAATGCGGTTCTCCGTCATCTCCACCTTCTTAGGCCTAAGGGCCGCATCGGTGAGCAGCTTTTCGACCTGCAGGAGAGTGCTCTGGTCGATCTTGGAGGTGCGCTGGGGCGAGATCTGCACCGACGGGTCCTCGCCGTAGAAGTTGGGCGAAGCGTACAAGCCTGCCAATACCAGGATCGTCAGTATGAGCAGGTTTTTCCACAAGGGATACTGGTTAAGCATGGTTTACAGCCTGTAAGTCATGTGCTCGGCGATCGCGCCCGGCGCGGGAATTCCGGGACCGCCGGGGTCTACTTCTCGGTGCGCTTGCGGGCCTTGTAGGTACCCTTGGGCATCAGCGAAGCGATGGCGTGCTTTTGCACGAAGATCACGTTGCCCTCGCCCACCTCCAGATGCACGAAGTTGTCGTCGATGTCGACGATACGGCCCAGCACGCCTCCGCTGGTGACCACTTCGTTGCCCTTGGTCAGGGCGTCCACCATCTTCTTTTGATCACGCCCCTTCTTGTGCTGCGGCCAGATGATCAGAAAAAAGAAGGCGAGGAGGATACCGAACGGCAAAATCGCATCGATCAAGCCGGGAGCTTGCGCCGCCGCCGGTGCGGCCTCGGCGAAAGCGTCGGAAATCAGAAAACTCATGGGTTTATTCTCGTTGTTATCGTCGAACGGAAATCACGCATTATACACAAGCCCCTCGGATTTACTCCGCCGCCGGTGGAACTCGGCGGCATAAGTCTCCAGCCTGCCTTTCCCGATCGCCTGCCGCAGCTCCGCCATCAGTTCCTGGTAGTAGTACAGGTTGTGGATGGTATTGAGCCGGGCGCCGAGGATCTCGCCGCACTTATCCAGATGCCGCAGATAGGCTCGGCTGTAGTGGCGGCAGGTGTAGCAGCCGCAGCCTTCGTCGAGCGGTGCGGTATCGTCACGATAGCGCTGGTTGCGGATGCGGATGTCGCCGTTGCGGGTGAACAGATGGCCATTGCGGGCGTTGCGGGTGGGCATCACGCAATCAAACATGTCGATCCCGGTCCGCACGGCATCGACGATGTCCTCGGGCGTGCCCACCCCCATCAGGTAACGCGGCTGGTTGACCGGCAACCGCGGCAACAGCCCGTCCAGGATGCGCTGCCTATCCTCCTTGGGCTCACCCACCGACAGTCCGCCGATGGCATAGCCGTCGAAACCGATGTCCATCAAGCCGGCGGCGGAATGCGACCGCAACTCGTCGTACATGCCCCCTTGCACGATACCGAACAGAGCCGCGGGGTTGTCGTCGTGGGCGGTCTTACTGCGGGCCGCCCACCGCAGCGACAGCTCCATGGAACTGCGCGCCTGGTCGAAACTCGCAGGATAAGGCGTGCATTCGTCGAAGATCATGACGACGTCGGACCCCAGGGTGCGCTGCACCGCCATGGATTCCTCGGGCCCCATGAACACCGGGCTGCCATCCACCGGCGAGCGAAATCGGACACCTTGCTCGGTAATCTTGCGCATCGCCCCCAGACTGAACACCTGGAAGCCGCCCGAATCGGTGAGTATCGGCCCGTCCCAGTGCATGAAGCCGTGCAGATCGCCGTGCCGGGCGATGACCTCCGTGCCCGGCCGCAACAACAGATGAAAGGTGTTGCCCAGTATGATCTCGGCGCCCAATCCCCGCAGTTCCTCCGGAGTCATGGCCTTGACCGTGCCATAAGTGCCCACGGGCATGAACGCAGGAGTCGCCACCCGGCCCCGCGCAAAACGCAGCTCGCCCAAGCGGGCACGGGCGTCGATGCGATGAACGAAAAATTCCACGTCAGATTGACAGCGACAAACGAACAGGCCTGTTGTGGAAAAATTCAACACCAAGGACAAACCGACCACCAGGAAGCGTACGAGTTTCGGAGCCGTCCTGCTCAGGAAGTCGCCGTGTCGCACACACCGGGCGCGTTACCTCAACCACAGTTCACCCACAAATTCGACGAGCCGAAAGCCTTAAGCCATTGGCGTCGTCGAGGTTCGCGTGACAGCAGGCAAAAAAAACGCCCTGCAGTCACTCGCAAGGCGTTGCTCTTATTGGCTGGGGGACTAGGATTCGAACCTAGGTTGACGGAGTCAGAGTCCGTAGTCCTGCCGCTAGACGATCCCCCAATGGACCCCGGCCAGGGACCGGGTTCCGGAATTAACGCTTGGAGTACTGCGGGCGTCTTCTCGCCTTGTGCAGACCGACCTTCTTACGTTCGACTTCGCGGGCGTCGCGAGTGACGTAACCAGCCTTACGCAGCGGTGGCCGGAGGTTCTCGTCGTATTCGATCAGAGCGCGGGTAACCCCGTGCCGGATGGCGCCGGCCTGCCCGGAAGGGCCGCCGCCAGCCACCATGACCACGATATCCACCTTGTCGCCGATTTCCAGCAATTCCAGCGGCTGACGGACGATCATGCGGTCGGTCTTGCGGCCGAAGTACTCGTCGATGGTCCGGCTGTTGATGACGATTTGTCCCGTGCCGGTCTTTGCGTAGACACGAGCCACCGCACTCTTGCGACGACCGGTCCCGTAGTATTGCGTTTGTGCCATGGTTGACCTGATCAGTAGTTAGACTTCCAGCAACTTGGGCTGCTGGGCGTGATGGTTGTGCGTGCCGCCGGTATAGACCTTGAGCTTCTTGAACATGGCCCGGCCCAGAGGATTCTTCGGCAGCATGCCTTTCACGGCGATCTGGATGATCCGCTCGCCATGGGTTTGACGCATCTTGCCCAAGGGGGTGGCCTTCATGTTGCCGATGTAACCGGTGTGCTGGTAGTAGACCTTGTCCTGTTCCTTCCTGCCGGTGACACGAACTTTTTCAGCGTTGACCACGATGATGTAGTCGCCGGTGTCGACGTGCGGGGTATATTCGGCCTTGTGTTTGCCGCGCAGGCGCCGCGCGATCTCCGTGGCGAGCCGGCCCAGCGTCTTGCCGTCGGCGTCGATGAGGTACCAATCCCGCGTAACTTCGGCCGGCTTTGCGCTGAAAGTCTTCATACTGCTATACGCTCCAAACGAGTACAGTCTTTTTGGAAAGCGGCGAATCATACAGCAGGGGTTGGCGGTTGTCCAACACACACAACACAGACTGAGCGGTTCAGCTGCAATAGGCCTGCAGCAGTTCCAGGCAAGCCGCGACCGCCGCCAGGTGAGCGATCTCGTAACCGTGGGTGTTGTCGGCCGGAAACCCCAGACAGGCAGCCTTGGGCACGGTGCCGTTTTTCATCACGATGGAGGCATCACTGCCGAAGCCGTTCAGCACGACGCGCTGAATTTCCACCCCGATGCCGGCCGCCACAGCCGCCAGCCGGCAATTCAATTCCTCATCATACAAGCCGTAGCCATCCTGGGAAACCAGGACCGGCCGGTGATCATGGGGCAGAAGATATTCGGCGGACTTGGGGCAGATCTCCAGGGCGATGAGTTCATCGAACGCGCGCTGGCGGGTGAAATACATGGCACCGATCGCCCCCACCTCTTCCTTCGCGGTAAACGCCAGATGAACGTCCATTGCGGGCTCGTGCAGGGTTTCCGCGAGCAGCAGCAGGATCGCCACCGAAGCCTTGTTGTCGAGGGTATAACTGGCGACGTATTCGCCGAGGCGGAACGGCGACTTGCGGTGTTTTCCGACCACCATACGGGTTCCCGGCCGGATGCCCGCTTCCTGCAACTCGCATTCGGAGAGCTTGGTTTCGATCCAGGCATCCTCCCATTTCAAGGCCTTGTCGTCCTGATGGCACTTCTGCGGCGACTCGTGCGATACATGGCGGGAACCGAAGCTGAGTATGCCGGAAACGATCGCTGCGTCGCCCAGCAAATCGACCACCCCCTCTCCGTACACCCAGGGAAACGCGCCTCCCAGTTTGCGCACCTCCACCCTGCCCCCGCGTCCGACCCGTTTGACGATCGCGCCGATCTCGTCCTTGTGGGCGGTGATGGCAACCGAACGCACAGGGTCTCGGCCGGGAATATGAGCGACGATATTGCCCGCCGCGTCCTGGCGGGATTCGACACCCAACCGCTTCAAAGCGGCAAGAAGATAGTGGTCCACTTCGGTTTCGATACCGCTGGGCGAATGGCATAGAACCAGGTCTTCGATGAGCGCAAACAGCCGCGTGCCTGTTGATGGGGACACTTTGACTCCCGTTGGATCGACAAATAGGGGCAGCCCGCCGTCAGCGCCCGGAACTCCGGGCGATGTTACACTGCCAGCAGTTGCCCGCGAGGCCCGAGCGCCTCAGCTGATTTCTACCGACCGATAGGGGCCGACAATGCGAAGAATATCCGCCTATCCGATCGCCGCAGGACTGATCCTGTGCCTGACCGCCGGCTCGCTCGCCGCGTTGCCGACGCACTCGTCCTACCGCTATGCCGGCAAGGTCTTCGAATATAGCATCACGCCAACCGGCGAAAACTATACCTTTGAATTCGAGGAGAACCCGGGAACGGTGGACGACCGGCTCAAGATCATCGGCCACATATTCCAGACGGTCTACGACGATTCGTCGATTCCCGCCAAGCACCATTACTTTTTCATGAAGGAAGGCGCCAAGTGCTTCGTCTACGAAGCCAGCCTCTACACCTATCACGCATGCATCCTCCCCAATGAATATTCACCGGGCAATCGCGACCGGTTCTGGGGTTTTGTAACCCGCATTCCCAACGGCTGGTGGCTGGTGAGCAGGAACTTGATCCCGGCTTTATTGGTGTTGGGCGCCAGCCTTTACTACTTATTCAGGAAGTAGAGGCCACCAGCGCCGCGGGTCGATCGACCCAAACAGCAAACCCACCTACAGGTGGGTTTGTCGAGTGGGGAGCCGATCATTGCATCGGCTCGGATCGATCGGTTCATTCCTGAGGTATTGCATCTCCAAGCTTGGCCGTGACGCGCTGCCTGATCAGTTCGAACTCCTCGTCTCCCTTGTGCTTGGTGATCGTCCTGACCTGGCATTTCAAAGTCACCGGCAAATCGATGAATACGCTGTCGCCGAGCATTACGGACACCACCTCCTGATCCTCGACAGTCCCTGAGGCTGTGCAAACATCGGCGACCAGGCTCTCGCCATATCCGTTGTTTTCATCGTTCAAGGAAATGCCCCTGAGCCGGAACATCACACCCGCGTCCGGAGTACCCGAAAACTTGAGCTTTCCGGTTCGTACCATCTTCGTGGTACTGCAATCGACGTCGGTACATTTTTCCTCATTCGTCACCCATTCCGCCTTCACTTCCGAAGTGGTGAGCTGATAGTCGGAGTCGACATAGACATCCCCGTCGAACTGATAGGCACCGATCCCCAGCGACACCGCAAGAGTCTGCTCGGCATCGGCATCCTGCAACAGGGTGGCCAGGTCGATTTCGTTGGCCGCCAGTGTCGCGGCCGATATCTTCAGCGTGACAACGTACTTGCCGGTCGTCGTGACCGCACAGGTCTTCTCCTCGAGATCACGGTCGTATCTGCACTTGAGCTTGTCGCTCCGGGTTTCGGTCAGCCGGAGCGAGTCGGCTTGCGCCGGAGTGTTGGCGAGGCAGGCCAGGGCCGAAAGCATCAGGACAGAGCAAACCCGGATGACGGGATTAGCGGGACAAACGAATGAACTCATGATTTTTCTCCGATTCGGAACGACTGCGCTGCCGGAAGTTTAGGAGATCACTCCGGGCCGAATGTGAAGCCGCTATCACCTCGGCGAACGCCCGCCAGTTCGGCCTGGGGACTTGGCGGACCCGGCGTGCTGGGTGCGGAACCGGCGGACCTGTTCGGAAACCTGCGCGCCCTCCGGCATTCCGCCGGTACCACCAGGCTGATACTTGGGCACCAGATGGTGCTTGCCGTTGCCGATCAAATCCGCCCGCCCCATACGCTTGAGCGCTTCCCGCAACAGCGGCCAGTTGTCGGGATCGTGATAGCGCAGAAATGCCTTGTGCAGGCGCCGTTGCTTCATGCCCCTAGGCACGAACACCGACTCGCTGGACCGGGTCACACGGTGCAAGGGATTGCGGCCGCTGTGGTACATGACCGTCGCAGTCGCCATGGGCGAGGGGAGAAAAGCCTGCACCTGGTCGGCCCGAAAACCGTTGCGCTTGAGCCACAGCGCCAGATTCAGCATGTCCCCATCGGTCGTTCCGGGATGGGCGGCGATGAAATAAGGGATCAGGTACTGCTCCTTGCCGGCTTCCTTGGAGTATTTGTCGAACATTGCCTTGAACCGGTCATAGGTTCCGATGCCCGGCTTCATCATTTTCGACAACGGCCCTGGTTCGGTATGCTCGGGAGCGATCTTGAGATACCCGCCGACGTGGTGAGTCACCAACTCCTTGACATAGTCCGGGGACAATACCGCCAAGTCATAGCGCAAGCCGGAACCGACGAGGACTTTCTTGATCCCCGGCAACGCCCTTGCACGCCGATACAGTTTGATCAACGGGCCATGGTCGGTATTGAGATTCCTGCAAATGCCCGGATACACGCAGGACGGCCGCCGGCAACTCGCCTCGATCTCCCGGCTCTTGCAGGCCAGCCGATACATGTTGGCGGTAGGACCGCCCAAGTCCGAAATGACGCCGGTAAATGCCGGCGACATGTCCCGGATCGCCTCCACCTCGCGGATGATCGAATCCTCCGATCGGCTTTGGATGCTGCGGCCCTCGTGCTCGGTGATGGAGCAGAAGGTGCAGCCACCGAAACATCCCCGCATGATGGTCACGGAGTGCTGGATCATCTCGAAGGCGGGAATCTTGGCTCCGCCGTAGCCGTTGTGAGGCAGACGGCTGTACGGCAGTCCGTAGACGCCATCCATTTCCCGGGTGGTCAGCGGCATGGGCGGAGGATTGAGCCACACCTCCCAGTCGCCGTGCCGCTGTACCAGGGCGCGAGCGTTGCCGGGGTTGGTCTCCTGGTGCAATACGCGGGACGCATGGGCATAAAGCACGGAATCGTCCCTGACCGCCTCGTAGGCGGGCAGCCGGATCACGGTCCGGGCCGGATCGGTGCGGGCGGTGATCCGCCGCACGCGGACGCCGGCAGTACCGCCGCCTGCCGGCTGACACGCGGCCGCTGAAGCTTCCTGGTAAGGGTCTGCGGCCGAGGCAGGCTGTCCCGGCTCATCCAAGATGGTCGAATCGAGCTCAGTCCAACCCTCGGGCATGTGTTTTCGCAGCAAAGCGGTCCCGCGGATACCGCTCAGCGCATGGACCGGCTCCCCCGCGGCGAGCCGATGGGCGATCTCCACCACCTGCCGCTCCCCGTTGCCGAACACCAGCAGGTCGGCCTTGGCATCGATCAGCACCGAGCGCCGAACCGTGTCGGACCAATAATCGTAGTGGGCGACCCGGCGCAGACTGGCCTCGATGCCCCCCAGCACCAAGGGCACGTCGCGGTAGGCCTCCCGGCAACGCTGGGAATACACCAGGACGCACCGGTCGGGACGGCGGTTCGCGGCTCCGCCGGGCGTATAGGCATCGTTGGAGCGAATGCGGCGGTCGGAGGTATAGCGGTTGACCATGGAATCCATGTTGCCGCCGGTCACGCCGAAAAACAGATTGGGCTTGCCTAACCGGCGGAAGCCTTCCGCATCGTGCCAATCGGGCTGGGCGATGATCCCGACACGAAAACCCTGGGTTTCCAGCAACCGGCCGACCAGCGCCATGCCGAAACTGGGATGGTCCACGTAAGCATCCCCGGTGACCAGGATCACGTCGCAACTATCCCAGCCCAAAGCATCCATTTCGCCACGGGACATGGGCAATTGCGGGGCGGTTCCGAAGCGCTTGGCCCAAAATTTACGGTAGGAAAACAAATCGGTGGCGGCAGACATGGAAACGATCCGAGTGGGCACCGTATCTTACGGCGTTTATCGCAGGCACGTCGCGAAATTTATGGGAAACGATCCAGTGCGCCGGGTGGCTCGGCCGCCGCCCAAGGTGCCCAGAAACTCCAGCACTGGCGGCTGCACCCGGCTTCCCGCACCGATCGTTGCAGTGCTCGTCACCAGACCGCGAAGGCCAATGCCGGGCAGGCGCGGACAAGAGTGGATTACCCCGGCCGGATACCGCCTCGCTTCAACGGTTCTCGCGGGGCAGACAAGATACCCGGTTGCGGAAAACGTCCATGACGTCGGTGCGTGAGATACCCCGCCAGCCATTCCGTATACGGGATTTGACACACCCCGCAGAGCCGCGCCGTTGCTAGGCCTGAAGCGACAATTTGCCACACCTAAAAACCCGGCATCGACTGCTAAAATTACATCGTTGATCGAGGTTACCGGAATACCCGTTACCTGATCTGATTTATGTGCGATCTGTTTTCCTCTCCTTTGGCCCGAGCTACCCCTCGGGCCTTTTTTCGTTATACCGCCCAGCACACGAACAGACTATTTACCGCCGGACATCGCGCGACAATTTGCCACATTCAAAACCAGGATTTGCATTGCTAGTATTACCCTCAACTTATTTCGGACAACCTCCTGATTTAAGTGACTGACGCACGTGTAGTGTGTTCATTTCCTCCTCTCTTCTTCTAATGCAGGATCTCGATCGAGCTCCTGCATTTTTTTGCCTCATGCCCCCGACCGGCGCGCGTGCCGATACATTGCCATTCCCGGCGCGGTCGGATTGCGCGTCGCACCGACGCGGGTCATGACGATCCCGCATGGTCGACAACTGGCGCCGCGGTATCCTACGATGCACTCCGCCTGCCCGTTCCATCGGCCGCTTTCGCAACACTTCCATGACCCCTGTCATCCCGAACTCCGATCCCGATTTGGTCGTTCGCGTCATTGCGCCGGCCCGCTTGCACATGGGCTTCATCGACATGGGCGGCAGCCTGGGCCGCCGTTTCGGCAGCATCGGCGTCGGCATCAACGAGATCGCGACCCGGCTCAGCCTTTCAGTGGCCTCCGAATGGTCTGCGCAAGGCCCGGATGCAAATCGTGCGGTTCAAGCTGCGCGGAGGTTTGCCGAAACCACGGGCATGCTTGAACCGGCGGCGATTCGGGTGGAAGAGGCGATACCCGGCCACATCGGGCTGGGCTCCGGCACCCAGATGGCCCTGGCAGTCGCAGTAGGCCTGGCGCACCTGCACGGCACGAACTCAAAAATCGGCGAGATCGCCGCTGCGGTAGACCGCGGCGCCCGCTCCGGCATCGGCATCGCGGTATTCGATCAGGGCGGCCTGATCGTGGACGGCGGCCGAGGCGCCAAGACCATCACACCACCGGTCATTTCGCGCATCGGGTTCCCGGACGACTGGCGCTTCATTCTGGTGCTCGACCATTCCGGCCAAGGCTTGCACGGCAAAGGGGAAACCGGCGCCTTCGAAGCATTGCCGCCGTTCCCCGCCGGCGAAACCGCCCGGCTGTGCCATCTGCTGCTGCTGCGGGGACTTCCCGCCCTGGCGGAAGGCGACATCCAGGGATTCGGCGACGTCATCACCCAACTTCAAAGCGCCGTGGGCGACCATTTCGCGCCGGTACAAGGCGGCCGTTTCACCAGCCCGGAAGTGGCCGCAGCGATGGACCAACTCCAAGCCCTCGGCGCCGTCGGAATCGGCCAGAGTTCCTGGGGTCCCACCGGGTTTTGCCTAGTGGAGAACGAAACGGTTGCAGACCGGCTGATCGGCCTGCTCGCCCCACGATTTCCCGGCCTGAAGCTGCTGTGCGCCACCGCCCGCAATCGCGGTGCCGAAATCATCGTGGAGCCGGCACCTGCATTGCCGGTGCAGCCGGCCAAGGCACTGCGTCCCTAAGGTCCTGCGGCGTGTCGCCAATGCCGGCGGTTCTGATCGTGGCGCAATCCGGCCGGATGCTGGCGGAATCCGCGGCACGGGGCGGAATCAAGGCCTCTGTGGTGGACTTATTCGGCGACGAGGATACCCGAGCCTGCGCCGAACGGACGGCAGCGGTCTCCAGCTTGACCGCACCAGCCATCCTCACGGCCTCGGCACGACTGGGCTGCAAACCCGGCACTCTCCCTCTGGTTTACGGCAGCGGCGTCGATACACGGCCGGAACTCATCGCTCAGCTGGCAGAACACTACCCGTTGGCAGGCAACACGCCGGAAGCAGCAGCGGCCGCCAACGACCCGCAACGGTTTTTCCCGCTGCTGGACCGGCTGGGAATTCCCCATCCGGAAACCCGGACGGATCATCCCGCCGCAGCCGCAGGCTGGCTCGCCAAGTCCGCTTGCGGCGAGGGCGGCAAGGGTGTAGCCTTCTGCGCCAATTTTCGGCGGGATGGCCCCGGCATTTTTTACCAGCGCGAACAACCGGGAACGGCATGCTCGCTGCTTTTCCTCGCCGATCGCAAAACGATCTCCCCCATTGGATTCAACACGTTGTGGCACGACGGCAGCGCCACTCAGCCCTTCTTGTTCTCCGGCGCCGTCAACCGGGCTCCCCTCAATGACGGGCAACGGACCGGAATGATCGAGATCGCGGCCAAACTGACGGCGTCACTGGATTTGCGGGGGATCAACAGCCTCGACTTCATCGCCGACCACGACCGAGTCTGGCTGCTGGAGCTGAACCCCCGCCCCAGCGCGACCCTGCAGCTCTATGACGGTGATTGGCCAGGCGGACTGCTGGGTTGCCACCTGCATGCCTGCGGTGGTGTCCTGAGGCCCCGGGGCGCGCCTACCAACCCGCCGCTCCGAGCCTTTCGCACGGTATTTGCGCCGGCCACCCTGCAGGTGCCGCTGCCGAGCCGTTGGCCTCCGTTCTGTTCCGACCGGCCCGCCGGCGGCACGATCATCCCCCGCCACGAGCCGGTTTGCACGGTTCATGCGCTAGCCGCAGACGCCGATGAAGCGCGCACCCGACTGGAGCGTTTGGCGGCTGACGTGCTGGCCTGGCTTGAACCGGCGGAGGAGATGAAACCGAACCCAAGCCCCCGATCCTCAACCCGACCGTAAGGAGTCGCAGCACTCATGTCCAAATTGCTCAGCGTCAACGGCCATGCCTTGCCCATCGTCAAACACCTCATCACCAACGCCGAACGGCTGCGGCTGAAGATCAGCAAGCACGTCAACGGCGCGACCCTGATCGATGCCGGCATCGAATGCGTCGGCAGCCTGGAGGCGGGCCGCCTCATCGGCGAAGTCTGCATGGGGGGCCTGGGCAAGGTGTCGATGACGCATTCCTGCCAATTCGCCCGCTGGCCGACCATGGTCCACGTCCATTCGACCAACCCGGTCATCGCCTGCCTGGGCAGCCAGTATGCCGGCTGGAGCCTGTCCCACGGCGAAGGCAAATCCGCGTTTTATGCCCTCGGCTCCGGCCCGGCGCGGGCCCTCGCCACCAAGGTGAAAGACGGCGAGGTGCTGCCGGTGGAGGAATTGTTCAAGGAACTGAACTATCGCGACGTCTGCAGTGAAACCGCCATCGTCATGGAAGTGGACAAGATTCCCCCGGTGGAGGTGATCGATAAGGTCGCCAAGGCGTGCAGTCTGGACCCGTCGGCGGTCCATGTGATCCTCACTCCGACCAGCAGCCTGGCCGGCGCCATGCAGGTCGTGTCGCGGGTGCTGGAAGTGGCGCTGCACAAGGCCCACTCCCTGCACTTTCCGTTGGAGCGGATCATCGACGGCACCGCATCCGCCCCGGTCTGCCCGCCCCATCCCAACTTTGTGGAAGCCATGGGCCGCACCAACGACGCCATCCTGTTCGGCGGCACCGTGCATTTGTTCGTGAAGGGGCCGGACGAAGCGGCGGCCAATCTGGCCAACGAACTGCCCAGCTCCACCTCGCGCGATTACGGCAAGCCGTTCGCGCAGGTGTTCAAGGAATACAAGTACGATTTTTTCAAGGTGGACGCCATGCTGTTCAGCCCCGCCCGAGTCATCGTGACCTCGGTGGACTCGGGCCGCAGCTTCCACGCCGGCCAGCTGGACGAGGAATTGCTGAACCGCTCCTTCGGCGACGAATAAGTGGGCCGGATCGCCATCGTCACCGACGACCCGGGCTGGCACGGAGCGCGCCTCAAGCGCGCCTTCGCCGCGCGCGGGTTCGAGTCGGTCTACGTCTCGCTGACCGGTTGCCGCATCGAACTGGAAAGCTCCGCCCCCCCCATCGTCATCCCCGGTTTCGATGGGGTCCTGCCCGACGGCGTGTTCGTGCGCGGAGTACCGGGCGGCTCCCTCGAGCAGGTCACCTTCTACCTGGACATCCTGCACGGGCTGAAACTCCTGGGCATCCCGGTCTACAACGACGCCCGCTCCATCGAGCGTACCGTCGACAAGGGCATGACCAGTCTGCTGCTGAAACAGGCCGGCATCGCCACCCCGCCCACCTGGGTGACCGGCGATCCCGATCGAGCATCGGCGATCGCCAGGCGCGAACTGGAACAGGGACATCAGGTCGTGTCCAAGCCGCTGTTCGGCTCCCAGGGCGAGGGGCTGCGGCGCTATGAATCCCTGGCGGACCTGGGCCAGTTGGCCGACAGCAACGGCATTTACTACCTGCAGCGGTTCGTCCCCAGCGCCAGCGAACCCCACGACTGGCGGGTGTTCGTGATCGACGGCAAGACCATCGCCGCCATGCGCCGCTGCGGTCTGACCTGGCTCAACAACGTCGCCCAAGGCGCCCGCTGCGAGCCGGTACGGCTGGACGACCTGCTGTTGTGCCGTCTGGCGGAAGACGCCGTTCGCGCGGTAGGCATGGCGTACGCCGGGGTCGACATCATCCGCGATCCCCAGGGCCGCTATTCCGTCATCGAAGTGAACAGCGTGCCGGCCTGGAAAGGCCTGCAGACGGTGAGCGAGGCCGTCATCGCCGACCTGCTGGCGGACGACTTCCTGGGGTATTGCGCCCAACCCTCCGGCAGCGAAGCCGCCACCCGATGAGCGCAGCCCGGGCGGACCTGGAGGCGGCCTACCGCTGGGCCTGCGAGACCGAACTGCAGGCCTTCAAACCGGGCAATGTCAGCGTTTACTCGGAAGCCCACGACATGACGGTCGAGGACTTCCGCGAGAGCGCCGAGGCCAGCGCGCCGCATCTATGCGATTTCGACCTGGTTCTGGGGGAACGCATCTATCGGGCCATCGCGGCGACCCGCGAAAAGGTCGGCTGCAACACCAATCTGGGCATCGTGCTGCTGGCAGCGCCGTTGCTGCAATCCTGTATCGCCAGAGGCAATAATGAATCTCTTAGGGAGAGCGTGGCGAGAGTCCTTGCCGCCACCACCCGGGACGATGCCGAATGGGTCTATCGGGCCATTCGTTTAGCCGCTCCCGGCGGGCTTGGAGAGGCCCCGGAACAGGACGTTAGGCAGGCACCGGAGGTCACCCTGCAGCAGGCCATGGCACTCGCCGAGAGGCGCGACCGCGTCGCCTGGCAATATGTGCACGGCTATTCCGATATTTTTGATTTTGCTGTTCCGGTTTATCATACCGAGCTATCCCGATGGGGAGACGACGAATGGGCGACCGTCGGATTATTCGCCGCGTTGCTCAGATGGATTCCGGACAGTCACATCGAACGCAAGTTCGGGGTTCGGTTCACTCCCATGGTTGCCGATCGGATGAAGCTGGTGAGCCAGACCTTGTCAACGGCGGACCACCCCGAACAAACGATGGAACTCCTGCGGGATATAGATAACGAGTTCAAGTCTGCCGGAATCAATCCGGGTACCACGGCCGATCTGACGGTGACGACTTTGCTGGCCGTGAAACTGGATACGCTGCGCGAACATTAGGGCTATCCTCACCGGACAACGCGGCGGATACATCTGGGGCGCGTTAAAAATAATCCGATGGAGCCACGGCAATGTCGTTAATCAAGAAGTTTTTTTCGTTTTTTACCAAAGAGGAGATAGCAATGGGAAAAATCAATAAATTGTTGGTCGGCGAAGCCCTGTGCGGCGGCGGCAACGAAGTCGCGCACATCGACTTGATCATGGGCCCGCGCGGTTCGGCGGTGGAAACTGCATTCGCCAACTGCCTGACCAACAACAAGGACGGCTTCACCTCCCTGCTGGCGGTGGTCGCTCCTAACTTGTTGTGCAAGCCCAACACCGTCATGTTCAACAAGGTCACCATCAAGAACGGCAAGCAGGCGACCCAGATGTTCGGACCCGCCCAGCGCGGTGTCGCCATGGCGGTTGCCGACTGCGTCGAAGACGGCACCATCCCGGCCGATGAAGCCGACGACCTGTTCATCTGCGTCGGCGTGTTCATCCACTGGCTGGCGGAAGACGATGCCAAGATCCAGGATTACAACTACGAAGCCACCAAGCTCTCCATCAAGCGCGCCGTCGCCGGTGAACCGAAAGCGGTGGACGTGGTCGCCCGGAAAGGCGCCGAAGCCCATCCGTTTGCAGCCCACAGCTGATCCCAAGAGGGCCGGGAGGATTCACCTCCAACCGGCCGCCCGCGAAAAAAGGCGCCTCCGGGCGCTTTTTTTCCTTGCGGGTTCTCGTTAGTCACCCACCGCCGTGTACCCCAATCCCGGCAGCGGCAGCAAGGCTCCCGAGTGCAGGCCGCTCGCCACCAGAACCCGGCCTATCCCCAGAGCCTCCAGCTCGTGCATGTCCGCCGGCCCGCGCACCCCTCCCGCCGCCACCAACCGGCTGGCCGATACCCGCGCCGCCAGCTCCTTCAACCCGACCAGATCAGGCCCTTGATCGCACCCGACCCGATTCAAGTTCATATGGATGATCCGTTGCGGCCACCGATCCGCCTGCTCCAGGATCTCGCGCGGGCCCCGGAAGCGCCCATCGAGACGGTCCAGCGACAAGATCCACGGAGTCGTCCATTCGCGCACGGCTCGCCACGAGGACTCATCCAGCGACTCGCTACCAACCACCGGGACCCAGGGAAACGAACCATCACGCGGAAGCCCTGCATCGACCCAGAATTCCAGCTGCGGGTAAACTGCCCGGAGGCCTTCGATCAGTTCCCGTTGCGGGCGCCCACCGGCAATGGCGTCGAGATCGGCCAGATAGACGGTAGGAAACGGCGCCAGCCGAAGAAACGCCGCCAGCACGTCGGCGGGCTCGGAACTGGAGCACAATGGACTGTCGATGGGACGATAGCGGTCGCGACGCCCTGCGCGGGCGTGCACGACCCGGCCGCCCATCAGGTCGATGACCGGGATGATCTCCATCTCGAAACCTCTCAATGGGTGTGATGCGGATACTGGTATTTGAATATGTTACCGGGGGAGGGCTGCGCGATGTAGCGCTGCCGCCCTCCCTATACCGCGAAGGCGAATGGATGCTGGATGCCGTGGTGACCGACTTGGCGGAAATCCCGGGTATCAACCTTCGCGTTCCCCGCGACGACCGCCTCGATCTCGGCCGTCTCCGCCGCACAGGGATGGAGCCGGTCCCGGTCTCGGCCCGCCATGGCTACCAACCGGTCTGGCAGGAGCTCCTGGCATCCTGCGATGCGGCTTGGCCCATCGCTCCGGAAACCGGCGGCATCCTGGAACGGCTGTGCCGACAAGTCACCGAAGCAGGAAAGGGACTGTTGAATTCCGGGCCCAACACGGTCAGGCTCGCCACCCAAAAGCAAGCGACCCTGGAACACCTGGGCCGGCTGGGCATTCCCGTCGTGCCCAGCTACCGCTGGGGGGAGACCCCGGCTCACCTGCCCTTCCCGCGGGTCATCAAGCCGGATGACGGCGCCGGCTGCGAGGGACTGCGACTGTTCCGCTCGCCAGCCCAATGGCCCGAAGCGGCACCCTCCACGACCATCGTCCAGCCCTACCTCGAGGGCGAGCCCCTTAGCCTGTCGGCCCTGTTCTGCAACGGAGAATGCCGCTTGCTCAGCTGCAACCGGCAGCGCCTGACCGAGACTGGCGATGGCCTGAAACTGGCCGGGTGCCGGGTCAACTCGATCGCCGACCCCGACGGCCGCTGGCAAAGCCTGGCCGATGCCGTGGCGCGCGCCCTTCCGGGCCTATGGGGCTACGCCGGCATCGACCTCATCGCGACCGCCGAGGGACCCCACATCCTGGAGATCAACCCGCGCCTGACCACCTCCTATGCCGGTCTGCGGCAGGCTATCGGCGTCAATCCGGCGGCCATGGTCCTGCAGCTCTTGGAAAACGGCCAGCTACCGGCCGCCATCGGGCAGCCCGGCCGGCAGGTCGATGTAATCTTGGAACCGGACCATGACGATTGAATTGATCGGCTGGGACATCGGCGGCGCTCATCTGAAAGCGGTCGCCATCGCGGATGACGGCTCGACCCAGGCCTGCCAGGAACCGACCCCGCTGTGGCTGGGGCTGGATCCTCTGCATCGCGCCATCGCCGCCATCAAATCCGCGCTGCAGCCGGCTGCAAACTGCCGCCACGCGGTCACCATGACTGGGGAACTGGTGGACCTGTTCACCGACCGTACCGAGGGCGTCACGGCATTGATCGACGCCTTCGGCCGGCATTTTGCTCCGGAGCCGCTGCACGTCTTTGCCGGCGGCCGCGGTTTCCTGCGACCGGATCAGATCAGGCCGGAACACGCCCCGCACATCGCCTCGGCCAATTGGGCGGCCACCGCGCTATGGGCGGCGACGCAACGGCGGGAGAGCTTGCTGGTCGACATCGGCAGCACCACCACCGACCTGATCGTCCTGGCGGAGGGCCGGCCGGCGCCGCGCGGCACCACCGATTGCGAGCGGCTGCGCTTCCAGGAACTGGTCTATACCGGAATCACCCGCACCTCGCTGATGGCCCTCGCCGACACGGCGCCCTGGCGCGGTGAATGGACCGGCTTGATGGCGGAACATTTCGCAACCACCGCCGACGTCTATCGTCTCACCGGCGAATTGCCGGATCACGCCGACCTGCTGGCCTGCGCCGACGGCGGCGACAAGACGGTGGCGGCCAGTGCCCGTCGTCTGGCCCGGCTGCTGGGTTGCGATGCCGGCGCCGCCAGCCTGGCCGACTGGCAGCGTCTGGCGCGCTATTTCCGCGATCGGCAGCTCTCTGCGATTCAGCAGGCCTGGCACCGCCAGCTGTCCACCGGCATGCTGGAACCGCAGTGTTCCGTCATAGGCGCTGGCGTAGGACGGTTTCTGGTGCAAGAATTAGCATCACGTTTGGGCCACCCCTACCAGGACATTGCCGACCTGTTCCCCCCGCCTCGAACCACCGGCCAGCCTTCCATCGCCGACTGCGCGCCGGCGGCAGCCGTGGCCTGTTTGCTGAGGCTTGGTTCATGACCGACAGCCAGCCACGCATCGAACAACTGCCCTACTTCGAGGACAGCGCGGCGCTTTTCATGCCTTGGGCCGACCGCCGCTGGTCGGTGCTTCTCGATAGCGGCTATCCCCACACCCACCAGGGCCGCTACGACATCCTGGCGGCAGACCCTTGGTGCACGCTGGTGACCCGCGGCCATCTGACGGAGATTCGCGCCCGCGGACAAATCACCCTCTCGCCCGAAGACCCGTTCCGGCTCCTGCAGGAATACCTCGGAGAGCGCCGCAGCGCTCCCGCCGAACTGCCGTTTTGCGGCGGCACCATCGGCTATTTTGGTTACGACCTCGCCCGCCGCCTGGAGAAACTGCCGGAGTTGGCGGCAGACGATGCCGGCGTGCCGGATATGGTGATGGGCATTTACGACTGGGCGGTGGTGGTCGACCATCTGCAACGCCGCAGCTTTCTGGTCGGTGCCGGGCGCGACCCGGCAACCGCGATTCGCTGGCCCTACCTGATCAGGTCCTTCAGCCAGATTCAGACCCTGGGCTGGCAACGCACCGATTTCCGGGTCTGCGGCGAGATCGAAGCGGGCATGAGCAAGGCCCAGTACAGCCAGGCTTTCGCCCGCATCCAGCAATATATCCATGATGGCGATTGTTACCAGGTCAACCTGACCCAGCGGTTTTCGGCCTTTTGTGAAGGCAACCCGTGGACCGCCTACCAATTGTTGCGGCAGTTGAATCCTGCCCCGTTCAGCGCCTATCTCAACTACCCGCAATTGCAGGTGCTCAGCTCCTCGCCGGAACGCTTCATCAAGGTGGACAACGGCCAGGTGGAGACCAAGCCCATCAAGGGCACCCGGCCGCGCGGCGACGACGCCCTGGCGGACCGGTTGCAACGGCAGTCGCTCAGCGAGAGCACCAAGGACCGGGCGGAAAACCTGATGATCGTCGACCTGCTGCGCAACGACATCGGCAAGAGCTGCGTGCCGGGATCGGTGCACGTGCCGGAACTGTTCGCCATCGAGAGCTATGCCACGGTCCACCACCTGGTTAGCACCATCCGCGGCCGGCTGGCGCCGGACCAGAATGTGATCGGATTGCTGCGCGGCTGTTTCCCGGGCGGTTCCATCACCGGCGCCCCGAAAATCCGCTCCATGCAGATCATCGAGGAATTGGAGCCGTGCCGGCGCGGCGTCTATTGCGGCTCCATCGCCTACATCGGCCACGACGGCAACATGGACAGCAATATTGCCATCCGCACCCTGACCCATGCCGACAACCGCATCCGCTTCTGGGCCGGCGGCGGCATCGTGGCGGATTCCGATCCGGAACTGGAATTCCAGGAGTGCTACCACAAGGCAGCGGCGCTGCTGACCCTGCTGGAGCGCTTCCGCGTCCGCAAGACCGGCGAGCATGTGGGTCGTTAAACTGGGCGGCAGCCTGGCTTACAGCGAGGAGCTGCCCCGCTGGCTCGATGCCCTCGCCCGGCTCCCGATCGTCCTCGTTCCGGGCGGCGGCCCATTCGCCGACACCGTCCGGACCGTGCAGCGTCGCCTGGGATTCCCCGATCGCGCCGCGCACGCCATGGCGATCCTGGCGATGCAGCAGTACGGCCGCATGCTGGCGTCGATGGCCGCGGGGTTCGGTCGCTTGAGCTCGGGCGCGACCTCGGGGAATTTGCCGGCGATTTGGCTACCCGACCCGGACGAACTGAACGAGCGGGATATCCCAGCGTCCTGGGAGGTGACTTCGGACAGCCTGGCCCTGTGGTTGGCCGCTACGCTGGGCGCGACCAGCCTGTTACTGGTCAAGGGGGGATGGTCGGGGCAACGGAGACCGGCTGCCGCATCCGGCGCAATCACGGCCGCCGAGCTGTGCCGGGAAGGACTGGTCGATGGGGCGTTCGCCGGCTTCGCCCACCGAAACGTCGATTGCTGGGTGTGCGGAGCCTCCGATCATGGGCGGCTGGCCGATGCCCTCGACAAACCCGCCGGCCGGTTCACCCAAATACTGCACTGACCGGGATCGGCCACAGCCTATCGAAGCACCGCTCCGGCCGCACCGATCAACCGCTGCAGCCGCTCCGCTCCGTGGTGGCCGCCCTCGCCCGCTTCCGGTACGGCGGAGATTCCCTCGGCGATCCGGCTCAGTCCCGCAAGCTGGTCGCAGGACTGGCGGAGCAATTCCGCCACCTGGTTCTGAAACTGCAGTCGAATCACCATCTGCGCCAGCTCCCGCTCGACCTGCTCATTGCTCTCCAACAGGTTGCGGGTCGTGCGTTTGACGCTTTCGTCCATTTCACCCAGCTGCGACATCATGATTTCCACATTCTTCTTGGAATGCAGGGCGAAGTTCATGTCCTTCGACGATATCTCCAACAGCGCGTCGTCGGCCACCTTGAGGGAATGGCTGACACTCCCCACCAGATCCTTGATTTGATCGGCAAACTCATTGGACAGGACCGACAGCTTGCGAACCTCGTCGGCAACCACGGCAAATCCGCGCCCCGCCTCGCCGGCACGCGCCGCTTCGATGGCCGCATTGAGCGCCAGCAGATTGGTCTGATCGGCGATGTCCCGCAACGGACTGAGTGCCCCCAGGATGCGGCCGACGTCCCGCTTGACGTCGTCCATGCGTTCGCACAGCTCCATCGCAGTCTTGGCATTCTGGACGATGTTGTCCACCAGCATGGACAGCGTCTTCGAAGTGTCGTCGAGAAACCCCTTGAGGGTAATGCGGTCGCGGAAGCTGAACGTCCGCCGGACCGGCGCGCCACCGTCGCCGCCGAAGACGTCGCCCTGGCAGGCGTTGAGCGACAGAACCAGATCGTGCTGGCTGCGGTATGCCGAATCCAGCTCGGCAAATCCGTCCACCAGGGTGTCGACACCGGCGGCAAGCGCATCCCGAACCTGGCTTAGCTCGGCAGTCACGGCACCGGCGTGACTGGAAAGCTCGCCGCCCAGAGCCTGCAGAAATCCTTGCAACTCGCTCGACAATCCCGGAAGCGGATCCGCTTCGTCCGGAGCGGCCTGCACCGCCGACGGCGATTGCGACGACGCGCCGCCGCGCTGCCGCACCAGCACCCAAATCCAGGCTGCGCTGATCGCCAGCAACAGCACGAACTCCAACAAGCCCAGCATCGCAGGCGGTGCCAGACCCCGAACCATGGCCCAGCCCAGCAGACTCGCGGCAGTGACGGACGCACTGGAAAGCGCGGCGTTCCGGTCGATCGGTAACGGGAAAGAGGCTATCTCCATCTTCATACTCATGTCCGGTCAACGACTTAAGGGGATGATCCATTCCCCGGTCTCCTCCAATCAGGCGACCAGGCGTTCGAGGCTAGCCGGCAGAACGTCCCGGCGGGCGGGCCATGCGCAAACGGCGTGCCCGGTCGGATTCAGCTGATGCTGAACAGCTTGTTGAAGTTCGCAATCTCGAGAATCTGCCGAATATTGTCCCGGCACCCGGTGATGCCGATCGATGCGCCCTTCTGGCTGGCGCGGTCTTTGAGCAGCAGCAGGATGCCCAAGGCAGAGCTGTCCAGGTAATCCACGTCCCGGAGGTTGATCTCGATCTCCCTCAGGTCGTTTTCCTGGAGCAATCGCTGTGTCGTTTCCCGAAATTCCTTGTGCAGGGTGAAATCAAAACGCCCCACCAGAGTGACGGTGGCCTTTTGATTCGCGATGTGGCTATGAATGCTCATGGGGGTCTCAGCTGGCGATGACAACCGGCGTACGGATTCTGCAGTAATAGTAGTATGGTTCGGCAGATAGCAAGCCCGGCTCCGCCGAGCCATAAAAAAAGCCCGAACACCATGGGTGTTCGGGCTTTTCAGCGTTCAATCCTGAATCCCTGGCCTGTTATTTGTTGCGTTCGGCTACTTTTCCAGAATGGAGCGCGCCGAGTTGCCGGGATGTTGGCTCAAAATTGAAACAAAGACTTACAGGCTGGGAGAGACGGAAGAAGTGACTTTCTGCTTGTCGCCGTCGGGGGAGTTACCGCAACCAACCATTGCAACGGACAACAGGGCAACGCTGATAGCGCACAGTACGATCTTTTTCATAAATCCTCCTCTATCATTTATTAAACAGACATGATCTTCTTTTGGTAGTGCCGAAGGCACGGCGCTTTTATAAAGAAGATTCTTTGAAATTGCAAGAGCCGCAGACCGACCCTTCCGTCACCGCTCGACCGCCAGAGCCAGCCGCAACTTCTTCATTGCGCCATTCTCGATTTGCCGAATTCGCTCCGCCGACACCCGGTGACGTTCGGCCAGATCGTGCAACGTCAGCTTCTCCTCGTTGAGCCAGCGACAGGCGAGAATGTCGCGGCTGCGCTCATCGAGACCGGCGAGGGCATCGGCCAGCCGTTCCTGCTGCCGATTTCCCCATTCGTCGTCGGCAATGACGTGGGCCGGGTCGTCGCCGGGCCGGCTCAGGTACTGGGCCGGCGCCAACATCTCGCGCTCGTCGCCGTCCTCGTCCTGCGGTTCGAAGGGGACGTCCTGGCCGGCCAGACGGTTTTCCATTTCATAGACGGCATCGACATCCAGCCCCAGGTCTTCGGCCACGGCATTGGCCTCCTCCCGGCTGAACCAGCCCAAGCGGTTCTTGAACTTGCGGAGGTTGAAGAACAGCTTGCGCTGCGCCTTGGTGGTGGCGACCTTGACGATGCGCCAGTTCTGGATGATGAATTCGTGGATTTCGGCGCGAATCCAATGAACGGCAAAGGACACCAGGCGCACGCCGACGTCGGGATCGTAGCGCTTCACCGCTTTCATCAGCCCGATATTGCCTTCCTGGATCAAGTCCGGCAGGGGCAGACCGTAGCCCAGGTAGCCACGGGCGATATGGACGACGAACCGCAAATTGGCCATGACCAGCCGGCGCGCCGCATCCAGGTCGTCCTCGTCGCGGAAACGGCGGGCCAGGGCGGTTTCCTCCTCGGCATCGAGCCGCGGAAACACATTGACCGATCCGATATAATCGTCGATGGAACCTAGCGATATGTTGGCCGGCAGTGTCAAAGCGTGACTCATGTGGATCTCCCAAGCTGGTAAGCGCGGATCATATTAGCACTCCTGCAGTTTGAGTGCTAACACACAAACCGGTTCCCCAACACCCGTCCAGCGGCTATCCTTATGCGGCGCATCCATCGGCGGACAGACCGGGTTGCGGACCTCGCGCGCGTTCCGGAGACCGCGGGGCCTTAGCCGGCCACTGTAGCGCATCCTAAGGACCTACCACTGTTCGACGCCGTAGCGATGGGAGTCCTACAGTTCGCTCAGCCCGTTGCCGCCGAACCCTAGTCCTCACTCGACGCATGACCGAAATTCCAGCCACTTACGCCCCTGAAACCTCGCCCAAGTCCACCGGCATCATCAGCGTCACCGTCTTCCTCGCGGTGATCGCCTTTGGCGCCGCCGCCTATCTGACACCGCTGAAGACCTGGCTCGCAGAAGGCGAACTGATCAAGCAGGAGCTGGCCCAACTCGGTTACGGAGCGCCGCTGGTGTTCACGCTGGCCGCAGCCGCCCTCACCGCCATCGGCGTTCCCCGCTTGCTGCTGTGCTCTCTCGGCGGACTCGCCTTCGGCTTCGGTGCCGGGTTGCTGTGGACCCAAATCGCCACGGTGATGGGCTCCTATGCAACCTTCGCCTTCGTGCGCCGGCGCGGCCGCGACTATGCCCTCAGCCGCTTCCCCAAATTGCGGCGATTCTCCCAACAACTGGAGAGCAAGGGCATCATGGCGGTCGTCCTGCTGCGGCAACTGCCGATGAACGGTTTCTACAACAACGTGTTCCTGGGGTTGACGCCGGTCAGCCACCGCGATTTCCTCATCGGCAGCCTGCTCGGTTTCCTTCCCTTGGGGCTGACCGCCTGTTTGATCGGTGCCGGACTGATACAGCCGGACTTCTCCAAGAGCATGCAATACCTCATGCTGGCGCTGGTGCTGTCGCTTGGACTGGGACTGTTGCTGAAACAGCTGATCCGCCGCCGCAAGGCCCTTTGATCCGGTCCATGGCGCGGCCCGAAACGGTCCCCGTCCGATCCGCCGCCGATCGCCGGACCGCCAACGCGATGCCTCCCCGATGAAAGCCCCCGCCTCCATCCTGTTCATCCGCCTCAGCGCCATCGGCGATGTGATCCTGGCATCGGCCCTGATTCCCCGGTTCCGTTCCGCCTACCCCGATGCCCGGCTGGTTTGGCTCACCGACGAGGACCATGGCGAACTGCTGCGCCATAACCCGCATCTCGACGAAGTCCTGCTGTGGCCGCGGCGACGCTGGCGCGAATACCTGAGAAGCGGGCAATATCGCCGCTGCTGGCGGGAACTGGCGGCGCTGATCGCAGCCGTCCGCAAACAGCGATTTGCCTGGGCCATCGACATCCAGGGCCTGCTCAAGAGCGGGGTGTGGGCCTGGCTGAGCGGCGCTCCCGTGCGTATCGGCCTCGGCTCGCGGGAAGGCAGCCAGTGGCTGATGACCCGAGTCGTCGACCGCCGCATCACCAGCCCGCTGATCGGCAAGGAATACCGCAAGCTGGCGGCGGAACTGGGGATCCCCTTCGGTCGCTACGGCATGGACATCGCGATTCCGCCGGAAACGGCGGCGGCAGCGGCGGCGCGGCTGGATGCGCTGGGCATCGAAACCGCGCCGGTCATCCTGGCTCCCTTCACCACCCGCCCCCAAAAGCACTGGCTGGACGAGCGCTGGGCGGAGCTGGCGCGGTCGCTGATCGCGCGCGGACACCCGGTGCTGCTCCTGGGAGGAGCGGGCGACCGCGAGCGGGCGGCCAAACTGACGGCATCGGCCCCCGACCTGATCGACTTGAGCGGCACCACCAGCCTGCTGGAAGCCGCTGCTATCATCGCATCCGCCCGGCTGCTGATCGGCGTCGACACCGGGCTCACCCACCTGGGCATCGCCGTCGACACCCCCACCCTGGCCCTGTTCGGCTCCACCCGCCCCTATCTGGATGCCGACACGCCGCGTGCCCGTGTCCTTTATGAACCCCTGCCCTGCTCGCCCTGCCGGCGCCAGCCGGTATGCGGCGGCGATTACACCTGCATGAAGCTGCACGAAGTAGCCGGGGTGCTGGCCGCCACCGAGGAACTGCTGGGGGCAACGGCGTGAAAGTTCTGCATGTGGAGATGGGCCGCCACCTCTATGGCGGCGCGCGCCAGGTCGCCTACTTGTTGAACGGCCTGGCCGGCCATCCTGATGACGGCCATGTGCTGGTCTGCGCACCCGGCGCGGCCATCGCGGGAGCCATCGACAGCTCCGCGGTCCGCATCGTGCCGCTGGCATGTTCAGGCGATGCCGACTTGGGATTTTTGGGACGGCTGCGCCGCCTGATCCGGGACGAACGCCCGGACCTGCTGCATGTCCACAGCCGCCGCGGCGACCTGCTGGCTGCCTTGGCGGCCCGCCTCGAAGACTGTCCCGCCGTCCACAGCCGGCGGGTCGACAACCCTCCCCGCTGGCACGACCGAGCCATCAAGTTCCCGCTGTTCCGCCGGATCATCACCATCTCCCAAGGCATCCGCCAGGTCCTGCTGAGGGCCGGCGTGCCGGACCGCAAGCTCCACTGCATCCCCAGCGCCGTCGATACCGGCCGGTTTCGTCCCGGCGGCGACCGCACCCTCCTCTCCACGGAGTTCGGCCTTGAACCCGGCCCGCCGGTGCTGGCGGTGATCGCCCAGCTGATCCCCCGCAAAGGTCACCGGGTTCTGTTCGAAGCCTGGCCCGCCGTGCTGGCGCGTCACCCGGCCGCCCGGCTCCTGGTGTTCGGCCAAGGCCCGCTGGAGCCGCAACTGCGGCAGGCGGCGGGCGCGGCCGGATGGGCGGACCGGGTGCGCTTCCTCGGCTTCCGCAACGACCTCGACCGCATCCTGCCCTGCCTGGACCTGGTAGTCCATCCGGCCTCCATGGAAGGACTGGGCGTTTCCCTGCTGGAAGCCGCCGCCTGCGGCGTGCCGATCGTCGCCAGCAGAACCGGCGGCATACCGGAAATCGTGCGGGACGGCATCAACGGCTGCCTGGTGGAGCCCGGCGACAGCGGCGGACTGGCCGAGACCATCGTCAAGCTGCTGGACGACCCGGCGCGGCGCGCCTCTTTCGGAGCCGCCGGCCGCAACCTGGCCCTGGCGGAGTTTTCCATTCCCCGCATGGTCGAGGACAATAGGAAGCTCTATGTGGAGCTGGCCGCACGGTGCCCGGACGAGGGCAGCGCCGCCTGATGATGCAGGCTGTTCCCCGCCGACCACGATGCAATCCGAAGGATGCCCATGCCGACCGTCAATCCGCCCAATCCGACCGTTTGCCTGTATCTGGTCGCCTCGCCCCTGCAGTATCTGGCGGCCCGGCGCATCGCCGAAAAGTTCGAGAGTGGCGCTCGACAGATTCTGATCCATTACAAGAAGGGGGTCGCTCCGGTCGTCCGCGAGGGTGACTGGGATGCAGTGTGGTACATGCCTTGGCCGCGCTTTTATCCATTGCCCGGCCCGTTCGGCGTGCACCGGCGGTTACTGGAGAACCTGGGCCGGGTCGCCGAACTGGCCGGACCCTGCGAAACCCTGCGGCTGCACGCCGCCATGTACGATTCCGAGCTGACCAACTACTTCCTGCGGGCGCTGCCGCGCCTGACCGGCGCCCGACAGCTGCAGGCCCGGATCCTGCCGGACGGCATCATCAGCGTGCGGCGTTACCCGCTCAGCCCATTCAAGCGGGCGCTCCAGTATCTGCGCAAGCTCAGGCGCCTGATTTCCCCCCAGTTGGACTACTGGCGCTTCGGCGGCGACCGGCTGGGCACCGATGCACCCTTCGTGGATCGCATCTATGTGTTGCCGGGCCTGCCTCACCAGTATCCGCGGGCGAAGGTGGTGGAACTCCCGCCTCTGGTCACCCCGGCCACCATCGCCACGCCAGCCGGCGGCGGCCTGCGCGCCCTGGTCATCGGCCAGCCCCTGGTGGGCTGCGAATTGGCCACACCGGAAGACCTGGCGGAGATCACCGCTCACATCCATGGCTGGCTGCGCCAGCGTGGCGTGGCATCCATCGATTACAAAGGCCATCCGAAAGACCCCAACGACGAATTGATGGATCCGCAGGACCGTCGGCTGGAGCTGGACGAGCCCATCGAAACCTTCATGACCCGCAACCCCTACGATTTCGTGGTCGGGGTCCGTTCCTCGGCGCTGCTGTTCGCCCGCCAGATCTATGGGCCCGATACCCAGGTGCTGGCTTTCGACTGGGACCGTATCCGCTTCAAGACCGCGGCCGAGCGGCACGACATGGAACGCGCCTTCCTCCAGTGCGGCGTCCGCATGCTGTGATGGCGGCGTCGACCCGGGCGAGACGGCACTGGGCGGCAGCCGTGGCGGTGGCGGCCCTGCCCCTGCTGATGCTGCTACCCAGCGCGGCCGGCTGGTTGACGGCGCCGCTGATCCTGGCCGGATTGATCCTGGCGATCAGGGACCGCCGGCTCGGCGTCGGCGACCGGGAATTCCTCCTGGTCACGGGCCTCATTCCGGCGGCCTATTTGCTCAACATGGCGGTCTTCGGCGGCGGCCTCAACCTGCTGGAGCGACCGGGGCATCTATTGCGGGGCTTCCTCATCTACTCCGCGGTGAGCCGGTTCGGCCTGCCGCGGCCGGCGTTGGCCGGCGCCATCGCGCTGGCCGCCCTGACCGCGGCGGCCATCGCCCTGCATGCGGCGCTGATTCTTCATGAACCGCGGGTGTTCGGCTTCCGCGGCCATTGGAACGCGGTACCGTTCGGCAACTTCTCCCTGCTGCTGGGTCTCCTCTCCCTGCTGGCTGCGGCGCTGCCTTGGGACCGCCCGCGGCCGGGACTGCGGCTGACGGCGGGCATTGCCTGCCTGGCGGGACTCGTAGCCTCGCTGCTTTCCGGCAGCCGCGGCGGCTGGCTCGGCTTGCCGCTGCTGCTGCCCGCCCTGGTTTGGCTCAGTCCGCCCCCCCAACGGCGCCGCTGGTTCACCCTGATCGCCGGGCTGGGCCTGGCGTCCGCCCTCGCCCTCGCCGCCCTGCCGGGCACCCGGCACCGGCTGGCGGAAGCGGTCGACGAGGTCCAGGGCTACTGGACCAACCCCCAGGCGGTCGCGGCGATGAGCACTTCGAGCGGCCAGCGCCTGGCCATGTGGCGGTGGGGACTGGAGCGGTTTTGCGAACATCCGTTGCTGGGATTCGGCATCGCCAACTTCCCGCGGGAACGGGCGGCGGCGGTTGTCCGCGGCGAGTTGCCGCCGGCAGTGGAATCCCTCAAACTTGCCAACGTCCACAACGAATTGATCGGCAGCCTGGCCGGTGCCGGCGTGATCGGCGCCGGCAGCCTGATCGCATTCTGGGTGCTGGGCTGGCGCTATTTCCGGCGCCGCCTGGGCGGCAGCGCCGACCAGCGCTATTTCGCCGCCTGCGGCCTGCTGGTCCTGCTGGCAACCGGGCTGTTTTCCATGACCGAGGGCCTGTTCGGCACCGGCCCGGGCACCAAGGCACTGATGCTGCTGCTGGCCCTCCCGGCGGCGGGTCTGGCCGGATGCGAGCGGATCAAGACGTCGCAGGCCGCTGCCCCCACCGATTGAGGACTTTCGCCATGCCGGATCGCCCCAAGACCCTGATCATCCATCACCGCAGCGGTATCGGCGATCTGGTCTGGCACATCCCCTATTTCCGGGCCATCGCCGCCATCAGTGCCGGCGGCAAGGCCAGCCTGGTAGCTCGGCCCTCGGCCCGCGCCGGCGATCTGCTGGCCGCGGAAGACTGGGTCGAGCAGCTGTTTGAATTCGACCGGCGCCCGCGCCGCTCCGAATGCCGCCGCGGCCGTCACGACGGCCTGTGGGCCCAGCTGAAATTCGTCGGCATGCTCCGCCGGCACCGCTACCAGCGGGTCTACATCTTCTCCGGACGCGCCCGTTACGCCTGGCTGGCCGCGATGGCCGGCATCTCGCAGCGGTACGGTTTCGGCTTTGGCCTGCTCCAGCGTCTGTGGCTCAACCACCCGCCTTACATCGCGCCCCATAGCGGCAACGGCAGCTGGGTCTACCCGGAAGCGACCGCTTTCGCCCTGGCACATGGCCTCTGCGACGTCCCGCTGGTTCCACGCATGAAGGTGCTGGAGCCGGTGCTGGAGTCGATGAAGACCCGGTTGGAGCCTCTTCCGCGGCCACTGGTGGGATTTGCGGTGGGCGCTTCCGATCCGGTCAAGAACTGGGGTGGAGAGCGTTTCCGGGAGTTGGCGCAGCGGCTGACCAATTCCGGTTGCGGCGTCGTGCTGCTGGGAGGGCCGGCGGAGCGGGAACTGGTGGAGAACATCCACGCCGCCATGGCGCCGGCGCGGCGAGCACGAGTCCTTCCCTTCGCCCAGGCTTCCCTGCAGCACACCGCAGCGGTATTGCGGCTGTGCAACTGCTGCGTGGGCAACGATACCGGCGTTCTCAACATGGCAGCCGCCAACCGTTGCCCGGCGGTGGGCCTGTTCGGCGCCACCCTGCCGCTGGCCCACGACCCCTTGATCACCGGCATCGCCGGGCCAGGCATGGCCGCGATCTCGGTAAACGCGGTGGAACGCCGGCTCCACGAACTGCTGACCGAAGCGGCGATTCCCGCCTGATTCCGCACCATCGGCCGGATCGCGGCCGGTCACCCACACCCGCGGAAAACTGAGCTACGCTTGTGGTTTCCGTGCTGACACTGCCGCGAGAGACCGATTCATGTCCGACATAGAACGCATCATCAAGGACCGGATATTCGCCTTGCCGAACCCCACCAGCGGCGCCAAGGAATGGTTCTGCATGGCGCGCGAGCGCATCCTGGGACCCTACGACACACGGGATCTGGCCACTTTGGCGCTGAGCGATTTCGTGAAGTCCTGCGAGCAACGCGGGGATTCCGGAGGCCGCAGCGAGGAGGACGAGGCCGAGTTCCGCAAATGGCTGAATGCCGAAACCGACCGTATCCAGGGCGAATCCGGCGACCAATCCTGAGTTGCCGGTCCGCCCCGCACCGGCCTATTTTCCGATGCAGAAGCCGGCGAAGATGCGCCCCAGAAGATCGTCGCTGCTGAAGGCTCCGGTGATCTCCGACAGCGCCCGCTGGGCGATCCGCAGCTCTTCCGCCAGCAGTTCCGCATCGCCGCTGGCAACCAGCCCCACCCCCCGCTCGATGCCGCCCCGCCCCGCCTCCAGCGCGTCCAGATGGCGCCGCCTCGCGATGAACACCTGATCATCGTCGCTCCGGTAACCCGCGCATTCCTTCAGGTGCCGCTTCAGCGCCTCCAGCCCCGCCCCGGTCTTCAGCGAAACCCTGAACAATGTGCCCCCGGTCACCGCCGCCGCGCCGGGCTCGGCCCCGGTCAGATCGATCTTGTTGCGGATGCGGGTGAGCGGGATGTGGCCGGGAAGCCCCTCCGGCAGTTGCCCGCCGCCGAGGGGCTCCCGGTCGTCCTCCATCAACAGGATGTGATCGGCCTGGGCGATGGCCTCGCGCGCCCGGCGGATTCCTTCCCGTTCGATGAGATCGCCGCTTTCCCTAAGGCCCGCGGTATCGACCACATGGAGCGGCAGGCCGTCGAGCTGGATGTACTCCCGCAACAGGTCGCGGGTGGTGCCGGCAATCTCGGTCACGATGGCGGCGTCGCGCCCGGCCAGGCAGTTGAGCAGGCTGGATTTGCCGGCGTTGGGCTTGCCGGCGATCACCAGGGTCAGCCCTTCCTGCAGCAGACAGCCCTGCCGGGCGGTGCGGCGAATGCCGTCCAGTTCGGCCAGAAGATTCTGCAGGCGGTCGCCGATCTGACCGTGCTCGAGGAAATCGATGTCTTCATCGACAAAGTCGATGGTCACTTCCACATAGGCGCGCAACTCGGCCAGGGCATCCACCAGGCCATGGATGCGCCGGGAGAATTCGCCCTGCAGGGAGCGCTGGGCCGAGCGCGCCGCCCGCTCGGTGGAGGCGGCGATCAGATCGGCAACCGCCTCGGCCTGGATCAAGTCGAGCTTGTCGTTGAGGAAAGCCCGTTCGGAGAACTCGCCGGGCCGGGCCAGCCGCGCGCCGAGTCCCAGCAATCGGCGCAGCAGCAGATCCAGCACCACCGGGCTGCCGTGGGCCTGAAGTTCGAGGACGTCTTCCCCGGTAAGGGAGGCGGGAGCAGGAAAATACAGGGCGATGCCGCTATCGAGAACGGAGCCGTCGCCATCCCGAAAACGGGAGAACTTGGCCTGGCGGGGCGGCGGCAGCGCGCCCAGCAAGGCGGCGGCGAACGCCGGCACGGCCGGTCCCGAAGCCCTGACGATACCGACGCCGCCGCGCCCCGGCGGGGTCGCCACGGCAACGATGGTGTCTTCGGAGGGAACCACCCCGAAACCTCCGGCGATCAAGCCGGCCGCACGGCAGTCATCCCCATGCCGGCGGCCGGAACCGCGGTCAGGCCGCCTTGGGCTTGGTCTTGCCTTCGACCTGGCGGGTGATGACCCACTGCTGGACGATGGAAAGGATGTTGTTCACCACCCAGTAGAGCACCAGGCCGGAGGGGAAGAAGGCGAACATGAAGGTGAACATCACCGGAAACCACTGCATGATCTTGGCCTGCATGGGGTCGGCCGGCGCCGGATTGAGCTTCTGCTGGATGAACATGGATACGCCCATGATCGCCGGCAGCACGAAGTAAGGATCCATCGACGACAAATCGTTCAGCCACAGCGCGAAGCTGGCCTGGCGCATCTCCACGCTTTCGATCAGCACCCAATAGAGCGAGATGAACACCGGGATCTGCACCAGGATCGGCAAACAGCCACCCAAGGGATTGACCTTCTCCTTGCGGTACAGGTCCATCATGGCCACGTTGAACTGCTGCTTGTCGTCGCCGTAGCGCTCCTTGAGCTCCTTCAGCTTGGGCTGGAGCTTGCGCATATTGGCCATGGAGCGGTAGCTGGATTCCGACAGCTTGTAGAACAACAGCTTGATCACCACCGTGCCGAGGATGATGGCCACGCCCCAATTGTTGAAGATCCGGTTGAACTGTTCCATCAGCCAGAATACCGGTTTGGCGATAATGGTCAGGTTGCCGTAGTCGACGGTCAGCTCCAGCCCCGGCGCGGTGGTTTCCAGCACCCGCTGCAGCTTGGGGCCGGCGAACAAACGCGCCTTGAACACCGCCTGCCCGCCCGGCTGCACCTCCGCCGCCGGAGTCATGGCGCCGATCACGAACACCCTGTCGCCCAGCGACTTGGTGTAAAAACTGTCTTCCTCGCCGGGCTGAGGCAGCCAGGCCGCAAAGAAGTAGTGCTGGATCATCGCGACCCAGGAATCCTTGGCCTTGCGGGACAAGTTCTTCTCTTCCATGTCGTCGAACTTGACCTTCTGGTACTTCTCCTCCGGCGTGTAGATCACCCCGCCGATGTAAGCGCGGTCGGCCGAGGAAGTGGAGAATACCGAACTCACTTTCTTCTCCGGCTCCTTGCGCTGCAGCTGGGTATATTGCTGACCGCGCCAGGGCGCGGACGACTGGTTGCTGACCTGATGCTCCAGCTCCACCAGATAACTGCCGCGGTGGAACACGAAGGTCTTGGTCACCTTGATACCGGCCGAGCTGGTCCAGACCAGCGGCACCCGCAGTTCTTCCCGACCGTCCGCCAGACTGTACTGGGCGGCTTCGGCGGACCATTCGCTGTAATGGTTGGGCGAGCTGTCCTCCTTGCCCAGCAAGCCGCTCTGGGAGATGAACAGCTCCCCAGATGCGTCGTTCAAAAGCCGCACCGGCTGATCGGGCTTATCCTTGTCCACCGGGTAGTGGGTCAGCTCCAGGACCTTCAGGTCGCCGCCCAGGGTATCGATCTCGGCGCGAACGGTGTCCGTCACCACCGTGATGCGCTGGCCGCTGCGGGCCTCCGCCGGCGGCTTGGATCCGGGAGCCGCCGCGTCCCCCGCCGGCATGGCGGCCGGCGTACCGTCGGCATTGACCGCAGCCGCTTCCGGCGGCTTGGGACCGTAGTCGTGCTGCCACTGCTCGTAGATCTGGAAGGTCAAAAACAGGAACAAGACAAAAAGCACAAACCTCAAGTTATCCATTGGAACCACCGAATTTTTTGGGTACCGGATCGAGCCCGCCCTCGTGCCAGGGGTGGCATTTCGCCAGTCTTCTTATGGTGAGATATCCGCCTTTCCAAACCCCGAACCGCTCGATGGCGGTAATGGCATAGCTGGAACAAGTGGGATGAAAGCGACAGTGGTAGCCCAGCCAGGGGCTGAGGACTAATCGGTAGAGCTTGATGAGTTGCACCAGTGCGAATCGCATCGTTGAACCAGGATTTTCCAGTGCCGCTCGAGAGACTTGCCGATGATCGACCGATCGGCGCCGCGGGCGGCGGGCCGGGCCATCACCACGAAGTCCAGCCTGCCCAGATCGCGCCGGCGCAGCCTGAAACTCTCCCGCGCCAGCCGTTTCAAGAGATTGCGATGCGCCGCCTTGCGTACGCTCTTCTTGGATATGGCCAAGCCCAAGCGGGCGTACCCCTTGGAGTTCACCCGTGCCAACACGGTCAGATAAGCGTCTTGGGATCGTTCCGGCCGCTCGAAGACGAAACGAAACTCGGCCGGCTCAAGTAAACGAAGGTCGCGGGGGAAGCCGAACGATGCCGGATCCAAGCCGCTACACGGACAGTTTCTTGCGGCCCTTGGCGCGGCGGGCGTTGATCACGGCGCGGCCGCCACGGGTCTTCATCCGGGCGCGGAAGCCATGGGTACGTACGCGCTTGATCTTGCTGGGCTGATAAGTTCTCTTCATGGGACTCGCCTGACGGATTGGAAGATTCGGACCGGAAAAAAGGCAGGCATGTTAAGTGAACCGGGAAAACGATGTCAATGCTGTGGATAACTGCCGATTGGCGTATAGTAGTCCCCCACCCCGCCCAAATCGTTCTATCGTCCCGACACACCTTATAGGTCCGAACCTTGCCAGCCGAGGTAGCTTAAGCAATGAGTGCGTTGTGGAACGCCTGCATCCGGAAACTCGAAGGAGAGTTGCCTGCGCAGCAGTTCAACACCTGGATCCGGCCGCTGCAGGCGGTCGAGTCCGACCTGGAACTCAAGCTGCTGGCGCCTAACCGCTTCGTGCTGGACTGGGTCAAGCAGCACTTCTTCGACAAGATCGAGGAGGCCGTGTCCACCCAGAAAGCCGAACCCCACCCCCAAGTGGTGCTGGAGATCGGCAGCAAGCTGCAGGCGCCGGCAGCCGGAGACCGCCCTGCGAGCCCCCGCAAGCCGGCGGGCAAGGCCAAGCTGGCCAGCAACCTGAACCCGGCTCACATCTTCGGCAACTTCGTGGAAGGCAAGTCCAACCAGCTGGCCAAGGCGGCGTCCATGCAGGTCGCCCAAAGCGTCGGCCGCACTTACAACCCGCTGTTCATTTACGGCGGCGTGGGTCTCGGCAAGACCCATCTGATGCACGCCATCGGCAATGAAATTTTGCGCACCAACCCGTCCGCCAACATCGTCTATCTGCATTCGGAGCGGTTCGTGTCGGACATGGTGAAGGCGCTGCAGCACAACGCCATCGCGGCTTTCAAGGAGTTCTACCGCAACGTCGATGCGCTGCTGATCGATGACATCCAGTTCTTCGCCGGCAAGGAACAGTCCCAGGAGGAATTTTTCCATACCTTCAACACCCTGCTGGAGAACAAGCACCAAGTGGTGTTGACCTGCGACCGCTACCCAAAAGAAATCAAGGGATTGCAGGAACGATTGAAATCCCGTTTCGGCTGGGGCCTGCCGGTGGCCATCGAGCCCCCCGACCTGGAAACCCGTGTGGCCATTCTGATGAGCAAGGCCCAAGCCAACAACGTGGAGCTGTCGCCGGAGGTGGCCTTCTTCATCGGCAAGAGGATTCGCTCCAACATCCGCGAACTGGAAGGCGCGCTGCGCCGGGTCATGGCCAATGCCCACTTCACCGGCCGCCCCATCACCCTGGATTTCGCCAAGGAAGCCCTGCGCGACCTGATCGCCCTGCAGGACCGCATGGTCAGCGTCGAAAACATCCAGAAGACCGTGGCCGAATACTTCAAGATCAAGCTGGCCGACCTGCTTTCCAACAAGCGCACCCGCTCGCTGGCGCGCCCCCGCCAGATGGCCATGGCGCTGTCGAAGGAGCTGACCAACCACAGTCTGCCGGAGATCGGCCAGATGTTCGGCGGACGCGACCACACCACGGTGCTGCATGCGACCCGCAAGGTACAGGAACTCAAGGAAAGCGACAGCAAGTTCGAGGAGGACTATTCCAACCTGCTTCGCACCCTCTCCAGCTAACCGCCCCGCTCCCACGACTCCGGAAATCAGGCAAGGCCAGCCATGAAATTCAGCACGTCCCGCGATAACCTCCTGACCCCCTTGCAGCAAGTCATCGGCGTCGTCGAGAAACGCCAGACCCTGCCGGTGCTGTCCAATGTGCTCATCAAACTGGAGGGCACCCGGCTGGAATTCACCGGCACCGACACCGAAGTGCAGCTGCTGACCTACTCCAGCACCGAGTTCGGCGACCACGGCGCCATCACCGTGCCGGCCCGCAAGCTCCTGGACATCTGCCGGCAGCTGCCCGACCACGCCGCGGTCAACGTGGAATGCAAGGACGACAAGTTCAGCCTGCAGTGCGCCCGCAGCCGCTTCACCCTCGCCACCCTGCCGGCCGACACCTATCCCAGCTTCGACAGCGGCGAACCGGAGGCGGAAATCACCCTGCCCAGCCGGGTGCTCAAGCGCGCCATGGACAAGACCCTGTTTGCCATGGCCCTGCAGGACGTGCGCTACTACCTCAACGGCCTGTTGCTGGACGTGGGCGGCGGCATGCTGCGGGCGGTCGCCTCCGACGGCCACCGCCTGGCCATCTCCGAAGAGGCGATCGACACCGACGACCTGGCGCCGCGCCAGTTCATCCTGCCGCGCAAGGGCGCCCTGGAGCTGCACCGGCTGCTGGGGGGCGAGCTGGACGAACCTTTGACCCTGCAGATCGCCGCCAACAACATCCGCGCCATCCTGCCCGACCTGAGCTTCGCCGCCAAGCTGGTGGACGGCCGCTATCCCGATTACCAGCGGGTCATGCCCAAGGACGTCACCCGAGTGGTTTCGGTCAACCGCGACGCGCTGAAAGGGGCGCTGACCCGGGTCGCCATCCTCTCCAACGAAAAATTCCGCGGGGTCACCCTGGGACTGGAAGCCGATCGGATGTTGCTTCAGGCGCAGAACCCGGAGCACGAGGAAGCCGAGGACGAGGTGGAAATCCGGCTGGAAGGGGAAGGCGTGGAAATCGGCTTCAACGCCGCCTACATGTTGGATGCGGTGACCAATTGCGATGCCGACCAGATCCGCATGTCCTTCAGCAACACCACCCACAGCTGCCTGATCGAGGACGTGGAGAACCCACGCTTCAAGTTTATCGTCATGCCCATGCGGGTGTGACGCCGCCGGCCGCCGCGGCGGCCGCCGCCTGCCATGAGCCTCACCAAGCTGGACGTGTTCGACCTGCGCAACATCGAGCGCGCGTCGCTGGCCCCCTCGCTGCGGCTGAACTTCATCGTCGGCCCCAACGGCAGCGGCAAGACCTCGCTGCTGGAGGCCATCTACATCCTGGGCCGGGCCCGTTCCTTCCGCTCCTCCCAGGCCGGCCAAGTGATCCGCTTCCAGCAGGAATGCCTGACCGTATCCGGCCGTAGCGTCGCCGACGACGGCCCGGCCCAGAGCCTCGGCGTACGGCTGGCGCGGCGCCAGCGGGAAATCCTGCTGTCGGGGCGCAAGCTCCAATCCAGCGCGGAACTGATCGCCGCCCTGCCGGTGCTGCTGATCCAGCCGGCCAGCAGCGGATTGCTGGAGAACCCGCCCAAGGCCCGCCGCCAGTTCCTCGACTGGGGCGCTTTCCATCTGGAGCCCGGCTACCTGGATCAGTGGCGCGGCTACGCGCGTGCCCTCAACCAGCGCAACGCCCTGCTGCGACAAGGCGCGGGACGCCAGGCGGAGCAAAGCTGGAACCACGAACTGGCCCGCTACGGTACAATGGTGGCTTGCGCGCGGGAGCGCTACGGCGAGCGGCTGACGCCCTATTTCCTGGACGCGAGCCGGCATTTTCTGGGCAGTTACCAGTTCGAGCTGCGGCTAGCCGCCGGCTGGGACCGCAATCGCGACCTGCTGGAGGTACTGACCGGTGACCGGGAACTGGACCGCCGCCAGGGCTACACCCATTCCGGCGCCCACAAGGGCGATTTTGCGGTGCTGGCCGACGGACGTCCCGCCAAGGCCTACTTGTCCCGCGGCCAGATGAAGCTGCTGGTGTTCGCCCTGCTGCTGTCCCAGGCCCATCTGCTGGAACAATCCCTGGGCCGGCGCGGCTGCGTGCTGGTGGACGACCTGGCCTCGGAACTGGACGGCGCCAACCGGGACAAGCTGCTGGCCTATCTGGCCCGGCGCTCCTCCCAGTTTTTTATCACCGCCACCGACGATCAGCTGCTGCCCCTGGGCCAACTGCCCGACAGCAGCCTGTTCCGGATGGAGCAAGGCCGCGTAATCGCCGCCTGAACCCGCGCACCCGATCAATCACCGAAGGAGGAGCAAGACCCGCTATGGCTGCCGACGATTACGATAGTTCCAATATTAAGGTGCTCAAGGGCCTGGACGCGGTCCGCAAGCGTCCAGGCATGTACATCGGCGACACCGACGACGGCACCGGCCTGCACCACATGGTGTTCGAAGTCGTCGACAACTCCATCGACGAAGCCCTGGCCGGCTACTGCACGGGTGTCCAGGTCACCATCCATTCCGACGAATCGGTCACCGTTTGCGACGACGGCCGCGGCATCCCGGTGGACATCCATCAGGAAGAAGGCCGTTCCGCCGCAGAAGTGATCATGACCGTGCTGCATGCCGGCGGCAAGTTCGACGATAACGCCTACAAGGTCTCCGGGGGTCTCCACGGCGTCGGCGTCTCGGTGGTCAACGCCCTGTCGGAAGAGCTGGAGCTGGAAATCCGCAAGAACGGCAAGCTGTACCAGCAGCTCTACCGCCACGGCGAACCGCAAGCGCCGCTGGCCGAAATTGGCCCGGCGGAAGGCTCCGGCACCAAGATCCGCTTCAAGCCCAGCGCCGAAACCTTCACCCACATCGAATTCCACTACGAAATTCTCGCCAAGCGGTTGCGGGAACTGTCGTTCCTCAACTCCGGTGTGCGCATCGAGTTGCGAGACGAGCGTACCGACAAGGAGGACGTGTACGAATACGAGGGCGGAATCCGCGCCTTCGTCGAGCACCTCAACAAGAACAAGACCCCGCTGTTCGACAAGGTGTTTTACGTCACCACCGAGCGCGACGGCATCACCGTGGAAGCGGCACTGCAGTGGAACGACTCCTACCAGGAGAACATCTACTGCTACACCAACAACATCCCCCAGCGCGACGGCGGCACCCATCTGGCCGGCTTCCGCGCCGCCCTGACCCGCACGCTCAACAACTACATCGAAGCCGAGGCGCTGCAGAAAAAGCACAAGGTCGCCACCACCGGCGACGACGCCCGCGAAGGCCTCACCGCCATCCTCTCGGTCAAGGTGCCCGACCCCAAGTTCTCCTCCCAGACCAAGGACAAGCTGGTGTCGTCGGAGGTGAAGCCGGCGGTGGAATCCGCCATGAACGAGAAGTTCGACGAATTCCTCCAGGAGAACCCGTCCGTCGCCAAGATCATCGCCGGCAAGATGATCGACGCCGCCCGCGCCCGCGAGGCCGCCCGCAAGGCCCGCGAGATGACCCGGCGCAAGACCACCCTGGATATCGCCGGCCTGCCCGGCAAGCTCGCCGACTGCCAGGAGCGCGACCCGGCCCTGTCCGAACTGTTCATCGTCGAGGGCGATTCCGCCGGCGGCTCCGCCAAGCAGGGCCGCGACCGCCGCACCCAGGCCATCCTGCCGCTGAAGGGCAAGATCCTCAACGTCGAACGAGCCCGCTTCGACCGCATGCTGTCGTCGGAAGAGGTCGGCACCCTCATCACCGCGCTGGGCTGCGGCATCGGCCGGGAGGAATACAACCCGGACAAGCTGCGCTACCACCGCATCATCATCATGACCGACGCCGACGTGGACGGCTCCCACATCCGCACCCTGCTGCTCACCTTCTTCTACCGGCAGATGCCCGAACTCATCGAGCGCGGCCACATCTACATCGCCCAACCGCCGCTGTACAAGGTGAAGAAGGGCAAGCAGGAGCACTACGTGAAGGACGACACCGAGTTGGACAACTATTTGCTGTCCATGGCGCTGGAGAAGACCAAGCTGTTCATCGACGACGCCACCCCGCCCATCCAGGGCCAGGGCCTGGAACAGCTGGCCCAGGAACATCTGAAAGTGCGCAGCCTCATCGACCGCCACGCCCACCGGTATGATGAAACCTTCCTGGAAGCCCTCATCGACTTCCCACCCCTCACCAAGGAGCTGATGGCCGAACAGGCCACCACCGAGGAGTGGTTCCGCAAGCTGGAAACGCGCCTGCAGGGCATGGAAAAGACCGCCATCTTCACAGTCGAGGTGGATTTCGCCGAGAAACCGGGCGAATTCACCGCCAAGCTCATGAAGCGGGTGCACGGCGTCCACAAGTTCTTCGAAGTCGGCCCCAGCTTCTTCCACTCCCACGACTACGGCCGCCTCATCGCCTTCGGCCAGAAAACCGAAGGCCTGTTCGGCGAAACCAGCGCCATCGGCACTGAGGAAAAGAAAACCCCGGTCTCCAGCTTCAAACAAGCTTTCGAAGTCATGATGGCCGACGTCCGCAAGGGCCAGCACATCCAGCGCTACAAAGGCCTCGGCGAGATGAACCCGGAACAGCTGTGGGAAACCACCCTGGATTCCAATACCCGGAGGTTACTCCAGGTCAAGATCGAGGATGCCATCGCGGCAGATGAAGTCTTCACCACGTTGATGGGCGATCAGGTGGAGCCGCGCAGGGATTTCATCGAGAGAAATGCCCTGGAAGTGTCCAACCTGGATATTTGACAGCCATTGCCATAACGTGGATGGGTAGAGCGAAGCGAAACCCATCGTTCGCGAACGATGTGCCTCCTGTCGTCGGCACATCCTACGCGGGCTATCGAGAGGATTGCAGACATATGACTCGTAGCGAGACTCGGGAGGATTCATGACTCAAATTGAATTATTGGAAAGGCAGATCGCCGATTTGGATGACCAATCCTTCGCCGAATTGCGTGAATGGTTCATCGAATTCGACCATGCCCGCTGGGACAAAAAGCTTGCAGCGGACTCCAATCTCGGCAAACTCGACTTCCTGATCGAATCCGCCCTTGCCGAACATAAAGAAGGCAAGACGAGAGACCTGTGAAGCACAAGGCGTCTTCCAGTTTCTGGAAGGCCTACGATGGACTGCCGGCGGATATCCGCGCTCTCGCGGACAAGAACTTTCAACTGTTGAAAAGCGATCCGTCACACCCGTCACTGCAATTCAAGAAGATCGGCAAGGTCTGGTCCATTCGTGTCGGATTGAACTATCGTGCGCTCGCCACACCAATCGAGAACGGATATCTCTGGATCTGGATCGGCAGCCACAGCGAATATGACAAGTTGATTGGGTAGGATGACGGCTCGGACGATGCGCCTCCTTTCGTCGGCGCCTATGCGGGCTGGTGCCAAGCAGACACGCATTCCAGAATTCGGTATCGGTCCTTGAACTTGGAGCAGTTGCCATGATACGTGAAGCACCCGCCATGACCGTCCGGCAGCACTTGGGTGAACTGCTCGACGAAGTTCAGCATCATCATGGGAAAGTTCTCATCACCAAGGAGGGAAAACCGGTTGCCGCGTTGGTTGACATGACCTTGTTCGAACGCCTCCAAAAAATGGACGAAGACTTCGAGGACATGCGGAAAGAACTGGCTCGCGCCTTCGCCACCGACCAGGATCAGGAAATCATCGGACTCGTGAACGAGGCCGTCCATGTGGTACGGAGCAAAACGCCGCGGTGAAGGTGGTGCTCGATACCAACGTGATTCTGTCGGGACTGATGTCTCCAAGCAGTATTCCGGGACGTATCCTATCCGCTTGGTACGATGCCTCCTTCGATGTCGCGATCTCCACCGACCAACTGACCGAAATCGGCCGTGTTCTCGCCTGCCCCAAGATTCACCGGAAATTACATTGGGATTCGCATCGTATCGAGCAGTTCATTCAGCAGTTGTACTTGCGCTGTGAAGTGGCCGATATCCGGGGAATTACGGCCGACGTCCCGCAAGATCGTAACGACGAGCCCATACTCGCCACGCTGATATCTGCGGGCGCAGACCTGTTAATTTCAGGGGACGCCGACCTACTCGCGCTACGGGAGCAGTTTCCGATTGAAACCCCGGCGGAATTTTTCTCGCGGCTGATCCAGGAAGGCTGGCGTGGGTAGGCTGGAATGAGCTTTCGCCCATTCCAGCATCCAATCGTTACCGCGACGTTTGTTGCAAAGCTCCTCTCTTCATTAGAAGGTCATGAAGCTGGAGTGGCTTTGAGTTCTTGAGTTGCTGATTTAGTGGTGGCTTGAACTGCTGAATCAATTCAGCCTCAAGTAGAGTTCGTTGACTTACGTCTGGAACAACCGCGGCGAGGATATGTCTCGCACCTAGATGATACGACGGCCCCCACTTTTCGTGATTAGACAATCGACTACAAAAGTTGTCAGTTTGACCAATATAGAGTGGTTCCCAAATGCCGGCTTGGCCTATACGACTAGTGGCCATGATATAAATGCCGCCGACTCGGTTCCAGCCAGTAGTCAGATATTCGAAAACCTCAAAATGAACCGGCTGACCGGATTTTGAAAACCAAACAACAGAATGTTCTGTCTTCATATCAATACCTCTATCTATGAGAAATTAACGTCATCGCGACGTGGCAAGGTGTTTTTTACAAACACCCACCAAATGAATATCAGATATTTTGCAACAAGTCAAGCAGGAAGCGATCTTCTAAATTTCAATCGGCGCATTCATAGCCCGCGTAGGTACGATTAGCGCAGCGTAATCGTACGCATGATCAAGGCGCGTCATCCATCCAAGTCAACTGGCGGAAGGTAAGTTATGAACTACAAAGACATCATTACCATCGAACCGGGTAAGCGGAGCGGCAAACCCTGTATCCGTGGGCTTCGGATTACCGCCTACGACCTCCTCGAATACCTGGCTTCCGGTATGACTCCGGAGGAGATTTTGACGGACTTCGATTACCTCACGATGGAAGACATACACGCATGCCTTCCTTATGCCACGGACCGTGAACGGCATCAGTTGATTGTGAACCCGTAACCCGTAAGGCGGCTTCGCGAAGCAAGTCGCCAACCGATGCGGAGAGCTGATCCGGTCGCTTCACGGTTGGGCGGATTGCCGCTACGCGTCGAATTCGCCCAACACTTGATCGGAGATATTCATGAATCGCGCAAACGCCATCCAGATATTGAAGGAAAGCAAGCAATATCTGGCCTCCCGGTACGGCGTGACCGACTTGGCCCTGTTCGGCTCTACGGTTCGCGATATGGCAACGGATGAAAGCGATGTCGATATACTGGTTTCCTTTGATGGCCCGGCGACTTCGGATCGCTATTTCGGCGTCCAGTTCTATTTGGAGGATTTGCTGGGTTGTCCGGTCGATCTGGTCACCAACAAGGCATTACGTCCGGAGCTTAGGCCCTTCATCGAGAAGGAAGCGATTCATGTCTGAGCCCTTTGTTCGGGAATGGCGGTTTTACATCGGCGACATGATCGAATTTGCCGAGAAGGTTCTTGCCTATACCGATGGAATGGACCAGTACACCTTCGTTGCCAGTCAACTGACCTACGATGCGACGGTCAGAAACCTCGAACTGATCGGCGAAGCCGCCACCCATGTTCCCGACGACATCAGAAGAGCGAATCCCGACATTCCCTGGCGCCTCATCATCGCGACCCGGAATCGCTTGATTCACGGCTACCTCGGCATCGATAACGACACCTTGTGGAGCATCATCCAAACTGACATCCCGTCGCTGTTGCCGAAGCTTCGCAAGCTATAAGGCGGCTTCGCGAAGCAAGCCGCCAACCGATGCGGAGAACGGATCCGGTCGCTTCACGGTTTGGCGGATTGCCGCTACGCGTCAAATCCGCCCTGCCGGGTCATCCCATACAAACAGCCTCTTTTGAAACCGAGGACTTCCCATGAAAAAACTGGCATTGGCTCTGACCCTGACGTCTCTAGCCGCCTGCGCCCCGAGCAAGACCATCAAGAACGAAATGTATGCGAGCCTACCCTCGCAGAAACAGCAAGTGACCATGAAGTCCATCGAGGAAATCAACCGACTCAAACCTCAAATCGTCCCTCCGATACGCATTGCAGTTGCTCAACCGAACCGAAGAAGCGACTGGACCTCGGAAGAAATTCGCGAAATCGAATCCTGGTTGCCTGAGTTGAAAGCATCGGGCTTGGCCAACGATCTGGTGGTGATCCCCAGGTCCCTTCAGGGAGCCTGTTCTGCCGCGAGCGACGACTGCATGCGCACGGCCGCAGCGCAGTTGCATGCCGAAGCGGTCGTGTCCATCGAGGAGTCCGCCGCCACCGACAAATACGTAAATCCGCTGAGTCTTCTCGATCTGACCATCGTCGGTCTGTGGCTGGCACCTGGCCATCACCGCGATGATTACGTGCTGTATGAAGCGACCCTGCTCGATACCAACAACGGCTACATCTATGGAGTTGCCCACGGCGAAGGGGAAGCCAAGAAGATTCGACCTTACGCCTATGCCGATTCGCATACCGGGCGAAACGAGGCCAGAGTCGCTGCCCTGAAGTCCTTGGGAAAACAATTTTCCGAAAAAGCCAAAAGCTATTTAACCCGTAATCAGTCAGGCGCAACCGTCTCCATCGGATACCGCCGCATGGAATTGGATACAAGCCGCCGACGCCCTGATTGCCGGCTTTTTCGATGATTAAACGTCGGTTTTCTTGGATACCTCAATGAAATACTTCTGGATAGTATTACTGTGCTTTGTTACAGGATGCTCCCTGACCCCGAAGCAGAACTCTGAACAGCCCAGGCTCTTGAAGCGGTCGGGCTACGTCTATCCGATCTTGTCTCGATATAACCGCGAACAAGGTAGGGTGACGCTCGAAGTGATCCTGCTGCCCAATGGGTCTGTACGCGAAGTCAAGTTGAAGGAAAGCTCCGGCTTTCCATCGCTGGACAAGGCGGCAATCAAGGCGACGCAAGCCGCTCGATTCACCCCCATCAATACGCAGGCAGGCAGAGTCTCCGAAAGAAAAGTGATATTACCCATTGAATTCAAACATCCAGGTCCCGTACCGTACGACATGACTGCTGCAGGAGCTATCGATACAATTTCTCCCCAAGCTCTAGCCCGAATTGAAACCGCCCAAATCCAGGACGACTACCGCACGGGAGTGCAAGCCGCCTGCTTCCGCTACGCCTATGGCCTCGGCGTTGAGCCGGACTATGTCAAAGCGGGAGAATGGTGCGCGATGGGATTGGAAAACGGCATACCGTCAGCCATTGTCACACTGGCCCGACTGAACTTTCATGGCCTGGGGGTTCCCAAGGATCGGCGGCGGGCGAGAGCGCTTTATGAGCAAGCGATCCAGATGGGTTACAAAAAAGCTTACCTGATCGCCAGCATCATGAATTGGCAAGGAGATGGCGGCCCTGTTGACCGACCACGGGCCAGGGTTCTCGCAAAAGAAGCGGCGGAGTTAGGGGACCGGCGGGCGGCCCGGTTGCTCAAGGAATTCGATCAAATTGAAGCGCCCGACCCGGCAACCCGCGTCCCGTGACGAAGACTGCCGGTTAGCCGCGTAAACATTTATCCAACCCAACACATGCCTCGGTGTATGAAAGAAGAAAGCGGTGACTCCGATCGCGGCAGCACACACCATGCCTTGTAGCCGGACGTCTAAACCTCCTGCGACGAACTGAACTGTTTGGCGAACACATGTGCAACAAACTAAGCCCTAAGGACAAAGCGCTTTACAGCGCTGTAGATGAAGTGCTGCACTACGTCTGGGACCCAATTGGGGTCTCTGGCGTACCTCAGGCGCGCGATGAATATCACGGATACTTGCCGCACGTTTTCGGCATGCTTCGTAGCGGCGCGAGCGAAGAAAGCGTCGCAGCCTACCTAAGTGATGTGGCCACGGTACGAATGGGGCTTGCGGCTTGCCCGCAGAAAAATCGAGAAGTGGCAAACGTACTTATCGGCTGGCGGGACGCGTTGGATGAAAAATTCGCCTAACTCCGCTGCGGTCGGGGATGCATAATCGGGCGAATAGACCCGCGTTTCTGTCGATTTTCCCGATTGGCTGACCGGGAGCGCGGCCTCACCCCTTTCCCACCTTCAGCGCAAAGCTCAGTCCCTCCCCGGCCTCGTCGCCCAGGCAGATCACCGAGTGCCAGACGCAGCTGTCGAGGTCGTTCTGGCGCATCAGCAGGACATCGCCCGGATGGAGGATATAGGCATAACCGCGCTCGACCAGATAGCGGAAGAAGTCGGGGTGGCGGTCGATGAGGGCTTCCGCCAGTTCGTGGTCCTGCTCGTCCAGATAGCGGGACAGTTCCGCCCGATCGGCGCATAGCGCCCGCAGTTCGGTCCATGGCTCGGCGGGCGACTGCGCCAGGTAGGCATCGATCTCGTCCATCAGGACCGGCTTGCCGAGCGCGAACCAGAAGGTGGAGCCGCTCATCTGGGCGAACACCACGCCGTCGTGTCCGCGCTCGACGTCGTGGTGCATCTGGGCGCCGCCGTTGGGAGCGTTGAAATAGACGATGCGTTCCATGAAACCGACGTCGGTGCTGCCCAGCATGGCTTCCAGCACCTTGCGCAATCCCGCGTGTTCGGTGATCGCCGCCGACTCGGGAAAAATGGCATCGGTCAGCCTGGCGGCCCAGGTCTGCCGCTCGGGGTCGGCGGCGACATCCTCGTAGCCTTCCATGCCGAAGGAAAAGCGGAAGCGCAGACTGCCGTCCTCGTCGTCGAAGGAGAGCCACGACGCCTTGCACCACAGGTCGTCGGCGACGATGTCGTCGTCTTTCCACGCATCGAAGTAGACCTTTTCGATGCCCTGGTCGTCGTTGTCCTCGAAGCTGGACCCCGACAGGTCGAACTCCTGCTGCAAGCGGCCGGCATAGGGTTCTGCTTCGAGCAGGTCGGCGACGGTCTCGCCGTCCAGGGTCTGGCGGTACAAGCGGTGGGCCTGCGTGACGTGCGCCTGATGGCGGTCCAGCGCGTCGGCCAGCAACCCCGGCAGGAAGACCGGCTCATGCCGGTTCCAGGCACACTTGACCGTTTCAGGGTCGGGCATGGCGGGCCGGGCGGTTTCCCGGACCCAGCCGTAAACGACACCGCGGCGGCAGAGAATCCGGTCTCGGCCTGAACTTTGGGAGAGGTGATAACTAATGGTCATGGCTTGGGTATGATCGACAAGCTCGCAAGGCGGCAAACGGCCCCCACGGGTTCCGGCGCGGGACCGGGAGAAGTCACCGGGCTTCGCTCTGCCGGACGAGCGCTGAACGGTACGCGGCTTTGCTTGCGGCCGCGGGTTGGCGGATCGCCTGCCGGCAGCCGCCCTGTTGGAACATCCGGGAAGTATCCGAGTATTCACCGCAGTCGACAAGAAGATCCAACCCCCGAGAGACGACACCATGAAAATCTGGGTTGATGCCGATGCCTGCCCGAACGTGATCAAGGACGTCCTGTGCCGGGCCGCCGACAGGGTCCGGATCGCGGTGACGTTTGTGGCGAATCAGGAGGTGCGAGTGCCTCCTTCCCGCTATATCCGCGCCGTCCGCGTCGCCTCGGGCTTCGACGTTGCCGACAACGCCATCGCCGTAGCCGTGCAGGCCGGCGACCTGGTGATCACTGCCGACATCCCGCTCGCGGCCATCGTGGTGGAAAAAGGGGCGTATGCGCTGAATCCGCGGGGAGAGCTCTACACCGCCGAGAACATCAGGCAGCGCCTGACCATGCGGAATTTCATGGAAGAACTGCGCAGCACCGGGGTCAACATCGGCGGGCCGGCCAGCCTCTCCCTGGCCGAGCGGCAAGATTTTGCCAACCAGCTCGACCGCTTGCTGCGCCGGCATGGGACGGGCGGCGATTGACGGTTCGAGCGACGGCCTGCCGATCCGCGCCGGACATTCGGCCTGGACGATAGCCGGATGTCCGCTTGGACCCTGCAGGGTCCGCCGGAACCGGCTCCTTCGGGTTCCGACAACGGCGATAGGAACCCGCCGGGTGCCCCCTGTTCTGGCAGATCGGCCCTCCCGGCGATCCGCCACGCCCTGCCTGCGCGAGCCGTGCTACCCTTCGCGCTTTGCCCGCAGCACCGGATTCCCGTGACCCGATACCTCAATCTGCTCGCCAACCTGTTCCCCCTGTGGGTGATCACTTGCAGCGGCCTGGCCCTGATCCATCCCGCCTGGTTCACCTGGTTCACCGGCCCCATGATCGTGTGGGGACTGGCGATCATCATGATCGGCATGGGCATCACCCTGAGCTTCGACGATTTCCGCCGGGTGGCGCGCATGCCCCGCCAGGTGGCGATCGGCGTGATCGCCCACTTCACCATCATGCCGATGCTGGGCTGGTCCATCGCCCACGGCTTCGAGCTCGAACCGCAGCTGGCGGTCGGCCTGATCCTGGTGGCCTGCTGCCCCTGCGGCACCGCCTCCAACGTGGTGAACTACATCGCCCGTTCCGACGTCGCCCTGTCGGTGCTGATGACGCTGTGCTCCACCTTCGCGGCGGTGATCATGACGCCGCTGCTGACCAAATGGCTGGCGGGCGCCTATGTGGCGGTGGACGGCTGGAGCCTGTTCGTCAACACCTTGCAGGTGGTCGCGATCCCGGTCCTGTTGGGCATGCTGCTGAACCGCTACACGCCGCGGCTGGTGCGCACCGTGCTGCCGGTGGCGCCGCTGGTGTCGGTGATTTTCATCGCCCTGATCTGTGCCAGCATCATCGGCGCCAACGTCCAGACGGTGAAGGACGCCGCCCTGCGCCTGCTGGGCGCCGTCGCGCTGCTGCATACCGGCGGCTTTGCCCTGGGCTACTGGATGGCCAGGGCACTGCGATTGAACGAAACCGTGTGCCGCACCATCTCCGTCGAAGTGGGGATGCAGAATTCCGGGCTGGGCGCGGTGCTGGCCCGCACCAGCTTTCCCCAGATGGCGCTGGCACCGGTGCCCTCCGCCATTTCCGCCAGTTTCCACTCCATCATCGGCAGCCTGCTGGCGGCCTGGTGGCGGCTGGCCAAACCCCGCCCCGACCGGGTGGACTAGGCGCAGGTTCCGAAAACCGCACGGATCGCAGGCTGAGCCCCCCTCCCCATGGGCTACAGCCTATTTCCCGCGGCGGGCTGGAGCGGCGGCCTTCCGCTGGGGTAAGGTTCGGCGACCAGGTGCCTGGCGCGGGTCCATCGCTCCGCCGGGTTCCGCCAACGACTCCGGAACCGTCATGCCCGCCAACGACCCCGCGGAAACCGTCCGCGCCTATCACCACCGCAGCAAGCACCGCTTCGAGCGCTATGCCGCCGGTCCCGACTTCATGGACTGGTCGACCCAGCCCGATCCATTCCGCCGGTTTGCCGGAGCCGAACAGATTGCCCTGCCCCTGCTGGCGGGCGCCGAGGAAGCGGGTTACGGCGACCTGTTCCCGGCCACCCGCCTGGCGCCGCGGCCGCCGAGCCTCGAAACCCTGGGGCTGCTGCTGGAACTGTCGTTCGGCTTGTCGGCGTGGAAAGCCCACGGCGGCGACCGCTGGGCGTTGCGCTGCAACCCCTCCAGCGGCAACCTCCACCCCACCGAAGCTTATCTCGTCGCCGGCAGCGGCGTGGCGGACGTACCGCCGGGCATTTACCACTACCAGAGCCACGACCATGTGCTGGAGCGCCGCTGCCGGGCCGAGCTGCCATTGACCGGCTTGCTGGTTGGCCTGAGTTCCGTCCACTGGCGGGAAGCCTGGAAATACGGCGAGCGCGCCTACCGATATTGCCAGCACGACGCCGGCCACGCCCTGGGGGCGCTGAGCTACGCGGCCGCTCTGCCGGGCTGGCGGGTCGAACTGCTGGAGCCGTGGGGCGACGACGATATCGCGGCACTGCTGGGGATCGACCGCTCCGCCGAGTTTCCGGCCGGCGAAGGGGAAGCGCCGGATCTGCTGTGCCGTATCGTGATCCCCGGTTCGAGCAGCGACCTGCGCGAAATCGACGAACTGGTGGCGGCCGCCCGCGGCGGCGAGTGGTTCGGGCAGGCCAACGCCCTCAGCGGCAAGCACCGCCATCACTGGCCGGCGATCGAGGAGGTGCATGGGGCCTGTTTCAAGCCGCGGCCGGCGCAGGACTATGCCCCTGACCTAGGGCCTCCAGAGAACTCTGCTGTTGGAATATGGAACCCTCTCCCTCTGGGAGAGGGCAGGGTGAGGGCTGGAGCGCCTGACGTTTCAATGGGCTTGTCGCAAGCACAAGGCGCCGAGGCCCTCACCCCAACCCCTCTCCCGCAGGGAGAGGGGCTTAATTCAACGCCATTGACCCATCTCCCGCGGGGGCTTGATTCACCCGCATTGCCCCCGCTCCCTCCCCTCACCGTCGACCACCGTGCCGCCGAGTTGATCAAACAGCGCCGCAGTGCCCAAGCCTTCGACGGCGCCACCGCCATCGCGGCACGCGCCTTCTACCGCATCCTCGACGCTTGTCTGCCACGGCCCGACTGTCCGCCTTTCGATGCCTGGCCCTACCCGCCCAGGGTGCACCTGCTGCTGTTCGTCCACCGCGTGGAAGGGCTGGCGCCGGGACTGTATCTGCTGGCGCGCCGGCGGCAGGCGTTCGAAGAGCTGAAGCAGGCGATGCGCGCGGAGTTCCTGTGGTCAACCGTGGAAGGCTGCCCCGACCACATCCCCCTGTTCCACCTGGTCCGGGCCAACGCCCAGCGTGCCGCCATCCAGCTCAGCTGCCACCAGCAGATCGCCGGTGCCAGCGCCTTCAGCTTAGGCATGCTGGCGGAATTCGACGCGGCGCTGGAACAGGGGCACTGGATGTACCGGCGACTGTTCTGGGAATGCGGCCTGATCGGCCAGTGTCTTTATCTGGAAGCGGAAGCCGCCGGGGTGCGCGGCACCGGCATCGGCTGCTTCTTCGACGATCCCGTCCACGAACTGGTGGGGCTGACCGGCAACCGCTGGCAAAGCCTCTACCACTTCACCATCGGCGGTCCGGTGGTCGACGACCGGCTGCAGACCCTGCCCCCTTACGGCCACCTGGAGCGCGCCCCATGACCGATTCCTGCGAAATCCGCCCGGCGCTCGAAACCGACCTGCCCGAGATGGTGGAACTGCTGCAGCAGCTGTTCGCCATCGAAGCCGACTTCCAGGGCGATCCGGCGGCCCAGGAGCGCGGCCTGCGGCTCATGCTGAACAGCCCGGCCGGCCGCATCTGGGTCGCGGAGGAGCACGGCCGGGTGATCGGCCTGTGTACCCTGCAAGTCCTGATCTCCACCGCGGAAGGCGGCCCCGTTGGGCTGGTGGAAGACGTGGTGGTGGCCGACAGCCACAGGGGAAGGGGCATCGGCAGCCGATTGCTGGAGCAACTGGAAGCCTGGGCCGATCGGAACGGACTGACCCGGCTGCAGCTGCTGGCCGACCGCAACAACCAGCCGGCGCTGGACTTCTACCGCCGCCAGGGCTGGGCCGAGACCCGGCTCGTCGCCCTGCGCAAGAGCGGGTTCGCGAAAACCGGCTGAAGCGGAGCCGGCGCCATCCACCCGGCGGATAACCCCGTCTCGCGGAATTGCGTTACTCTACCGGGACACGAGTTCCAGGGGGAAGCACCATGATCCCGAATAACCATGCCGAATTCGATGGCCGCTCCGGAAACGCGGCAAATGGCCGCCGCTGCCGGGACCACCAGCGACCGGATGCCGGACCGATGCGCACCGGGGCAGCCAACGGAAGACCCGGACTGGCGTGGGCTCCATGTCTGTTCGTGCTGGCACTGCTGGCCTGTCCCGCGGTTTTCGCCGGGATGAAGGCGGGCAGCAATTTTCCGGTCGCAGCGGCCGCGGAGGCCGAAACCGAACCCGCGCTGGCGGTGGATTCCGACACCGGGCATATCCTTGCGGTGTGGACGGCCGCCGCAACCGGTTCGGACCCGGAGTCGTATGAAGTCCGCGGCCGCCTGATCGATGCCGACGACCCTGCCACAGGCGCGAGCTTTCCGGTATCGGCCGGCTTTCAGGCCAATCCCGCCCGCGGCGGAACCCGTCCCCGTGCGGCATTCCGGCCGGCCCGCGACGACTCCCCCGCGACTTTCCTGGTCGTTTACCAGCGCAACTATCCCGGCAGCGAGCAGCCAGGGATCTTCGCGCAGCGGCTGGGGGCCGACGGCAGCCTGCTGGGGAGCGAAATCACGGTGGTCGATGCCGGCTCCAATCTCGGGGATGTCAACAACCCCGATATCGCCTACGACTCCACCAACGACCGTTTCCTGGCCGTGTGGGACAGCCGGCTGGGTGTGGTCAGCGGCCAGGTGCTCGGTCCCGACGGCGCGCCGGTCGGGACCGGGCCGGATTTCAGCACCCCCGCAGGCCGTAGCGCCGCCCACCCGTCCATCGCCTTCAACCCCCAGCCGGAAACCGGCGAATTCCTGCTGGCCTACGACGACCGCTCGCCGATCTCGCCGACCACCGCCGTGTTCGGCTTGCGGCTGGTCCCAGGCCCCGCCGGCCTGCAAGCGGGTACGCCGTTTCTGATCTCCGGGGCCACCGACGGCAACCGGTTCGCCCCGGTGGTGTCGCTGGACACGCAAGCCAAGCGTTATCTGGTGGCCTGGTCCGACGGACGCAACCTCGCCGGTTCGGGACTGAACGTCTTCGGCAAACTGGTCGAGACCGGGGGATCGGTGCCCGGCGAGGACATCCAGCTGGCCCAGTTCGCCTTGGCCCCTGCCCTGGCTTACTCCGCCGGCCAGAAGCGCTTCCTGCTGAACTGGATCGTGCAGCGCAAGGGAGCCGCCAACGACGGTTTCCTGGCCGGACGGTTGTGGAATTTGACGGCAGCGGGACTCGCAGCCGACGGCGATCCCTTCCCGATCTCCGACCAGAACGGTGTCGACGCACGGCCGGCATTGGCGGCAGAGGCCTCCGGCACACGGGTGGTGTCGGTGTGGCCACAGGCTCCGGCCAAAGCCGGCGGGGACATCATCGGCCAAGTCCTCGATTTGTCGTTCCAGGTGGCCGACCTGGCGCTCACCGTCAACGACCGTCCGGATCCCGCCAAGGTGGGCAAGGCCCTGGTCTATACCGTCGTCGTCGCGAACGCCGGAAGCGTGGCGGCGAAGGGGGTGAAACTGGTCGACCGGCTGCCGCCGCAGGCCACGCTGGTCAGCGTCACCGGCACCGAAGCCGATGCCTGTGCGCCGGCGGAAGCGGGACAGGGCGGCGAAGGCCAGCGGCTGACCTGCGATTTCGGAACCGTGGCGGCGGCCACCACGATCACGCTGAAAATCAAGGTAACACCCTCGGCCCCGGCGCTCGCAGACAACGTGACGACGCTGACCTGGCTCAACGGCATTTCCGAATCCCCGTCGATCACGGTGACCACCCCGACCGAACTGGTCTATCCGGGCAAGCTCGATGTCCTGCCGCTGGAACCGTCGGACCTGCTGTTTTCAGGCGCAGCCGCCACCGTCAACTGGGAGCTGACCAAGCCCCTGTCCGGCGTCGCGCTGAAATTCCGGCTGTTCCGGTCTTACGATGACGGCAAGCACTGGAAACGTTTCGACGAAGTGCAGGTCGCCGCCAACGCTCACGACTGGACGCAGCCCTACGGCTATGTCTGGACCCCTCCGGTTCCGGGGGGAAACAAGGAGAAAGCGCTGGTGCGGGTGCAGGGCTACACCGACGCCGATCCCCCCGTCGCCATCGGCACCGACATCTCCGACCCGTTCGCCATCGAAGTCGTGCGGCTGGACGCACCCAACGGCGGCGAAGCGCTGGTGACCGACCAGACCACCACGATCCGCTGGACGGTGCATCAGACCCGCCGGCCGGTCGCCAAGGTCCGCCTGCACTACAGCGCCAACGCGGGGCTCGGCTGGCGGCTGATCGACACGGTCAGCGGCAATCCGGGGAGTTACGACTGGCATGTCCCGATCCTAGCGAAAAATGCACCCGACAGCCGGGTCCGGGTGACCCTGCTGGATCCGCAGGAGCGGCCGGTCGGCCGCGACCTGTCCGACCTGGGATTTTCCGTCAGCGTCGTCGACCTGCTCTCCCCCAATGGCGGAGAAACCCTGCACTTCGGCGATACCCACCCGATTCGCTGGAAGACCAATGCCACCCGGCTCCCGGTCGCACTGGTCCGGCTGCAATACAGCACCAACGAAGGCGCCAAGTGGAACAACGTCATCGACCTGGTCGGCGATCCCCAGGCCTATGACTGGGTGTTGCCCACCTTGAAGAAATCGACCCGCAAAGCCCTATTCAGGGCGGTGCTGGTGGACGGCAAGGGCAGGACCATCGCCGTCGACGGCAGCGACAAGACCTTCACCATCCGGCCTTGAATGTTGCGCCACCGGTCGCGGGCCAAAGCCCCCTCCCATCGGGACACCGGCCCCCTCAGCGGCCGGCGGCCAGCAGCATGATGAATCCGGCCAGGGCCAAGCCCATGGCGAGGTCCGCCGGCCAGCCGTCGGGCACCAGGACGCTGGCCAGGCTAGCGCCGATGGCCAGCGCCAAGCCCAGCCGGGACACTACCCCCCGCATGCCCCGCGGTGCTTCCTCCGGGTTCGGGAAGGGTTCTTCCGGATCGCTGTTCATGGCCCTCCTAAGCGGGCCCGGACTCCGCCGGGCCGTGGTGTTCATGGTTGAATGAAGCGGGGTCCTCCAGCGGCTCCAGGTGGCTGACCACGGTGATGTCGCCCACCGCCTTGTAGATCTCCTGCTCAATGCGGTCCACCAAGTCGTGGCCCTGCTGCACCGTCATCGAACCGGGCACCAGCACGTGCACGGTCATGAAGCGGTGCACGCCGGACTGGCGCGTCCGCAGGTCGTGAAACTCGATGCCCTGCTCCCGGTAACGGTCCAGCACGTCGCCGATCCGGGCGTTCTCCTCGGCCGGCAAGGTGGCGTCCAACAGGCCGGCGACCGAGCGCTTCAGCAACCCGAACCCGGACCACACGATGTGGGCGGCGACCACCAGGGCGATGAGCGGGTCCAACACCTGCCAGCCGGTGAAAAAGACCGCGCCCAAACCCGTCACCACGCCGAGGGAGGTCCACACGTCGGTGAGCAGATGGCGGGCGTCGGCTTCCAGGGTGATCGAACCGTAGCGCCGCCCCACCCGCATCAGCACCGACGCCACCCAGAAGTTGATCAGCGCCGCCAGGCAGGAGATGGCGACGCCCACGTCCAGCGCGTTCAGTTCCTGGGGGTGCTGGAGACGGTCCCACGCGGTGATGCCGATGCCGGCGGCAGCGATCATGATCAGCGCGCCCTCCAGGCCGCTGGAGAAATACTCGGCCTTGCCGTGGCCGTAGTGGTGGTCCTCGTCCGGCGGACGCTCCGCCACCATCAGCATGGCCAGGGCCATCATCGCGGCCACCAGGTTGACCAGGGATTCCAGGGCGTCGGACAGCAGGCCCACCGATCCGGTCAGGCGATAGGCTGCCGCCTTCAGGCCGATGGTCACCACCGCCGCGGCGATGGACAGCCAGGCGAACCGGGTCAGCGACTTGCGGTCGCGCGATCGGGCGGCGCTGCCGCGTTCGGTGGATTCCGCCAGCAGCGCGCAGCAGCGCCTGACCAGGCGCAACAGCAGCTTCTCCAGCTCCACCACCACGAACACGGCGGCACCGAAACCGGCGATGAGCAGCCAGGTGTCGCGGTCCAGCGCGGCGGTGCCGAACAAGTCCTGGACCCAGGGTACATAGGTCATCACCAGCTGCAGCGCCAGCAACAGGGCGGAGGTCAGCAGCGCGTAGCGGTTGCCGAACAGCCCCGGAATCGACAGGGCCGAAGCCTCGATGTAGCGGCTGTTGAACAGGTAGACGATCTCGCCCACGATCAGCGCGTTCACCGCGGCGGTACGGCTTTCGGCGATGGCGGCGCCCTGTTCGGTCTCATACAGGAAGACGCCCATGAGGCCCGCCACCAGCAGCGCGGTGACGAACAGGATGCGCCACAGCGAGAACCACCCCAGCAAGGGCTGTCCGGGGCGCCGGGGCGGCCGCTTCATGACCGCGGCCTCGGGCGGTTCGAAGGCCAGCGACACCGACAGGGTCACCGCGGTCACCAGGTTGACCCACAGGATCTGCAGCGGCGTGATGGGCAGGGTCAGCCCCAGCAGCAGCCCCACCACCACCGCGCCGGCCTGGGCGAAGCTGGTGGGCAGGATGAACACCACCGCCTTGAGCAGGTTGTCGTGCAGGGTGCGGCCCTCTTCCACCGCATGGGCGATGGAGGCGAAGTTGTCGTCGGCCAGCACCATCACCGCGGCATCCTTGGCCACCTCGGATCCCTTCATGCCCATCGCGACGCCGATGTCGGCGGCCTTCAGCGCCGGGGCGTCGTTGACGCCGTCGCCGGTCATCGCCACTACCTGGCCATCGCTCTGCAGCGCCCGCACCAGCCGCAGCTTATGTTCGGGGCTGGTGCGGGCGAAGATGTCGTGGCGCCGCACCGCGGCCGCCAGATCGGCGTCGTTCATCGCCTCGATGGCACTGCCCAGCAGCACCCGGCAGTCTTCCCCCAGATTCATGCGGGTACCGATGGCCCTGGCGGTGAGGCCGTGATCGCCGGTGATCATCTTCACCCGGATGTGGGCCTCGCGGCAGCTCTTGATGGCCTGGATCGCCTCCTTGCGGGGCGGGTCGATGAGGCCGCACAAGCCCGCCAGGATGAAACCGCCTTCCGCCGGCAGCTGCTCCAGGCCGGCCGGCGGCTCCGCCAGAGTCTTGTAGGCCGCCGCGATCAGCCGCTCGCCGCCCTTGGCCAGCTGCTCGGCGTGATGCTCCCAGTAGGCCCGCTCCAGAGCCACCGTCTCCCCACCATGCAGCTGGGCGCCGCACAGCGGCAGCACCGCTTCCGGCGCCCCCTTCAGGCACACCAGGGCGGTGCCGTCGGGTAGCCGGTGCAGGGTGGACATGAAACGGCGCTCGGATTCGAAGGGAATGCTGTCCGTGCGAGGCGCCGCTGCCGCCTCCGCGCTCTGCTCCATGCCGGCCTTGAGCCCCAGCGACAACAGCGCGCCTTCGGTGGGATCGCCGTCCACTTTCACCCCGCCTTCATGGGGGTGGAGACAGGCGTCATTGCACAATAAGACGATGCGGATCAGCTGTTGCAGGTCGGCACCGATCTCGGCCGGGGCATGGCTGCCGGGTGCGGTGATGTGGCCGTCGCCGCCGTAGCCGACGCCGTCCACCGCGTAATGGCCGCCGGCGGTGACGATGTCGCGCACGCTCATGACGTTGCCGGTGAGGGTGCCGGTCTTGTCGGAACAGATCACCGTCACCGCACCCAGCGCCTCCACCGCCGGCAGATGGCGCACGATGGCGTTGCGGCGGGCCATGCGCTGCACTCCCACCGCCAGGGTGATGGTGACCACCGCCGGCAGCCCTTCCGGCACCGCCGCCACGGCGATGGCCACCATGGCCATGAACATCTCCTCCAAGGCATGGCCCCGCGCCCACATGCCGTACCCGAAGATGGCGCCGGACAGCACCAGGATGACCAGGGTCAGCCACCGCGCCATCACCGCGAACTGGCGCTGCAGCGGGGTTTCCACCCCTTCCACCTGGCTCAGCAGGGCGCTGATGCGGCCCAGCTCGGTACGGCCGCCGGTGGCGACCACCACCCCCAAGCCTTGGCCGCTGACCACCAGCGAGCCGGAATAGGCCATGCAGCTGCGATCGGCCAAGAGCGTGTCCTCCGCCATCGGAACCACCGACTTGAATACCGCGCCGGACTCGCCGGTGAGGGCGGATTCGTCCACCCCCAGGTTCTTCAGTTCGATCAACCGAAGGTCGGCGGGCACCTTGTCGCCGGACTGGATCATCACGATATCGCCGGTCACCAGCCGATCCGCCGCCAGCAGGCAGCGGCCGCCGGCGCGAATCGCGGTGGCCGACAGCGACAGCAGGTCGCGGATCGCCGCCAGGGCGGTTTCCGCCTTGTCCTCCTGGATGTAGCCGATGATGGCGTTGATCACCGTGACCCCCAGGATCACCCAGGCGTCGATGCCGTCGCCCAAGGCGAAGGCACCCACGGCGGAGGCCAGCAGGACGTAAATGAGGATGTTGTGGAACTGGCCCAGGAAGCGGCGCCAGGCCGGCACCGGCTTGGGCCGGGGTATCTCGTTGGGGCCGTCGGCGGCCAGCCGCTCGGCAGCGGCCGCCTCGCTCAATCCGGCATCGCGCCGGGTCTGCAGCCGGGCCAGGACCTCGTCCGCAGTCAGTGCATGCCAGGGTGGGTTCATGGGAGTTCCGGACCGGGTGAGAGGCGGCGTGACCGGATCAGGCGGCGGTTTCGGGCTCTTCACCGGGAGCCAGCGCGATCGCCAGCACGGCGGCGATGGGCGGGGCGAAATCCAGGGTGAGGGCCAGCTTCTGGCCCTGCTCCGACATCTTCTTCCAGGTCTTGCGGACGATATCCACCAGCTGATCCTGCTCGCGGCCGGCTACGAAAGCGTCCAGGTAGTATCGCAGAAAAACCAGGCAAGCGGTGTCCTCGATCGCCTGCACACCGGCATCGCGCTTGATTCCCTGCTTGCCGATCATGGACTTGACCGCCGCGATGGTGTCCTCGTCGTAACCGGCTTCCCGCAAGATGGCCTCGGCCTGCACGCCGTGGAAGCGGTACAAATACTTGCGCCAGCGCAGATAGCCTTCGCGGTCGGCCGGATAGCTCTGCCGCGGCACCTGCCAGCGCCGGATGTGCTGGGCCCGCGCCGCCAGCTGGCAAGCCTCGGAAGGTTGCGGATCGAGCCGGAACAGCCACTCGGTCATGCGCCGGCCGTACAGCAATTCCTTGGGGAATTCCTGCCCCTCCCACAACTCCCGGTTGGGGTCTTCGGCATTGGCGGCGTCAATGGCCGCCAGGGCCCACGCCAGTTTGTCAGTGTTCATCGGCTCGCTCCCGCTTCGGCTGCACAGATTTCATGGTTATGGCCTTCGATCCCGTCTATATTGTCCGTCACTGCCCGCGACCAAGAAAAGGACCACACCATGCTTGATTCCTGCGTCTTCGTCATCTTCGGCTCCACCGGACACCTGTCCCGCACCAAGCTCCTCCCCTCCCTCTACCACCTGCACGCCGCCGGCCATCTGCCCAAGGGCATGATCATCCTGTGCGTCGGCCGGCGCCCCTGGGACACCGATCAGTGGCGCAAGGAGGTCACCACCATGCTGGAGGAACGGCTGGGCCAACGCCTCAACGGCGAGCATCTGCCGGGCTTCCTGGAGCGGGTCCACTATTTCCTGGGCGACATCGGCGATCCCAAATCCTTCGGCGCCCTGCGCAACCATCTGGATACCACCGAGGGTTACCCGCCCAACTATGTCTTCTATCTTTCGCTGCCGCCCGCCGAATACAAGATGGTGGCCCAGCGCCTGGCCGCCAACGGCCTTAACGAGGAATCCTCCGGCTGGCGCCGGCTGGTGATCGAAAAACCCTTCGGCTATGACCTGGAAGACGCCGAGACCCTGGACCACAGCCTGCGCCGCGACTACGGCGAGCACCAGCTGTTCCGCATCGACCACTATCTGGGCAAGGAGACGGTGCAGAACGTGTTCGTGTTCCGGTTCGCCAACCTGATGCTGGAACCTTTGTGGAACCGCAACTACATCGACCATGTGCAGATCACCCACAGTGAGGTCGCCGGCATCGAGGACCGCGCCGAGTTCTACGACGGCGCCGGGGCACTTAGGGACATGATCCAGAGCCATTTGCTGCAGCTCCTCACCCTGGTGGCCATGGAACCGCCGCCGACCCTGGACGCCGAATCGATCCGCGACGAAAAGGTGAAGGTGCTCAAGTCCATCCGCCCCATCCCCAAGTCCGCGGTGCGCGCCCACGCCTTCCGCGCCCAGTACGGCCGCGGCGTGGTCAACGGCAAACAGGCGGTGAGCTATCTGGAAGAGACCGGCATCCCCGAGCACAGCACCACCGAGACCTATGCCGGAATCAAGCTGTTCATCGACAACTGGCGCTGGCGCAACGTACCGTTTTACCTCCGCACCGGCAAGCGCATGGCCGGCAACCAATCCCTCATCAGCATCCGCTTCAAGCACCCGCCCCAGCAGCTGTTCCGCGAAACCCAGATCCAGGAAATCGCCCCCAACTGGCTGCTGTTAGGGATACAGCCGGAACAATGCATCCGCGCCGAACTGCAGGTCCGGGAAGCCGGCGTCGGCATGCGCACCCGCACCACCCAGCTTGACGCCAGCACCTGCGGCGCGGCCGACTACCGCCTGGACGCCTACGAAGCCCTGCTGCTCGACGTCATCGAAGGCGACCACTCCCAGTATCTGCGCTCCGACGAGGTCAACTGGGCGTGGAGGGTAGTCGACCCGGTCCTCAAGGTCTGGGCCGTGGAACGCGACTACATCCCCACCTACCCCGCCGGCTCCTGGGGGCCGGTGGAAGCCAACCGCTTATTCGAAACGGAAAAACAGACTTGGCGGAATTCCTTGGCGGTGGAATAGCGGACGTTGTGTTTGCTGCGACATACTGACGGGATGCAGCGCGGAATTTACTGAACAGATTCTGTGTAGCGTCTCGATGAGCGCCCATTCCTTGCGGATAACATATGAGCACAAAAATTAGCAATCCGTTAACCGTTATCGCAATCTTCTCAGGACTGGCCGAGGCATTCGCTGCAATTGCTTTAATAAATTTACCAAATGAAATTCAACAGGTGTTTGTATACTTTGTAATGGCATTTCCAATTTTGCTGGTCATCTCGTTTTTCGCAGTTCTAAATTGGAACCACACGGTTTTGTATGCTCCGAGCGACTTTGAGGATGAAGGCGCATTCCTAGAATCAATAAAGCTGAAGGAATCACTAAAGTCTGAACTAATCGAAAGTCTTTCTGCTCAGATTCCAGAAGGCTCAAATATTACTGCCCAGCAAATTAGGCTCAACGTCTCGGAGAAGGTGGATAAGGTCATTGAAGAAACTAACCTTCTATCACGAAAAGAACAAATCCTTGCGCTTATTGCCGAGGGGCCAACAAATGCGGATGCAATCACCCGAGAGTTGGGAGTAAATAAATACTACGCTTATAGATTGCTTTCCTCGCTAGCGAGTGAAGGGAAGGTTATCCAGCATCGGGCTGGACGAACAGTTACATGGACTCTCGCAGAAGGAAGCAAAAGAGATGCATAACGTCTAAGCATTTATCCGTCGTGCGCAAGAATACAAGAATAAGGGTTCTCACATTCCAACATTCCACGTAGGGCGCTGTTCACTCTGTTCGCTGGTCTTTGGTCTCTGTTGATCTACTGGCTAATGGAGCATTCCACTGTGGCTCGGCGCGCTGATGATGCGCCGTAACCTCCGGTCGAGGGGACCGCCGGCAAGCGGCGCTTCGCTGGCTTGCCGGTTCCCGTCGGCTTCGCCGCCGGGCGGCCCCTCACCTTGGAGGTAAGCATGTGAAAACTCATTTGGCGGAGGGCCATAGGATGCGCTGAGGCACGAAGCGCATCGATCGCGACCGATGCGTTTCCCTTCGGTCAACGCATCCTACGGCACTGGTGGGCGCTGTTCACTCTGTTCGCTGGCCTTTTGTCTCTGTTGATCTACTGGCTAATGGAGCATTCCACTTTGGCTCGGCGCGCCGATGATGCGCCCTAACCCCGGTCGAGGGCGGCTCTCACCTTGGAGGCAAGCATGTGAAAACTCATTTTGCGGAGTAGATAAATGGATACATCAAAAATATTGAAAACCGTATACGATAGGTACCATAAGAAGTACCCTGGCAATCCGTACTCGGGACAACTGTGTTGTATGTGGCCGACCAACAATCCTCCAGACGACATCTACAACTCAAGTCAGATTTCATCAATTGAAACTGCGTTTAATATTGAACTGTCTGAAGACGATGCATTGGAACTTTATGACATGGATCTAGGTGAGGCTACAAAGAAAATTGAATGCATCATAAGGAGTCAATGCTAACCAGCGGGCCAATTTGACCCGCAAAGCTACGCTGCTATCGTCGCTACGCTTTTGCCGTCAAGTTACCCTTATCGTTAGGCGAATTGTCCAGGCATATTTACACTTACCACCTTTCAATAATCAGGAATAAACAATATGAAACTATCAAAAATAATTACCGCTTTTTTGGTAAGCTGTCTTTTAGCTGGATGCACAACAGCGGGGCCATATGTCACCAACATATCAAGTGATGGAGCTTATGGATTGAATATAGAAAAGTGCAAGGTTGAACTTAATGCTTTTCTGGGTGTTGTAAACACAGGGGATTGCACAAGTAGTTCATTAAAATTAAATTATCCAAGTCGATAATAGCAGCGCATGTTGCCCAACGAATAAGGTTAGATCGTGAGAGCGAAGCGTAGCGGAGCTCTCCACGATCTGAACCGATTGTTGGACGAGCCCGGTCCCGGAGTGCCTACCATTCACCCGCGATTGAATGACTCGCACCCGCTCACGTTCTACCTTCGCTGTAAGCATGACGATCGCCGACATACTGATTAACCGTACCGTCGAGGGATTTTCCATTAGCGAGCACGGAATTTGTTCCATTACTCTCAGCGGTGGCATCTCGCTCACGTCCAAAGGCATGCGGCAACTTAGGGTTTGGCCGCCAATAACTTCCCAATCCTTTCCTGTGGGAGGGGGCTTTAGCCCGCGACCGGCGCCAAGTCGCGGGCTAAAGCCCCCTCCCACCAGCAAGCCCCAAGAGTCCGCGAAGTTGTTTTCGGCCAAACCCTAAGGTGCGACCACGAACAGGCCGACGACGGTGCTGGTCCTCATGTTGATTTCTGCGTTCACCCGAAAGCCCTGCGCCATGGCGGTCAGGGCGACCGCCAGCATCTCCTTGCGACGCGCGGGAAGAGCCTTGAACCAGGCATCGGTGAAGGCGGGACTGGTCGCGCTGTCGGACAACTGGATGTTGACCGCGCTCTTCGACTGCGGTCCCACTTGGCGCACCTCGCATTGATACGATTCGAGGGTATCGGCAGCGCCCGCGGTACCGAGCCACAAGCCGAGCAACACGCCGGCAAGACCTATGGGCTTCATCTGTGTCATGGCTGAATCCTCATCGTTGATTCACTCATCCAGCAGCAGCGGCAATGACTCCACGTGCCCGCCCTGCCGTTTCGTCTGAAATGTACCCGGTGAACCGTTGACGCCACTGGCGCCATTGACACCGCTCGGGCAGGCATTGGTCGTACAGCAGGTGCGAACTCCTCCGGTGCAGAATGGCTGGCCGCCCTTGCCACTGGCTCCGCCCTGTCCACCGTAAAGGATATAAGTCACGCCGGGGCCGATGGTGCGCACCCGGCTGACGGCCGAGACGATGCCGCCATTGCCGGCGGAGGCGCCGTCACCGCCGTTGCCGACTCGAACACCGTCATTCGCTCCCCACAAGCAGCCCCCGTCGGTCTCGTGCTGACACATCATGTTGTGCCCTGTCTCGCCGATCCCGCCGTCGCCGCCCCGGACAAAGAATTCAAGGTTGTCGATGCGTCCGGCCTCGACCGTGATCGTACCGCCCCGACCACCCTGTCCGGTCCAGTTCTGAGGCTCGTGACAGGCGCAATGGGCTTTCCACCAGTAGCACTGCCCGCCATAACAGCTGCCGGTCCTGCCGCCGGCACCACCGTTGGCCTCGAAGGTCCAGCGCAGGACCGGCTCCAGATCGCCGGCGGTGACGATGGCGATCTGGCCCCCGCCACCACCGGGTGCGGCCGCGCCGGCGGGATCTCCAAAGTAGCCGTCGCCGGCGTGGCCGCCGGCGCCACCACCGTTGGCGCTGAACTTGGAGTAGGCGATGTTGGCGTCGATGCGTCGGGCATTGAGCCTGATGCTGCCCCCGTTACCGCCCTGGCTCAGGTCCCCGCCGCTACCGCCGCTGGTTTCAGGGTTGTCGGGGCCACCGTCGTACCCACCCCAGCCGCCATCGGCACTCCAGTCGAGCCCGCCGTAGGGCGCCCCCACGAGAGCGCCATGGACCGTGACGGACAGGGTGCCGCCCTTGCCCCCCAGACCCGCATTGCCACTCTTCCCCCCATCGGCCGTAGCACCCGATCCGCCCGTCTGGCCGTTCAGTTCGATGGCAAGCTTGGTCGTTCTGGTTTCCGAACTCTCGATGAATAGATCGCCGTGAACGATCAAGGTCAAGGCGTGGCCGGACACCCCCGGCGATCCGCCAACCCCGTCGGCCCCGGCAACGCCGTCCTCAGCCCGGAGCGGGTAGTCGACTGTGATGAGCGGCGCCGATGGCGCGACTTTGAAGGCCCAGTCCGGCGAATCCGGATGGCTCTTGCCGTAGGTAGTTTCGATGACGGTGTCACCGGAAATGACCAGCTTGCCGGCAAGAGTAAAGCGGGAACAGGTGAACCTCAGGTTGCCGTTGAGCACCAAGGTGCCCCCCGACTCGACGGCGACCTCGTCGAAGAGCTGATCGCCTCCGAGCGGCACGGTCTTGCCGGCGCCGACCAGCAAGTCGGCGGCTTGCGCCATCGGAGTCATCAGGGCACCAAGAAGGAATACCAGGAAAGGAAGTCCTGCAATCGGATGGAATCGCTTCATGACATTCCCCCTTTGGCACAGTTCGCCACGCGCACCGCCACCGCGAGCCCGGTCTGTCGCCGGCCTTGGAATTCGGCCAGAAACGCACGGCAGGACATCGCCCCGGCAACGAATAATCCCATTCAACAATCAGGCCATTTCCGGGTTACCTTGCTCTATCAAGAGGATAAATCAGTAAAAAACCAACGCCGGCGATCGGGATGTAAACTTTTTTGTCAACCCGGCTCCAGCGGCGAGCAGTGAAGCCGACCCGCCATCACCGGCAGGTGTTAGCCGGTTACGGCAATTCGAGAAAGCCGCCGTTCGAGTGAAATCGGGTGGTGGGCACGAATGACCGTAGGCCGAAGACGCGACGGACAATACAAGCACGGTGGTGATGGCTATCCGGGTAGAGTGGCCAGAGGACGCTGGGGAAGGTTTGGGAACTGCTCGGCCTTTGCGAAGGGGCTGCGTCCGGTATTGCTGAGATCCCGCCGCGTCTGTCCTGTCCCTATCGATTGTTCCATAATTACCTCACTCCTCGAGGAGTGGCAGGATTCAGGAGCTTGCCGACACGGCAAGCTTCGTCGGACGTTCCTGAGCGCCTCGGGCAACGGTCATCAGGCTTGGTGCCTGCAGCATCCAGCCCACTGAGAAACCTTAGCTATGACGGTACTTCCCCATTCAGCGACCCTGGGCCAGGGGTGCATCCTGTTTGCCGATATCGTCGGCAGCACCGGCCTCTACGAGTCCTTGGGCGATGTCGCTGCACTTACGGCAGTGACTGCGGTGATCGATCTGCTCAGCGGCATCGTGCGTCAGCACGAAGGTGACGTCGTGAAGACCCTGGGCGACGAAATCATGGCTTTCTTTCCGGAGCCCGTGGCGGCCTATGTGGCGGCTACCATGATGCTGGAAACGATAGGCCAGAGTCGGTTCGCCGGACAACGGTCGGTGCGGCTGCGGATCGGGCTCCACCATGGCAGCGTGTTGCATGCGGACAACGGCGATTGGTTCGGCGACACCGTCAATACCGCTTCGCGCCTGGTCAAGCTGTGCAAACCCGATCAAGCGTTGTGCAGCGCCGAGGTGGCCGCAGTGTTGCCGAGTTCGTTTCGGTCGTCCATCCGTTCGCTGGGAGCCTTTGCCCTCAAAGGCAAACAATTGGACTACGAGGTCTTCGAAGTCCTGCCATTGAGCGACGGCCATCGCACGACGCTCCATGCCACGCCGTCGGTAATGCAGGCTGCGCAGATCCTGCATTTGAAGCACGGCGAGCGCCGTTTTGTCGTCGATCACCACCACCCCAGGCTTCGAGTCGGACGAGCCGCCGACAACGATCTGGTCTGCGACAAAACATTGGTGTCCCGCTATCACCTTCTGATTGAATTCCGCAGGGACCGATTTCTTTTGGTGGACGAAAGCACTAACGGTACCTGGATCAGATTTCGCATGACGCGCGAAATCCGCTTGCTGCGGGAACAACTGCCCTTGGTTGGCAACGGTGTCATTGCCCTGGGCTGTTCGCCGGATCAGTGCGACCCGGAACAACTGCTGGTGTTCTCCATCCAGCCTGTGCGCGGAACCGGAGATTAAACCGACCGGATCAGTTTTCGGGTCCATCCGGGTCTTTCAGGTCCGCTGAAGATTTCGGGCACAAAAATGCCGCCGGCTCCCTGGGGCGCCAGCAGCGCCAATGTCAAAAGCCATGTAAGCGCTATGCAGCCCGCGCAGGTCCGATTAGCGAAGCGTTATCGGACGAATGATCTGGTAGCCCGGGTACAGCGGAGCGGAACTCGGGGGAACAGCGGAATTCGGAGATAGCCAGCCTCCCGTTTGTTTCGTCCGAGCTTCTGAGCTTTTCTACTCGATTTCCGCGTTATAAATCATCTGTAGAGTGTGCGATTTAGAAGTCTTCTAACATAACGAGGTCTTGTTCGAATGAGGATGGCCATTGCCTTTCGGCAGTACCTGGCGCAGTTGCCGGCGGGAAAGCTCGTGCTTTGGTGTTATCTCATCTGGTATCTGGTCACCGTCGTTCGGTACTTCGATCCTGCCCCCGCAATCTGGCTCAACTCTCTTGGAATTAGCGTAGTCATCGGGTTTGCGCTGCTGCTTAGCGTCAGTACCTCAGATCCCATGGGTGCCGATCGGTGGCAAACCGTGCGACTCTTCCTGATGCCCTTTTGCGTATCAAGCTTTTCTTCGCTCATCAAGGATCGAGGCTTCATCCTGGTCGCGCCACCAAGCCCGAATGAACTGGCTATATCCGTGGGCAGCTGCATGACGTTCGTATTCCTGGTGTTTGCCGTCAAGGCTCATGCTCGCCGCAGCTGCGACGCCGACTCCTACAAGTTGGGAAATCGTGGCTAAAGCCATGTAGGGTGGGCGCGGCTCCATCGTGCCCACCATTCACCCGCGATTGAATGACTCGTAGCCACTTCCTGGTGGGCAGGCTGCGCGCCCACCCGTTACGGCAGTCTACGTAGGAAGGCGAGCATGGGCCTCTACGCACCAATAGTGTTGAATTAAGCCCCTCTCCCTGCGGGAGAGGGGTTGGGGTGAGGGCTTGGGCGCCTTTGGCTTGCGACAACCTCATCGAAACACTGGGCGCTTTGGCCCTCACCCTGCCCTCTCCCGCGGGGAGAGGGTTCCTTATTTCAACAGTATTGCCTCTACGCAACCGCTCCTAAATCGTTATAAAGCATGAGGTTTTGGAACCCTCCGAGGTATCCGCTGGTCCGATCGGATTAGGACCCGGCATTGGGTGCAGCATCGCCGCCGTACCCCATGTCGGCCTGATCCACCTGATTGACCCGCGCGATGGTTCCGAACCGGCCGCCTTCAGGTCCGATTCGTTCCTCCCAGGCAATCAGCGCAGCCACAATCGGATGATTCGAGGAGGACGGCGCCATGAAAGTCTCCCACATCATGTTCGGCGGCATCGCATTTGCCATACTGGCGGAATCCTTGCTGCTGGCGAGCAACCGCCTGGATGAGGACAACTGGGCCGCATTCCGGGATGCCCACCACTGCATACCTGTCGCCTTGACGGACGGCAGCAATCGACCCGGCTACAAGTGTGACGACGGCGAAGTCTACTATCGCTGGCGGCAGATGCGCTGAGCATGCCGAAGACACCGATACCGGCCGAATCTTCCGGAGCTCGGCGGCGCTGGTCGCAGCGCGTGACGGATGACAGTAATGCCTTGGATCTGGAATCGGGTGTATTCACCTGGGACGATCCGCTCGCGATCGCCCGGTCGCTGAAGGATTCCGCCGAGCAAAGCCGGCGCCGCAAGGCGGCACCGTTCCTGTCGGCCATGTCGATGCTCAACTTCTACATCAATCGGGCCGGAAACCAGTTGCCAGAAGAGCGGCGAGCGATCCTCGAAGCCGCCAAGGACGAATTGCGTGCACTGTTCGATCGGCCCCGCAAACACCCCGCGCCTCGCACCGACCAATCGGGTGGGCCAGCCGCGGGCTGATTGCCTCCCCCGCAGAGGCTTGGGGCGATTGCTCGCCCTACCGCACCAGCCGATGACGCAGCGACCCGCCACCCAAGAGGGCGGTGCGATACGCTCTGCGATGAACGCCATCCCGGAACCGCGATCTTGCACCATCGAAATCATATAATCCGGCGTAAAGATTGCGGAGAAACCCATGGGCCTCGAAAGTGTCGAACTGGTCCTCGCCATCGAAGAGGAATTCGGCATCGAGATCGCCGATGCGGATGCCGTGAACCTCGCGACACCACGCATGCTCGCCGACTACGTGGTCGCCCGCCTCGGACATCCGGGCGTCGACGAAGGCCGCTGCCTTTCCCAAGCGGGCTTCTATCGAATACGCGCCGCCCTGGTAAACCGGTTTGGCGCCCGCCGGGGGGACATTCGCCCCGAATCGCCGATCAGACCATTCCTGCAAGGCGACTTGAGAAAGCAGTGGCGCGAACTGGCAGAGGCCATCGACGCGCCGCAATTGCCCAAGCTGCAGTGCCGGAAGCGGGTGGAGCTTCCACTGATCCTGGCGCTTCCGCTGGCAACGGTATTGCTTCTGGCATGGTCGGGCGCTTCGGCCTGGGCAGTGCTCCTCGCCGGATTGGTGGGCTGGATTGCAGGGGCAGGAATCGCCGACAGACTCGCCGACCAGCTTCCCTCGGAACCCGCCACGGTCGCTGCGCTGGTCCCTTACGTCCGCATCCCGGAGCGAGCGCACTGGACCCCCGGCTATGTGCTGCAGCGGGTTATTCAGATCACCTCGGTTCAGCCGAATATCCCCTGGGCTCGAATCCGCCCGGACGACCATTTCGTGGAGGACTTGGGGTTGGATTCGTGACCGAGCTGGCGGGCGTTCCCGCAGGGAATTAGGGATGCGACTGGACGCCATCTGGAATACCTCCTACGGACAGTGCCAATGGTGTTGAATTAAGCCCCTCTCCCTGTGGGAGAGGGGTTGAGGTGAGGGCCTGGGCGCCTCGTGCTTGCGTCGGCCTCGTTGGAACATCAGGCGCTTCAGCCCTCACCCTGCCCTCTCCCACAGGGAGAGGGTTCCTTATTTCAACAGCATTGACGGACAGTGCTGGCCGTGTACGAGTCGATCGACCGATTTCCACGATCTCCGATGGCGTCCTGACACCCGAGAACTGGCCGGGGTGCTGGCCCGAATCGCCGGACCCTTTGCCACCCGTATTTCGGATGGAGCGCTCATCTGCCAGACTATGCCGCGCCGTTTCGGCCGATCATGGAGATCACATGTCTTTCAAGTACCACCCAACCGGCCGCTGGGCCTGCCGGTTTGTGCCCTTGCTGCTGCTCGGCAGCCCCGCGATGGCGAAGCAAACCTTCGAACTGATGACGCTGAACGACGGCGGCCGTCCATCCCGAACCACCCTCGACAATAGCAGTTATCCGGCGCTATCCGCGAGCGGGCGCTATGTGAGTTTCCTCTCGCCGGTGGACGACCTGGTCGCCACGGCAACGACCCAGCCCAACATCTTCCTGCGGGGATTCGGCACGACGACCCAGATCAGCGTGGCATCCGATGGGAAAGAGGGGGACGGCGCCAGCGGCGAGATCTCCGATGTTTCCGCGAACGGCTGCCTGATCGTATTCGAATCCGCCGCCAATCTGGCCGGGGACGATACCAACGGGGTGAAGGACGTTTACCGGCGAAACCTGTGTGCAAATCCCTCCACCATCACCCGCATCAGCATGCTGTCCGACAAGGAACAACTGGATTCCCCCAGCGGACACCCGGACATGACGCCCGACGGCAACTTTGTGGTCTACGAGAACGAGGAGCTAGGCATCCGCCTGCTCGACCTCAAGACCACCACCGCAAAGGTCACCGAGATTTCCGGCGGCAAACCAGCCGGGCGACGCCCGGCCATCGCCGACGACGGCAGCCGGGTCGTGTTCTACTCCGCCTCCCCGTTGATTCCCGCTGACCACAATGGCACTTGGGACATCTACCTGTGGGAGAAAAATAAGGGCCTGAGCCTGGTCAGCACCGCTTCCGACGGCACCCAGCGCGAGCCGGGCACCGAAGCAGCCGACCGCATCACCGAACCCGCCATTTCCGGCGACGGAACCCACGCCAGCTTCGCCACCGCCGCCGCCAACCTGGTCCCCGGCGACACCAATGGCCTGCAGGACGTGTTCGTCAAGGAAATCGCAACCGGCAAGCTGGTGCGCGCCAGCGTGACCTCAACCGGCGAACAGGGTAACGGCGACAGCCCCGGCGAGCCGGGTGGCCGCGCTGCGCTGTCCCGGGACGGTACCTGGGTGGTTTTCGAGTCCCAAGCCGAGAATTTGACCGGAGGAACCGGAGGGGTGGCGCGGACGGTGCTGCGCAACCTCGCCACCGGAGAAACGATTCCCCTGGACGCCACCGGCAGCGGTGGCAGCGGCAGCCGACCGGCGATTTCCGACGACCTCCATGGCCGCTATGTGGCGTTCTATTCCGCCACCCCCCTGGACAACCGTTTCGACAGCGCTGGGGTCTTCCGCTATGACCGCCACAAGCTGCCGGTAGCGGTTGCCGCGATCGACGCCGGCGGCCCCCAACAGCCCAAACCGGGCGATACCGTGATCCTGGACGGCAGCGCCAGCAGCAACGAGGCCAATGCCGGCTTCATCGAGCCGGGCGAGACGCCGGAACTCTCTTACCAGTGGGATCAGACGTTGGGCGCTGCGCCGGCAACACTGAGCGAAGCGAACACGGCAAAACCCAGTTTTGCCGCCCCCAGGAACGGCAGCTATCTGTACCGCCTCATCGTTTCCGACGAGTTCGAGTCGAGCGATCCTGCGGAAGTCGTGGTCCATGTCGGCACCCGCAACAAACCGCCCGTCGCTGACGCCGGAGCCGATCCCGGCGGTGCGGAAGCGCAGTCCGTGGTGCGCCTGGACGGACGGGGCAGCGCCGATCCGGAAGGGCGCCCCCTCCATTACTACTGGAGCCAGACGACGCAGCAATCGACCGCTGCTGCGCCTCTGTACCGGGCCAATTCCGCAACCCCCTCGTTTGTCCCCGGTCAGGCGGGAACCTATGTGTTCAAGTTGAGGGTCGATGACGGGCGCTACATCAGCGATCCTCCCAGCACGGTCAGCATTACCGTCGCGCAACCCAGCCTGGAAGGTCTGCTGGCGGACCCCGGCGAGGACGTCCAGGACCAGTTGCTGGGGGCACGTTATCGGCTGGACGGTTCCGGCAGCCTGGACAGGACGACAGGGAACTCCGAAGGATTGAGCTACTCCTGGAGGCTGCTCTCGGCACCGTCCAACCAGTCGGGCGCCATGGCCCGCTTCCCGCTCAGGAATCCTCACTCTGCTTATCCGCACTTCGTGCCGCCGCTGCCGGGAATCTATACCTTCGCCCTGACGGTCGCCAAGAATGGAGCGCGCAGCACGGAAAAATCGGTGACCGTCTCAGTAGGAGGTCGCATCGCGTCAGTCAATCGCCCGACCAGCGACGAGGTCTGGACGATGGGCGGCAACGATCCCGGAACGGCGGCGTGGCAATACGCCGGCATTGCGCCCAGCCGGAAGTTCGTGGTGCTGCTTTATAGCTTCAAGAAGCACAGCGAGGACACCGCCGGCACCCCGGCAGGACCCTGTACCCAAGGCTGTCTGCTCCAACAAGGCATCAAGGCCGGCAGCGTCAATAGCCGGGAGATCAAGGTGCCCGTATCCAGGGCCAAGGCTTTGGCGGGATACAAGGCGAGGGTGGTGGTGTGTCTGCCGCGGATCGGACGCAACGATGCGCTTTGCGACCGCAGTGCCGAATTCACGCTGGAATAAGACGATTCCGGGGTGCATTGGCTCGGACCTGGCGATCCGGCCCAAACCATCAGGCAAAATCCGCCGCCCTTGCCGCCATTTCGGTCGGCCAGATTTGCCGATAGCCCCTGAACAGTGCCCGCTGGGCCGAGTCCTGCACGATCACTCCCAGATTGCACAGCCGGCTGACGACGCCGACTTCCGCGAACTCGCGCTCGTTCAGAAACAATACGTGGTCACCGATTTCGTAATGTATTTTCATGGCCTTCGATCCCGCTGTTCGAATGATCGATGAGGCCGTTCGATTGCCTCATCGCATTGTCGTCCTTCGCTTCGGGATAGGGGATGGCACCGCAATCGAACGCCGGTCGCGGTGACACTCCTGGGGACTGTGAGCCGAACCCCAGTTCGACGTCCATGGCGATTCTCGGGGTTGGAGAGGTGTAAAGGCTGGAGCGCCTCCAGCGATGGAGCGAGCCGATTCAGCGACTTCGGTGAGGGCGCACCTCACGGCAAGCGCCGGTCGGCCGCGCAATCCTTGCCGCCGGCCGGCCTTGGCGCGGGCGCGCCGCTAAGCAACTAGGTCATCGCACTGTCGAACCCGGCAGGACCGGCCCGCCGCCGCCCGACCAGGGCATAACCCATCAACGCCGAGCCGATCAGCCAGATTCCCGCCGGCAGCGGAACCGTCGTGACCGCGGATGCCTCCAGCGTCCCGTCTGACAAGGCGACCAGGAAAGGCACCAGCTTGGTCGGCGACGGGAAAAAGTCGTAGAGCCAGACGCTCTCGTCCGTGCCGAATTGCGACGCCCAGCCACCGAAATCGGTAGTACTGAACCCAAGGGCGAGATTCCCGTCAGCGAAGCTCAGCCCCACGTCACCCAATCGGGCCGAGAACAGATTTCCGCCCCACAGCTCATGCTGCCGGCTGGTGCCGGCAAGCTCTTCCAGCACGTCTTCGCTGAAGTTGCCACGGATCTGGACATTGCTCTTCTGGGTATCCAGGTTGCCATCCCAGTCGAAATAGGCGGTGAGACGGTAGCTGCCGTCTTCCACCTCGTACTCTTCTGAACCGATCTGGAAGTACATGGGGTCGTCGGCGATCTCCGAGGCCGACAGTTTGTAGCCACCGCTCCAGTCCGACAAACCGAGCATGACATCGTTGACGAAGGCGGGATTCCCCGGCGGGTTGATGCCGGGAATTGCAGGCAGATCGTCGGTGCTGGCGGCGAAAGCCTGGCACGAAAAGACCAGGGAAAGTGCGGCTATATATCTTGCGGCAGTTGACTTGATGAACTTCATGTTATCGCTCCATTGGGCTTGGGTCCGATTCACCGCTCGTCTGCGCGGGCGTGCCAATCGACGGTTAAGTGTTTCGGCCGTGCTCTGCGACACTCACGAATTTCGCGACGCCGCAGCTTATGACCGGGATCCTCAAAATCAACATCTCCATACTTTGAACCGATCAGGCGTTCACCGAGGCTCCCGCGCCGCGTCGCGGCGGCGGTCATGGGAATACCTGGGCGCATTGGACTGGGAAGCGAAATACTGCTGTTCTAAAGTTCCTCCCTTGGGGTTGCTTCTACAGCGGCCCAGGCCGGCTCGGCTGCCACCGAACCGTCCCGAAGAACGGAGTCCGCCCTGTTTGAACCATCTGCGGGTTGTGGAGAAGGCGACCCCTGCGTCCTTCGCGATCGGCGATCCTGCCGATGAGGCCACCCATAAATACGGACCGCAACACGGACCGCCGCCCCAAATGTAACATCCTCGATACACCTCTGGCGCGACGAATTGTTAGCATGGGTCCCCTTGCGAGTCAACGGACCCGGTCGCGTCATCACAGATACTCCAACCGCCGCCGCCCGAGCCGAGAAGTGGCCGACTCCGCAGATTCTCCTGAAATAGCTAGATCGGACGGAAGATCACGATAACGCCCACCGACTGAGACTGGCTTCACGGCCAGCATGGAGAACGGAAAATTTGACCAAATCCTGACAAAACTCTGGTCTTTTTTCCAAGAGAGGCGCGCCGCACGACTTCAGTTGCAGCTCGATGATATTGCGGCCACATGCTTCGACGACCCCGAGCCTTGGCTTATGACCCACCCAGTGTCTCGATTGCGTTACCAGCATCAGCACGGACGCATCATCCTGAGGATGCGATCCGCCGGACGACGGTCGATCCGCCTCTACCATCGTTACTGCAGCCTGAGAAAGTGGCCTGCTCCTGCCGAATGGCCACGCCGCCCGGCGGGAACCGGTGCGGTTCTGCTGTCGCGCAAGAATCGGAATTGCTCTGTCGCTGGCGGCAATGGGGGCGGTGCCCGCCTGGTCGATTACGGCGCCCGGGTGCCCCCATCACCCTGACTCTAGCCCCGGAGAAAGCTCAGTCCGGCAATCCCAGCCTCGCGGATAGCTTCGGCGACAACGCTACGCCGTCACCCGCGATGGAAACCCCGAAACCGGCCCGCGAACATCGCCACGAAGGCGTGGAATAGACACCGCTGTGCGGCTAGAAGAGCCGCCAGAGGCAAAAAAAAGCGGGCCGAAGCCCGCACACCTGCAAACTCGTTCCCAGCCGATCCTAACGCGCCATACACCGGGCAATGCGAGCGTTCAGGGATGCACCCTGTCCCGCCAAGGCGGGCATCAACTCGTAAAGTTTCTCCGGATGCCGCAAAGCGCACACGAAGAAGCCGCTGTCGGCGCAGGCCAGCCGCAACTCCTGCGCACCGAGCGCCCCCACCAGGAAATCCAGGGTGTGCGCACGCAACGCGCTGGCGACCATGCTCATCAAGGTCGTCATCAATTCATGGGACGACTCGCTATCATCCAAAGTCGACACCGGGATTAGATAGGTCTTCTTGCGTGTCTGGGCCAAATGCCCTTCGGAAATCAGCAAACAGGTGGTGCAGCTGAGCAAATCTTTCAAGGAAGGAAGGTGTGGCCAGAGGGTACGCGACAGAAACTGAAACACTTCCTCGGACAATGCGGCCGGACCGCTCACCAGACCGACGTCCGGACCGAACAGCCGGTTCAAAGAGTCCAGGTTCTCGTTGACCCGGCGCAGATGGGAACTGTCCGTCAGGCCGATCACGTGCACGAAGTAGTCAACCCGGTTAACCGGAAGGTCACGCAGGGAATCGACGTAGAAATTCATGGCAATGCCTCCGATCATGCTGTGAGGACGCCACCCGCCACGCTCCTCCGGCACAGGGGGCTCAATAAAGAGGTTAGGACGCCACCAGGATACCCGCCGGCGAAAAAATACCCGAAAAAATGTGAATATTCACCAAACGGTGGCGGGCGCGAAGAATGACACAGCAAGGGCGGTTGTTCGCGCGAGCGCCAGGTCCAGCCCAGCTTGGCCGATCTCATCCGCCATCCCGATGGTTGGATCATCGAGCCAGACGCCCCGGGCGGGATGAGCCTGGCACAGGCCCGCGAGTATGCCAGCCGTCACTCCGGCGGCGCTGGGGTTTCGGGGCTGGTGCCCCTGGCCGAAACCGAGCCAGGCCAGCCGATGCACCCGAATTTTCTGGCCGGGGAGATCACCGCCGAGTTCAGGCTGTCGGCGACCGACGTGCTAGAACCGCTGGATAAGGATGACCGCGAGGCAATCCTCACCGGCAGCAATCTGGGTCGGGCCGAGGCGCGGCGGTGTGCCGCCAAAGCTTGAATGCCCCGGCTGAACCAATCCCTGCCCCAATGGAACCGGTTTCCCGCGAGCGGTCATGGGGTCTGGACTCCATCGGAGCGGCCGGTATTGGCGTGGGCCGCAACGGCGAAGCAAGCCGAGTCGTTGCGCGCCGGATCCGGCGCCGGCTAGGCCATGGCCACAGCCAGCATCGCCATGGACGCGGGACAGCAGCCGTGGCACAACCCGTTGGTGTCCATCATGCGCTACAGTCCAGTGGCAAACGTCCTGCTTCGAAATCAGGAAGGAGACATGATCGGCGCCACAGGCAAGCCGATGCGAAACCGCCACGCCACCACCGATCGCGAAGGTACTCTGAACGCCAGAAAAATCATAACCAAATGATTAATCATGGATATATGATAAGATTGGCACAATGTTGGAGTTTTCCGCTAGCTGTCTGTTCGGTGTTCCCAGCCTGTTCCCGGAGGCTCGCTGGCCGCCGGGAATCGCGGAATTTGTGGATCCATGAGAATCTGGATTGGATTTTCCATGCAGACACGAAAACTCGCGTTGCTGTGGGTTTTCGTGTCTGGCTGTCGTTTTCCCACTGGCGCGATCCGCCCTGCGGACTACAGCAAAAAGTCTCCCGTATGTCCGACCTCCCACTTTTACTACTGGGAAAACAGGAAAATCCAGTCGCCACGGTGATTTAGGGGCTCCCGGCTTTGTTCTTTTTGGACCGGAAAATACAAGGAAAGTGGTTTTGCCTCGGTTTACGGAGCTAATAGGGTGTCCGATTTTTCGCGTAAATCCATCAGGAGAGTGTGCACAGTAGCACACGTGATCTTCGACAACCGGGCAACAAGACCTACCGACCATAACGCGCCATACGCATGACGCCAGAAGCCAGAGCGCGCCAGCAGCTTGACCAAAAGCTCGAACAAGCGGGCTGGGTCGTCCAGGATATGAAGCAGCTCAACCTGTCGGCCGGGTTGGGCGTGATCGTGCGCGAATACCCCACGGACACCGGCCCGGCGGATTACGTGCTGTTCGTGAACCGCCAGGCTGTCGGGGTGATTGAAGCCAAGAAGGACAGCGCCGGCGAAAACCTGACGGTCACGGAAACTCAAACCGAACGCTACGCCACCGCCAACCTCAAGTGGCGCAAGGACGATACGCCCTTGCGCTTCCTGTTCGAAGCCACCGGCCAGATCGTGCGTTTTACCGATAACAGCGATCCGGCCCCGCGTTCCCGCGAAATCTTCCACTTCTTCAAACCGGAAACCCTTGCCGCCTGGCTTGCCCAACCGGAAACCCTGCGCCGCCGGCTGGCCGAGCAGATGCCGGCGCTTCCGGAAAGAAATCTGCGCGATTGCCAGATCAGCGCCGTCATCGGCCTGGAAAAATCCCTGGCGCTGAACAAGCCGCGCGCCCTGGTCCACATGGCCACCGGAGCGGGCAAGACCTTCACCGCCATCACCTCGGTTTACCGGCTGCTCAAGTTCGGCGGTGGCAAGCGCATCCTGTTTCTGGTGGATACCCGCAACCTGGGCAAGCAGGCTCATCAGGAGTTCATGGCCTACACGCCGCCCGATGACGCACGCAAGTTCACCGAGCTCTACCACGTCCAGCGCCTGGCATCCAGCACCATCGACCCGCATGCCCAGGTCTGTATCAGTACCATCCAGCGCATGTACTCGATTCTGTCGGACGAGCCCATCGATGAATCGGCCGAAGACGTTTCGCTCAACGAAGTCCAGCAAACCCCAAGCCAAAAAAGCTGGTTCGCTACAACCCGGCCGTACCTATGGAAAGCTTCGACTTCATCATCATCGGCGAATGCCATCGCAGCATCTACAACCTGTGGAAGCAGGTGCTGGACTATTTCGATGCCTACCTCATCGGCCTGACCGCCACTCCGGACAAGCGCACCTTCGGCTTCTTCAAGGAAAACATCGTCGCCGAATACACCTACGAGCAGTCGGTGCCCGATGGCGTCAACGTGGGCTACGACGTCTACGAAATCGAAACCGAGTTCACCAAGAAGGGCAGCGTCGTCAAACAAGGCTGGTGGCTGGATCATCGCGACCGTCAGACCCGGAAGAAGCGCTGGGCTGAAGCTGAGGAAGACAACGACTACACCGGCAAGGAATTGGACCGCTCCGTGGTAAACCCCAGCCAAATCCGCAACGTCATCCAGGCCATGAAGACCGCCGTGGAAACCCAGATCTTCCCGGCCCGTCAGGAAACACCCAAGACGCTGATCTTCGCCAAGACCGACAGCCACGCCGACGACATCATCCAACTGGTCCGCGAGATCTACGGCAAGGGCAACGCCTTCTGCCGCAAGGTCACCTATAGCGAGAAGGACGCCGACGGCGTGCTGGCCAGCTTCCGCAACGACTACAACCCGCGCATCGCCGTCACCGTGGATATGATCGCCACCGGCACCGACGTGAAACCCTTGGAAGTGCTGCTGTTCATGCGCGATGTGCGCAGCAAGGGCTATTACGAGCAGATGAAAGGCCGCGGCGTCCGCAGCCTGGATGCCGACAGCCTCAAGCGCGTCAGCAACAGCGCCGAGGGCGCCAAGACCCGCTTCGTGCTGATCGACGCCGTGGGCGTGGAGAAATCCCTCAAGACCGAAAGCCGGCCGCTGGAAAAGAAGCCCACCGTTCCCCTGAAAGACTTGATGCAAGGCGTCGCCATGGGGAGCCGCGACGACGATACCGTGCTATCCCTCGTCAACCGCCTGGTGCGCCTGGCCAAGCAACTGGACGACAAAGCTCAGTCGCGCATCGAAAAGGCCTCGGGCGGTATTCCGATTGGAGCGCTCGGCAAGGCGCTGATCGCCGCACTGGACCCGGACGCCATCGTCGCCGCCGCGCTCGCCACGGCCAAGGCCAAGGGTTTCACCCGCGATGAAGATTCCCTGCTCCCCGAAGAGTTGGAGGCCGCCCGCGCCGAGCGTGTCGCCGCGGCCTGCGCGCCGTTCGACAAGCCGGAACTGCGCGATGAAATCGAAGCCGCCCGCCGTGAGTGCGAGCAGATCATCGACCACATCAACCTGGATCAAGTGACTTTGTCGGACTTCAGCACCCAAGCCGAAGCCCACGCCCAAGCCACGATCCGCAACTTCACCGACTACATCGCCGCCCACAAGGACGAGATCGCCGCGCTGGGCTTCTTTTACCAGCAGCCCTACCAGCGCCGCAGCCTCACCTTCGACATGATCGAAGAACTGCACGAACGCCTGGCCAAGCCGCCGCTGGTGCTCACCACCGAGCGCCTGTGGGGCGCCTATGCCCGCGTGCAGGCCAGCCAGGTGAAAGGCGCCGACCGCAAGCGTCAACTCACCGATCTGGTTTCCCTGGTGCGCTATGCCCTGGGGCTGGATGCCGAACTCAAACCCTTTGCCGACGAGGTGGACAAGCGCTTCCAGACCTGGATCTTCCGCCACAACGCCCAGCGCGCCACGGCCTTCACGCCGGAACAAACCGAATGGCTGCGGCTGATGAAAGATCACATCGCCAGCTCGTGCAGCATCGGCCGCGACGACTTCGATTACGCCGAACTGGCCGACAAGGGCGGCTTGCAGAAAGCCTGGGGGCTGTTTGGTAGGGAACTGGATACGCTGATGGCGGAGATGAATGAGGAGCTGGTGGCGTGAGTATCATCGAAGAAGGAGGAAGGCAGAAGGAAGAAGATTTGCGGGGTCGCACTAAAGCATTCGCCCTGCGGACCTTGAGGCTTTACGCAGCCTTGCCGAAAGAAACTGCTGCCCAGGTTTTGGGAAAGCAACTGTTGCGCAGTGGAACATCCATCGGGGCGAATTACCGCGAGGCCTATCGGGCACGAAGTAAGGCGGAGTTTATTGCCAAAGCTGGAATTTGCCTTGGGGAAGCCGAAGAAACCGCTTATTGGCTGGAGCTGCTTGCAGATAGCGAGATCGTTGAGCGTCGATTGTTGATTGACTTGATCGATGAATGCGATCAGTTGATCGCTATATTTGTCACGATTTTGAATAGGGCAAAGCGGAAGGAAGAAGTATGAAGGAAGAAAATCCCATGCTTTGTGAAACAACGATTGGTGTGCATCGTTCGTGTTGCTCAGCGCTTGGGAGGCCGGTAATCAGCTGCTTGCGCCGCTTCTGGCGTGGCGAAGCAATACTCGGCTTTGGTGCGCTGATACTTTGGGTCACCCGGCAGAAAATAGAAATGGTTCCTGGATCCCTTTATCGGAGACGACGATGGACAGTGCCCGAATTCATTGGGTTGAGACGGCGGGTAGCTAGCTTGGGCAACCACTTCGTGCTCCTCGGTGGTTTTGATTAGCGACTTGTCGTCCGGAACTCGCGGGGCACTCCGGGGTGACATTCCCGGGGGCGATTCCGCGACGGATAGCTCCCTGGTCGCTGGCATCTGTATGCCTTCGGGTAGGGGGCCGACATATTTCTGGTACGCAGCTAACCAGTTGGTCGCTATTTCCTGCTGAGCGCGTTGAACGGGGATCCGGCCAGAACAAACCAGTTGGTGCAGTTTTTGTTCAAGTTTGTCTTTCGCATGCGCATTGAGCGGCTGGGGCGATATTGATTCCGGCCATAAATTGGCGATGGAATTCGAGCCACCGAGTTCACGGCCGATGAGATGGTCTATTTTGTAGTCTCCGACATTCCTTGCGCTGATCCCGTAATTTCGATAAACCTGATCTTTGATGGCTTTCGGCGCATTACGGACTTTCTTCAGATAGCCCGGCATGCAAATGGCTCTGGCATCGGTCGTCAACGCCTGACCAGGGGTTTTTTGCGGATCCGGAATAAGAGGCGCTTGAGTCCGACAAGCTACCGAAAAGGAAACCGTGGACAGAAATATCCACCAAATTAACCCGATTGATCGAGCGGGTGTTAGTTCTACTTTGTCGGATTCATTCGAGAGCCCGCAGGGTCCGTCGTGCATGAGATTCCTTGGCTTGCCGGCGAAGCCTGTGGCGTTTGTCGATGATGGATGCCAATTCGGCGGCGGTCATCTGGC
>Ga0233425_10000488_pt1 | contig 102582 bp, 88 predicted proteins | sample Watercolumn_Towu_2_FD_181712 | JGI IMG/M metagenome (GOLD analysis project Ga0233425, IMG submission 181712) | Freshwater microbial communities from Lake Towuti, South Sulawesi, Indonesia - Watercolumn_Towuti2014_140_MG | ecosystem: Environmental > Aquatic > Freshwater > Lake | place...
ATACGGCTCCAGCCGCGCCATCTGCTCGTCCGTCAGCCAGTAAAGATCGCTCAAACCCAGTCTCCTTGCGGAGCCTGAATCAGATCGCACGCCTCACATCAATGGGTCCTGACCCTAGTCACGGGCGGCGTCCTGCTTGCTGGGTTCCGGAATAGCGGTGATCGCGGTCTCTAATTCAGTGATCGTGACAGAAAGGTCGGGGACCACATGAGCGGTCGCCAGAATAGTCCGCGTGTCGTCAATCGGCAGCAGCTTCTGAAGCTGCTGATACCGCCCCCGCAGCGTGGCGCGATATTCAACCAGCGGCATCGCATCGATCTTGGGCGAGAAGAGCGCAGCATGATCGATCATGGTGGTGAGTGCGCTGCCGGCGGCATGGAGGCTGTCGAGTATGGGTTTGAGCTCATCCTCCAACGTGGCGCGGCGTTTGCTGACCTCGTCGAGGTGGATGAGCTTGTTTGCGAGATGAGTATGAAAAGTGTCGGGCGCGAACGGTGTGTCGCAGACCGGGCAGGCGTTACCGTCGTACAGATCCAAGGCTGACTTGAGGAGTGACTCGCGGGAAAGGCCGTCGAGGCTGTCTGCGTCTTTGCTGAGGTCGGCGGCTTGGGTTTCCGCGGTCGAGCATGCGTGCTGGAATGCCTCGGATTGAAGTCCGAGCAGCGCGTCGCGCAGTGCGGCAATGTCCGTCATCGCTTGGGCTTTGGGTATGCGGCTGGGTGTGCCGGCAGCGGCCGTAGTCAGTCCATCCTTGACCGAGGTGTTGGCCTCAAGTGTTTCGATCGGAACGAGACCCAATAGCTCCCGACGTGGATTGACTGCGGCAAGTACCGCCGTCTTGGTGAGCTGGGCGGCATCAAGCGCAAGGAGCAGGTTCTTCACTGCATCGGCCTCGGCGCGTTCAAGCCCCGGCAGCTCCTTGGCACAGGCATTAGCGATCTTCTGGAGGACACCGCGAAGCTTCTCGATGTCGTCGAGCCGCAGCAGTGACTGCACTTCCTTCGACCGTTGCCCCGGTTCGGACAGGACGTAGCGGATCAGCTCGCGACGGGAGAGTACGAACTCGGGATGGAGATTGACGGTCTCGAAGGCGGAAATGACATCCTCGTCATCGGGCGTAATCGTCGGCGTCGCCGCCATCTTCACCGAACGGTAAATCCTGGCCTTTTTGTTGCCGAGCGCCGGGATCGACACGTCGAGCGTTACCGATGCCACTTCTGGCTTGTTGCGGCTGTCGACGTGAGGACCGTGCGCCTTGACCGACAGACCCCCGGTCCCAGCACCAGCGAGGCGGGATATGTTGCCGGTCAGCGCGAACTCGATCGCATCGACAATGCCGCTCTTGCCGGTGCCGTTGGGCCCGCAGGCCGCAAAGTTCTGGCCTTTGAGATCCAGCGTCAGCTCACGAATGCCGCGAAATTCCTTGATTGTAATCTTTTCGATCCGGATCATGGTGCGTCCGGGAACATGGCGGCGCGGATCGCGGGTTCGGCGAAGACTCCGTCGCCGAGTACAGTCTTGCGGAGTCTGTCGGATACGTCGCCGAGGTCCTCCTCCTTCGCAAGCGCATCGAAGAATTCACTAAGTATACCCGCCGCCACGGTCTTAACCTGTGCCGATGGTCCAGATGGCTCCCCGTTGGCTTCTGTAGTGTCCAAAATGAGTCACCCCCCAGTTGACAGAATAGCACGATGTTTGTGCCATGAAAGGGACGGTTCTCTGCCTGGCTCGGGTTTCTCTGCACACCGCGGCGCACCAGCCGCATAGGTCAGAACCAAAGACCGCGTCTGCGAATCGGCGGCCGCTTCCATTGATCACGACCGCGCCGCCATTCGGGCCGCATCAATCAGCCCTAATGCTTCTCGAACAGCCGTTTGAGACTGGCATAAAGGATAAAGGTGGATCGGCCGATCTTCACGGTTTCGATTTCACCAGCACCGATCAGCTCATAAAGCGTGGACCGCGGGATACCGGTTAGCTTCACGGCGGTCGCCACTCGCACGCAGATCGGCTCAGCCGGCAGGTCACCCAGAATTGAAAGCCCTGCCCGCGCTTGATCTCGGCCGCCTGCAACAGCCCTTCCTCTGCTCATGGCTTTGCTCTCGAGCGCATGAATTCGCGATCGCTCTCGACGAAACTCATGAGCATCGCCGGAATGAGTTCCGCCACGTGCTCTTCGCGACCATAGGTTTCGGCATAGGCCCTCGCATAGTCGTTCAGCGCCGCTTGCAGGTCCGGCGTGATGCTGATCGTGATCTTAATCGGCGTGCGGTCCGGCAGCTTCCGAAGCTTCAGGTCTGGCATAAGGCACCTATTCGGCGGGAGGAGCGAGCACGAGATCGCGATGCACGACGAGCCGCACCGGCGTACCGGGACGGATGGTGATCGTCGGCTGGATCTGGAGGTTGCGCGAGGTGAGTTGGTCGCCGGCGCGTGCGACATTCGCCTGGGTCGATTCCCGGATCGCCTGCACGAGGTCGCTCTCGCCGGTGAAGGTCAGGTTCGAGCCGACGCCGAGCAGGGTCGAGATCGCCACGCCCTTGAGGAGCGTCCAGGTGTGGAAATCGACCTTGTCCTCCAATCCGGCATAGCCGGAGGGATCGGTCGCCGGCACATTCTCGATCCGGAGCGACCGGCCGTCGGGGAAGATGATGCGCTGCCAGGCAACGAGCGCGCGCCGCTGGCCGAACGCCACCACGGAATCATAGATCCCGATCAGGCGCGCGCCCTGCGGGATCAGCGCAACGCGGCCGGTGGCGCTGTCGAACACGCGCTCGGTCACCTGCGCCGTGACCAGTCCGGGTAGATCGGATCGCAGCCCGGTGATGAGGCTCGCCGCGATCACGCTGCCGGCGGACAGCATGTAGGGCGAGGCGGCGGGGCGGATCAGGTGCGGATTGACGTCGCCGCCGCGATCCGATGCCGAGACGAAATCGGCCTTGCGCTGCTGCGCATTGGGATCGCGTTCCGGGTCCAGCGCCAGCTTGGATGCATCGGTATCGCTCGGCGCCGTCGCGACGGCAGTCGGCGCGGCCCCGGCCGTCGCGGCCTTGGCGCCGATCTGCACCAGCACGCTGGATTCGCGCGCGGCCTTGCGTTCGGCCGCAGCCTGTTCCTGTACCGTCCGCGCCGCCTGTTCGGCCGCATTCGGCTGGGGCGGCATGCCTTCCGTCATCGCCTGCTGGTGCTTGAGAATGGGCCGGCCGAGATCCCCGGGGAGCGGCGGACCGAGCTTGGGCGCATCGCCGTAGCTGGCCGGGAGCCCGCTCAACGCATCGCCGGGAGCCTTGGCTGGCTCGGCGAGATCGCTCTGCTCGCCGACAAGGTGCAGGCTTCGCGGTTTCAGCGCGAACCAGGCGGTCACGACCAGCGCGATGATGGCGATGGCCGCGAGTCCGACGACAAGCCCGCGCTTGAAGCGGATCGCGGGCGCCGGTCGCGCGCGCAGGACCAATGTTTCGGGGTCCGTCTTGGGCGCGATCGCGGGTTCGTCCGCTATGATGGCGTCGGTCATGACGGCCTCCGGCCGGTCCGGCTGATCCGAACGACCTGCTGGCGCTTGGTGCCGAGGCGGAGTTCCGCGGCATCGAACAGTCGGTCTACGACATAATAGCGCCCGCGAAGCCGGTAGTTGACCAGCTGGGCCTCGCCCTTGCGATCGACCAGGAACAGCGGCGGTGCTTCTCCGACGGCGAGCGACGGCGGAAATTCGATGAAGGTCTGCCTGCCGTCATCGAACGCGCGCAGTGGGCGCCACGTCGGCCGATCACCGGAAATCGCATAGCCGAAATCGAGGCGCTCGATCTCGAGCCCAGCCGCAACCGGCGCGGCAGCGGCCGCTGCTTCCTGGGCGCGTCGGATCGCCAGGAGCGCGTCCTGCGGATAGCTCCATGACAGCGTCGCCATCGCCGGACCGGCGGTGCTGGCGAGCGCGATGTGGTAGGTCCGCCGATCGGTGGTGATCACCAGATTGGTGCTGAGGCCGGCGGAGAACGGCTTGACCAGGACATGGACACGCTTGTCCGCGCCCGTCCCGCTCGCGGTGTCGCCGATCACCCAGCGCACGGTGTCGCCGCTCGCAACCGCGATCAGGTTCTCGCCCGCTTGCAGCGCGATGTCGGTCACACGCTCGGGGGCGGTATAGACGCGGTAGATGGTGCCTTCGGCGAAGGGATAGACCGCGGTTCCGTTGATGAAGTTGGGACGGCGCGGCTCCACGATGGCGTCGGCATTGGCGGCGCCGATCGCGGCGAGGCCGTGCTGCGGCCGGCCGGAAGCGGATAGACTGGACTGCGCGACGGCGGCGGGGGTGAATGCGAGCGCGGCCACGGCCGCGAGGACAAGCTGACGGGTCATTTCCGGTTCTCCGGAACGGTGGGGGATGTCGGTTCGGCGGCGAGCGCCGGGTCGAGCGGAGATCCGCGCGGCACGTTCGCAGGCGGAGGCGATACGGGGGTCGGCGACGGCGTTGCGGCCGGCGCCGGATCGAGTTCGCGGCTCCAGTCGATGGCGTCGATATAGATGCCGAGCGGGTTGCGGCGGAGCGTCTCCGCGGAGGTCGGGGGCTTTCGCACCACGGTCAGGATGCCGGTCCAGTTCGACGTGCCGGTCCTGACGCCGCGCTCGAACCTGGTCTCGGTCCATTTGATCTGGAAGGAGCGATCGGACGCGCGGACGACGCTGGTCACCTGCACCGACACCGTCTGCTCGCCCATCCTGCCGAAGGGATCGGCGGCGCGGGCATAGTCGCCGAGAAACTGCGCGCCGCGCCTGGTCACGAAATCATAGGCCGACAGCCAGTCCCGGCGCATGAGGACCGGGTCGAGCGACACCGATCGGACGTGCTCGATGAAGCGCGCCAGATGCCAGGCGACCTGAGCGTCGCTCGGCTGGTAGTCGCGTTCGGCTTCGCTGACCGCGCGGGCTTCCCCCAGCCGATCGACGGCGACCACATAGGGCACGACCTTGCTCTGCAGGGACTGCCAGACGAGCGCCGCAGACATGGCGGTGGTAAGCGCCAGACCGCCGAACGCCATCAGCCGCCAGTTTCGCGCCTGGACGCGCGCCGACCCGATGCGTTCATCCCATAGCTGTCCGGCGCGCTGGTAGGGCGTCTCGGGTTCGGGGGTGCGCCCATAGCGTTGGACGCTTCGCTTGAAGCGCATGGCTTATTCCTCCTTTTCCTTGATGTCGGGGGTGGCGGAGGCGCCGCCGCGGTCGCCCTCCTTGAGCGTCTGAAGCGCGATGTGGCGGTGATGCCGCGCATCCTGCTGGCGGCGGAGCGCCTGTGCCCATGAGGGCGCGGCCTCCGAACTCGCAGCGGCCGTCGGCTGCGCGCCGCCATTGCCGGCAAGCGCAGACCATGCGGCGGCGCGTCCCGATTCCGCTGCGGCCTTGAGCCCGAAGGCCGATCCGGCGCGCTGCCGGGCAGCTCCGGCCGCCGCCTGGCCGACGCCCTTGAGGCCGGCGCCCACGCTCGATGAGCCGGAGGCCTCTTGCCCGAGCTTGTAGGCGGTCGACGCCGCGGAGCCCATCGCCGTTCCGGCACGGACCGCGCCGAGCGCGCCGGCGCCCGCGAGCCTTGCCGCCCCCATCGCGGCGCCACCGCCAAGCGCGACCACGCCGGCTGCGCCCAAGGTGGTGCCGACCGCCGCGCCTGCGCCGAGCTGCGGTGCGCCGGCGACCAGGCCCGAGGCGATGCCGGGGCCGAAGATGCCGAGTCCGAACAGAGAAAGCGCGCCCAGCGTGAGGCTCATCGCCTGGCCGAGATCGGGCTCCTGCCCCTGCATCGAGGTCGTGAACTCGGCGAAGAAATTGGAGCCGATGCCGACGATGACGGCGAGCACCATCACCTTGATGCCCGAGGAGACGACGTTGCCGAGGACGCGTTCAGCGAGGAAGCTGGTCCGGTTCCAGAGCGCGAACGGCACGAGGATGAAGCCGGCCAGCGAGGTCAGCTTGAATTCGATGATCGTGACGAACATCTGCACGGCGAGAATGAAGAAGGCGAGGATGACGATCACCCAGGCGAACAGCAGCACCCCGATCGTCAGGAAGTTCTCGAAGAAGCTGACGAAGCCCATCATGCTCGACGCCTGGTCGAGCAGCGGCCAGGCCGCGGAGAAGCCGGTGCCCGCGAGGCGGCCGGGCTTGAGCAGGTCGTCGGCCGACAGTGTGCCGCCGCCGGCGGTGAGGCCGGCCTGGGCGAACGAACGGAAGATGATGTCGGCGAGCGTCGAGAAGCTGTTCAGGATCAACGCGAACGCGCCGATGTAGAGGATCTTTTTCAGGAAGCGGCTGATCACGTCCTGCTCGCCGCCCATTGCCCAGAACAGTCCGGCCAGCGTGATGTCGATGCCGATCAGCGTCGTCGTGAGGAACCCGACGTCGGGACCGAGCAGCCCGAACCCGCTGTCGATGTAGCGGATGAAGGCGGCCATGAATCGGTCGATGACGTTGAGGTCCTGCACTTGAGCCTTCCTTTGCGGATGAAGGGGTGCCGCGGGACGTGGCGGGGGAGCTTGGCCACGTCCCGCGGCGCGGCGGCGGGAGGCGAGACCGCCGCCGCGTGGGGCCGGCCGCGCCTATTGGGGCGTGTAGGCGGAGCCGGACCCGAGGAACTTCCTGGTGGCCGCCCGCCCTTCGGCTTCGGCCTGGGCGCGGCGCGCCGCCTCGGTGGCGTCGGCACGATATTGCGCAGCCATCAGGTTCTGGATCTGGAACTGCTGCTTGGCGGTGAGCGCGAGGAGTTGGTTCGTGGCCTGTGCCGCCTGCAGCGCGCCTTCGGCGCCCTGGCTCTTCGCCATGATCGCGGTCAGCGTCCCGGCGTCGGCCGTGACATTCTCCGCGACCTGCGCCTGGACTGTCATGGTCTGGCGATAAGCCGCCATCGCCGTGTCGAGCCGCTGCCGGGCGGCGAGGACCCGGTCATTGGTGGAAAGCGCCTGGCTGAAATCCTGCGGGAAGAGCCGGCGAAGCTGCTCGTCGAGCCCTGAGACACGGAAATTCAGCCCCTGCGCTTGGCCCATCAGTCGGTCGATCTGCTGGAGCCGCTCGGTGATCGCCTGAAGCTCCGGGAAGTCTATGCGGCTGAGGTTCTTCGCCTGGTTGAGCAACATCGTCGCCTCGTTCTGCAGCGACTGGATCTGGTTGTTGATCTGGGTGAGCGTGCGTGCGGCGGTCAGAATGTTCTGGCTGTAGTTGTTGGGATCGAAGACGGTGATCTGCGCCGAGGCCGACTGCGTGCTCACCGCCATGCCCAGCGACAGAATGGAAGCGGCGGCAAGCGCGGCGGCGATGGCGTGCTTGCGCGAAAGCATGGGGATCGGGCGAGGCATTATAGTATCTCCTGTGGGGCTTGCGGTTGGGGAGCGGGGAAGCGGGCGAGCAGTTCGGCCGCCCAGTCGAGCCCGGCAGCGCGGAAGAAGCGGTCGGCGAAGTCGCCGGGGCCATGCTCGGCGAGCAGCGCATCGACGCGCTCGACCCATTCGGGGCCGGAGGCGCCGCACAGCGCGAGTGCCACCGGACCCAGGCCGAGCTCGAACAGCCGGTTTCCGCGGGCGGACTGGAGGTAATAGTGGCGCTTGGGCGTCGCCCGGCTGACCAACTCGACCTGCCGGTCGTTGAGGCCGAAACGCTCATAGGCCTGCCGGCTCTGCGGCTCGATCGCGCGGTCGTTGGGCAGCAGGATGCGCTGGGGACAGCTCTCGATGATCGCCGGCGCAATGCTGCTTTCCGTGATGTCGGCGAGCGACTGGGTGGCGAAAACGACTGCGACGTTCTTCTTGCGCAACGTCTTCAGCCATTCACGGATGCGCGCGGCGAACATCGGGTCGTCGAGCAGGCTCCAGGCCTCGTCGATGACGAGCAGCGTCGGGCGCCCGTCGAAGCGCGCTTCGAGACGATGGAAGAGATAATTGAGGACCGGGGCGACGACGCCCGCCTGCAGCATCAGCGCCTCGGTCTCGAAGCACTGCACGTCGGCGAATGCGAGCGTCTCGTCGGCTGCGTCGAGCAGCCGGCCATAGGGGCCTTCGACCGTGTAGGGCGTCAGCGCCACTCGGAGGGGGGCGGACTGCAGCAGCATGCCGAGGCCGGTCAGCGTTCGTTCCTCCACCGGGGCGGTGGCGAGGTTGCCGAGCGCGGACCAGACCGCATCCTTGACCTGCGGCGTGACGACGACCTTCTCATGGACGAGCAAGGCGGCGAGCCATTCGGCTGCCCAGGCACGCTCCAGCGGATCGTGGATGCGACGGAGCGGCTGGAACGCGAGGCCGATTTCATCACCGTGGCCGCCCAGGGCGTAATGAGAGCCGCCCATCGCCAGCACCGGCACGCGGGCCGAGAAACCCAGATCGAACATGATGATCTGCGAGTCCGCGTAACGGCGGAACTGGAGCGCGATCAGCCCGAGCAGCACCGACTTGCCGGCACCGGTCGGCCCCACCACCAGCATGTGCCCGACATCGCCGACGTGGGTCGACAGCCGGAACGGGGTCGTGCCCGAGGTCTGCGCATGGAGGAGCGGCGGACCGCCCAGGTGACGGTTCGCGTCCGGTCCCGCCCACACGCCCGAGAGCGGCATGAGGTGGGCGAGGTTCAGGGTGTGGACGAGCGGCTGGCGGACATTGGCATAAGCGTGCCCCGGCAGCGACGAGAGCCATGCCTCCACCGCGTTCATGGTCTCACGCACGCAGGTGAAGCCGAGCCCGTTGACGATCCGCTCGACCGCGCGGACCTTCTCGTCGACCTTTACCCGATCGGTATCGGCGACCGTGATCGTCGTCGTCAGGTAGCCGAACGCTACGTGGTCGCCGCCCAATTCCTGAAGCGCGAGATCGGCATCGACCACCTTGTTGTCGGCGTCGCTGTCGAGGAGCTGGGTCGGCTGGTTGTAGAGCACCTCGCGCAGGAGCGCGGTAATCGACTTGCGCTTGTTGAACCATTGGCGCCGGATGCGGGTGAGCACCTTGGCCGCGTCAGTCTTGTCGAGCGCGATGAAGCGGGTGGTCCAGCGGTAGCCGAAGTCCGCCGAGTTGAGCGCATCGAGGATGCCGGGCCGGCTCAGGCTCGGAAAGCCGAGCACGGTCACGGTACGCAGATGCCGGTTGCCGAGCCGGGGCTCGAGCCCGCCGGCAAGCGGCGTGTCGGCGAGCACCGCGTCGAGGTACATCGGCGTTTGGGGGGCGGCGACAGCGTGCCGGTGCCCCGAAACGGTGCCGTGGAGATAGGTCAGCGTCTCAGTGTCGTCGAGCGCCCGCACTTCCGGCATGAAGCCGCCGAACAGGTCGAGCACGCGCTCCGTCTCGGCGGCGAAGCGGGCAAGCTCGCCGCGCCAGTCGCGCGTGCCGTCCTGGTCGGGCCGGTCGACCAGCGCGCGGCCAGCGGCATCACTGCTGTCGGCGGGCGGCAGCCAGAGCAGCGTCATGTAGTAGCGGCTCTCGAAATGCTCGCCTTCGGCCTCGAAGCCGGCGCGACGCTCCTCGTCGACCAGCCATGACACCGGATCGGGGAAGCGGCTCTCGGGATAGCCGAGTGCCTCGCGCCGCTCGGCCTCGAAGAACAGCGCCCAGCCCGAACCGAACCGTTTGAGCACGTTGTTGGCCCGCGCCGATGCCGCGACCAGCTCGGCCTCTGTCGCGCTTTCCAGGTCCGGGCCGCGGAAGGCGAGCGTGCGCTGGAAGCTGCCGTCCTTGTTGAGGACGATGCCGGGGGCGACCAGCGCCGCCCAGGGAAGATGATCGGCGAGGCGATCGGCGCGCCGCCGATATTCGTGCAGCGCTAGCATGCGAGATGCCCCTTTTGGCGCAGATGCCGGATCAGCACCGGCGCGAAGTCGGGATCGCGCCGCGCCGCGAACACCGCGAGGCTGTGCCCGACCGCCCAGATCGCGATGCCCGCCAGCCATTGCTGGAGGCCGAGCCCGATCGCAGCCGCGATTGTGCCGTTGACGATCGCCAGACCGCGCGGCACGCCGGCGAGCAGGATCGGCTGGCCGAGGCTGGTGTGGACCGGCGCCTCGAAGCCTTCGATATGCCCGCCGCCGGTCATGCGACGAGCGCTCCGCCGCCGAAGCTGAAGAAGGAGAGGAAGAAGGACGAGGCGGCGAACGCGATCGACAGGCCGAACACGATCTGGATCAGCCGCCGGAACCCGCCCGCGGTCTCGCCGAAGGCGAGGGTCAGGCCGGTTACGATGATGATGATCACGGCGACGATCTTCGCCACCGGTCCCTGCACCGACTCCAGCACCTGTTGCAGGGGCTGTTCCCAGGGCATGCCGGAGCCGCTGGCCCAGGCGCTGGTCGAGAGCGCGGCGCAGCCGAGCGCGAGCAGCGGGAAGGACAGGAACGGGCGGATGGATATGCGGAATACGGGCATGGGTCAGTCTCCATGGATCGGGGGTTCGGGAGGGGGCGTGAGGTCGGCGAGGCCGTAGTTGCCGTCCGGATCGAGGCCTGCGAGCCGCGCGATCGTCTCGATCCGCCGGCCGGTGCCGCGTCCGGCGATGAACACGACGACGTCGATGGCCTCGGCGATCAGCCGCCGCGGCACCGTGACTACCGCCTCCTGCACGAGTTGCTCGACGCGGTAGAGTGCGGCGGCGGCGCTGTTGGCATGGACCGTGGCGATCCCGCCCGGGTGGCCGGTGTTCCAGGCCTTGAGCATGTCGAGCGCCTCGGGACCGCGCACCTCGCCGACGATGATCCGGTCTGGACGCAGGCGCAGCGTCGAGCGGACCAGGTCGGCCATGGAGACGCTGCCCGGTCGGGTACGCAGCGCGACGGTATCGGCGGCGGGCGACTGGAGCTCGCGCGTGTCCTCGATCAGCAGCACTCGCTCGTCGAGATGCGCCATCTCGGCCAGCAGCGCGTTGGCGAGCGTGGTCTTGCCCGAGCTGGTGCCGCCGGCGATCAGGATGTTGCGGCGCTCGACGACGGCTAGCGACAGCAGGCGTGCCGCGTCGGCCGACATGATGCCGTCGTTCACATAATCCATCAGCGTGTAGAGCCGGGTCGCGGGCTTGCGGATCGAGAAGCAGGGACCGAGCGCGACCGGCGGCAGCAATCCCTCGAACCGTTCGCCAGCACCTTCGCCATGCGGCGGCAGCTCGGCCGAGACGATCGGCCGGTCGGCATGGACCTCGGTCCGTGCGTGGGAGGCGACCAGGCGGATGATCCGCTCGACCTGTGCCGGGTCGAAGCGGACCAGCGTGTCGGTACGTCCTTCGCCGAGCCGGTCGAGACGGAGCGCGCCATCGGGATTGACCATCACCTCGAGCACGAGGGGATCGGCGAGCGCCGCCGCGATGGTCGGCCCCATCGCCGTGCGCAGCATCGCGCGGCGCCGGCCCTCGGATACGGTGTCGGGAGCGCCGCTCATGCCGCGCCTCCGGTGTCCGGATCGTGACCGATGGAGCGCTTGCCGCCGGCGAGCTGTCGGCCGACTTGCGCCACGAATTTCTCGAACCGCTCGCGGCCGACGGCGACGGCAGCGGCATCGGCGTCGGGAAGCGGCGCCGTCACCATCAGCTGGTAGCGCACGAACAGCGACAGGCTTTCGAGCAGCACTTCGATGTCGCGGCGCGCATGTCCGATCTCGCGGGTGATCCGGTCGAGGCGGTGCTTGAGAAGGTCATCGATCTCTCGGGTGGCCCGCCGCGCCAGCCAGTCCGCGAGCGCGTCGTTCACCAGCCGCGACTTGTTGCCGACGGTGCCCGCCGCGAGCGCCTCCAGCGCGTCGCTCAGCTCGCGATCGATATAGAGGTTCTGCCGGACCTTCATGGCTTACAGACCCGGCACGAGATCGCGGTCGCTGCCCTCGTTGAGGGCATAGCCGCGGGCGACGGCGGTGAGACCGCGCGCCTGGTCCATGGCGCGCTGGTCGGCGGCGATGTCCTCGTCGTCGGCGAGCGCCAGCGCCGGATCGGGCGCGGTTTCGGGCTGCGGCGCGGACTGTTCGGGTAGGCCGGGATGGCGCTGCTGCTCGAGGCCGCCGTCCTCGGTGAGCTCCTCGGGCGCGTCCGATTGGCCGAGCCGCACATCCGGGCCGCGGACGATCCCGCTCCAGTCATCCCTCCGGGCGCCGGGTCGGTCGGCATAGCGACCATCGGACAGCGCCGGCGGCGCGGCGACGCGACCGGTGAAGTTGCGATCGGCGAAATAGCGCAGCTTGCGGGCGCGGATCGGCGCCATGCCCGAGACGAGCACCAGTTCCTCGTCGGGCGATAGCTGCATCACCTCGCCGGGCGTCAGCAGTTGCCGAGCGGTCTCCTGGCGGCTGACCATGACGTGGGCGAGCCACGGCGCGAGCCGGTGGCCGGCATAGTTGCGCATCGCACGCTGCTCGGTCGCGGTGCCGAGCGCGTCGGAAATGCGCTTGGCGGTACGTTCGTCGTTGGTCGCGAAGGCGACGCGGACATGGCAGTTATCGAGGATCGAATTGTGCTCGCCATAGGCCTTCTCGATCTGGTTGAGGCTCTGAGCGATGAGGAAGGCGCGGATGCCGTAGCCGGCCATGAACGCGAGGCTGGTCTCGAAGAAGTCGAGCCGCCCGAGCGCGGGAAACTCGTCCAGCATCATCAGCAGCTTGTGGCGTCGCTCGGACCCGGACTGATCGAGCCGCTCGGTCAGGCGTCGGCCGATCTGGTTGAGCACCAGACGCACGAGCGGCTTGGTGCGGCTGATGTCTGAGGGCGGAATGACGAGATAGAGCGACAGCGGGCGCTCGGCTTCGATCAGGTCGGCGATCCGCCAGTCGCAGCGCGAAGTGACCTCGGCAACAGTAGGATCGCGATAGAGGCCGAGGAACGACATGGCGGTCGAGAGCACGCCCGAGCGCTCGTTCTCGCTCTTGTTGAGAAGCTCGCGCGCGGCCGAGGCGACCACCGGGTGGACCCGCGGCGCATCTTCGGTGCCGAGATGGTTGGTCGTCATCATCCGCCGGAGTGTGGCGACGAAGGGGCGCTGCGGATCGGAGAGGAAGGTGGCGACACGGGCGAGCGTCTTCTCCTCCTCGGCATAGAGGATGTGGAGGATCGCGCCGACGAGCAGCGAATGGCTGGTCTTCTCCCAATGGTTGCGCCGCTCGAGCGCGCCTTCCGGATCGACGAGGATGTCGGCGATGTTCTGAACGTCGCGGACCTCGTTCGGGCCGCGTCGGACTTCGAGAAGGGGATTGTAGCGGGCGGACCGCGCGTCGGTCGGGTTAAACAGCAGCGCGTGGCTGAACCGCGCGCGCCAGCCGGCGGTGAGCTGCCAATTCTCGCCCTTGATGTCGTGGATGACCGCCGAGCCGGTCCAGCTCAGCAGTGTCGGTACGACTAGGCCGACGCCCTTTCCCGAACGGGTCGGCGCGAACGCCATGACATGCTCGGGCCCGTCATGTCGAAGATAGCGGGCGCCGAGGCGCCCGAGCATCACGCCGGCATCGCGCAGCAGCCCGGCGCGATCGATCTCCTTCTGCGTCGCCCAGCGGGCGGAGCCATAGGTGGTCACGTGCCGCGCCTGCCGTGCCCGCCACAGCGAACCGAAGATCGCGGCGCCGCAGCCGATGAAGCCGCTTGCTCCCGCCAGCGCGCCGGCGCGGTCGAACACATGCGGCGCGTAGGCGTCGAAGTGATACCACCAGGCGAACAGCGCCCAGGGCCGGTAGACCGGCAGGCCGGCGACACGGAACCATGCGGGGCCGAGCTCCGGCTGGTAGCCCAGCATCGCCGCGGCCCATTGCGTCGCCGCCCACAGTCCCGCGACGACGATCGCGAAGACGACCAGGATCTGTCCGATGAGCAATTTGGTGGGCGTCACGTCGAGGGCTCCCGCCGGTCGACATCAGGTCGATCCGGACGGCCTCAAAGTCCGTCCAAGCCCTCGAAAAGAGAATGGCGCTGATGGGCCCTGATGGGCCGGGAACGGTCAGGTTCGGCTGGAAAACCGTCCGTGGCGGCTACAGGCCGGCGACGCTCCGCAGGTGATCGAGCCGCTCGCGCGATACCTGCTCGATGATGTCGCGGAGCCGGCGCACGGAGCCGAGGATTGCGTTCAGTTCCTCGACGGTGATCTCATAGGCGGTGGAGTAGCGCGCCTCGACATAGGCGCGCTTCAGTAGCTGGAAGCGTCGCCGGTCGATCCTGCGCTCGCGCGGCCACGCTTCGATCAGACGCGGTTCGCTGTCCTCGGCGAGCGAGCGCAGGAATTTGATGTTGTGTGAGCGCGGGAAATAGAGCGTTCGCACCAGCAGGAAGCAGATGTAGGCCCGCTCCACTGCTTGGTGCAGCGTGAAGGCGGCATCCTTTCGCCATCCAAGGTCGTCCGCCCCTTTTTGGACTTGGTCACTGGCCGTGGATAAGGCGCGATCGATGCTCGGCAGCCACTCTCCAAAATAGCCAGCTGCCATCTGATAGGCGTCGGCCGACGTGAGCGGCATCGGCGTCGCCAGCGGATGGCATGGCAGCTCGTACAGGATGATCCCGTCGCGGGCGATATCGACCCAGAAATACTCGCCGCGTTTGAGCGACTGGTTCACCTCGTCGAGCGAATGGACGATGATGTTGACGGGGCGCGCGATCGCGGCGTCGCGCAGGATACGGTCTTCGGCCACGTACCAGTAATGCGCAATGTCGGTGAGGTCGTCGTGGTTGACGACGACGAGCAGGTCGAAATCGGACTGGTAACCGTTCTCCGGCTCGTCGACCCAATCGTTCCGGGCGTAGGAGCCGAACAGGATGATCTTGAGGATCTTGCCGTTCTTCCGGCTCTCGGTAGTCGCCCTGCCGATCGCCTCGGCGAACTCCTCCATCAGCACGCACTGGACACGCTCCAGTTCGCCCTGTTGAATCGCCGGTAGGTGATCGACATCCTTTCTCATCAAGAGAAATCTTCGGCGACCGAGTCCCGCTTGGCAAGCACAGGTTGTCGATCCAATGATTTATGCGCTATGCCTTCCGCGTTCGGCGGCGCCGGATGGCCGTTATCGGCGCGCGTTCTCAAGCGCGGTTCTCACAACTTCCGGGGCCGTCGGACACCCGAAATTTTTGCCCTGCGCCGACAAAATGGGACGCCTGAATCCGCAAAGCATCGCGGAATCGAGCATTTAATGCGCTGATTTGATGAGCATCTGCCGACATTAATTCTGGCGAAAACCGGCACCCAACGCTATACAAAAATTCAATCGCGCGAGGGCATTGGGGGGCCTCATTTTGTGACGCTTGTCATCACCGCCTGTACGAATCGCAAGCGCAAGCCGGTTTCCGACAGTCTCCATATGGCCGCTCTCCCGGAGGCGGACCTTTCCAATCTCGCCGACGATTGGGCGCGCCGGCTTGCCCGCGAGCGAGCGCGTTTTCGCGGCGACGAGATCTATGGGGGCCGCAGCTTCAGGGAAGCGATCGCCGCGGCTAGGTTACTCGACGCAAGGTTGATGGTTGTCTCCGCGGGGCTCGGCCTTATCGACGCGGAGGCATCGGTACCGCCTTATGCCTGCACCGTGCTGATCGGCGCGCCAGACAGCATTTCTGCCCGGATCATTGGCGAATTTGATTCCGCGGCTTGGTGGCGAAAGCTGAACCAAGCTTCGCCATTCGCCGTCGCGCTGCACGATGTCGCCTCGCGGAACGACGGTTTGATCTGCGCTGCGCTCTCAGAAGCCTATATCGATATGATCGCTGCTGATCTTCTGTCGCTGCCCCGAACCGTGCTGGCGCGATTGCGGCTCTTCACACGCGCACCAGCCGACCAAATTCCGGCGACTTTGCGCGATTTTCTCATGCCCTATGATGACAGGCTCGATGGTCCGGACAGCTCAAATCGCGGAACGCGTAGCGACTTTGCCGGCCGGGCTCTGCGCCACTTCGCCGAGGTGATTGCGGATAACGTGGATGCGCGCGACGCGCACGCGCATGCCGAAGCTGTGTCGCACGCGTTAGAGGGCTGGCGGCTGCCGACGCAGTTTGCTCGGACTCGTCATGACGATGCAGCCTTGCTCGACCTGATCCGCGCGAACTGGGACGCAGAAGGGGGAAGCTCCTCACGGCTGCTGCGCCGGTTTCGGGACGATCTCGGCATAGCATGCGAACAGGGCCGCTTTGCGCAACTGGCGCGTATCGTCCGGGGTGAACGCGCATGAACGGGCGCGAATATCTCAAGGTGCGTGCGGTGCGCGCTGAGCAGGGCTCGGGCACGAGCATATTCGCCTTTTTCCTCTACGGTGCCGACATCAATCGCGTTGCAGACATTAGCCGCATTCGTCGTGATGAGCAGGAATTGAAAGGTTTCCAGCGGCGCGAGATCCGCGACCACGTCAAGGAAATTACCGCCTTTCTTGACAGCGGCCCGGTGCTGTTCCCCAATGCGATCATCCTCGCCCTCTCGCCGGAAGTCGAATTTGCGTCGGCACGCGGGCGTTCGCCCGGCAATCTGTGCGAAGTGGGCGACGCCGGAACGCTTTCGATCCCGATCTACCCCGAGGGACGCCGGGCGGCATGGATCGTCGACGGCCAGCAGCGCTCGCTCGCGCTCAGCGCCGCCAAGGACCGGACGATCGCCGTGCCAGTGGTCGGCTTCGTATCGGATGCGCTCGAGACGCAGCGCGAGCAGTTCATCCTGGTCAACAAGGCGCGGCCGCTGCCCACACGGCTGATCAACGAGCTTCTGCCCGAAGTCAGCGTGCTCCTGCCGCGTGATCTTGCCGCCCGGCAGTTGCCGAGCGCGCTGTGCGAAGCGCTCAACACCGATCCGAACTCGCCCTTCTGTGGGCTGATCAAGCGGGAGTCGGACGCCAAGGATCGGGCCGGGATCGTCACCGACAATGCCCTCATCGAGACGATGAAGGCGAGCCTCAAGACTCCGGCGGGCGCGCTCGGCCAGTTCAAGCACAATGGCGACGGCAACGACACGGCGGCGATGTACGACGCGCTCGTGCTCTACTGGTCCGCGGTGCGCGACACCTTCCCGGAGGCATGGGGCAAGCCGCCGTCGGAAAGCCGGCTCATGCACTCGGCGGGCATCCGCGCGATGGGGGCCTTGATGGACACGATCATGCTGCGCGCCGACGCGTCGCCGGACAAGGCGGCGGCGGTGCGCGCGATGCTCGCGCGGATGGCGCCGCGCTGCTGCTGGACCGGCGGCACGTGGGAGGGCTTGGGGCTCGATTGGAACGAGATCCAGTCGACCTCGCAGCATATCACCAAACTCAGCGATCATCTGATGCATATCGAGCGCGATCTCGCGCGGGCGGCAGCATGAAATTTATCTTCGCCGACAGCCTCGATTATGTGGACCCCGCGTTCGACTTCATCGCCGATCGCAGTCCGGCGGAGCGCCAGCCCTATTGGGACGATGCCTATCCGCACGAGATATTGGGCTATGCCCCTTATGACGGGGTGCTGGTCTCGCGCGGCATTGTCGGCGACCACCGGGTGAAGGGCAAGTATACCGCGAGCCAGGCGCGCCGGTTTCGGCTGGTCGGCGCACGCAAGTTCCTGCGCCTCGACAAGCCGGAATTCGCCCATCTCGAGATATTCGGCGACTGCGGCGCTTTCACCTATGTCCAGGACGAGCGGCCGCCCTACACGCCTGCGGAAATGGCCGAATTCTACGACGAATGCGGTTTCACCCACGGCGCCTCGGTCGACCATATCATCTTCGACTTCGATGCTGGCCTTGTGGGCATGGCCGGCGGGTCGGCCGAGGCCCGGCAGCGCTTCGATATCACGCTGGAGAATGCCGAGGGTTTCCTGCGCGAAGCCAGAGCGATGGACGCGGATTTCACCCCCCTCGGCGTGGTCCAGGGCTGGTCGCCGGACAGCATGGCGGACGCGGCGCGCCGGCTCGTCGCCATGGGCTATGACTATCTCGCGCTCGGCGGCATGGTTCCGCTCAAATCGCCCGAGATCAAGCTCTGCCTGGAAGCGATCCGTCACGCGGTGCCCGCCTCGACTCGCCTCCACATCCTGGGTTTCGCCAAGGCCGACGATATCGACAGCTTCCACGGCTACGACATCTCGAGCTTCGACACGACCTCGCCGCTCATCCGTGCGTTCAAGGACGCGAAGCAGAACTATTACCTGCCCGGTGATGGGCTGGCGCTGCGCTATTTCACCTCGATCCGGGTGCCGCAGGCGATCGAGAATCCCAAGCTGCAACGGGCCGTCAAGAAGGGCATGTTCCGCGCCGAGGATCTGGTCAGGCTCGAAGCGCTGGCGCTCGGCGCGCTGCGCGCCTTCGATCGGGGCGAGGCCGAGCTCGAGGAGACCTTGCACCACGTTCTCGTCTACAGTGCGCCGCTGTTCGAGGAGAAGCCGCACGAGGACTGCAAGGACAGTCTGACACTGGCGCGGCTCGCGCAGCGCTACCGCGCGACCCTGACGGAGCGGCCCTGGAAGCAATGTTCCTGCAAGATCTGCCGGGACGCCGCGATCGATGTCATCATCTTTCGCGGCAGCAATCGCAACAAACGCCGCGGGATCCACAACCTCGCGGTCTACCAAGACCATATCGAACGACTGGATTTGAAGCGTGCCGTTGAACCAAGTGATGACCTACCTCGCCGTCTGTGCGCAGCAGAGCAGTGAGCACAAAGTGCTCAGCTTCGCGGCGAAAGCCGCGGATGTGCTGCGCTTTGCGACCATCGATCGCATCGGGCGGGACGCGCAGGGCGAGCTCAACGGATTTCAGCGCCCGCAGGTCGCGGCCCATATCCGCGAGATTCGCGACTATCTCGAAAAGCCCGACGCCGTTCTTCCCAATCCGATCGTGGTCGCCTTCACCGAAAGGGTTTCGGTGGAGGAGCTGGAAACCGGCGTCGTGCGGCTGTCGATCGACATGAGCGCGGGGGCTCCGGGGCTGGTGGTCGACGGCCAGCAGCGGCTCTCGGCCTTGGCCGATCTGGACCGCGACTTCCAAGTGTTCGTCTCGGCGTTGATCTGCCGAGATGAAGCCGAGCTGCGCCGCCAGTTCGTGCTCATCAACAACACCAAGCCGCTGCCCAAATCACTGATCTATGAGCTGCTGCCGACGGTCGAGGATCTCCCGCCGCGGCTCAGCCGCCGCTCGACGGCATCCGACCTGACGGCGCGCCTCAACTTCGAGAACACCGCGCTCAGGGGTTATATCAAGCAGCACACATGCCCCGAGGGCATCATCGCCGATACCGTGATGCAGAAGATCATCATGGAATCGCTCAGCAACGGCGTGATGCGCGAACTCATTCGCGGTCCGAAAGGCGTGGAACGCTGCGTTCGCCTCGTGTCGAACTTCTTCGAGGCCGTGAAGAAGACCTGGCCCGAGGCCTGGCACGGCCAGAAGCCGAACTCGTCGCGGTTGCTGCATGGCGCGGGCATTCAGGCAATGGGCGATGTGATGGAAGTGCTTGCCGAGCGCGCCGGCGCACGCAGTGTGGAGGACTTCCGCGATGGCCTTGCATCCCTCAAGGACAAGACCGCCTGGACCAGCGGAGAGTGGCACCTCGAGGGCGAAGTGCGGCGGTGGAACAGCTTGCAGAACGTCAATCGCGACGTCGCGCTCTTGAAGCATTATCTGGTCGGGCTCGTGAAGGCGGACCTTCGGCGCAAGGCCAAGCTCGCCCCGGCTCCGCTGCTCGAACCGACGGCGGCCCCGTCATGAGCTACGCCGTCAAGGAGATCTTCAAGACGCTTCAGGGCGAAGGTGCGCAGATGGGCCGCGCAGCGGTGTTCTGCCGCTTTGCCGGCTGCAATCTGTGGTCGGGCCGCGAGATCGACCGGGGCCAGGCGGTATGCAGCTTCTGCGATACCGACTTCGTCGGCATCGACGGCAGCGGCGGCGGCCGTTTCGCCGATGCAGGCGCCCTAGCTGACGCGGTCGAGGCCGAATGGGGCGACAGCCGTCCGGGCCGCTATGTCGTTCTCACCGGCGGCGAGCCCTTGCTGCAGGTCGATCAATCGCTGGTCGATGCGCTCCATGCGCGCGGCTTCGAGGTCGGGATCGAGACCAACGGAACGCAGGCCGCCCCGGCGGGTCTGGATTGGGTCTGTGTCAGTCCCAAGGCCGATGCCGAACTGGTGCTGCGAGCGGGCGACGAGTTGAAGCTGGTCTATCCGCAGGAAAAGGCGGCGCCCGAGCGCTTCGAGCATCTCGCGTTCGACCATTTCTTCCTTCAGCCGATGGACTCGCCGCAAGCTGCAACCAACCTGGAGGCGGCGATCGCCTATTGCACCAACAACCCGCGCTGGCGCCTGTCGCTCCAGTCGCACAAGATGATCGGGATCCGCTGATGTTCGAACTCAGCAAGCAATTTCGATTCGACGCGGCTCACACGCTCGAACGGTCGATCGACACGGAGTCGAGTCGACGCATTCACGGACATAGCTATCGCGCCGAGGTCGCGGTGCGCGGCCGCCCCGATCCGGTCACCGGCATGATCGTCGATCTCGGTCTGCTCGAACGGTCGATGGAGGATGCGCGCGATGCGCTCGATCATCGCTTCCTCGACGAGATCAACGATCTTGGTCCCGCCACCATGGAGAATCTCAGCCGGTGGATCTGGGATCGGCTGCACCCGGTCGTGCACAATCTCCATAGGGTCAGCGTCCATCGCGACAGCAGCGGCGAAACCTGCTCCTATTGGGGCGAGGAGGCGTCGGCGTGACCCCCGACACGGGCGCGCTGGTGCTCTTCTCCGGGGGGCAGGACAGCGCCACCTGCCTGGCCTGGGCGCTCGACCGGTTCGAAACAGTCGAAACCGTCGGATTCGATTATGGCCAGCGCCACCGCGTGGAACTCGAGTGCCGCGGCGATTTCCGGGCCCGTGTCGCTGAACTCGATCCGGAATGGAGCGATCGGCTCGGTCCCGATCATATGCTCGATCTCTCGGTGCTGGGTCAGGTGAGCGAGACGGCGCTTACTCGAGAAGCGGAAATTGCACTGCGCGACGATGGGCTTCCCAACACCTTCGTGCCGGGACGTAACCTGCTGTTCTTCACGCTCGCGGCCGCGCTCGCGTCACGCCGCCAGCTTCGACATCTCGTCGGGGGCATGTGCGAGACCGATTACTCCGGATATCCGGACTGCCGCGATGACACGCTGAAGTCGCTCCAGGTCACCCTCAACCTCGGCATGGGCAGCCGCGCCGTCGTGCACACGCCGCTGATGTGGCTCGACAAGGCCCAGACATGGGCGCTGGCCGACCGGTTGGGCGGACAGCCGCTCGTCGAACTGATCCGGACGGGTACGCACACCTGCTATCGCGGCGAGCACGAAATTCTGCACGACTGGGGCTATGGCTGCGGTGGCTGCCCCGCCTGCGAGCTGCGATCAAAGGGTTGGGAAGCCTTCGCTTCAGCTGCAGACAGGTGACGATTGGGCAAATGAATCATCAACGATGATGGCATAAGAGGATCGAATAGCGGGGGAATCAGTGTTCGTTCGGTCGACCGGGGGGCAGTATGCATCGCTGGGAATTGGCAAGCAGATCGATCGAAGCGGGTCTTTCTGCGCGGTCGAGTATTTCGATTCGCCGACTTCCGAGCCGGTCGTCCATGAGATCGAACACGATCTGATCGAGCGGGTAACGCTCGCCGAGCAGACCCGCGTCTATCATTTCGACGAGGCAGCCGGCGCGTGGGAGATCGGTCGGCTGCTCGACGATCATGGCGACAGCCAGCTCATCCAGTTTCCGAATGGCAAGGCGAAGCACCTGAAGCTCGAGGCCGTGTTCGTGCGCTGGGCTCGCCCCATCGAGGATCCGACGCCGTTTCTCGCCAACCGGATCAATGAGAGCCCGCGCTTCTCCGATGGACGAAGCGCCTTCATCCGCTCGCAGACGCGCCAGCGGGCAGCATCGATGGGCATGTCGGCGCTCCTGGCGTCGGCAGTCGAACTCGAGGCGCACCAGATCGAGGTGGTGCGACGCATCCTTCAGGATCCGGTTCAGCGGTATCTGCTCGCGGACGAGGTCGGCCTCGGAAAGACGATCGAGGCCGGCGTGCTGATCCGTCAGTGTATCCTCGACGCGCAGCAGAGATGCAGCATCCTCGTGATCGTGCCTGCGGCGTTGGTCGGTCAGTGGCGGAGCGAGCTTGCGGGCAAGTTCTTCCTCGAGCGCTGCCTTGATCGCAACCTCCATGTGGTCGCCCTCGACCACGACGACCGCATCCGCGCGCTCCTGCCAAAGGCGACGATGCTGGTCATCGACGAAGCGCACCATCTGACCGAGCGAAAGGCGGGCGGCGTCGGCGGGATTTACGCAGACGTCGCGGCTGCGGCCCCGGCGATCGACCGGGTCTTGCTCCTGTCGGCGACGCCAGCCCTGCACAATGAACGCGGCTTCCTCGAAATGCTGCACTTGCTCGACGCTGCCACTTATCCGCTCGGCGGCGAGGATGCGTTTCGTCGCAAGGTCGAGAGCCGCCAGGCGCTGGCGGAGATCGTCGCGGGCCTGACGCCCGAAAATGCGATGTACCTGGACTATACGATCGACCAGTTGGCGGCTCTCTTCGCCGATGATGAACTGCTGCAGGAGCATGCGAGCGACCTGCGCGGCGTCATCGACACGATGCCGGAGCCCGACGATCCTGCCCTCATCGAGGCGATCGGACGGCTTCACGCCCATTTGAGCGAAGTCTACCGGCTGCATCGCCGCATTCTGCGTCATCGACGGCGGAGTATCGGAGGGCTGACGCCCGACCGAGCCGGCGCCGAGATCGTTCGATATCGCAGCAGAGATCGTGCCGCGCTGACCGTGGCCATCGATGACTGGCGGTTCGACGAGGCCATCAAGCTCGACGCGGCAGGCTCGGAGAAACTTTGGGGCGATCGTGTGCGCGCCTTCTGGCAGGTGCTCGACCGGGCCTCGCAATATCCGAGTTCCGGCCCGGGGATGATCGGATTCCTGGCTCGCCAGGCGGCGATGATCGGCGATCCCGAACGTTTTGCGGAGATCAATCGGTGCCTGGGACGTGCCGGGCTGTTCGAAGACCGCGCGGAGGCGCTGCTCGGCGCGCTGGCGCCCCTCGTGCGCAGCCACGCACAGTGCGTGATCTTTTGCTCCGACGCCAAGACCGCGGATGCGCTCGCGAAGCGTATCCGGGATGAGTTCGGGATTACGGTCGATCGGCACGATCCACAGGACGATGCGTGGACAGCGTTCGCCGGAGCCGCCGATCACCCGGTGCTCGTCTGCGATCGCCGCGCCGAGGAAGGCCTCAACCTCCAAGGCGGGAAGAAGGTGGTCGTCCACTATGACGTGCCGCTCAATCCGAACCGGATTGAGCAGCGGCTCGGACGGGCGGACCGCTACGGATCGGGCGAGGCGGTGCGCTCGCTGGTGCTGGCCTGCGAGGACGACCCCCTGGAAATGGCCTGGGTCGGCTATCTCGATACCGCCCTCAGAGTATTCGACCGGTCGGTTGCGAGTCTTCAATATCTGATCGAGCAGACGGTGCGCGACATAGCGCGCGCGCTCTTCACCGACGGGGCCGAGGCTCTCGCCGATCTCACCGAGAGCAGCGCCGGCGAGCAGGGCCTCATCGAGCGCGAGATCAAATCGATCGACCAACAGGACGCGCTCGACGCGCTCGGCACGCCTCCGACCGACCTGGTCGATGAGCTTTCCGAACTCGATGAGGATTGGCAGTCGATCGCCAGCGATACGGCGATCTGGCTCGAGCAGACACTGCAGTTCGGCCGCGCGGACGAGGCGGGCCCGGTTGCGGCGGCGGGCATGGCGGCACCGTTCCGCTACGTCTATTCGACCTCGAACCGGCATACGCTCATTCCGTTACCTGCCTTTATGGCGCAGTGTGCGGAGGCGCTCGATCTGCGGCCCGGGCCGAGGCTCGGGCGGGCGATCCGGACCATCCCCTACACATTCCGCAGGCGCACCGCGCTCAATCGTGCGGCCCGCGTCAACGGCGTTGGTCTGCTCCGCTACGGCGACGCTTTGATCAGCGGCATGACTGCGCTCACGCAAGCCGATGATCGGGGGCGGTCTTTCGCGATGTGGCGCTTCGCGCCGGACCATGTCGGCGACCCGCTCGCAGAATTCTTCTTTCGCTTCGACTTCGTCCTGGAGGTCGATACCGCGGCGGCGGACGAGGTGCTGGCGGCCCATGAGCGCGATACGAGCGCGGCCCGGGCGGCAGTTGGTCGGCGCGGCGACATGGCCCTTGCGCCCTTCTATCGCTCGATCTGGCTCGATCGCGAGCTGGCGCCGGTAAAGGATGAGGCGCTGCTCGCGCGCTTGGGTCGCCCCTATGGTGTCGAGCCGGACCGTAGCGGCGCCGTCGATCTCAATTTGAACGTCAGGCGTTGGCAGCGCCTGCTGCAAATGCAGCTGCCGGAGCTCGCCTATTGGGGAGAGCTTTGCGGAAAGGCGCGTGTGACGGCAGAGGAGGTGCTTCGTGGCGACCCCGAGCTGGTCGCGAGCCTTGGCCAGGCAGAGCAGCGCGCGGCCCGCGTCGATCAGGGGCGGCTCGGGCAATTGCGAGCCCGGGCCCGAGCCGGTGCGACCGAAGCGGAAAGCGCCGAGCTTGCATTCGAGGAGCAGCTCGCCGCCGCGGTGCGAGCCGGGATCAACGCCCCGCGTGTGCGGCTCGATACGATCGGCGCGATCTTCATATCGGCGAGCCAATCGGCGACCGACCGAATTTCGGGCGGCATCTAATGGCGGTGCATGATTTCGGCAGTCTGCAGGACATTCTGCTCGACCTCACCAAGCTTGAGGCCGAGCCGCCAGCCGCCGATGGCCTTTTCGACAGGCTGACCCAGATTCTTCTCGCGTCTCGGGCGTCGGGACGGCTGCACAGTCTACCCGACGCGATGGCGCTTTTCCGGCACGTGCTGCGCCGGCAGTCGCTGCGCGCGGGTCAGCAGGCGCAGTTGCGCGTTCCGTCTGGCGCCGGTTGGCCCAGCCGAGATGATTGGGCGGTGTTCGGCATTCGGGCGCACAGCGAAGCAAACGGACATTTCCTGGTCGAAGCGCGGCCGTGGCGCGCGGCCTGGCTCGAGGATAGCGACAATCCGGTCTTTGAGGATGTCTTCGCCGAGCGGAATGTGCGGCTCGACTGGCAGCGGCCGATCGATCCGTTTCTTGGCGAGGCGAGCGGTTTCGACACCTATGTGTCTCCAGGTCAGCGCGAAGCCGTGCGCAGCGCGTTTCTGCTGCCGCCCGGAGAGACCTTGGTGGTCGCTCTGCCGACCGGGTCGGGCAAGAGTTTCGTCGCCCAGGCTCCGGTGCTCGCGCGAGGCCTTGAAGGCGGTCTGTCGCTCTGTGTCGTGCCGACGACCGCGCTGGTGCTCGACCAGGCGCGGCAAATGAAGCAGATGCTCAAGCGCCGCTTTCCCCGCCGCGAAGTGCCCGCGCTTGCCTGGCATGCCGGTCTCGGCGCGGAGGAGCGCGCCGCGATCAAGACCGCCATCCGTGAGGGCCGCCAAGGCATTCTCTATTGTTCGCCAGAGGCGGTGACGGGCGCGCTGCTGCCCTCGCTTTACGATGCGGCGCGCGCCGGGCTGATCTCCTACCTTATCGTCGACGAAGCCCATCTGGTGAGCCAATGGGGCGATGGGTTCCGCCCCGCCTTTCAGATGCTGGCGGGCGTGCGCCGCGGATTGCTCGCGGCGTGCCCCGGCGGCCGGCGGTTCAGGACGATCCTTATGTCGGCGACCCTGACGCCCGACACGGTGGAAACGATCGACGCACTGTTCGGGCCGGCGCGCACGGTCCAGATGGTCGCCTCGGTCCATCTTCGGCCGGAACCGCAATATTGGGTGCACCGCGAAGACGATCCCGACGAGAAGGATCGGAAAGTCCTCGAACTCCTCAGCCACGCGCCGCGGCCATTCATCCTCTACGTGACCAAGCGCAGCGACGCAAAGCGATGGGTAAGATTGCTGCGCGGCAAGGGCTATGCGCGGATCGACTGCTTTCATGGCGAGACAGCCGATGCCGATCGACGTCGCATCATCGACCAATGGTCCGAAAACCGCCTCGATGGGATCGTCGCGACCTCGGCTTTCGGGGTGGGCATCGACAAGCGCGACGTTCGCACGGTCATCCATGCCGCCGTGCCCGAGACGCTCGATCGCTTCTACCAGGAAGTGGGACGCGGCGGGCGCGATGGCTGTCCGTCGACCTCGTTCCTGATCTACTCGAGCCAAGATCAGGAGACCGCGAATCAGATCGCGTCGCCGACCCTGATCAGCGACGATCTCGCGTTCGAGCGGTGGTCGACCATGTATGGTCGCAGCACGCAGCTCGACACGATCGGGCAGCTGCTCGAGGTGGATCTGGCCGTCGTGCCTCCGCGGCTGCGGCGGCAGTCTGACTACAACCAGTCCTGGAACATGCGCACGCTGATCATGATGGCGCGAGCCGGCGTGCTTGGCCTTGAATCGCAGCCTCCGGCCCGCATCGCGCAGCAAGAGGAGGAGAGCGAAGCAGCGTTCGAGCTCCGCAGCGATGAGCATTGGTCGGAATATTTCCAACGCACCGTCGTCGGTCTGGCGGAGTTGGGGCATCTCAGCCGCGAACGGTTCGTCGCGCGGATCGGTCAGGAACGGCAGCGTTCGTTCGATGCGGCGACCGAAAACCGTGAACTGCTGGACAAGCTGCTGAGCGGGTCGACCGAGGTTTCGTTGCTGCTCGACCGGCTCTATCGCAGCAACGCGCCGGGGCGCTCGGTGATCGTGTCGCGAGCGTGCGGGGGATGTCCGGTGCATCGCCGCGCGGGGACGGCTGACACCGACTATTCGGCGCCGCCCGCCTACGGGATCGAGCAGGTCGGCCGGTTCGACCTCGGCCTCTTTGCCGGCCGTTTCCCGCAGCTCGACTTGAACGAGCCGATCATCCTGGCTGTCGACGATCCGGTCGACGATGCTGCGGTCGTCGGCCTGCTGCGCGATTTCGTCGCGATGTTCGGCGTGCGCGAGATCGCGACCTCCGCGGCATTTCGCCAGCGCAATCCGGCGCTGTCGGCCTTGCACAAGCAGAGCGAGGATCATGTGCTGTTGCTGCAGACGCTCGAAGAAGAAGTGCTTCGCCCCTCGTCCTACGAGCTTCCCCGGGTGACGCTCTGGACGGACGCGACGGGTGCGACACTGCCGAAACATCTATTCATCATGAAGCGACCGCTGCATGTCATCATGGCATCGGCCTCGACGCCGGATCCATGGAACTTCGCGCGCCGCATTGCCGACACCGGTTCCAATGTGCTGGCGGTCGACCAATTCAAGCTCGGAGCGCGTCTGTGAGTATCCTCAACCAAGCCAGCGACGGGCTGTTCAACGTCCTGATCGTGCTGGTTCGCGCGCTCGTCCGCTTCGGGCCAAAGAGTCGCGAGGATCTGATCCTTGCATGTGGCGGCGCCGCCGACGCGTTCGATACCAGCCAGTTGACGAGAACGCTGAATCGCTGGACCGAACTTGGTCTGTTCGGTGAGGAAGACGGGTCCGTTATCATTGCCGAGCCGTACCGCTCTGCGCTCGGCAAGAATGCCGACGAGGCAGAAGCCCGCCTCCCGAAAGTGGCGCGGACGGTGGCGTTGCAGCCTGCAAACAACGCGCGTTTCTGGGAGAGCGAGGGCGCCAAGAGCGCGGACCTGTCGCGCGGCGTGGCCTGGATGCTCGCCCAGGACGTCTATACGCTCGATGTCAATTCAGACCGTCTGGCTGAACTGGAGGGGCGGCAGTTGGTCGATAGCGGCGCGCAGAAGATCGCCCAGAACAATACGCGCTGGAACGGCCTCAAGACCTGGATGCTGTATCTGGGGTTCGCCCGCGACGGTATGCAGTGGGTCGTCGACCCGACGCAGGCGCTGCGCGAGGCGCTCCCCGAGATATTCGGATCGAACCGGGAATTGTCCGCTCCCGCTTTCGTGGAGCGGGCGGCGGGGGTGCTGCCGGTCCTCGACGGGGGCGCCTATCGGGTCCAGGTCGAGGCCGCATTGAAGGAGAGCGCCTGGCCCCGGCTGCGTACCGGCCTCGTCTCCTCGTCGCTGTCGCGGGCGATCCAGCGCCTTGATCGTGAGGGATTGATCACGCTTTCGAGCAGAAGCGACACCGAAGGCGTCGTGTCGCTCACCGGCAGCAATGCGCGCATCTGGCAAGACGTGTCGCATGTGGCCCTGGTGCAGACAGGAAAGGTGCGCTGATGCTCGAGAGATATTGGCCGGAGGCCGACGAGGTCAACGCGTGCATCAAGAACGAGGCCGAAACCGCGGATGTGTCGGTCCTGCTGGCGGTTCATCAGCCGGCCCCGCTCACGACGCGCAATGCCGGTACGAACATCGAGGCCCAGGCAAGCGAGCAGGAACTGCTCGATGCTTTTCTGTCCGACGACGTGCCGGGCGGATATCTGCTGTTCCCGATCACCGGCCCTTCGGGCGTCGGCAAGTCGCACATCATTCGCTGGCTCGACGCGCAGCTTCAGCGCTCGCCCAAGCGCGAGCGTCTCCACATCATCCGTATTCCCAAGAGCGCGAGCCTCCGACGCGTTGTCGAGCTCATCCTCGAACCGCTGGAAGGCGATCCGCGCTTCGAAAAGTCGCGATCGGAGCTGACGCGCGCGGTCGCCGAGGTCGACAAGCGCAAGGCCGTGGTGCTGTTCCGCGCGCAGATCGAAAATGCGCTGGCGAGCCGAGCAGAGTCGCTCCTGCTGGAGGCCCGCGAACATAAGGACCGGGCAGCGGAGTTGCGACCGCTGATCGGGCATGCCCAGATGCTGCCCAAGCTGTTCGGGGACGCGGCGCTCAAGGACCATTTCGACGAGACCGTCCTCGCCCGGGTCGTAGCGCGCGCTCTGCGGGGCCGGGAGGATGGCGCGGAGGGAGACGAGACCCAATCGCAATTCTTCGCCGAGGATCTGCTTCTCCCAGACACGATCAATCTCAACGAAGCGGCGCTGCCGGTAAAGACCTACTATCAGACCCAACTCGCGGTCCAGGATGTGCGCCGCCGCCAGGCCGCGGCCGACCTGCTCAACACGATCGTGGACACCGCGATCGGCAATGTCTTCCAGCTCGAGCAGAGCACCGGTGGGATCACCTTGCAGGACATCATCCTGGGAATCCGTGAGATCCTGCTCAAGGACGATATGGACCTGGTGCTGCTCGTCGAGGATTTTGCCGCGCTGTCGGGTATTCAGGATGTGCTGCTCAAGGTCTGCGTGCAGGAAGGCACCCATGACGGCAAGAAGGTGCGCGCCACCATGCGCACGGCGCTCGCGCTCACCGATGGCTATCTCGCCTCGCGCGACACGATCCTGACGCGGGCGCAACGCGTCTGGGTGATCGGCCACCGCGAGCAGAGCGACGACGAGATCAAGGGTGCCGTGATCGAAATGGTCGGCGCCTATCTGAATGCGGCCCGCTGGGGTGAAGACGGCCTGCGCAAACGCTTCGATCGCCGCGGTGCCGACGACGGGCTCACCGGCTGGTTGCCGGCCTGGCAGGACGAAGAGCAGAGCGACGAAGAAGCCGAGGCGCTAACGGCCTTTGGCTTCTCCGCGCGCGGACATGCGCTGTTTCCGTTCAACCGTCTGGCGATCGAGCAACTCGTCCAGCGGCATCTGACAGAGGCAAACAGGCTCATCTTCAACCCGCGCCGGGTGATCAACGAGATCCTTCGCCGTCCGCTGCTCATGCGGGGCACGTTCGTCAGCGGAAATTTCCCGCCGCCTGAATTCCACGGGCTGCGCCCGAACGTGTATCTCGCGGGGCTGGTCCGGCAGGCAAGCCAGCCCGAGCCCGTCAAGCGGCGTCTGGCTTCCGCCCTGGCCGTGTGGGCCGGCAATGCGGCGGATAAGGCTGCGCTTGCCCATGTGCCGCCGGCGATCTTCTCGACCTTTTCGCTGCCGACCCCGGCCGAACTCGCCAATGTGCCGTTCGTCCCGACACCCAGTCCGCCCACCTCGCCGGCAGCGCCGGCCCTCGGAGAGACTCCGCCCTCTGCGGCTCCTGCTCCTGCGTCGGCACGAGCAGAGCAGGATCCGCGTGCCGCGGACTGGTCGAAGAAGCTGGATGCTTGGGCGTCGGGCACAGAATTGGTTCAGGCTGACGCGCGCGAGCTGCGAAGCGCCTTGGCGGCGATGCTGAAGGGCGCGATCAATTGGCCGGCGCTTCGCATTCCGGATCAGGAGATCAAGGCCACCTGGCTCTCGATCGCCGGGGCGCGCAACAATCCGGTCGGCGGGCGCATCCTTGTGGTTTGCGATAGCCACGACGACGAGGACGGAACGCTGCGCGAAGGCTTTCTCGGTGCGCTGCGGTTCGGCTTCAACGGTCATCGCTGGGATTATCCTGAGGCAGATCTCGACTATGTTGCGAGCGCTGCGATCGTCGATCGCCTGGTCGCGCAGTTGGTCCCGATGCTCGTTGCGGAAGCAAATGCGCAGACAGCGGTGATCGGCCGTGCGCTGCTCAATCAATCGCGGATCGTGGGGCTGTCCCCTCCGGTGCGGCCGGCTGGCGCCGAACCGCTTCTGCGCGGGCTGTTCGCGGCGCCGCCGCAGGTTGAGACGCAAGCCTTCGAAGAAGGTTGGGATCAGCTTCGCGCCCAGGCGACAGGGTCGGTCAATGGCCGGAGCACGCGCACGATCCTGCAGGAGCTGCTGCTCGATCGCAGCGCCAGCTTCCAGGGCGCCGGGAGCAAGCCCTTCGCGGTTGACAGCCCCCGGCTGCTCGACGTGCTTGCCGGAGATCCGCCGGCGGGGCTCCCGGAAGGATTGCCGGACGAGGCGCGGACCTTCATTCCGGCCATGACCGACGCGCGCATCTGGGGAAGGCTCCAGGCGGTCATCGCCAAGCTTCGTGCCTTCCGCAGCGAGATCGCGGATTATGTCGACGAGAGCTTCGACAAGAGCGCTTTCGTTGCTGACCTGCGCGAAATCATCCCGCTGCTGCAGAAGACCAACTGCTGGCCTGCCAATGTCGCGATCAAGCTCAGCGAGTTCGAGATTCGCCTGACAGAGTTCCAGACCAGCCGCTTCGTCGAGTTGGTGGATAAGACGGCGACGATCGTCGACGAAGCGGATCGCGAGCAGATCCCCAAATTGCTCAATGCGCTTGGATCGCTCGACCTCGGATTGATCCAGCGCACCATGTCGTTTCTGACTATCGCAAACGACATCGTATCGCAGGCGGAGCCACGCGTCACGCTGCAGGAGTCGGTTCGGGGCCAATCGGACCCCAACGCTGTTGCCGCGGAGATCACCAGCCTGCTCGAAGGCGTGAGCGGAACGCCGCACGTAGCAGCGGAGGCCGCCGTATGAGCACCTCGCTTCCTGCTCGCGCCAAGGCGCTTCGCGAACGGCTGGTTGTGCTCGACCGGCTTGGCGCGAATGTCGAGGAGACCGGCCTGCTCGAGGACCTGCGCTCGGACCTTGCGCTGCCCGCAGCCGAACTCAGCCGCGCCCTCGACCAGCGTGCGCTGCTGCTCGGTTCGGGCATCGAAACGCCCGAGCCGTCCTCCCTCGAGACGGCGCGCAAACGGGCCGCGGCGCTTCTCGGCCGCTTTACCGCTGAACGAAAGGCGGCCGCGCTCAAGAAGGGCACCGGTTGGGCCAATCTGCTCAAGGAGATCAAGGCGGCCTCCACGGATGTCTCCGCGTCCGTCGTGCGGGCCTGGAAGGGATATCGGCAAACCGTGTTCACCGGCGAAGCTCCGGCATTGGTGAAAGGCCGCATCGCCTTCACGCCGGCGAACAATGCCGCGTTCAAGACCTATGAACAGCTCCACCAGGCGTTCCGAGCCGAATTCGACAAATTCCCTGCGGACCAGGCAGCGATCGAGCGTGTGAAGGCACTGGCCGCACGCCTGACCGAGACGGCGAAGGCGTTCGACTTCGACGTTCCGGCCGACGTGAAGCGCTTCCTCGAGGCCATCCAAAGCGGGGGAGCGAAGCTCGACCTGCTGACCGAAGCGGTCCTCGAATGGCTCAACGAGAATGATGCGTTCGACAACTACCGTATCGTGCCGCGGAGTGCAGATGGAAGCCGATGAAGCCCTGCTGCTCGCCGCGCTGGATAAGATCGAGCAACGTGAAGCCCGGCTCCTGACATGGGGTCTGGTCGACGGTCACGTCTCGGCGGGCGAGCTGTATGGCATAGTCGATGCACTGCTCGACGATCCGAGACTGGGCGCCGGGGTTTCGTTCGCGGACGCCGGTCAGGTCATCGCCGCGCTGATCGATCGTGCCCTGCTGTTCGACATCGGCGAGGAATCGGGCTCGCAATATCGGTCGCGGATGGCGGAAGGCGTGCGGCTCCTGTTCCGGCTGCGCCAGCTCTTTCCTCAGCATCGCGGCCCGATCGGCTGGCAGACCGCGCCAACCCTCGTCGCCGACTTCCGCTTCATCTGGCGGCGCCGCCGCTACCCGCGGCGCGAGATCGACGCCGCAACGGCGCTCGCCGGCATCGCGGCGGCGACGCCCGATCAGGCCGCACGGGCTGCCCTGTCGGCGCTCATCGACAGCTATGGGCCCCGATTTGCGCTGGCAGGCTTTCAGGTCGCGGCAGCAGCGCGGATTTTGGGGAGCTTCGAGGGCTCGCAATCGACGGCCACGCTGGTCAGCGCCGGCACGGGCAGCGGCAAGACCTTGGCCTTCTACCTGCCCGCGCTGTCGCGCGTCGCCTCGCACATCCAGCGCGATGCCGTCGACGACCGGTGGGTCAAGGTCCTCGCGCTCTACCCGCGAAACGAACTGCTGAAGGATCAGTTCGCCGAGGTCTATGGCCAGGCGCGCCGTCTCGACGCGTCGCTCGCGGCGCGCGGACGCAGGAAGATCCTGATCGGCACGTTCTTCGGTCCGACGCCCCGATCGGCCGAGAAAGCGCATGAGGCGCGCAGCGGCTGGCGGCAAACGTCTGCCGGTCTCGTCTGCGAGTATCTTCGCTGTCCGTCGCCGGACTGCGACGGCGACATGGCGTGGCGCGAGACGGACCGCCGCGCCCGGCGTGAGCGGCTCGAATGCCTCGAATGCTCCGCCGTCATCGAAAGCGACGAAATCATCCTCACCCGCGAGCGGCTTCAGACGGAGGCGCCCGACATCCTCTTCACCACCACCGAAATGCTCAACCAGCGTATGGGGGACGACCGTTTCCGGCATCTGTTCGGGATCGGCGAGCGGGCGCAGCGGCCGGTGGAGATGATGCTGCTGGACGAGGTTCACACCTATGCCGGCAGTTCGGGTGCGCAGGTCGCCTTCCTCTTGCGCCGCTGGCGGCGGCTGCTCCGGCGGCATGTCAGCTTTGTCGGTCTGTCCGCCACACTCAAGGACGGCGCGCGCTTCTTCGCGCAGTTGACCGGCCTATACGAACAAGCGTCGGTCGAAATCGCCCCGTCCAATAGCGACATGATCGCGGAAGGCGCCGAGTACCTGCTCGCGCTGCGGGGCGACCCCGTGTCGCGCACCGCACTGCTGTCGACGACGATCCAGACGGGGATGCTCCTTTGCCGGTTTCTCGACGCGCCGGATGAACGCAAGAGCCGGGGCATCATCGGGGAACGTGTGTTCCTGTTCACCGACGACATCGATGTTACCAACCGCATGTATTTCGCCATGCTCGATGCCGAGGGCCGACGGAGCAGCGGCGTACCCGACCTGGCGAGCAAGCCGGATGGCGGCTTGGCCTCGCTGCGCCGTCCGCTGCCGGTCCAGCATCGCAAGCTGCATGGGCAGGATTGGGAGGCCGTGGTCGAGATCGGCCACAGTCTCCAACCGCAGGACCGCAAGTCGGTTGGGCGGGTGATGTCGATGGACCCTGGGGTCGGGAATAATCTCGACATCATCGTCGCGACCGCCTCGCTCGAGGTAGGGTTCAACGATCCCCGGGTGGGTGCGGTCATCCAGCACAAGGCACCGCGCGATGTCGCGCAGTTCCTGCAGCGTAAGGGCCGCGCCGGCCGATCGCGCCGGATGCGACCATGGACGGTTGCGGTGCTGTCCGACTATGGCCGGGACCGTCTCGCCTATCAGGGCTATGACCTGCTGTTCGACCCCGAGTTGCCGGTGCGTACGCTGCCGATCGCCAATCGTTATGTGATGCGCATCCAGGCGGTCTATGCGACGCTCGACTATCTCAGCCAGATGCTGGGCTCTTCGCGCCAGGGGAGCGTTTGGCTGGACCTGTCGAGCAGTACCGACAACAATTATCAGCGGGCGCGGCAGACAGCGCTCGCCGGCCTGATCCGCCGCATCCTCACCATCCCGGCCGAACTCGACCGCTATACGTCCTATCTCGCCTCGGCGCTCAAGGTCGATGAAGGCGCGGTCACACCGTTGCTCTGGGACCACCCACGGCCGCTGATGACGCAGGTTCTGCCGACTGCGCTTCGCCGGCTCGAGAGCAACTGGCGCGCCTGGGGCCAGCCCGGCGAGGACCATCAGGTCTTCAACTCGCCTTTGCCCGAGTTCGCGCCAGCCAACCTGTTCAGCGATCTCAACCTCCCGGAGGTCGACATCGTCTTGCCGCAGCCCGGCAGCGCAACGCCCGAGCGGGTTGCCATGCCGATCGCGCAGGCGCTTCGCGAGTTCGCCCCGGGCCGGGTCTCGCGGCGATACGGCATCAGCCATGCGTTCGAGCGGCACTGGTTATGCCCGGCGCTCGACCAGAATCGCGAGCAGGCCGTGCCGCTCGAGCCGTTCGCCCGTCTTGATCCTCTCGGCGATTGGCGCATCGATGTTGCCGGTTCGGTGCGGCTGGTGCCCGTTTATCGGCCGCGGGTTCTCGAAGTTCAGCCCCCTCCGGGCACTGTCGTCGATACGTCCAACGCCCGTCTTCGCTGGCGTAGTCAGCTTGTCGCGCGCGATCAGGGCATGGCGCTCGATCCGCCGCGCGGCAGCCCCTGGACATCGCTGATCGGGGACGTGCGGTTCTACACCCACGAGGGACTGAGCCCGATCGAGGTCCGCCGGATGGCGCTTGGGAGCGACGCGGGCATTCGCTTCCGCGACGGCGGATCGCTCACCAAGGAGTTCCGCTTCGAGGTGGGAGGAGAGGCAGCCGCGCTCGGGTTCGGTCTCGCGGTCGACGCGATGTGCCTCCGTCTGCGGTTCCCCGATGCCTTGTGGTCCAACCTCGGACCGGACTCGGACCCGCGCTATCGGGCGATGCGCACCGCGCGATTCCACCATCAGGCATTGCACGGGCCCCTCGGCGAACGGGTGGATAATCCATTCGCGCGCGAGTGGCTGGCGCATTTGATGCTCGCAGCCCTCAGCAACGAAGCGATGGCGCGTGGGATCTCGTTGCGGGAAGCGGCCACACGCTTGGCGGACGGGAGCGCCGAACTCACGCTCGATCAGACGCTCAACATCCTGTTTCAGTCGGCAATCGTCGATGATGCCAATGCCCAGGGCAACCAGCAGGACAAGCTGCGTCAGGATCTGGCCGGCTTCATCGCCGACGGGCAAGTGGTGGCCAGCCTGTTTGACCTGGCTGCGATCCTATGGACGCCGATCGACGCGAGTTGGGAGCCATGGCTGCGCGAGCGATATGCTTCGACCGTCGGCGCGGCTGCGCTCAGCGCCATTACCAGCCTATGTCCGCAGATCGACGGCGACAGTCTGATCCTCGATGTGACGGCGGGCCCGCGGGAAGAGGATGACGTGCTCGCCGGCGCGCCCGATAGCGAGATCTGGATCAGCGAGATGACGCCAGGCGGCAATGGGCAGATCGAAGAGGCGCAACGTCAATATGTCGAGGACCCGCGACGGTTCTTCAGCCTGATGACGGCGGCGCTGCGCGACAATGACTTCTCTCTCAGCGATTATCAACTCGGTCGCTTCCTCGCCTCGGTCGTGGAGGGCGATACCGACGATCCATTGCCGACCGCGACGCGTGCGTTCCGGCATGCCTCGGGCGCGGAGGAAAGCCATGCGAGTTTCACCGCGTTACGTCACGCGCTCGCAGAGGAAGGTTTCGTCACCTTTCACGCGTTCATCGTTGCGCTCGCCAACCGTATCCTCCGGCCCGGATCGAGCAGCGACAGCGACGCGTTCTTCCTCGATGCGGTGCGGCTGTGGGACGCCGAGGAAGCGCGGCTCGGCATCGAACTGGATGCCCGCGTGCTCGCCTATCGCTTGGCGCGCTCCGACGATATCGATGCGGCGCTTGCCCTCGCTGGCATCGATCCGCCGACGGTCAATCCGGATCAGTGGCGATTCGGCGTGGTCTACGGACTGCTGTGGCCGCGCGGCGCGCACATTCGGCAATCGGGCCTCCAGCCCTATTCGCCATTTGCCGATCTGCCGTCGCCTGATCCGCTGCTGTTGCGGACCTATCTGGCGGAGGATGCTGCGCTGATCGATCTCGAGTCTGACGGTTGGCAGGATCTTTGCCTCGATCGTCTGGCCGACGTCGGCGCGGCGACTTTGGTCTGCCCGATGGCGGCTTCGTCGCTTTTGGCAGACGCGCTGAGCTTCCTAGCGACCAACCCGGTGCAGTCGGCCTATCTATCGGTCTTTGCCCGCGTTCAGGCGTTGCGGCGGGTGGAGAACGCCTTCCACGTCGATCTCGATGTCGCGGAGGCGGTGCAATGAGCTTCGAGACACGACGGATCTTCAAGAGCGCGGTGACCAGCCAGAATCTCATCCGCGAGCTGCTGCAGATGATGTTCCTCGGCGAGCTCCTCGCACCGGGCGGAGAGCGCGCCTGGCTGGTCAGCCCCTGGATCAGCAACGTGGTGCTATTCGACAATCGGGCGGGCGGTTTCGGTTCGATCAACCCGGAGTGGGGTAGCAGCGAGATCAGATTGGTGGACGTTCTGACCGACGTCATGGCGCGCGGTACGGCGCTCGGCATCGCGACGAGCCTGGACGGTCACAACGATCCGCTCATCGATGCGCTCGCCACGGCGGCCGACGAGGCCGGCCTCGGCGACAAATTGTGCGTCGTCCGGCGTCAGCATCTTCACATCAAGGGGGTGTTGCTCAAGCGAGGTCTGCTCACCGGGTCGATGAACCTCACCTACAACGGCCTCGAATTGAACGACGAGATGGTGGTCTACGACACGACGCCGAAGACGCTCGCCGAAGCGCGAATCAATTTCGAATCCTATGTGGGCACGGCCGCATGATCGAGGATCTGCCCGCGCGTGAGCAAGAATGGCTGGAACGCTTCTTCGCATCTCCCAACGAGCTGAGCTGGACATCGCTCGTCGACGGATCGGCGCCTACGGAACGGGCGGATCAGGTTCGGCGGTGGCTCGCGCATCTCGGCATTGGGCGGACCAACGCGCCGCTCATTCTTCCGTTCGTGCGCGGCGGGGAAGTCACCGGGTGGTATGCCACCACGCAGGGCTCCGCCGGCGGATATGAGCTCGGGGACGAGCTCGATGCATGGCTCGGGCCGACCTGGCTGAGCCGCTTCGAGCGAGTGCCGAGCGATGCAGCCGACCCGATGGCGGCGGCGCTTCGCAGCCGCTTCGGTGGAACCGTCTATCGCTTCACAGGTCCCGATGCCGCGGCGATGCGAACGATCGCTGCGCGCTTGAACGATTTTGCCGCACTGCTCGAACGAAGGCCGCGAGTGACACGCGCGCGGATCCGCCCGGTCGGCGCGATCCGTGGCGACTTCGAACGGGCGCTGCTGGCCGGCGACGAGACGCAAGCCGAGGCAATGATCGCCGAGTTGAAGCAGACAGGACGCCTCAACGAGGAGAACCTCAAATATCTCGACGTGCGGCTGAGCGCTGGTCTTGGCCTCTGGCCGCAGATTGCGCGCGATCACTGGCTCATCAAGACACTCGCGGATCTCGCGCTTCCGCCGCAGATTCTCGCGGATCTGATCGAGGCACTCTACCGCACCTATGTCGACGAGGCCGAAGCGAGTGGCGATCCGGCCGCTCTGCGCGAAGCCTTCGCGGTTCACGTCGCGACACCGTATCCCAAATTGTTTGCGTCGCGTCGGGGCATTCGTGCGCCACGCGTGGTCAAGGCGTTTGCGCTGTTCGAGCAGCTGCAACCCAGTCCCGACCCGACGATCGTCGCTTCGCTCCTCGCTCTGTTACCTGCGGGTACGGACATGGCGGTGTTCGAGTCGGTGCCTGTCGCAGAGCCCACACCCGCATCTGCCACGACGTTGGACGAAGCGGACGAAGCCTTCGACGATGGGCAGATCGATCGTGCCTTCGAATTCTACATGCGGCTGCCGCCGAGCAGGAAGGCCATCAGCAGATTGGTGTCCTGCGTGGGCACGATCGGGACCGACGAAGCTCGGGATCGTCTCCTTACGTTACTGGAAGATTCCGATCCGGCGATCCTCGATTCCCTGGCGCCCGCCGTCGCGGCGAAAATCGAGAGCCTGAAGCAGTCGCAGGCCGACGATGCCGCGCCCGGACAAGCCGAACCGACGAGCGCAGCCGCGGTAAATCCCTGGTTGCTGTGGGCGGAACAGTTGCGGGCAGGCCAAAATCTCCCCGCCGCCGAGCGCGATGCGCAATCTGCTCCGACGACTTGGGACGCGTCAGAGGTCAGAGACAGCGGCCCGCTCGCGCAGCAGTTCGCCGATATAGTCGGTGGTCTCGACGGCGAGGCCGGTTTGATCGCTCGTGCTGCCGTTCCGCAGATCTTCGCGAGCTTCTTCCCCGATGACGCGAAGGTGTCACCGGCAGCCAAGCCGATCGCATCTCTGCTGTTTCTACTGATCGCGATGGACGACGCACTGTCGCGAGCGGATCTGGACCTGCTCGCCCAATTGACGAGCTTGCAGATCGAGCAAGGGCTGTCGTCGTCGGAATATGTGTCGCTGATGGGTGACCTCGAAGATGTGCAGAAGCGCATCGGGTCCTACGCCTATCTGCCATGGAGCCTCGATGTCAGTGAGGCACTCGCGATCCTGCCGAGTCCCTCGGATCAGGCGCGCGACGCCAGGCTGAGGCTGTTTCTGCAGGTGCTCGGCCAAGCGACCACCTTTGCCCACCGGCTCGTCCCCGCCGATCTCGTGCCGATCGAAACGCTGGCGAAGGATTATGGGGTCGGGCCGGAGGCGGTCAGTGCGCTGAAGCGCGAGGCACAGGGGGATGACACGACATCAGCTGTGGTGACGAGCCTCAAGGACAAGACGATCGGCATCTACACGCTGGCGGAGGCCGCCGGCAGCCGGGCGAAGGCGGCGCTGGAGGAGCTATTCCCCGGCTGCAAGGTCGTCGTGAACTCGGATCTGGTGGCAACGGCGCAGCTTACCAGCCTAGCCAAGGCCGCCGACTTGTTCGTGTTCGCGTGGAAGAGCAGCAGCCACCAAGCATTCTACTGCGTGAAGGATGCGCTGGCCGGCAGGGAGCCGATCTGGGCGCCGGGCAAGGGAACGGCCAGCATCTTGCGAGCCATCTTGGACCATCTCGGGTAATCGCCGCTGCCGCTTTGCGATGATGTCAAACGACATACACGGACGAGAGAACCGGCCACTCAAGCACGCTCAACCTTGGGAGGGGGCGCGTAGCCCACCCGCTCTGGTGGTCTCTTTGACGCGCAGTAGATCCGATCGATTTACGCGATAGCCTGCAACCCCTTGTTCTTGACCAGGTTCAGCAACTTCAACGAGGGGCCATCCGGCCGCTTCTCGCCCCGCTCCCATTTGCTGACCGCATCCTTTCGGACATTGAGGTAATGGGCGAAGACCGGCTGGGAGACATTCTCGCGCTCGCGCAGCGCACGAATCTCCTCCGGCGCGAGCGGCTCGACCGGGCTCAGGCAAAGCGCGTCGAACTCCCGCATGGTCGCCTTGTCGATCAGGCCCGCGCCATGGAGCCCCGCTGCGGTCTCATGGACCGACGCGAGAATAGAGCTCTCAGCTTTCCTGCGGTTCGTCGTCATCTTCCACCTTCACAAACTCGCCCGCGGTAATGCCCTTGTCGATATCGGCATCCGACAGGGCCAGCAGCACCTCGGCGAGCTTCCTCAACGCCTTCAGCTCCTTGGCGGTGACGTTCGCCTTCTCGTTCTTGGCAAAGCCATGGGCGAAGAAGCTGTGCCCGCCGACCTTGAACAGAATGATCGTCCGAAACCCGCCTGACTTTCCTCCACCGGCCCGGGCGACCCGCTGCTTGTAGACGTGCCCGCCGAGATCGGCATTGAATTCTCCGGCCGCCACTTCGACGGCCGCCTTCGCAAGGCTGACATCCGTGAGGCCCGCCTTGCGGGCGAAGCGCGCGAACGCCTTGGTCATCAGCACCGTCATGGGCGCGTCCGGCCGTCATTGCGATTCATAGTATAGTCCTTAGAGCTATGGTATTCAAGGGGAGCGGAAGCATTATTGGGTCATTCAGGCGCGGCGCGCGCGACGCCGTCAAGCACCGCTTCTTGCGGGTCAACCGGGGCGCGGCTCGGGCGCCTTCAAGCGCAGCCGGACTTGCCATTCGTTCTTCTAATGTTCTAACTCCGGTCCGACGCCCCTTGTGGCGATTCGTTCTATCCTGGAGCTCGCTATGCAGCATGACGTCTGCCTGCGCGCCGCCGCGCGTGCGATCTACGATGCCTGTTTTCCGACGGAAGAGCTGGCGCCGGTCGGTTTCGAAGAGGCCGAGCGATACGGCACCATCCACTATCGCCGTGCGGTCGAAGCCGCACAGAACGCGCGCGAGCATCTGCTGTACGACCGCGAGGCGCAGCCGAGCCTGTTTTAGGTCGGTCACGAGATCACCGGTCCGCTCCTGCCGCGGCCGATCGTCCAGCTGACGCCGTCGCCCCGAACACGGCCGGACACCGTCTTGCCGACATGCCGGTCGAGCACGGGACGCCAGGGCACCAGCGTGAACTCACGGCTCTTCTCGATGAGCGCGTGACGCCCGCTCAGAAGCTCGACCGGGCGGCGGTAGATACCTTCGACGCGGGCGCCTTCCGGCGTCTCGCGGAAGGGCAGCCCGAGCTCGTCGGAAAGCTGCGCCGCGACACGAAGCAACTCGCGCCGCCGCAGCGCGTCGATCAGGCCCGGCGCGAAGGCGGCACCGTTCGCCTGCTCCTCGGCAAGACCCTGCGCGATCAGCCATTGTCGGCGCTGGTGCTGCGCCTCGCGCACTGCCTGCCCGAACCCGGCTTCGCGCAGCGGCTCGGGCGAGGACGTGACGAGCTCGCGATCGAGCCACGTCGCGGCATCGGCCCCGGCCAGCCGCTCGAGCGGCTCGGCGGACAGCGTCTCGACGTGGACCGGGGCTTCCCCGGCGCGGGCCGCCTCGTAGGCGGCGGCGCGGTCAAGATGATCGGGCGCGATGGTCCAGCTGCCGTCGCTCAAACGCTCCACCGCGCCGGACCTGCGCCGCATCGCTTCGAGCCGGCGGACATGCGTCTCGGCGAACGCCTCGGTCGCGGTCGGATCATGGCGCAGATGCGCGTCGATCGTATAGCGCCCGCCATTGGCGGCGGCGACCACGGCGATGGTCCGATCGACCTCCCGGACCGCCGGCCGCTCGGGGACGATCCAGACGATCGCACCGGCCGGCAGCGGCGCCAGCGCCTCGCCCTTGCCGATGTCGACATAATGGGTGCGACCGTCGGTCGCCTCGACCAGCAGGTAGTGGCGATCCTTGTGCTCGTCCGACAGGCCGCGCTCGAGGACGCGGCCGATGATCGGCCGCGCGTCTTGGGCGGCGGGCTCGTAGATCGCGAGATCGGCCGCGGCCGGCGCGATGCCGCGCGCGGTATAGGCGCGCTGCAGGGTGCGAATGATGTCGCCGCGCTCGCCCATCCGGCGCAGCGTATCCTCGATGCCGTCGGCGAGGCGCCAGCGTCCCTCGGACAGGCGTTCCGCCAGCCCCAGCCGGGCCAGCGTTGCCAGGCGGCCCACCTGCAGGCTCTGCTGGAAGGGGTCGCGCGCCGATGCGGCCACGACCCGGTCGGTGTCCATCGCGCCGATCAGCCGGCGGTCGATGCCGGTCAGCCGCTCCTGATCGATCTCGGCGCGCAGCCGCGCCTCGATGTCGCGGTCGCTGCGCGGGCCAAGGTCGAGGTCGACGAGCTCGGCGGCGCGCTCGCGGATGCCGCGGGTCAGATAGTCGGGTGCGATGACGAGATCGCGGCCGCGTTCGTCCTTTCCCCGCACGATGACATGGGTGTGCGGATGGCCGGTATTGAAGTGATCGACCGCCACCCAGTCGAGCCGGGTACCGAGATCCTGCTCGAGCCGCGCCATCAGCCGCCGGGTCAGGTCCTTGAGGTCGGCATATTGGTCGCCGTCCTCGGGCGAGACGATGAAGCGGAACTGATGGCGGTCGCCGGCCTGTCGATCGAGCCAGTTCTTGCCGTCGACGGTATCCGCGTCGCGGTCGTATAGTTCGCCCGGCCGGCCGTCGCGGGTCACGCCGTCACGCTGGACGTAGCGCAGGTGCGCGCGGGCGCCGGCGAAGCCCTTGCCGGCGAGCTTCGCGAGCCGCGCTTTGACGATGACGCGGCGCTGGCGAAAAGCGGCGTAGCGGTCACGCCGGGCGAGCAGTCGGCCGACGCCGGCCCCGCGGCCGATCCGGGTGGCGGAATAGGAGCCGCTTCGGCCTGGGCCGCCGCGCGCGAGATTCGTGGCGGCGAGCACGCGCGAAAGATAGGTTCGCCCGCGCTTGCCGCCGCGGCTGCGAATGCGGCCGAGCCGCGGTTCGAACTCGTCTTCCGTCGCCATCGGTCAATCCGGTCTGGCGCCCCGCGGCAATCATGCCTCGCGCGCTGCGCGATGAAAACCGGTGCCGCTGGAACGGGCGGATTTCTGCCGTTTTCCGGTGCCTGCGGCACCGTCCGCCAAGCGGCAGTGCCGTCCATTTCTTCGAAAAATGATGTGCAGGCAAACACTTACGGCAGCAGGGGTGCCGGCGCTTTATCTTGCCTTACGCCGCTCCCCACCTGAACCCCTTCTTCCGCCCGTTTTGGCCATCCCGACGCCTGCCGATGTCGCCCGAGCCGAGGCAAAAAGAAGCCGGGACGCGGATGCCTGTCCGGCACCCTTGCCCCGGCGCTTCGATGCGGCCGATCAATGCGTCACTGCGAAGGCTTCGCGTGCTGCGCGTTCGCTCCGGAAATGGCGCCGCCCCATCAATCCGTGCGCGTTTCCGTCGCCATCGACGATGCTCACCGCGACGAACCAACGGCCCTCCAACCGGCCCATGATCGCCACCCGATCGAGCTCGAAATCTTCCTCATCGGCGCTCTCATAAGTCCCGAGCCAGCGCTCCGACACACGCGCATCCCACAGGAAATCGCTCTCCTCGGCCTCGAGAAATCGCTGTGCGAGCGCCTCGCCCGCACCGTGTCCGAACTCGATTTCGAGCCCCGCCACGAGCGTCGCCAACACGTGATCCATGTCTTTCGCCGATGCCACGCCGACAGATTGAAACATGGTCATTTTCGCCTCCTTCGCTTGAAGTCCTCCTTATCGAGGACAGACCTCCGGGGACGGGCGGCGGAGCGGCTGTCAGGGCCGCGGAGGCGCAGCCGGAGCGCCGCGTCAGCGGCGGCGGAGGAACCGATTTTGTTGCGTCAGAACCAACAAAAGCGCGTGCGAAGCACGCTCCAATTCGCAGCAAAATTGGAGGGGCCGCCGGCCTTGCACAGCCGCTTCGCCGCCCGTCATGCTGGGCCTTGCCGAGACGAGCCCTCCCCACCTCACCGCAATCGAGCCGCCGGTGAATGCATGCGGCGCAGCTTCGATCCGTCCGATCTGACGGTCACTTCGCTTTTGAAATATCACGCAATTTAAGTAGAATACGGATCGTTACCGGTCAGGGTTTCACGGCCATGAAACAGGGCAGATCGATCGTCGTCATAATGGTCGCGCTCGCCATCGGCTTTGCGGCTGGCTTCATGATGCGCCCCGTCATCGGACCGGCTGCTACGGTTGTCGCGGCTCCCCGCGCCACCCAATATTTCGCGGCCCATCTCGATCAGGCGCGCGAAATCGTCGCAGGCTGCCGCGAGGGCACGGTGCGCGGCGACGAATGCGCGCATGCCGAAGAGGCGATCATTGCCGCGGACGGCCGAAGCCGCACGAAGGCATTCCTGGGAACGCCGCCGAACTGAGGCGCCCGATCGTCTATCGATCGGGACGATCGGACGACAGTGACACGAACAGGCTACCGGATGCTTGGGTACCCGTCCGCGACGGTGATGGCTCCCCGGGCGCCCTGTCGGTCCGAAGCGCCACGAACAAGGTCGGTGGCGGCTGCTGTGGAAGCGACGGCAACGGCCCGGAAGGCGCGCCCGTCACTGTACCTGTCACTGCGGCGAGATAGGCGCGCGTCTCGCCCGGTAGTGGGCGTCGCGAGGCGAGATAGGCGGCATAGCGGCCGGGACCGGCATTGTAGGCGCCGAACAGGCCCGGATAGCCGAAGCGGTCGTACATGAGGCGCAGGTAGAGGGTGCCGGCGAGAATGTTGTCGCGCGGATCGTGCGGGTCGAAGCCAAGTCCGAGCCGTGTGCGCAGCTCGGCCCAGGTCGCGGGCATGATCTGCATGAGCCCCATGGCGCCGGCGCGACTGGTGATCGGGCGCCCGTCGAGATGCGTGCGGCCGCCGCTTTCGGCGCGCATCACCCGCTCGATCCAGTCGAGCGGGACGCCGAAGCGCAGCGACGCCTCGCGCGAATAGGACCGCCAGTGGGTCACGGCATCGGCCGGAACTGTGCGTTCGGCAGAGTCCTCCGCCTGCGCCGCAACGGCCGACGGCACGCCGGGCAGCAGGACCGCACCTGCGCAAAGGGCCGCGCGGAGCCGGGTCATGCGCCGGTCTCCGCGGCGCTCCAGGTCCAGAGTGGGTGCGCCGTCCCGACCACATCCGAGACCCGGCTGACTCCGAAATAGCGCCCGTCGAACGAGGCCGGGCTCACCGGATTGAGGAGCAGCAGCTCGCCGGCGCGCAGCGTCCGGCATCCCTCCCAGCGCGGCAGCGGACGACCGAGCCGGTCGGCGGCGAGCCGGCCGGCGACCGGCCGTCCATCGATCATGAGCGTAGCGCCGAGCCCGCAGACGTGCATGCCCGCGACCGCCGCGACATGCTTGATCGCCGGCACATTGCGCGGGAGGTAGCGCCGCTCGGCGGCGAGCCTGCGCGCGGGGTCGGGCAGCCAGGCGACGACCAGATCGCCGGGCGCGGGAGCCGCCGCTGCGCCGACCCGATAGAGGCCGACGGGCGCGCTCGCGCTCGCGTTCCAGAGGAGGCGCGGGCGCGGCGGAAAGGCGATGGTGAGACCGAGCGCGGCCACGCCGAGCGCAAGCCCGAGACCGCGGCGGCGGAGCATGCGGCGCCGCCGCCGGTCGCGCCGCAGCGCTTCGCCGAAAGCGAACAGCGGCAGGTCGCGGGAGTCAGCCATGATCGCCTCCGCGTGCGTTCGCGGCCGACCAGGCCTCGATGTCGTCGATGTGGTAGCGCCAGGTCCGGCCATGCCGGCGGCAGCGCGGGCCTTTGCCGGCGAGCCGCATCGCCTTCAGCGTCGAGCGGGCGATGCCGAGATGGAAGGCGGTCTGCTTGGCCGTGAGGAAGGGGCAGGATTCGCGCGCGGCCTTGGCCCGTGCGGCGGCGTCATCGTCCATGATTTTCGGGTCCGTGCTGGGTTCTGTGCGGCCAATCGCCGCGGTGGCCCCAAGCTGGCCGAAGCGCGCCGCCGCTGGCAGGGTCGAAAATCCATGCATGCGTTTTCGACCCCCCCATTTCTGGGGACTTGCGCTCCCGCGCTCGACGGCGCGGGAGCGCATCGGCGACTCAGTCGGCCGGGTTCCAGATGATGGCGAAGGCGTCGTCATCGTCCTGGCCGGCGGCACGGCCGAGGTTGGCGTAGAGCCGGCGCGGGCCGAACTCGGGGGCGGCGAGGCTCAGTGAGACATAGTCCTTGCCGGACATCTCGCCGCGCCGGACCCAGCCCGCGCCGACCTCGACGCCGCCGGCCGAAACGCGGTAATCGGGCTGCGTGTCGCTACTCTTCGAGCGGTTGGGCAGGATCTCGATCTCGGTGCGGATCGAGAGCGTCTTGAGCTGGCCCTTGAAGCCTTCGCCTTCCCGGGTGACATAACCGATTGCGGGCATTGATCGTCTCCTTGGTTGCTCGCCCGAACCGTCTCCGGGCGATGGGCGGACCGAAGGAACGGGCCCGAGCCGGACGCGCGAACCCGCCAGGGCCGCAGCGTCAGCGGAGGACCGGAGCGGACGCGCTTATTTGAAGCGAAGCGGCCGCGAGGAGCCGGCGGAGCCGGCGGGGAAATAAGCGTTTGCGCGATGGTTTGGCGCGGCCGGCGCCCGTTCCAGGTCTTACGCCCAAGGAGCCGGGGACGGTGGTGCGATGGCGGCCCGGACGATCTTGTCTGCATGGGCATCTCCACCCGCGACGGGGGCAGCAGGACCCTCATGACCGGCACGCGACGGCCATTACGAGGCGGCCTTGCCCGGCTCGGCGAGGGGCGATAGCGACCCGACCATGAATGGGGATCGGCATGAGCGCGAGCGGGTGCGAGTGAGCGGCGTGGCGGTCCATGCAAGCCACGTCACGGCCATGCTCGCTGCACTTGTGACCGCGCTCGTGCTCGGCGGCGCGGCCCCCGCCGGGCGAACGCAGATCGTCGCCTATGTGATCGATGGAGACACGTTCCGGCTGGCGAGCGGCGAGCGCATCCGCATCGCCGGGATCGACGCGCCCGAGACGCAGCGCGGCCAGGCGAAATGCAGGCGCGAGATCGCGGCCGGCCGGGCGGCGACGGCGACCGCGCGCGGCCTGCTGCAGGGCCGCGACGTGCGGCTTGCGCGGCTCGGGCGAAGCTACAACCGCACCGTCGCACGGGTGACGCTGGGCGGGCGCGACGTGGCCGGCGCGCTCGTCCGGCTGGGCGCGGCACGGTGGTGGCCGAGGGGCGCGCGCAAGCCCGACTGGTGCCGCAGCCAGCCAGCCGATATGAATGGTTTCGATGCCGATACAGCTATCACCGGAGCGCCTCGCAGACCTTCTCATCGATCCGCGGGAAAGCCTTGATCTGGAGATCAAGAACTGGCTCGACCTCAGGAACGACAACGACGCCAAGGCCATTTTCGCAAAGGCGGCACTTGCGCTGGCCAATCACGGCGGCGGCTTCATCCTCCTCGGGCTGACCGAGATCGAGGGCGGGTGCGTCGAGGCGGAGGGCCGGCCCGCGACACTGGACGGCTACACACAGGATGTGATCAACGGCATCGTCCAGAACTATTCAGACCCGGCCTTTCATTGCGCAGTCCATATCGTCGCGAGGGGGGATGACCGGCTCTTCCCCGTCGTCGTGGTGCCGGGTGATCATCGTTCGCCCGTGCGGGCGAAGCGCGCCGGGCCGCACGGGAATATCGTCCAGGACAATGCGATCTATGTCCGCAAGCCGGGGCCGCGCAGCGAGGTGCCGACGAGCGGACAGGATTGGGATGCTCTGTTGGCGCGATGCCTCGCCAACCGCCGCGACGAGATGCTCGACCAGATTCGCGATCTGATCAGCGGCGCGGTTCCGGCCGCGACGCAACCGGCTGCGCCGGCCAAACTCGACCAATGGATCGAGCAGAGTCTCGCGCGCTGGGAAGCGCTGGTCGCGAATTTGCCCGCCGATGCGCCCGAGCGTTGCCCGCATGGATTCCACTATTTCGCCTATGAACTGACCGGCGACGTTCGCGCCATTCCTCCCGGCCAGTTGCCCGAACTGCTCCAGCGCAGCGTCGCCCGTCATACCGGCTGGCCGCCTTTCTGGTTTCCGACGCGTCGCGGCATAGTGCCCTATCCGATCGACGGGTTGGTCGAATGCTGGCTCGGCGGGGACACCGAGCCGGGCACGTTCGGCCAGCGTGACGCCGCGCATTCGGACTTCTGGCGGATTTCGCCCGACGGCTATGCATTCCTGCTGCGCGGCTATCAGGAGGATGGATTGGAACAGCGGCCGCCCGCGACGCTGTTCGACATCACCCTGCCGGTCTGGCGGGCGGGCGAAGTGCTGCTGCACGCCGAAAAGCTCGCGGCGAACCTCATCGACGGGCCGGCGACGGTGTCGTTTGCCGTCCATTATCGCGGGCTGGCGGGGCGCTCGCTGACCAGCGTCACCGGCGACCGACTCCTGTTCGACGGACATGTCGCGCGGCAAGACGCGATCACGATGCGGACGACGGTCGAAGCGACATCCATTGCGCCCAACCTGCCTGAGATCATCCACCCGTTGCTGGCGCCGCTCTATGCGCTGTTCGACTTTTTCGATCTGCCGATGGTGCTGGTGAACGAAGAACTCGGCAAGATGCGCAAAGGAAACTTCTAGAAAAATGCCGCGCGCCGCCGCCCGTAGGGCGCAGGCGCGCGGCCGAATTTTTGAAGGCGCCGGGTGAAGGAAAGGCGGGGCGGCGAACCGCCCCGCCTTGCAAGGCTCAGGCCGCGAGCGGAACCGGCTCGGCCGCCTGCGGCGCGGGTGCCGGATCGGGGTTCGACCGGGCGAGAGCGGCAGACCCTGCGGGCGGTTCGGGCGGCACGACGGGTAGGCGCGCCGCCTCGGCGAGCGCATGGGCGCGCACGGTGCCGACGCCGCCGCGCGCGGTGTAAGCGGCGGGCGGGAACGCCATCCATCGCGGCACCCAGCGTTCGACCTTGGTCCTTCCGCCAGCGCCTTCCAGATGGTCGGCGACGATGCGTTTCAGGGTCTTGCCCTTCTCGCGCGCATTGGCGGCGGCGACGGCTTCGCCGCCGACCTCGGCGACGAGGGCGGTCAGCACCTCGCGGTCGCGGACCAGTTCGAAGAAGGCGGCATCGGCCTGCCACCAGTCGGCCATGTCGAGGCCGATATGGAGCCCGACCGCCTCGACTGCCGGGCTTCCCGCCGCGAGGCTTTCGCCCATCACCATCGCGATCACGTCCATGAGCGCCGCGTCGGGCAGGTCGAGCAGCCGCCAGAACAGCGCGGCGAGCGCGTCGCCCTCCGCGCCTTCCACGTTGCCCTCGACCACGGTCGGCTCGTCGGGCGAAAAGCCGAGAGCGCCAAGCACCGCGCGGCGGCGCTCGTCGAACAGCGTTTCGCCATGCGCGGTCTCGACGCTTTCGCAGGTCTCGTCATTGCGCGCCGATTGCGGCTCGGCGCGCACGCTCCACAGGTGCGAGCCGGCGATGGCGTGCGCGACCATCAGCCGGAGCGCCACGCCCGGATGCCCGAGCAGCGCGGCGCGCACGGCGGCGTGGCGATGAAGGTCGATATAGACCTGCATCGGGCCGCTGACCTCGGGCCGGGGCGGCTTGGGCTGGACCGCCGCATCGCCGTCCGAAGCCGCCGCGCGGCGCGCTTCCCTGCGCGAGAGATAGCCTTCGTGGAACACCACCTCGCCGCTGGCGCGCACGTCGATATAGACCCGCCCGCCCTTGCGCTTGGCGGCCTTCTCATATTCCCAGCCATGGAAATGCTCGGACGGCGGCACGATCACCGCATCCGCCCATCCGGCTTCCAGATAGGCGGCGCGGCGCGCCGCGACGGCTTCGTCCTGCGCGCGCCAGAAGGCGTCGGCGTCGGCGAAATAGCTGTCCTCGCCGAACAGGTCGGCGATGACGGCGAGCCCGCTCGCCGCGATGTCGAACAGGGCATGCCGCACCGCAATCGACTGCCCGCCGAACAGCCACGCCTTCAACTGGTGGCCGGTCGGCAGGTAGGTTTGGGAATCGTCGGCGAGCGCCAGCCATGCGCGCTGCTGGCTCTTGCTGGCGAGCGTCAGGTGCCGGACGGTCACGCGGTCGATCTCCTCGCGCGCGTACATCTGGCGGATGCGCGGGAGCAGGTTGCCGAGCGCGAGCACGCGGCGGACGGTCAGCTCGGGAAGGCCGAAGGTGAGCGCGATGTCGTCGATCGTGCGGCCCTCCTTCACCAGCCGGGTGAAGGTCTCCCATTGGGTGACCTCGTCGGGATCGAGCCGTGCGAGGTTCTCGATCATCGACGCCTCGATGGCGGCGGCATCGTCGCCGTCGTCGAGGATGCCGCAGGGAAGCGCGAGCGCATCGGGGTCGATCTCGCCGGTGGCGCGACGCTCCTCGGCGACCTGCAGCGCCGCGTGGAAACGGCGGCAACCGGCGACGATGCCGAACAGGCCCGCGTCGTTGGCGGGCTTGACCAGCAGGGTCTGGATGACGCCGCGCCTGCGCACGGTCGGCAGGATATCGCTCACGTCCGGCGCCTTGCGAGCGTAGCGCATGTTCGCCTTGTCGACGAACAGCTTGTCGAGCGGGATGAAGTCGAGTTTCATGTCGTCACTCCTTGTGAGTGCCGGTCCGTCGCTCTTTTCCGGGGTTGGCGGACCGGCTTAGCGAAAGCGGCGAAACGCGCCGCGCGTCATCCGCCTTTCCCGTGGCTGGGATCGGTCGGAATCTCGGGGGCTGGCGCGGACTCGATGCGCCGGATGATCGATTGGGCTTGGATGATCGAGCCGACCCGACGCGCGGTGTCGGCCCAGACCGACAGGCTCGCGGTCGTCGCAAAGCCGATGTCGCGCTCGATACCGAGCCCGAAAGGCAGGCGCAGCGAGGCGATCTCGGACAGGCTGAAATAACCGAGTTCCGGACATCCGAACCCGAGATCGGCCAAGCCGAACAGCGTGTCGTCGTCCTCGCCAAGCTCGGTCGCGAGCCATGTCGCCGCGCCCAGCGGGTTGAACAGCTTGACCACCGGAACCGGGTCGGGCTCGGGCTTGCCGCTCTGCGCGGCGGCGCGGCGGCTGATGTCGTTGGCGCGAAGCGCGAAGCGCAGGTCGGGGGTGAGGAGGATCATGCCGCCAGCCTCCCTTCCTGCGCCTCGCGATGCCGGGCGAGCAGCCAGTCGGCGGCCTTGCTGGCTTGGCCGGCGGCGCGGAAGATCGCGCGATTGTCCTCGCGCAGCACGTCGAGCCAGCCCGCCAGATAGTCGGCGTGGCGAACGGTCGGCACGATACCGAGGCTCGCGCACAGGAAGGCGGAGCCCATTTCGGCGACCAGTTCCTCGCGGGCATAGTCCTTGCTGCCGAAGCCGCCCGACTGGTTGCGCGCGAGCCGCGAGCGGTGGCCGGTCGCGTGGGTCAGCTCGTGCAAGCAGGTGCGGTAGTAGTTGACCTGCTCATAGAAAGCGGGCTGCGGCGGAACCTGCACATAGTCCTCGCCCGGCACGTAGAAGGCGCGGTTCCCGCCGATGCGGAAATCGACGCCGCTTGCTGCGATCACCTCCTCGGCGAGCGGGACGATCTCGCGTTCGGGGAGCGGCACCGGCTCGGGCGCGAGGCCCGGGCGAAGCCCCTCGCATTGGGCGACGTTGAACACGGTGAAGCGCTTGAGGAAGGGAATGGCCTTGGCGTCCTCGCCGGTCTCTCGCGCGCGCTCCTTCTCGGCTTCGGGGGTGAAGCGGTCAGCATAGACGACGGTGGTTCCGCGCTCGCCCTTGCGGACGTTGCCGCCCGCCTCCAGCGCCTGCTTGAAGGTCAGCCAGCCTTGGCTGGGAAAGCCGTGCTCGATGACCGCGCCCCACAGGATCAGCACGTTGATCCCGGAATAATGGCGGCCGGTGAGCGCGTTGCGGGGCAGGCCGGGCACGAGACCCGCCGCTTCGGGGCGGCCCCAAGGCTGGACCCAGGGGAAGCGCCCCGCCTCCAGCTCGGCGATGATCCGGCGGGTGACCTCATCGTAGAGGCTGGCGCGGTTTTCGGCCTGCGGATTGGTCTGCTGCTTGACCTGCCGTTCGGTGCCGGGCTGCGGCCTGCGCCGGGCGCGACGGGTGGGGGTTGCTGGCATTGTCCTCGCCTCCTTTCCCGCCCCAAAACCCCATGGCCTCCCCGGAAAGCGGGGGTGGGCGGCGAGAGGCGACCGGCAAGGCGCGGGCCCGAGCGGCGGCGGCACCCGAAGGGCCGCAATAAGAATGAAGGAGCCGGCCCCAAGCCGGCTTGCCGCCGCCGCGTCCGCGCCTAGGAGGGCGCGCCGCCCACTCCCGCGCATCCGGGAGAGGCCGCAAACAGCGCCGCCGCGCGGGAGCGCGGCGACCGCTTCAGCGCCAGCCGATCGTCACCGCCAGGCCGAGACCCGCGGCAGCGGGGCTCGGCGGCGAGGGCGCATGCCCGAGCCGTAGAGCGCGGTCGCGCGCGGCACGCGCGCGAGGCGCGAACCCTCGCAACGATATCCGCATTGAGCGAGCTTGACGCTCCATGGGGTGGCCGTGCCCGGCTATGCGTGCTTCTCGACTAGCCCCAGAGTTCGCGTGCGATGGCGCCGACATCGGGGTTCGCGCAAAACTCGCAGTCAGCAATTTGGGGGCGAAGAACGCGCGCACGCTGGACCGGAGCCCGCCAAGGATCCACAGTCCAATAGTTGGTGCCCTCCACCCGGCTGTCCGAGCGAAGCAACTCGACGACTTGGAGCGCACCAGCCAGGACGCTGACGAACGCGAACGGCGCAAGCACCTGCCGGTTGTCCGAGCTCAACAGCGTCTGAGCGGCACAGAGCTGCTTGAACAGGCTGTCATATGCCATGCCCTCGATCGCCGAGGACGCGACCTGCTGATGCCTTCCCGCGATCGCGGCGGCGGCCGCGGGCGAAATGAAGCCCTGCTTGACCATCTCCACCGTGATACCCAGGCCCTCGGCGATTGCGCGCTCGCGCAGATTCTCTTCGGGGACGTGACGATAGATGCAGGCGAGACAGGCGTGCTCGGTCGGCTGTCGGTGCGAATGCACTACCACAGCGCGGATGTCAGTCGTCGAAGCGTCGATTACACGACCGGGCAGCTCGGACTGGATCGAGCGCCGCGCGCGCCGGCTGTCGACCGTGACGATGGCGGTCGCGGGCGGGCCCATCCGCTTGCAGTACGCCCTGAACTCCTCGACGCAGGGCTCGAGCGCAAGGTTCGGGAAATCGCCTTGTGCCCGCATGGCCAGCGCGCGCGCTTTGTCACGCCCGCCATCGCCGGACCGGAGATAGACGCAGCGGTTGAAATTGCCCTCGCCGACGGTTTTCGGATCGATGATGGGAAGCGAGCCGCGCGCTGCCAGATGGCGCAGCGCGCGCAGGAAGCCATGGCCAACCGCGCCGGCGCCGACCAGTACGGCGCCCGACAGATCGACGGGGCGGTCGAGCGCACCGGGCGGCACGCCGAGCGTATCGAAGCGATAGCTGAGCGGAAGCGGCGACGTTGGCAGCGACGCATCGTCGATGACAAGGTGCAACGCCGCCGCCGCGACCGAACAGGCAGCAATTGTCGCGAACAGCGGATGCGGCGAGGAGGCCGAAGGGGCCGCGGGGTCGGCTGCGATCGTCACCCCTGCCGCATCGATCGCAGCATGAAGGCGCGGCGCGGTGGTCAGCGGCACGGCGTCCCCGATGACGAGTTCGGCATGGACCGGGCCGCCTGGCGTGCGCGTCACCTCGACAGTGAGCGAAAGCAGAGCGATGATTTCATCGGCCCAGTCGTCACGCGCCCCAGCGCCGACGGTGACGAGGACGGTGCGCGCAAGACGTTCCGCTGCCTCGTCCTCGCCGATGCCGAGCACAGCGGCAAGCATCCGGGCGTTTTCCTGCTGGGCATTGATCATCAGCGGATCTCGATGCGGCCGGAGGGGCCGTGATTGGGAACGTGCAGCCATTCGTTGGCGGACGACAGCTCATAGGTCATCGCCTGAACGAGGAAATTCTCGACAGTCGTGGTCGCGGCAAAGCGGGGCAGGACCAGCGACAGGGCACCGACATGGCGTACGATCGCCCATTCATCATCGACTTCGGAATGATAGGCACGACCTGGATGTGTGTGCAGTTGCGCGAGGATCTTGAGGCGCCTGGTGCGCAGATGCGCCATCAAGGCGCGCATGCTGGGCGGGGGCAGCCGGAAATAATCGATCGCAGTGATCTGTTCCGGCTCATAGACTTCCGCCACTGGCTCGGGCGGCGCGGCACTTGCCTTGCCGAGCCAGAGCACGACCCGCTCATTGCGCAGGCCGCCGTTGCGCAGGCGCGCGATGGTCTCGAAAAGGATTGCGCGGGGGCAGACGATCCGCGTCACCGCACCGCCCTCTTCCAGGCGCGCCAGAGCTGGCTCAGGATTCCGAGCAGGTCGATACCGGGTTTGCCGCGATAGTTCGACCAATAATCGTTCAGATGGCTTTCGTGCGTATGATACTCGAGGGCGCCCCGCATGCAGACAAAGGGGCGTCCCGTGTTCCGGTGCGGGCCCGGGTGGAAAACACTGCCGACATGCGGCGGCGGCGTGGTGAGATAGGTGCCATCGGCGGCGAGCAGCTCAATACTCGGCGGTAGCTCATCCCAGTCGGTACAGGTGAGACGTAGCCGTAGCGGCGTCGCGGTCGGATGGCGGAAGATCACGTCGAGCACCGGAAACCGCGCCGTCACCACCTCCCAGCGGAATTTTTCCGCCATGCGGCGGTCGAGGCGACCAACGTCGCGCTCGAATGCCGCACGCGAGAGTGCCTCAAGCATTGCCGCCACCCCCTTCGCGCGCGCCCCATTCGATATCGACTTCGCCCGACAGACCGGCCTGAGCGAAGCTGTACTGGGGGTTGATGTCGGCGCCATTGACTTGCGCAACCCAGTCGGCGGTGTCGGTGAGGTTGAGCTTGCGTGCTGCGCGCGCCAGCACGTTCGCAATCAACTCCGCCGGTTCAACACGCAGCGCGCCCTGCGCCGGGAAGACACCGCTCGTGGTAATCACGGTGACGAGCAACTTGTCGTTGCCGTGACGCGGACGCGAGACGATGTCCTCGACGCCCTGAGGCTCAAACGTGATCGTCGCGCCGGGCCGCAGCACAATGTCGGGCTCATCCTCGCGCTCGAGCACCCAGTCCTTGCCCGCAGGCGGCTCCCAGTGCGTCAGCAGCTCGTCGACCTCGAGCGTCGCCGTGCCCCAGACCTGGCTGATCTCGTCAACGGTGAACGCATAGGCGCGGTCGGAGGCGAAGGCGCGTAGAACGCCGCCCTGCTCCTTCTTGAGATCGATCGTGTCATCCGCGCCGACGAGCCGCGTGCGGCGGTCGCGGATCAGGATGAGCTGATGCTCGCTCGCCGGAACCAGGCCGATCGCGGTCAGCGCCTCGCGACCTTTCACGACATGGTCCTCGAATCGGACCGTAGTGCCATTCACTTCGATGGCCGAGGCGCGACGCCCATCGTCTGCCTGCGTCATGTTCACGTCTCCTTCCCGCCGCATTGCGGCATTCCGACTCTTGACGATCGAATCATGTGGATTAAAGTGCCAAATGAGTCCTGATCTGGACACTGTATGAATCGGGACTCAATATCGCGTCAAGTCCAAATACGGACTGAAGGAGATTTTGTCATGACGACCACCGCTCCCGACGCCCAACAGGGTGCCGGGCAAACCCGGATTCCAGCTGAGCTAGAAGCTTTTTTCGGGATGGCGGATCGCTGGCGGCTTTCGACGGACGATCAAATCCTGCTGCTCGGTTCCCCCGGCCGATCGACATTCTTCAAGTGGAAGAAGGATGGAGGAACACTCCCGGCTGATACGCGCGAACGCCTTTCCCACCTGCTCTCGATCTGGAAAGCACTGCGAATCCTCTTCACGGAAGATGCCCGCGGCGAGGAATGGATAAGGGCACCAAACAGATATTTCGACGGCGCCAGTGCGCTCGACGTCATGTTGGAGGGCAGTGTTGCCAGCCTATATCGCGTCCGACGCTATCTGGACGCCCAGCGCGGGGGATAGAGATATAATGGTGCGCGTGATCTCTTGGGCGATGGATGGTTATCGGCTCATTCCCTCACGTTTCCCGCCCGTCTCGGTTTACGAGGGGCTGGTCGCAAACGACCGACTTGAGGCATTGACCAATGTAGAAGCGCTGACCAACCCGCGGCTCCGCTCGGAAGTGCGGCTTGCAGCCAATACAGACCCGGCCTCCACACATCGGATCCAGAATTGGAACCTCGCGCCGTTTGCCTATGGCAATCCCGAAGGCAGCACCTTCTTTGGGGAGGAACGGCCTTGTCTCGAACTCGCGGCCGACCCACAGACTGCGCTCGCTATCGCCGTTGCCCGACGCGAGCGTTTTTTGGGGCGAACCGACGAGGCTCCGACCGGCCTCGATATGCGGATGCTGAAGACTCCGATCGAAGGCCGTTTCTGGGACTTGCGATCACTCGCAGTCGATCTCGACCGCGATGCGCGACTGGAGGTCGGGACGAGACTGCCCGACGATGCTGACGGCATTCTATTTCACCCGCCCGAACGACCGTATGGGATCTGCGCCGTGGTCCTCAATGGGGATCGTCTCGGGCGCACGCTTCAGACGACCCATTATCGGTTCGTCTGGAATGGACAGCGCATCGCCTTGCTCTATGCCTTTGATGATATCGGCCGCGAGATAGAGCCTGAAATGCTTGCCGGAGAGCGGGATGTTCTGGCGGCCTAGTGCGGGCTAGGGAGATGTCCGGCGGTCCAGCCCTCCAGGCGAATATATTCATGGAAGTCGCAGCCGGGCGCGAGGCAGACGACGCTCGGTATGACCCGTCCGTCGCTGAGCACTTCATGATTCTTGAGGCTGACTGCATGCCCCCTCGCGCAGGTCAGGTCCGCTTTGAAGCGAGCCCGAGTAGAGGGATGGCAGGGCTTCCAGTGAAGCGGGGGCGCGCGACCGTCCAGGCCATAGCAGGCGATCACGACCAGTGGAAAATGCTTACGTCGTGGCTGGCTTGCGGGCGCATGCCGACTCTTTCCAAACAACGACCAAAGCCAGCGCAGCAGTCCCATGGTCCGCTCCTCTTGCCTCACAAATTAGATAGTTCTCCCGTTTAACTGAAGCGCAGGTTTCAGTTCTTCCGACGGTGAGTCGAGAAGATGCTGGCGGGAGTTGGACCGCTACTCAAGGGCCACGCTGTGAACCATGGGTGCGCTCGTGCAGAAGATTGCGATAACCGCCACGTGCCATCGTGTGCGCGTCGCGCACCAAGCGGCGCACGCGCAAGCGCAACGAGTCCGAGCGCCCGCTCCAGTCGAGCAGGATCCGATCCTCGCCGAACAATGCGGCGCCGATCTCGCGCTGGCTGGCGCCAGCGGCGAGCGCGTCATGGACGCGCAACACTGTCAGCCAGCGCTCCACGCGTGGATCGCGCGGGAACAGCGAGCGGGCGAAGCGGCCGTGGCGGCACAGCTCGATGAAGCGCCGGAGCGGCAAGATCTTGGGCTCGGCCGAGGCGACGCCGAGCAGACGATAATGGAGCAGCACGGCTTCCTCGCGAGCGATGCTGCCTTCCTCGACATCGATCCGGATGCGATGCCATCCGTCGGAGAGCACGGCATGCTCCCGACCGTCATCGTCGGGCGCGATCGCCAGCCACGGCGCGATATGCTCCGTGCGGATGCTATCGGGGTCCGCGGGGTTCGACGGGAGAGCGATGACGCGCAGCGTGCCAGGGTCGAGATCGGCATGCCAGATGATCCGGGCCTCGGGCGCTGCGCGGTCCGGATTCTCGGCGAAAGTGAAGCCCCCACTGGGCCGGCTCGAGCCCTGGAGCGGGGCGGCCGCGGGTTGCCCGGCTCGCCCGCGCATACCAGGCGATGTAATCGGGATCGCGACGTAGCCACTCCCACATGAGGCCGGCGCGATCAATTCCGCGCAGGCGAGTATAGCGGCTGCCGTCGCGCCAGCGTTCGGCGCCCTCGTCTTGGCCATCCTCTATCATTCTTGCGCGAGCAAATCGGCGATGGCGCGATAGCTACTTGCCTGCACTGAGGGCGGGTCGGGCAAAGCTTGCCGCGGACTCCACCTTCTTCGATGCGCGCAACATCTTCTTCGTATGAATTTCACATGATAACGTGATGCAATCGCAAGAGTCGCCGGAGGACGGCGTGAGGCCCCGTTCTCCAGCCCGTATCTGTGGGAAAGGGCGGTCTCGGGATATGCGGTGGCTTGAGACGCCGCCTGGGACCGTGTTGCTGCCCGATGGGCATGCACGTGATGGCGATGCAGTTCATCCGCATCGTCGAGGAAGTGAGGACCGTTGACGACCTTACCGCTGCGATGCAGGCGGTGACCGACGAACTCGGCTTCCAGTATTTCGCGCTGACCCATCATGTCGACGTGCTCGCCGCCGAGGGCACGGCGATCCGGCTCCACAATTATCCGGACCGGTGGGCCGACTATTACGACCGCAATGCGCTGGGCGTGTCCGATCCCGTGCACCGGGCGAGCCACGTGACGAGCGTCGGCTTTTGCTGGTCGCGGATGCCCGAGATGATCCCGCTGACCGCCGAGGACCGGCGCGTGCTGGCGATGGGCCGCGAGGAAGGGATTGGCGAAGGCTTCACCGTTCCGGCGAACGTCCCGGGCGAGGCGCGCGGCTCCTGCTCGTTCGCGAGCGAGGCGGGCCAGCCGATCGTCGTCGACCTGCTGCCGATGGCGCAGCTTGCCGGCGCCTTCGCGTTCGAGGGCGCGCGCCGGATCTGGTCCGATCGCGGGCATCTCTCCAAACCGCCGCCGCCGGCGCTCACGGACCGCCAGCGCGACTGCCTGCTGTGGGCGGCGCGCGGCAAGACCGACTGGGAGATCAGCCGCATCTTGAGCGTGACCGAAGAGACGGTCGCGCGCCATATCAAGATGGCCTGCGCACGATACGGGGTAAGCAAGCGAACATTGCTGGCGATCCGGGCGCTGTTCGACGGAACGCTCACTTTCACCGATATCTTCCGCCGCTGATATTACCCTTTCCGGGAATAGCAGGCGCCGCCGTCCCGGCAGACCCTTGGCCAACCGAAAGCCAAGGGAGCCCAAACATGCTTCACGTCATGCAAACGGCCGCACGCCCGATCCCGGACGGCGCCCTCCGCGCGATGTTCGCCGCGCGCAAATCCGTGTTCGTCGATCTGCTCAAATGGGACGTACCGGTGATCGACGGCACCTATGAGGTGGATCAGTTCGACGACACCCACGCGACCTATCTGGTGCTCGCCGACGGCGAAGGCGGCCATCTCGCCTCGGCGCGACTCCTGCCGACGACCCGCCCGCATATTCTCGACAGCTTCTATGGCGAGCTGTGCGAGGAGGCGCCACCACAGGCGCCCGACGTCTTCGAGATCACCCGCTTCTGTCTCGATCGCGGCCTTTCGGCGCGCGAGCGTCGGACGGCGCGCGACACGCTGGTGACGGCGCTCGCCGAGCACGCGCTCGCCCATGGAATCACCGCCTATACCGCGATCGCCGAAATGCCGTGGTTCCAGCAGATCCTCGCCTTCGGCTGGCGCTGCCGGCCGCTCGGCCTGCCGCAGGTGATCGACGGGACGATGCTCGTCGCGCTTAGCATCGAGATCGACGCCGATACGCCGACGCAGCTCGCCGCGGCAGGCATCGTGCCGTCGATCGACATCCATGCCGCCGCGCGCGTAGCCGCCTGAAGGGAGAGGCGCGATGATCGAAACCATGACGCCCCGCCTCGAGGACCACGCGGCCGAGCTCAAGGAACGCGGCTATTGTATCGTCCGCGGCGCGCTCCCGCCCGCGACGATCGCCGCCTTGGACCAGGACCTGGCCGAGGATTTCGCGCGAACGCCGTTCTGCGAGGGCGCCTTCTACGGCACCACGACCAAGCGGTTCGGACGGCTCCTGATCCGTTCGCGGCACGCCGCCGCGCTCGTCCGGCACGCCGAAATCCTCGCCACCGTCGAGACGCTGCTCGCACGCTGGTGCGACCGGATCCAGCTCAACGTCGCCCAGGCGATCGCCATCCATCCCGGCGCGCCCGCGCAGATGCCACACCGCGACCAGGACATGTGGCGGGCGCCCGCCGGCGAGGCCGAGTATCTGGTCAACGTGATCTGGCCGCTGACCTGCTTCACCGCCGCCAACGGGGCGACGATGGTGTGGCCGGACAGCCATGGCGCGAACGCCCTCGTCCCGGAGCCTCCGACCGCGCCGGTCGCGGCCGAGATGGCGCCCGGAGACGCCCTCATGTTCCTCGGCTCCACCCTTCACGGCGCGGGCGTAAACCGCACGGAGGAGGTGCGCCGGGGCATCGTCGTCGGCTATTCGCTGGGCTGGCTCAAGCCCTACGAGAACCAGTGGCTCGCCTATCCGCCCGAGGTCGCGCGCGGCTTTCCACCGGAACTCGCCGCGCTGATCGGCTACCGCCAGCATCGCCCCAATCTCGGCAACTATGAGGGTCAGTGCCCGTCCGTCCTGCTCGCCGACGGCGTCGATCGCCCGCTCGGTGCGATCGACGCGCTTCGCCCCGATCAGCAGGCGATGGTCGACGACTATCTTGAAGCGCGGCAGGGCGTGTCATGAACTCGGGCGCGACCGCCGAGCGCGTGCACGAAGTGCTGAAGGCGCGAATCATGGGCCGCGAGTTCCGCCCGGGCGACCGGCTCGACCCCGCAGTGCTCGCCGCACCGTTGGGGGCGAGCGTCACGCCGGTCCGCGACGCGCTCCACCTGCTCACCGGCGAGGGTCTGGTCGAAACACGGACCAGCGGCGGCTTCCACGTGCCCGCGCTCGATGAGCCGGGCCTGCGCGATCGCTACGATTGGTCGGCCGCTCTCCTCGGTCTGTCGATCCGCAGCTGGCCGCGTGCCGCGAGGCCGGCCCCGCACGCGGCGATCGGCGATATCGCCGAGCAGACCGCGGCGCTGTTCCTCGCGATCGCACGATGTTCGGCGAACAGCGAGCATGCGCGCGCCGTCGAACGACTCAATGCGCGGCTCCACGCCGTCCGCCTGGTCGAACCTCGTGTGCTGGACGCGATCGAGGATGAGCTGGCGGAGCTGGCCACCGCGGCCTTGCAGGGCGGGCGCGACCGGCTGCGGCGATGCATCACCGGCTATCACAGCCGTCGCCGCCGTACCGCGGCCGCCATCGTCCGCGCGGTCTACCGGACGGACCCGGCCTGAGCCGGATCGCCTGTCCGCAGTCCCGGACGCAGGCCGCCAAACAAAGTCGATATAGAATCCGTATAAAGTTCGGATAGCCGGGCACGCTTCGTACACTCCCAAGGCTGCACTGGCGCAGCAATCCGAAGGAGTGTCATCATGGAACGTGAACACGAACAGCATGACGAGCTGATCGACCTCGGCGCGGCGAGCACCGAGACCAAGGGCCGGCCCGGCTTCCAGACCGAGCTCGGCGTCATCGCCCAGCCGCTCGGCATCGAAGCCGAATGACCCTGCCGGAGCGGACGCGCTGCGGCGCGCCCGCTCCCCTTCGCATCATGGAGCAATATCGGATCCGCGACGGGATCGGTTTCGTGGGCTTCGAAGGACGCACGATCATCCTCGACGTGACGGCAGACCGCTACTGGCAGCTGGGGGCCGACGCCGGTGAGGCGCTGGAGGCGCTACGGATCGGCGCGACCGAGCGGGTGGACGCGCGGACTCTGACGCGACTGCGGGGGCTCGGCTTCGTGGCGCCCACGGGCGGCGAGCCCGACCAGGGTCGATCGGGGCAATGCCGACTGCCGGTGCCATCGGACAGCGCGCTCGAGCGAACCGAACTGCCGTCGCATGGCGACTGGTGGACGCTCGGCGAAGTCGCGCTGCTCACATTCGCCGCGCGGACGGTGCTGCGGGTGCGGCCGCTCAAGGCGGTGCTCGATCGCATCGCGGCTCGGCACGCGCGCACTGGATCACTCGAGAACGCACCGGGGCTCGAGACTCTCGCCCAACAGTTCGCCCGGTTGCGCCGGCTGCTGCCGCTGCGCCCGCTCTGCCTGCCCGACTCGATCGCCTTCCTATGGTTCGTCATGCGGCGCGGCCACGCACCGCGCCTGGTGTTCGGGGTGGAGGCCTTTCCGTTCACGGCGCATTGCTGGGTGCAGGACGGGAGCGTCGTCCTGACCGACGCGCTCGACCACGCCAGCCGCTTCCGGCCGATTTTCGTCCTGTGAGGCGCGACGCCTATCTGGCGATCATCGCGCCGGGCGCCGACCCCGCCGTGGCGGCTCGGCTCGCCGGCCGCGTATCTGCAGAAGTTCGACTCGACCGCCTGTTCGAAAGCGAAACCTTGATCGTCCTCGCCGGGCCGGGACGCCGCCACCGATCTTGGGGCGAGAGCGGGATCGCGATCGGAACGCTTCTCTCCTTCAGGCAAGGCGCTGACGTCTTCGAAACGGCGCCGGCGCACGACCGCCATCTCGTCGCGGGGTGCTGGGGCGACTATGTCGCTTTCCTGCATGACCCCGCCAAAGGAGCGACGACGGTCGTCCGCGCACCTTCCGGCGGCGTGCCGGCATTGCGAACGACGGTCGACGGCGTGACCTTGGTGTCGTCGGAACCCGAATTGCTGCTCGCCGCCGCGCAGCGGCCGGTCGAGATCGACTGGCATTTCGTCGCCCATCATCTGGCGTTCCCGCATCTCCGGCCCGGCGCGACGGGTCTGGCCGGCATCGACGAACTCTTTCCCGGCGATGCGAACTGCTTCACCGCCGAAGGCGCGCATCGCCTCAACGTCTGGAGCCCCTGGACCTTCGCCAAGGCGGAGCGCCAACTGGTCGATCCGGCGCAGGCGCGCCTCGCCGTTCGCCAAAGCATCGAACTGGCCGTGGCCGGTCTGGCGCGCGGCCACCGATCGGTCCTGCTCGAACTGTCCGGCGGGCTCGACTCGTCCACCCTGGCGGCGGCGCTCGCTGCGACGGGCGCACCGGCGAGTGCGATCAACCTGGTCACGCCGGGCAGCGAGGGGGACGAGCGGGCCTATGCCCGTGCCACCGCCGAACACACCGGCCTACCGCTTGCGGAACAGGCCGTCGGGAGCGACGTCGACCTGACCGCGCCTGTGCCGGCGCGCACTGCGCGGCCGGGCATCCCCGCCATTCTGCGCCCGGCGGACCAGCTTCTCGCGGCGATTGCGCGCGAGGACGGGATCGATGCGTTCGTCAGCGGAACCGGCGGGGATTGCGTCTTCTGCTCACCGGCGTCGGCCGCGCCCGCAGCCGACGCGCTGCGCGCCTTCGGCCTCGGCCGGCGCTTCCTGCGTGCGGTCCGGGACATAACCGAGATCCACGACACCAATTTGTGGACCGCCGGCTCGATGGCGTGGCGGCAGGCGCACCGCCCGCCGATCCATCGCCTCTGGCCCAGCAACGACGCGTTCCTCGTCCGCGAACGGCTGCCCGAGGAACCGGACCCCCATCCGTGGCTCGACGAGCCGGCCGACGCGCTTCCCGGACGCAGGAGCCATATCCGCGCGGTGATCGCCGCCTTCGCCCATCTCGACGGCTATGCCCGGCACGCCGTCGCGCCCTCGCTCTTTCCGCTGCTCAGCCAGCCGGTGATGGAAGCGTGTTTCCGCGTGCCGACATGGCTGTGGATCGCGGGCGGCCGCGATCGCGCGGTCGCCCGCCACGCCTTCCGGGACGTGCTGCCGGCAAAGGTGCTCGACCGCCGGTCCAAGGGCGGCATGGACGCCTATTGCATCCGCAACTTCGAAGCCAACCGGGCGCCGCTGGAGCCTTTCCTGCTGGAGGGTCATCTCGCCCGCGCGGGCCTGCTCGACCGTCCTGCGGTGGCGAGCTTCCTCCGCCGGCCGGTGGGGCCGCGCGATCAACGCTTCTACCGCCTGCTCCCCGTCATCGATGCCGAAGCCTGGGTGCGCGGCTGGCTCGAGCCCGCACCGGCGGCCGAAGCGCGATAGGCTTCCCAGCGGCGATACTGCCCGGCCTTGGCCGGATGGGGATCGATCTCGCCGCGAAGCCAGAACCGGAACCAGTCGAGATTGCGCGCATTCGCGGCCAACTGGTGGCGCGGCTGCCATTTGACATGGACCTCGTCGGGAAAAGCCCAGAGCTCGACCGGCGTGCGTGCACGCTGGAGACGTGCGATCAGCTCGACGTTGGGGCGATATTCGAGCTCGGGCAGTTGCATCAGCAGCGGGGTCCGGATCCTGTCGGCGTTGAGAGCAGGCGACAGGTCGCGCCAGCCGCGGCGATCACGGTCGGGGTCACCGATCCCCCAGCCGGAGCGCAGCACCTCCGGCACCTCGCGGCCCTCGACCGCATTGAACCAGTAATAGGTCGGCGTCAGCAGCACGTTGGCGATCGACGTGGCGGCGAGCAGCCGCGAATGCATGGCGATCCAAATGGTGGATTCGCCGCCGAAACTGACGCCGCCCATGCCGACCTTGACGGGGTCGACTATGTTCTGGCGCGCGAGCAGCGCGATCGCCGCGGCCACGCCCGATTGCGCGATGCGATAGGCGCCGACCTGGTCGCCGATCCCGTCGGGCGCCGGAAACCGGTTGATGCAGAGCGCCGCGATGCCATGGCGGGCAAGGTCGCGCAGCGGGAATTCGTCGCCCAGGCCGCCGCGCAGATAGCCGCTGCACGCATAATAGGTGACGAACAGGGGAATCGGTCCGGTCGCGCCCGCGGGGCGAAGCAGCTGGCCGGTGAAGCGGCGTCCTGCCCCATCGTGCCATTCTAGCGGGCGGAAGCGGATGTCGGGATCGGCGAGCGCGCGGTTGGGCTCGGCGAGCGTGCGCATGGTCCCGGTGTCGGGATCGATCGCGACGAGCCGCGGCGGCGCGTCGGCCGCAGCGGCGACGCAGACGATGGTGCGCGCGCCGATGGCGCAGCCCTCCGACTCGTCGCGCCCGCCGTTGAGCAGGCCCTGTCCGCTCGCCAGCGGGGCGACGGCCCCCAATCGGACATCCCAGCGATAGAGGTTCGAATTGCCGTTGCCGTCGCGCGTTTCGAAGATGAGGCGATTGGCCCCCGGCTGCCAGGCGAGCGAGCGGATACGCTGCCCGGTGCATTGCGGCGCCGTGCAACGGATCGCGTCGGAAAGTCCCGCCCCCCGCGCGACGAGCAGGTCGTGGGTCATGCCGGACGAGAGCACATAGGCGGTGCCGCGCGCGTCACCCGCCGCGGCGCGCGCGATCATCAGCCTGCCGTCGAGCCGGTCGAAGAAGCCGGCGCGCGGCGCCAGCTCGGCGGCCTCGGCATCGGTCGCGTCGCGCACCTTGCCGGTCGCGATGTCCAGTACGCGGACGCGCGGGGGGCGATCGGCGAGCAGCCCGCCATGGCCGAACCAGAATCCCTTGAGCCGCTCGGTCGCCTGCCGGCCATCGATGCGCGCGCCGCGATAGAGCGGCCGCGACGGGTCGACGCTGGCATCGACGAGCACGCCCTCGTCATATTCCTGTCGCTCGGCCCGGACGATGTCGGTGCGGTCTGCGCCGATCCGGAAGAGGATCGACTGCTTGTCGGAGCCGAGCGCGATGTCGATCACGTTGCCCGGTTCCTGCGTGATCCGCGCGACGCTCGAGCCGTCGGCGGCCGCCCGCCACAGCTGCACCTCGCCGTCGATCACGGCGCGATAGAGGATGAAGCGGGAATCGGCCGACCAGACCGGTGGCTCGGACAGCAAGGTACCGTTGAGCCAGTTGCCTTCTCCAGCGTCGGCCAGTCGGCGCGGCGGCGCGCTGCCGTCGACCGGCACGACGAGCCAGGCGAGGTCGTGGGCGTTGCGCTCGATCGAGGCGGACTCTTCGCGGAACACCGCCATCCGTCCGTCCGGCGAGATCGTCACGCTCGACAGGTCGGTGAGCTCGATCAGCTCGCGCGTCGTCGGCGTGCGCTGGGCCTCGGCGGGACCGGCCAGGGCGATCGCCAGCGGCAGCAGCCCTATCCTTCGCCTCACCACGACTTGACCAGCTGCAAGGCGATCATGCGCCCGAGCGGGCTGGCGTTCTCGGGGTCGAAGCCCGCGGCCGAGAAGGCGGTGCGGTTGTTGACGTAGGGCGGCGCGCGGTCGAACAGGTTGGTCACGCTGAGCGAGACGGTGACATCGCGCAGCGGACCGCTCTCGCCGCCGAGCCGGTAGCCGAGCTGGAAATCGACGGTGGTCCAGCTGTGCACGCCCTCGGCCGGCGTGACGCCGTTGTTGAGGTAGCCGTCGACATAGTTGACGAAGGCAGCGACGCTCGCGTTGCCGAGCGTGGCGGCGGCACGACCGCGCAGCCGCAGATCGACCGGATTGCCGATCGTCGAAACCACATCGGCGCTTTCGGCGGTGGCGGTGAGCTTCTGCTTGAGGCTGACGAGCCAGGTGCCGCTTACGCCCAGCTCGAAGCTTCGGCCCTCGCGCCCGCCCCGGTAGCCGATATCGAAGTCGAGCCCGCGCTCGGTTGTGCGGGACAGGTTGGCGTTGCGCGCGTCGACCAGCGCCGTCACGGCAGAGGCCGGGATGGCATAGGGGTTCACGAAGGTGGGGTCCGCATAGAGCGCGGCGATCGTCGCTGCCGCCGGATTGTCCGTGATCAGCGACTGAAACCGGCCCCGCTGCGAGAGGAACGAGAAAAGCTCGGAAGCGACGTTGCTGATGCGGTCGCGATAGGCAATGTCGAACCAGGTCGCGCTGATCGAGAGGCCGGGCACCGTCTGCGGTCGAAAGTCGAAGCCCGCGGTCCAGGTGCGCGCCTTCTCCGGTCCGATTTCCGGGCGGTTGCCGAACAGGGCCAGCACGTTGGTCGCGCCGGTCGCCGACGCGGGGTCGGGCAGCGGCAGCGGGATGATCTGATTGAGGCCGGGGCCATGGCGGATGTCGCTGAAACTCGGCGCGCGAAACGAGGTGCCGAACGTACCGCGCAGCGTGAGCGCAGGGACTGGCTTCCAGCTGAGGCCGAGCCGCGGATTGGCGGTGGTGCCGAAATCGCTGTAGCGTTCGACCCGGCCGGCGATCGACAGGTCGAGCCGGTTAATGCCGGGCACGTTCTGGTCCGGGCCGACCAATGGAGCCAGCAGCTCGGCATAGCCGGCGACCACCGAGCGTCCGAGCGGAAAACCCGCCGATCCGGCGTCCACCGGTCCAGGCGTGAATTCGTCGTCGACCGATGAATAGCCGTACCATTCGTGCCGGTGCTCGCCGCCCACAGCCATCCGCACGTCGCCGGCGGGAAGCGCGAAAAGCGGCCCGTCGAACTTCAGCGACGTCGACCATTGCCGCGAGTGCCCGGTCTGCACGAAGCCGCCGCGCACGCGCTCGATCGTGGCGGGATTGGTGACACTGCCGTCCCCGAACAGGTTGTATGCGGTCGCCGGATCGGGATCGCCGAGGGCCAGCGCCAGCCGATAGTAGTTGGGCACGTTGCGCGTGACCTGACGCTCGCGCTGCTCGCCATAGGCGCCGTGGAGCTCGGCGTTCCAAGGGCCGAGCGAAGCGTTGAGCGAAGCAGCGCCCGCCCAGTTGGTGACATGGGCGTCGAGCGTCGGCGGGCCGAGGTCGGGCCGGAAGTCGTAATGGACCGTCACGGGCTCTCCCGTGCCGAGCGGATCGACGTAGAAGGGATTGGCGGAGGTGACGACGACCCCGCCATAGTTGCTCGGAAAATAGCGGACGGAGGACCGCCGGTCGGCAAAGAAGCCCTGCGCCCTGAATTTGAAGGTGGGCCCGAGATCCTGTTCGAGCGCGGCATAGGCGGAGTGGCGTTTCAGCGCCGGCAAGAGGTCGGTGTCCCGGCGCCCATCGGACAGGTTGGCGACACCGGGGATAAGGTCGCTTGCCGTCAGGCCGGTACCGTCCTGACCGCGGGGGACTCCGAAGACCTGACCGTTCGCGGCGATGATCGTCGCCGGGTTGGCATAGTCCTGCCTATAGTCCGGCCCGCCGAACGCGCGCAGATCCTCTGTCGCATAAGCGCGATCCGCCGAGCCGAGCCGGCTCCGCCGATAATATTCATAACCGGCGATGAACCCGCCGCCGGTCCAGTGGAACCCTGCGAGCTGGCTTGCCTGCACCTCGTCGAGGCCATCGGCAAAGCCGTAGCGCACCCGCGTCTCCGCACCGTCGAGATCGCGGCGCAGCCGGACGTTGACCACGCCTGCGACCGCGTCCGACCCGTAGATCGCCGAGGCGCCGTCCGCGAGCACCTCGATCCGCTCGATGACGCTCGACGGGATCAGAGTCAGGTCGACGAAGCTGCCCGAGCCGCCGCCGAGCGGTGGGCGATTGCCGTCGACCAGCGTCAGCGTCGAGGTCGTGCCGAGCCCGCGCAGGTTGATCCCCGAGCCGAAGCCGAAATTGGTGCTGCTGTTGTTGCGGACCGAGAAGCCGACGGTGCCCTCGTTAGCGCCGCCGGAAAAGTTCTGAGGCAAGGCGGCGAGGATCTGCTGGGTCGTGGCATAGCCGCTGCGGTCGATGTCCTTGCGGTCGACCGTCACGACATTCGACCCGACGGGGGGCGCGCCGCGGATGCGCGTGCCCGTGACGACGATCTCGTCCCAAGGCGGGCCGTGTTCTGCCGAACCGCCGTCGCTGGTCCGGATGCGCTCTATCAACAGCCCGTCGCCCACCGGTCGCGCGGTCAGGCCCGAGCCGGCGAGCAGCGCTTCGACGACTTGTGCCAGGGTATAGCTCCCGCGAACCGGGGGTGCGGTCCTGCCGCGAAGCAGGTCTGCCGGCGCGGCGATGTTGCGGCCCGATCGCATCGAGACCTCGCGGAGCGATTGGGCGAGCGGCTGCGCGGGAAGATCGTAGCTCTGCCGCTGCTCCTGGGCGGCGGCCATCGGGATCAGGGGCGCGGACAGCGCGACGGCGGTAACGGACAGAGCAATCGCGACCTTCGGAACAATCGACATTCGTGTCTTCCCCCTTTTCGCACGCCTGCGTGACGTTGCTTGGGGGACTTCGACGCGGCAGCGGCCGGTTACCCTGGGAAATTATTTGCCGCGGGCGAGAATAAGGTTGTCGGCGCGGTCCCGCTCGACGGTCAGGTCGAACATCGATCCGACCATGTGGGCAAGCTGTCCCGGCTCGCCAGCCCGGAAGGTTCCGGTGAAGCGGCGCTCGCCCACCGCAGGATCGCGGATCACGATCTGAGTCCGGCTGTAGCGGTTGGCCAATGCGACGACCTCCGCCAGCGGCGCGTCCTCGAACGACAACATGCCCGAGGGCCAACGCGTTTCCGAGGCGCTGACCGCGATCGGCGCGGCGACGACCTTGCTTGCGCTGACGGCGAGTTGCTGGCCCGGTCGCAGCATTGTCGAAGCCGGTGACGTACCGCCGGCCGCGGGACGACGGACTTCTACCGATCCCTGCAGCAACGCCACCAGGACCTGCGATTGGCGCAGGTCGACGTCGAACACGGTTCCGTGCGCCACGACCTCGCTGGAGCCGGCGATCACGACGAAGGGCCGCTGTGCGTCATGGGCGACCTCGAAGCGCGCGCGCCCGCGCTCGAGCTGCACTCGGCGCCAATCGCCATCGAAGCGCACGTCCACTGCGCTGTTCGTATCGAGTGTGACCCGCGACCCATCCTCGAGGGTGATGGTGCGGATCTCGCCAACGCGGCTGGCGAGCGTGGAGCGGGCCGCCGTGTCGGGGCGCATCGTGCTGGTGAGAACGAGGCTGCCGGCAACGAGGAGCACCAACACGGCCGCCGCCGCGATTGCTGTTTTGGCCCATGGCCGGCGCGCGGCTGCGCGGGGTTGCTTGGCAACGGGTGTCTGGCCGACGAGGGCCGTAGCGTCCCAGCTATCGAGCAGCGCATCGTAGGTGTCGGCATGCTGCGGGTCGGCGGCATACCAGTCCTCGAAGCCGGCGACATCCCGGTCGGATGGGTCCGCCCGCAAGCGAGCGAGCCAAGCAATCGCCTGCTCGCGCACCGCCTCCGGCGCGCCAGTGTCCGTCCTTGGCTGCTCCATCAGCGTTTCAGGACTCGATCGAGATGATCAATCGCCTTCGTCATGTGCCATTCGACGCCTTTCACACTCAATCCGGTTCGCTCGGCGATTTGCTTGTAGCTCAATCCGTCGAGGCGGTGGGCGAGGAATATCTCGCGCGTCTTCGGTTTCAGGCGCATCAAGGCCGTCTGGAGCCGGTTGAGCTTGTCCCGGGCCTCCAGCGCGGCGACAAGGTCGGTCCCGGTAAGGGGCACATCATCCGCAGAGACATGGTTCGGGAGCGACCGCTGCAAGGCGGACTTCGCGCGGTCGCGCAGTAGGTTGGTCGCGATCTGGTTGAGATAGGCCTCGGGGCATTCGATGGTCTGCTCGCGGCAGGCATCGGAGTTCGCGAAACGGACGAAACTCTCGTGCACGAGGTCGCCGGCATCCTGCCGGTCGGCACGACGGGAGAAATAGCGCAGCAGCCGCGGTCCATGGACACGATAGAGATCGTCCAAAGCCAGAGAGGCGCGGACGACGCGGTCCTCCGGCGGCAGCGGGTCGTCCTCGCGCAGCCGGGGAACCGTGGCGGGCCTGAGGAAGCTGCCGATCATCCGCGCCGCCGTTCCCGGCCGGCCGCGACCGCTTCCCTGCAAACCTGCGCGCTAGCGCTGAACCTGTCGACCATGCCCGTCTGACCCACAACCGTGAGCGCTCGGGGCGAAAGCCGGGTGTTGAGAACATGCTTGAGACATGCGCCGGCGCTTGTGGCTTAGCTGCTGCCCGGCCTTCGACGCGAGGGTATCCTTTGTTGACCAGATGTTGGCAAGAAAGGAGTCGGTCATGTCGAAGAAGATCGTGGTGCCGTCCTATTTGGCGGCGATGGATCGAGCGGAGGCCGATCCTTCGGCGGCGCGCTTTTGGGTTGGCCTGGATGTCGGCTACAAGAATACGGCGGTCTGCGTTCTCGATTGTGACGGCGCGATTGTTCACCAGGTCTCGATGAAGAGCAGCGCCACCGAGATCGGACGTTATCTGCGCAAGAACTTCAAATCGCATGTGACGCTGATCGGCATTGAGAGCGGCGGGCTGACGCCGCATCTGACGACCAAGCTGCGTGCGCAGGGCTTCCAGGTTGTAGTGCTCGATGCGCGCCAGGTGCATCGCGTGTTGTCGGTCAAGCGGAACAAGACCGACACGAACGACGCACGCGGCATCGCCGAGATCACGCGGACGGGCCGGGAATATCTGACCGAGGTCTATGTCAAATCGAACCTGTGCTTCGAGATCAGGGCCTATCTCACCATGCGCGACCGCCTCGTAAAACAGCGACGCGAGACCGAGGCGATGATCCGCGGCCTGGTGCGGGTCTACGGCGGACGGATCGAGGGTGGGACCGAAACCGCGGCGAGCTATCGCAGCCGCGCCATCGACCAGATGTGCCTCATCGCCGACACTGAAGGCGTCGATCTGCGACCACGGGTCCTGCCGCTGCTCGATCTGTGCGAAGGCTTCTACGTCGAGGCCAACCGCATCGAGCGCGAGCTGGAACTGCTGGCCGCGTCGAACCCGGTCTGCAGGCGGTTCATGGAGATCCCCGGCGTCGGCACGATCACCGCCGTATCGTTCTACAGCGCGATCGAGGACCCGACGCGCTTCCGGCATGTCGACGATGTGGCCGCCTATCTGGGCCTGACCCCGCGCGTCTACCAGTCGGGCGAGAGCCTGACGCATGGCGGCATCAGCAAGATGGGCAACCAGCTCACCCGCACGCATCTGGTCGGCGCCGCGACCGTCATGCTGTCGAACACCCGGTCGTTCAGCACGCTCAAGGACTGGGGCCTCAAGCTCAGCAAGCGGATCGGCTTCAACAAGGCGAAGGTCGCGCTGGCACGGAAGCTGGCGATCATCATGTTCAGTCTGTGGCGTGACGGCACCCACTTCATGGCCAAGGCGGCCGACGTGCCGGCGCACCGGGCGCTGATGCAGAGCCGGCTGCCGGCCTGAGCGCGCAGGTTCACACCAGGTTCGCTCGCACAATGGCGGCGAAACAGTCCTCCCGGGAGGCGGAGGGATCGGAGACTTCGGGTCTAAAGGTGAGGTGGTGACAACCTCGTGACGCTTGTTGAAGCTCCACCCTTTGCTAGTGAATGCCCATACTGCGGCAGGCGATCGGCCCAACGGCCACGACAAACGCCCGACCGCGAAGAGACTGTTGCACTCCGGGATGGATGATGTGGACTTGCAATGATCGACGGAGAAGAAGATCATGACGTAGCAATATAAAGTCTGGATACCCTCTACCGTGGGGGCAGCAGCTAGAGATTTAGGCTGGGAAGCCCTGGACATGCGTCGCAGGCTCCCCGACCATAAGGGTCAAGGATGCGTGGCCTGCGAACGGGCAGGACCAACCGGTAAGCTAGGGGTTACTAAGCCCCAGAGCCGTGCGTGCGGCTCCGTGCGAGACTATCGGCCAGTCGCGATGGCGAGGCAACAAAATAGCTCTCGTCAGGTGCAACACCCGCCGTTCCCCGCGCCGCTTCTGGCGCGTTCACCGGCGGTGGGATCGCCGGGGATGCGGCCATCGCCTTTGTTCCGGGGTCGCGTCGATTTTGACATTTCTTGCGCGCCGATTGCCCCGGCGGCGCAGTCCCGTCTTTCCTCATTTTCAAATCTGTACGGAGAGGAATGATGCACCCTGCTGAGCATGCCGCCCGGCATCCGGGCAAGGCCGCGATCATCATGGCGGAAAGCGGTGAGCGCCTCACCTATCGCGAGCTGGACGACCGCTCCAACGCAAGCGCGTGGCAGCTCCGGCGGCTGGGCATGCGCAGGGGCGACGTCGTCGCCACCCTGTTCGCCAACAGCCCGGAGGTGTTCGTGTTCGGCTGGGCGGCGCAGCGCACGGGCCTTTACCAGACCGCCATTTCCAACAAGCTGAGCGCGCGCGACGTCGCCTATATCGTCGCGGATTCGGGCGCCAGGCTGCTGCTGGTCTCGCCGGAATATGCCGACCTCGCCAATGCGGCGCTTGCCGAACTGCCGGACGTGCGGGCCTTTCTCTGGACTGGCGCCGACGGCCGGCTGGAGGACTGGTCGGTCGCGACGGCCGATGGCCCCTGGACGCCGGTGCCGGACGAAAGCGCGGGCACCGACCTGCTTTATTCGTCCGGCACCACGGGCCGGCCGAAAGGCGTGATGCCGGCGCTTCCGACCGGGGCGATCGGCGCGGAAACGCCGCTCACCCGCATGGGCTCCGGGCTTTACGGGATGGGCGAGGACACGCTCTACCTGTCCACATCGCCGCTCTATCATGCCGCGCCGCTGCGCTGGGCGATGGCGGTCCAGCAGCTCGGCGGCACGGTGGTGGTGATGGATCGGTTCGACGCTCACACCGCCTTGTCGCTGATCGAGCGATATGCGGTGACCCACGGCACGTTCGTTCCCACGCATTTCATCCGCATGCTCAAGCTGCCGGAAGAGGTGCGCGCCGGCGTCGACCTGTCCTCGCTCCGGGCCGTCGTCCATGCGGCCGCGCCGTGCCCCGTGCCGGTCAAGGAGGCGATGATCGAATGGCTGGGGCCGATCGTCCACGAATATTATTCCGGCACGGAAAGCTGCGGGATCACGGCGATTTCCAGCGAAGAGTGGCTGCGCAAGCCTGGATCGGTGGGCCGAGCCGTGGTGGGTCGGCTTCACATCGTCGACGATTCGGATCGCGAGCTTCCGGCGGGCGAGACCGGCAATGTCTATTTCAGCGACGGTCCGGCGTTCCAGTATCTGAACGACCCCGAAAAGACCGCCGAGGCGCACAATGCGCGCGGATGGGCGACGCTGGGCGATATCGGACATGTGGACGAGGAGGGCTATCTGTTCCTCTCCGATCGCAAGAGCTTCATGATCATATCGGGCGGCGTGAACATCTACCCGCAGGAAATCGAGAATGTGCTGGTCACCCATCCGTCCGTCGCCGACGCGGCGGTGATCGGCGTGCCGTGCGAGGAGATGGGCGAGATGGTGCTGGCGGTGGTGCAACCCGCGCCCGGGGTCGACGCCGGCGACTCGCTCGCCGAGGAGTTGCGGCAATTCACCCGCCACGCGCTTGGCGGAGTGAAGACCCCCAAGCGCGTCGCGTTCACCGATGCGCTGCCGCGCGAACCCACTGGCAAGCTGTTCAAGCGCAAGCTACGGGACGAGTATCGCGCCTGACCCGTATGGCGACGTCAAGGCGCCGGCTTACGGCAGCAGCACGACCTTGACGCATTCGCCGCGCGCCTGGGCCGCGATCGCTTCGTTGATCGCGGACATCGGGAAGGTCTGCACCAGCCGGTCGAACGGGAACCGTCCGTCGCGGTGCGCGGCGATCAGTTCGGGGATGAAGGTCTGCGGGTCGCTGTCGCCCTCCATGATGCCGACGATGCGCTGGCCGTAGGTGATCATGCCCGCGAGGTTGAGGCTGATCGCATCCTCGGCCCGCGGCGGCACGCCGACCAGCCCGAGCATGCCCCTGGGAGCAAGGGCGCCGAGGATCGCCTCGATCGCATTGATGCGCCCGCTGGTATCGAACGCGAAATCGACCCCGCCGGGAAGGATGTCGCGCACGGCCGCCGTCACGTCCCCCGCTGTCGGGTCGATGACGTGGGTGGCACCAAGATCGAGCGCCAGCTGCCGTCGGCCTGCCACCGGCTCGACAAGGATGATCGTCGAGCAAGCCTGGATTTTCGCGCCCATCACGGCGGCGAGGCCGACCGGGCCCCCGCCGACGATCGCGATCGTCGATCCGGCGGGGCATGCCATCGATCGCATCACGCCGCCGGCGCCGGTCTGGAACCCGCAGCCGAGCGGCCCGAGGATCGCGAGCGGCGCCTCCGCATCGGTTACCTTGACCACGTTGCGCGCACGGACGATCGTGTGCGCGGCGAAGCTGGACTGACCGAAGAAGTGCGAGGCGATGCGCTCTTCGCCGTTCGAGAACGCCATCGACCCGTCGTCCAGCCGCATGCCGGCATAGTTCAGGGGCGGAAAATCGGTGCAATAGCTGGGGAGGCCGTCCCCGCACCGGGCGCAATGGCCGCAGCTGGAGAAGCCGAGCACCACTCGGTCGCCGACCGCCAGGCCGGCGACGCCCTCGCCGATCGCGTCGATCGTGCCGGCGCCCTCATGCCCGAGGACGGCGGGCAGCGGGTAGGGCACGAACTGGTCGCGAAAGACGAGGTCCGTGTGGCACAGACCGACGCCCGCGATCTTGACGCGCACCTCGCCCGCGCGCGGTTCCTCGACCTCCACGGTCTCGATCGAGAACGGGCCCTTGGCTTCGCGGGCGACGGCGGCGGTGGTCTGCATGGGCTACCTCGGTGTCATTGGGCTGCGTGGCGCCAACCGCTCGGGGTCTGGCCCGCATATTGGCGGAAGGCGCGGGTGAAATGGCTTTGGCTGGTGAAGCCCAGTTGATCGGCGATCGTCGCGATCGACAGATCGGACGAGCCGAGCAGCTCCTGCGCGCGATCGAGGCGCGCTTTCATCACATATTGATGCGGTGTGATGCCCGTCGCCTTCTTGAACACCCGGCAGAAGTGGGAGGGCGTCAGACCGGCCTCGGCCGCCATCGCTTCCAGGCTGTGATCGGCCTCCGGGCGCGACAGGATCGCGTTCATGACGTGGTGGATGCGATAGGCGGAGAAGTCGGCGGTCGGAAAGCTGGCCGCGTTCGCCGAGACCGGGCCGCGCAGCATGTGCGCCTTCAGCGCGCCGACAAGCGCGCCGACATAGACGGTTCGTTCGTCGGTCTGTGGTGCGTATAGCTCGGCAAGAACCTGTCGGGTGAGCGCTACCCCCAGCGGGTCCGTGAAGGCGAACCGCATGCGCTTGAACTGGTCCAGCGCGGGCGCCCGTTGAAGTTCATGGGACGAGATGCTCAGGGTGACCACATCGAGCTCGCCGTCGACCAGCCATCCGGTCGCCTGACCGGCGGGGATGATCGTCGCGCAGCCGGGAATGGAACTCGATTCGCTCCAGCCGTCCCGCTCCCATGTCTTGACCTTCGGCTTGCCGGCGATGTGAACCACGAAGGTGGGGTCCGGCAATGCGGGCAGGTCGTAGCTGCCAACGAACTGCCGCCAGCGGGCGAGGCGCCACCCCTCGGCCCGTGAGCCGATCGTCAGGTCTGCGCCGCGACCCAGCGCATCGGAGATGATGGCCTCGTTCGTCCATTGCGTGGCATCCATCGCGAACCTTCCTTTCAGGCGGGCCGCAATGTGACGTCGAGGTTCTTCAAGCCGTTGATGAAATTGGACCGGAACCGTCGCGGCGGCGCGTGCACCTCGAAGGACTTAACACGATCGGCAAGCATGTCGAAGGCGATGCGCAACTGCATCTCGGCCAGTCGCGAACCGACGCAAACGTGCTGACCGGCGCCGAAGCCGACGTGGAGCGGGCCCTTCCGCCGGACGTTGAAAGTATCCGCGTCCTCGAAGACCGTCTCGTCGCGGTTGGCGGAGATATACCACAGGACGACCTTGTCGCCCTTCCGCACGGCGTGGCCGCCGACGGTCGTGTCCGCCGTGGCGGTGCGACGCATATGCATGACCGGGCTGGCCCAGCGGACCATCTCGGGTGCCGCGGTCTTGAGCACGTCGCGATCCTCGCGGATCTGCGCCCATTGATCGGGGTTCGCGGAGAAGGCCGCGACGCTGTGGCTGAGCGAGTTGCGGGTCGTCTCATTCCCCCCGACGAGCACCAGGATGAGGTTGCCGATGAAATCGCGGAACGGCACCGGCTCTCCGTCGATCTCCGCATTCGCGAGCAACGACGAGATGTCCGACGTGGGCTGCGCCCGGCGGGCGTCGAACAGTTCCTGACCGAATGCGAAGAATTCGCCCAGCGTCTCCGCCATCGCCTCGGGGCTCTGCCGGAATTCGGGGTCGTCCTCCCCGACGAATGCGTTCGTCCAGTCGTACAGCTTGGGCCACAGATCGATCGACACGCCGAGCAGCTCGGCCAACGTCATCAGCGGCAATGGTGCGGAGAGCGCGGGGACCAGGTTGATCGGCTCGTCCAGCGGAATCTCCGCGACCAGCCGGGCGACCCGCTCGCGGATGCGCGTTTCGATATCGCCGAGCCGGACGGGCGAAAGCGCCGGCATGATGAACTTGCGGTAGCGGGTGTGAACCGGCGGATCACGGGAGATGAAGGGGATTCCGATCGCCGACTCGCCGGCGCCGGTAAGCCCGACCTCATTCTCGTTGAAGATGCGGTGTCCGCCGTTTTCGTGCGCCGACGAGAACAGCAGCGGCTGGCGCGAGACCTCCACGATGTCCGCGTGCCGCATGACCGCCCAGAAGCCGGAGCCATCGGCTTCCGGATTCCAGTGGACCGGGTCCTCCCGGCGCAGCTCCCTGAACGTGTCCCAGGGGACCCCGGCCTCGTAAAGGCCGGGGTCCTTCAGGTCTGTGGTGGCGGCGGTGGCCATCGTCAGAACGCCACCCGGACCGAGGCGCCGTATGTACGCGGCGTCGACGGCACCAGGAAGTTGTAGGGGAAGCCCGCACCGCGCAGATCGAGCCCGTAGGCGTAGGTCTTGGCGTTCAGCAGGTTGTTGGCGAACGCCTTGATGGTGAAGCGTTCGATGGTCAATGCGGCGGTCAGATTCACCTTGGCATATCCCTCTTGCTGCAGTTCGCTGTTCAGCTGCGTGCTGCCAGCGGCGTTGATCTCGTTGAAAGGCGAGAAGTATTGGCGCGAGAAATAGGCGACGCTCGGCGAGATGGTCAGGCCGTTCGTCCCGTCCTTGAACAGCGTAACGTCGACACCGCCCTGCGCCGTGAACCGCGGCGCGAACGGCAGGTCGTTGCCGCTCAGGTCGGTTCCCTGCAACGTGAGCTGCTTGTAGGTCGAGTGGAGGTAACCGCCGGCGGCCGTCAGCACCACGGCGGGGGTGACGCGCAGCCTCGCCTCGGCTTCCGCGCCATAGACCTCGGCCTTCGGCGCATTGACCAGGAACGAGACCGGGCCCGGCCGCGTATCCTGCACCTGCTGGTTCATATAGTCGTAGTAGAAGCCGGCGGCGGTGAGCGTCAGCGCATTGTCGAAATACCGGCCCTTCAGGCCGACTTCATAGGCGTTCACGCGCTCCGGCGCGATGTAGTTGATGCCCGCCGACGAGGTATAGCCGCCGCCGTTGAAGGCGCCTGACCGATAGCCGCGATTGTAGCTGGCATAGACCAGTGTCCCGCCGTCGAATTCATAGGCGAGCGAGACCCGGCCGGTCAGCGCGTTGTTTCTGCCGGAGATTTCGTATCGTGCGGCGGGGTTGTAGGCGCATGTGCCGGCAACTGTGGGGCATGGCACGGTGGTCGCGAGCGGCAGCTCCGGGCCGTTGACGTCCCCGGCGAAGAGATAGGCGAAGCCATCGCGATACTGGCTGCGGTCCCAGGTGTAGCGCGCGCCCAGCGTCAGGGTCAGCCGGCTGGTGAGGTCGAAGTCACCCTGGGCGAAGGCGGCATAGGAGCGGCGGACCTGCCGGTAGTGCTGGAAGAACCCACCATTCACCCCCGGCGCGAGCGCGCTGCCGATGTTGAACGTATTGTCCGTGATGGTCTCGTCCCAGCCGTAGAAGCCGCCCGCGACCAGCTTGAGGCGGTCGCCGTCGTAATTGAAGCGCGCCTCCTCGCTGAATTGCTGGAAACGCGACTGCCAATTGATGTCCAGGATATCCAGCGGGGCGCCGTCGGCGGCCTGTTGCAGGTTCTGCTTGCCGCCGTCACGCGAGGTGATCGACGTGAAGCTGAGCTGCGGGGAGATTTCGTAGGCGATCGTGGCCGAGGCGCCATAGGCCTCCGTTCGATTGAGGCCGACCCGATTCTCATTGACCTGGAAGAAGTCGAGCCCGGTCCGGGCGGACTGCAGGCCATGGATCGCCGCCTGGGCGCCCCGATCGCGACCGCCATAGACCTTCAGCTTGATGTCCAGAGGGCCATTGCCGGGCCGGATGCGCAGGATCGCGCGTCCCTGCAGCGTGTCTTGCGAGTTCGGGTCGCGGCCGCCGGCATAGACGTTGTCGATCTGCCCGTCGCCGTTCACGAAATTACCCGAGATGCGCAGCCCGAGCTGATCCTGGACCATGGTGGTCTCGATCGCCGCCTGTCCCGTGAAGGTGTTGAAGTTGCCGTAGCCGCCCTCGACGTAACCCTCGTTGCCGTTGAGCGTCGGCGCCTTGGTGATGAAGTTGATGGCGCCGCCGGTGGTGTTGCGGCCGAAAAGCGTGCCCTGCGGTCCGCGGAGCACCTCGACACGTTCCAGATCGAACAGGCCCATGCCGTGCGCGGTACGGCTCGCGAGATAGACGTCGTCGATATAGACGCCGATCGGCGACGCCTGGTTCGAATTATATTCGTTGGCGACGCTGATGCCGCGCAGCGAGAAATTCGGCTGCGTCGAGCCATAGGGGCTGCTGACCTGAAGGTTGGGGACGGCCGCGGCGAGGTTCGCGGAGTTGGTGATGCCCTTGGTGGTCAACGTGTTGCCCGCGATCGCAGAGATGGCGATCGGCACCGATAGCGCCGACTGTTCGCGGCGCTGGGCGGTGACGACGATGTCGCCGTCGGCCGACGCCGACTCGGCCGGTGCCTGCGGCGCTTCGCTTGCCGTCAAAGGCGCGGTGGTCGCGTCAGGGGAGGGCGATGTCGCGGGCAGCGGATCCGCGGATTGGGCCAGAGCTGCAGCAGGAAATGTAAAGCCTGCGCTGATCAGCAGTGCCGCGGTGAACTTGGTCTTCATGCCCCTCTCCTTTGCTATCGAGGCTCTGCGGCCTCCGTCATCACTCCTTCTAGCGCGGTGGCCGGCGTCCTGCGTTGCACCCGCTTGCGATGCTTTTTCACATTTCTTGCGGAGGCGGCGAACGCATCGGCCAATCTGGTACGCATGTTTCGAAAGGACGCCCGCCCCGCGCGGAGCCGCCGGTGAGAGGAGAGAGAAATGGATTTCGACAAGGCGTTCAGCATGACGATCGACGGCCGGGCGGTGTCTGGCGCGTCGACCTTCGACGTCATCAATCCCGCGACCGAGGCGGTCATCGCGCAGGCGCCCGATGCGTCGAGGGAGCAACTCGATTCGGCGGTTGCCGCCGCGCGCCGCGCGTTCCCGGCCTGGTCGGCGACGCCCATTGCTGCGCGCAGGGCGATGCTCGACAAGCTCGGCGACGCGATCCTGGCGAACATCGACGGGCTGAAGCGCGTGCTGACGGCGGAGCAGGGCAAATCGCATGCCGACGCCGAGGGGGAGATCGGCGGCGCCGGTATGTGGCTGAAGGGGGCCGCGACGATCGAGCTTCCCGTCACGGTCAATGAGGATTCCCCCGAACGCTACAGCGAGACGCGCCATGTGCCACTGGGCGTCGTCGGCGCGATCGCGCCGTGGAATTTCCCGATGATCCTGGCGATGTTCAAGGTCGGACCGGCATTGCTCGCCGGGAACACGATGGTCCTGAAGCCCTCGCCGTTCACGCCGCTCGCCACGCTGAAGTTCGGCGAGATCGCCGCGACGATCCTGCCCCCCGGCGTGCTCAACGTGGTGACGGGGGGCGACCAGCTCGGTCCGTGGCTGACCGAGCATCCCGGGATCGACAAGGTGAGCTTTACGGGCTCCACCGCGACGGGCCGGCGGGTGATGCAAAGCGCGTCCGCCACCCTGAAGCGGGTGACGCTGGAACTGGGTGGCAACGATCCCGCCATCGTCATGCCGGATGTCGACGTCGAGGCGATTGCGGAGAAGCTGTTCTGGGCCGCGTTCACGAACAACGGGCAGATCTGCATCGCGACGAAGCGGATGTATGTTCACGAGGACGTGTATGAGCGGTTGAAAGAGGCGCTCGTCGCCTATGCGCGGACGGTGAAGGTCGGTGACGGTGCGGAGCAGGGCACGCAACTGGGTCCCATCAACAACCGGCAGCAATATGAGCGCGTGCTCGACCTGATCCGCGACGCCCGCGATCGCGGATACACGTTCCTCCTCGGCGGCGAGGCGTCCGACGCGCCTGGCTTCTTCGTCCCCATCACGATCATCGACAATCCGCCGGAGGATAGCCGCATCGTCAAGGAGGAGCAGTTCGGTCCGATCCTGCCGCTGCTCAAGTTCAGCGATGTCGAGGACGTCGTCGCGCGGGCCAATGCGAGCGAATATGGCCTTGGCGCCTCCATCTGGTCCGGCGACGACGAGGCGGCCTATGCCCTTGCCGCCCGCATCCAGAGCGGCACCGTCTGGGTCAACGAAACCCAGCACCTTACGCCGTTGGCGGCGTTCGGCGGGATGAAGCAGTCAGGCATCGGCGTCGAGGGTGGACTGGAAGGACTGCTGGAATACACCAATGCGCAAACCGTGGTTCGCCGTCGCTAGATCGGGCGGTTCGCGGCCGTCCAGCGAGCCCCGCCGTTAATCCGCAGGTTCAGGGGAGGGGGCCTTGGGGGAGGGGGGGCTTGTCGGCGCTCCTCCCCGTCAGCGGAACGAGGGTCCGCTATTGATGCCCCGGCCCCGAAAGGAGCTGATCGAAATAGGCGATGGTTTCGATCAGTCCCTCGCGCAGCGGCACCTTGGGCTGCCATCCGAGCGAGGCGCTAGCGCGGTCGATGTTGGGCCGGCGCTGGGTGGGGTCATCCACCGGCAGCGGATGACATTCGATCTGCGACCGCGATCCGGTCAGTTCCACCACCAGTTCGGCCAGTTCCCGGATCGTGAATTCGCCCGGATTGCCAAGATTGATCGGTCCGACCACGTCGTTTCCGCTGGCCATCATTGCCACCATGCCGTCGATCAGATCGGTGACATAGCAGAAGGATCGGGTCTGGCTGCCGTCGCCATAGATGGTGATCGGCTCCCCGCGCAGCGCTTGGACGATGAAGTTGGACACCACGCGCCCGTCATCGGGGCGCATCCGCGGACCATAAGTGTTGAAGATGCGGATCACCTTGATGGCGAGCTTATACTGCCGCCAGTAATCGAAGAACAACGTTTCCGCGCACCGTTTCCCCTCGTCATAGCAGGAGCGCGGGCCGATCGGATTGACGTTGCCCCAATATTCTTCCGGTTGGGGATGGACGGAAGGATCGCCATAGACTTCCGAGGTTGAGGCCTGGAGGATGCGTGCCTTGGTGCGCTTGGCGAGCCCCAGCATGTTGATCGCGCCATGCACGCTGGTCTTGGTGGTTTGCACCGGATCGAACTGATAATGGATCGGGCTGGCCGGGCAGGCGAGATTGTATATTTCGTCCACCTCGACATAGAGCGGCCAGGTAACGTCATGCCGCATCACCTCGAACGACGGGTTGTTCAGCAATCCCGCAACGTTCCGGCGCCTTCCGGTAAAGAAATTGTCGAGGCAGATGACTTCGGCGCCCTCGGCGATCAAGCGTTCGCACAGGAACGAGCCCAGAAATCCCGCTCCGCCGGTGACCAGGACGCGCTTCGAATATGAGTGTGTCACAACCCCTCCATTTGCAACAGCTGCATGAAGACTTCACCGTCGACAGGTGACGAGCGGTGCTAGAATGTCCGGCTTAGGGACAGGGCGGCGTAGCCACGGCGACGCGATGCCTCGACATTGAGTCCGCCGGAGAGCCGGACCTGCCATTTGGGGGTCGGAGCATAGGCGACGACGGCGCCATATTGCTGCCGTTCATAGCTGGGATCGCCCTGCGCCGCGGCTTCCAGGCCCAGCCGCACCATCCGTCCCACCCTGTGGGTGACGTCGGCGCGTGCGAAATATTCCCGAATGTCAAACCCGTAGGATCCGATCACCGCAGTTTGCCAGTCGCCGACGCCATAGGCGCCGTCGATGCCGACGAGCGCATTCCACCGTTCGCCGGCATTGCGATTATTGGGATCGCCCGGGGTCAATCGCGTGTCGTGATAGGCGACGCCGCCGCTCAGGTTCGCATAGCCCCAACTGCCCGACCATTGCTGAACGGCCGACAGCGAGGCCGTATCGGCGCGCCCTCGGACGGTGACGGTGCCGGCATCGTAGCGGTAGTTGCTGCGCCCAGCGACGACGCGTACCGCCAGGCCCCGGCCCAGATCAGCCCCCGGCAAGGCGACAACCGCGCCCGCGAATGTCGCCGAGGCCTCGCCGACCGAGCCGCCCGCAAAGACTACACCCTTTTCCTGGGCAATGGCGGCAGGCGATATGGTAAATGCTGCCCCGGCAAAGATCGCAAGTATGATCTTATGGTTAAAGAGTGGATTCTTCATCCTCGCGATCCGATACAGACAAATGCACTGTGTGATGCATTATACCGGTATCACGTCACTTGCATTATCACATATAGTTCTTGACTGTGCCAAATGCGGACTATCTTCTGTCGGGAGATGTCCGATGACGAAGAAACGCATTGGCGATCGCATCATGTAGTGCCTTCGGCCGCAAAGCCCGGTCGAGCGGCAATCCGCGATTGAGGCCGGGGCGCGGGCGATCCGAGCCTTCCGCGTTCAGCCAGCTGTAACGGTCGCTCAGTCCCCAGCAGGTGATGCCGCGCACCGCCGGTTGATCGAGGGCGACATCGACCAGCGCCCCCGCGAGATCGGCGACACGTCGGTCGCGCTGCGCGACCGGAAGGCTCCGATCCGCCTCGCGGACGTCCAGTTCGGTGATGAAGACCGCCATGCCGCGCTCGGCAAGCTGCCCAAGGAAGGCGGCGAAGATCCGTTGGTCGAACGGCCCACGCCGCAGATCCAGATGGCATTGCAGCCCCACGCCGTCGAAGGCCACGCCCTGCGCCTTCAGGCTGTCGATCAGGCCGATCAGCGAGCGGCGGCGATCCTCATCCCGCTGATCAGGATAATCCATGCCGAATTCGTTGATCAGCAGCATCGCCTTCGGTGCGAGTGCGCGCGCGCTTTCGAGCGCGCGGCGGATGTAGCCAGGGCCGAATATGTCGAAGAACGGGCTTCTGCGCAGGCTTTCTCCAGCGATCACGTCGATCGGCTCGTTGACGACGTCCCATTGCTCGATCAACGGGCCGTAACGCTCGATCACCGTGGCGAAGTAGCGATGGACGATGCCCCAGTCGCGCGTCTCCGCCATCGCGCTTTTCGCCCAGGCCGGAATGCTCCGGTGCCACAGCAGGGTATGGCCGTGCAGATGTCGCTGGTTCGCGCGGGCGAATGCCGCCAGATTGTCCATCGCGGCGAAGTCGAAGCGATCCGGCTCGGGCTGGATGGAGGCCCATTTAAGCTCCAGTTCCGGCGTCAGCGTGTCGCATTGCGCCAGTACGGCTGCGCGGAACGCCGGATCGGCGCGCAACTGCGCCATTTGCACCGCGGCCCCGAAAGAGCGCTGCGCCGCCTGCGCGGCGGATCGCAGGCTCGTCGACGGATCGGGGCGCGCATTGTTCACGAGCAGCGGTGCGCCCGCCACCAGCGCCGCCACCGCGAAGAGGGAGTCGCGGCGCGCCATCCCCTTGTCCCCAGCGCCGCGTTCGTCGTGCATCGTCGCTTTCGCCCATACCGTCCCGGAGCGGCCCGTCGCCGCGCCGGGCGGCCTCAGGCGGGTAGCGCCTGCGGAGCCAGTGCCTCGACGGTCGGAACCCGGCCCGGCAATAGCGCCGTTGTGCCGACAGGGCCATAACGCAATGTCTGCGGCGCCACTTCGTGGAACAGGAACAGCGTCAGGGCAGTGGCGACATGCGGCGCGAGCTTCTCGAACGTCAGCTCAACCTCGCAGCGGCCGGCGGACACCTGCCGTACCTTCTCCACTCGGCCGCCGACCTGGATCAGGCCGCGCTCCGTCGCGAAGGACAGGTGATGATCGCCCGGTACGATACGATCATGGTCGACCCACATCGTCGCCCCGGTCAGGTCGAGGCGCGACAATGTCGCGTGCGACGTCCCATCCCCGCCCCGCAGCGTGGCGGGGGTTTCCGGCACGGCGATGACGTGCGCAGGCTGGCCCGCCGCGGAATGGCGGTGCAGGAAGACCAGGAAAGGAATGATCATCACCCAGTTGAGCGTGTTCCAGAACAGGGCCAGTCCCGCCATGTTGGTCATCAGGCCTGCGATCGGGCGCCCGGTCGAAACCCAATATCCCAGGCCGTAAACGCTGAAGAAGGCCAGCAGGATGCACAGCGTCAACAGGCCGTTCTCCACGACAGAACGGGTTTTCGCGGTGCCGGTTTTCGATGACACCGAGAATTTGGCGCTGACCCGGATGATACCCAGCACGGCCTGGGCGTTCGACAGCATGTTGGCGAGGTTGAATTGTTCGGTATAGATCGGGTGATAGGTGCCGTCGGAAATGACCCAGGTGCACAGATATGAGAAGATCACGAACGAGAACATGATCGACAGATAAAACATCACGTCGACGTGACGGTCATTCATCGTGAACGGCAGACAGAGCAGCAATATGGCCGGAAACAGCATGTAAAAGATGCGCTGCAGCCCGAACGTGAACGAGAAGGTCGAGTTGAAATAGCATACCCGCTGCGCCAGCGAGAGGCCACGCGCGCGCAGCGGGGAATCCGGCGAGCGGAACAGCAGGCCAAGCGATCCGGCACCCCAGCGCGTACGCTGCTTGTGATATTCCGTCATGTCGATCGGCGCGATGCCATGGGCAAGTTGTTCGTTGATGAACAGCGAACGCCAGCCGCGCGCATGCAGCTTCATCGACGTATGAATGTCTTCCGCCGCAGTTCCGGTCGCAAATCCGCCAACGGAGTCGATGGCGGCGCGCCGTACCAACGCTCCGCTGCCACAAAAAAATGCCGCATTGAAGCAGTTCTTCGAAGGCTGAATCGCCTCGTAAAACATGCTTTGCTCATTCCAGAGGGGATGGCGTGTGGTTTTACGAAACTGAACACTGGTCGTGTTATAAAATAGCTGCGGCGTTTGAACGAAGGCGAGTTTGGGATCGTTGAAATATCCGATCGTCCGCTCGATGATACGCGGCTGTGGTACATGATCGCAATCAAGGAACAGCATGAACTCGGCATCACTGTGCACGATGCCGGCATTCATGTTGCCCGCCTTGGCATGCGTGTTGTCCTGGCGCGCAATATATTTGGCCCCCAATGATTCGGCCATAAAGCGCATGCCCAGCCGGCATCCGTCGTCGAGCAGGTAGACGTCGCGCGCGCCGCGAACATGTAGTGCGCCGATCACCGTCAGCTTCACTACTTCTTCGGGTTCATTGTAGGTCGGGATGAAAATATCGACGGTTCGCGGCGCAGCCGGGCGGCGAAATACCGGTATCGAAATCTTGCGGGCCGTTCCAAGATATAGCAGGGTCAGCGCGACGCTTAAGCATTCGCTAAGTGCGAGTGGCCAGAAATACCACTCTCCCCAATAATGAACAGTCCAGAGACGCCAAACTATATAGGGGATGGCAACAAGCATATAGAGAGGGAAGGCAACGCGGGCTGCCCAATTCCGCTTCCGTTCTACAAGCTCGTTTTCCATTTTCGACGTATCACCCCCGCCGCATATTGCCGCTGCCCGAATCAGTATTTGGTCGGCGCCTATATGACTCGAGTGGGACCGGTATCATACGGAGGATGTTCAGGCCCAAGTCCCATTCCGGAACAGCGGAAGCGCGTGAAACAACGTTCGTGGCGCGCGGCCTAATCGTAAGCTATTGTGTTAGCGCAAACTTTCCCAATTCCGACCGGTTCGGATGCGATCGGGCGGAAATGCTGCGACTGCGTAGAAATGCTGCGGTTGCGCAGATCTTTGGCCTGCCAGGCGCAGGCGATGCTTGTCGCCGCCGGGTCTCTCGTACCTCGCCTGGCGGCGGCAACCGTGGAGTCGCTCAGGAGAAGGCGAAGGTGGCGTTCGCGCGCGCGATCGTGCGATCGCCTACCGTGGCCAGCGCCTCGGTGACCGCGGTGCGCCGGCCGGCGTGGATGAAGCCGGTGGTGATCACCAGCCACTCGCCGATCTCGGCACGGTCGAGATAGTCGATCGACAATGACGTGGTGATCGCACCGCGCGCCGGCGCGCGCCCTTCCGCGGCGAGCATCTCGCCCAAGCTCAGACCCATCGCATTGTCGGCGAGTGCGGCGATCAGGCCGCCGTGGACCAGGCCGCGCGAATTGGTGTGCGCGGTCCGCACCTCCAGTGCGAGGAGATAGCGCTGGTTCGCGCGGCGGGCGTATAGCGGCGCCCACGGGGCGGTGAGCGGCGACGTGCGATCGTGCGGCACGAAGCCATCGGGGATGTCGGTCAAGGCTCGTTCCTCTCTCCTGCAGAGTATAGCATGCGCGGGCGCGCCGGGGGTGTTGTCCCGAGCGCAACGGGCGTGCGCACCGCCGCGATCTTCGCCTCGCCGCACCAGGGGTAAGAGCGTCCCCGCAGACGACGAGCGGGGACCGGAAGATGCGCAAGGGGCAATGGGCGGGACGAATCGTAGCAGCCACGGTCGCGTGCGGCGCCGTGCCGGCGGCGGCGCAATCGGACGGGGCGATGCCGGTGGGCGTCACCAGGGGCGGTGACGCGACGGGTGACGACATCATCGTCACCGGCACGCGCGCCGCCGGGCGCGGCGCGCTGGCCTCGTCGGCGCCGATCGATGTCGTGTCGGGGGAGACGCTGACGGACAGCGGCTATCCCGACCTAGGCCGCGCCCTGAACTTTTTGCAGCCGTCGGTGAACTTCGCGCGCGCCGCGACCACCGCGACCGCGGCGAACACCCGGCCGGTGACGCTGCGCGGCCTTTCACCCGACCAGACGCTGGTGCTGGTGAACGGCAAGCGCCGTGCCGCGAATGCGGTGCTCAACGTCAACAATTCGATCGGGCGCGGCGCGGCCGGGGTCGATCTCGACACGATCCCGGAGGCCGCGATCGAGCGGATCGAGGTGCTGCGCGATGGCGCCGCCGCCCAATATGGCTCCGACGCGATCGCCGGGGTGGTGAATATCATCCTGAAGTCGAACGCGCACGGCGGCGCGGCCGAGCTGGTCGGCGGCATCACCGAGGAAGGCGACGGGTTGCTCGGCGTGGTGAGCGCGAATGCGGGGCTGCCACTGGGGGAGGGCGGGCACGTCACCGGCACCGTCAGCGCGCGACAGATGGACCCGACCAACCGGGCCTTCGTCGACCAGCGGCTGGGGCGTATCACCTATCGTATCGGCGATCCGCGCACCGATGTTGCGAGTGCTGTGCTCGATGCAGCGCTGCCGCTGGGCGGCGTGGAACTGTACGGCTTTGGCACCTATACCCGGAAGCTGTCGAACAACGCCGCTGGGTTTCGCCTGCCGGGCTTCTCGCCGGTCTATCCGAACGGTTTCCTGCCGATCATCGCGCCGCGGATCACCGACATCAGCGCGACGCTGGGTGTGCGCGGCACGCTGGCCGGCCTCCGCGCCGATCTGAGCCAGAGCTACGGCCGCAACCGCGCCGACTTCAGCGTGTACGACACCGCCAACGTGTCGCTGGGCGCGGCGAGCCCCACGCGCTTCGACTCGGGCGGGGTCACCTATAGCCAATATGTCACCGACCTGACGCTCTCGCGCGCGCTGGACGGTATTTTGGCGGGCGGCAATATCGCGGCGGGCGGCCAGTATCGGCGTGAACGCTATGCGATCCGCAGTGGCGCGCCGGCCGCCTATTTCGGCCTCGGAGCGGACGGCTTCGCCGGGTTCAATCCGCGTACCCCCACCGACGAGAAGCGCGATGCCTGGGCGGCTTTCCTCGATGCCGAGCTGCGCCCGGTCGCGGCGCTGCTGCTGGGCGGGGCGTTGCGCTACGATCATTACGACGATTTCGGCGGACAGATGACGTGGCGGGCCACCGCCCGGCTCGACGCGGCGGCCGGCCTGGCGATCCGGGGCACGATCGGCACGGGGTTTCGCGCGCCATCGCTGCAACAACGATATTTCAGCGCGATCCAGGGCGCGACGAGCGCCGGACGGCTGGTGACGGTGGCGACCCTGCCCGTCGGCGACCCGGTCGCGCAGGCGCTCGGCGCGACCGCGTTGAAGCCGGAGCGGTCGCGCAACGTGACAGCGGGCGTCGTCATCGGGCCGTTCGACGGTTTCTCCTTCACGGTCGACTATTTCCATATCCGCATTCGCGACCGGATCGCGCTCAGCGAGCAACTGGGCGGGACGGCGGTGGCGGCGGTATTGGCGCGGAACGGCATCACCGGCTTCAGCCAGGTGCGCTTCTTCACCAACGCGGTCGACACCACGACCAGGGGTGTCGAGGCGACCGCGCGCTGGGCGGGCGATATCGGCGCCAGCACGCGATTGTCGGTGGCGGCGGGCTACAGCTATCTCAACAATCGCCTCGACATATTACGCGCGAATCCGGTGCTTCCCACGCTGCCGTTGCTCGCCACCAAGTCGATCCTGTTCCTCACCGCCGCGCAGCCGCGCGCCAAGGCAACGTTCCAGTTCAATCTGACCCGCGGCCCCCTCGATCTCGGCGTCAACGCCGCGGCCTTCGGCACCTATACCTCGCAACCTCTCGTCGCGGTGCAAACCTTTGGCGGGAAGGAAACGGTCGACCTGTCGGCGGGCTATCGCTGGAACGACGGCCTCCGCCTCGGCGTGGTGATCCAGAATCTCTTCGATGCGAAGCCCGATACGATCGTGGATCAGGGCAGCGTGATCGCGGCCACCGGCGGCAGCTTCCCCACTGGCGAGGAAACGCCGATCGGCCTCAACGGGCGCAGCTACGTCGTGCGTCTTTCCGCGCGCTTCTAACGCTGTCGTAAAACGGGAACGCGGCAACGCCATAAGGGGGCGATGCTGCGCAAGACTCCGCCACTCGAAGCGATCGAGGCGTTCGTCGCCGTGGCGCATGCGGGTGGGCTGCGTGCGGGGTCGGTCGCGCTGGCGCTCAGCCCTTCGGGCACGAGCCGCCGCATTTCGTCGCTGGAAGGGTTTCTCGGCGTAGCGCTGTTCGATCGCAGCGGCCCGGGCCTTCGGCTGACGCCCGCGGGGGAACGCTATCTCGCGCTGATCGAGCCTGCGGTCGCCGCGATCGGGCGCGCGACGACGATGCTCGGCGCGGACCCCGACCGGGTCACGCTGGCCACATCGCACAGCATGGCGACGCACTGGATCGCGCCGCGCATGGCGCGACTGAAGCAGGAAGAGGGCATCGACCTCGATGTCGTGCCGACGCGCGATCCTGACATCCTGCGCTCCGGCGAAGCGCAGCTCGCGCTCTGGGGCGGGGTCGAGATTGCCGATTTCCACGCCGAACCGATCATCGACGTCGACGCGCGTCCGGTCTGCGCACCGCGCCTGGCGGACGGTCGCGCCGGCCCGGAAAGCGAGGCGGCGCTGACCGACTATCCACTGCTCGGCGTGCGCGAGCCGCACGATATGTGGAACCGCTGGCTCGCGGGGGCGGGGCTTGCGGGGGAGCGGTCGATCAGGAGCTTCGCCACGCTGGGGATGATGTACGAAGCCGCGGCGGCGGGGATGGGGGTCGCGCTCGCGGTGCCGATGCTGTGCGAACGGCCGCTGGCGGCGGGCCTGCTGGCGCCCTGCGGACGCGCGCTCCCCACCGGCGAGCGTTACCGCCTCTATCGCGCGGGGCGCCGCGCGGCGCGCTCGCCCGCCGAGACGCGGCTGATGCATTGGCTGAAGCGGGAAGCGACCGCCTCGCGCGCGCGGTTCGACGCCCTCAGCGCGTGATCGCGGCGAGCGTCCGCGCATAGCCGCGCATCGTCACCAATGTGGCGAGAAGGGCGACCGTCAGCATGATCGGCAGAAGGATCGCCAGGGCCTCGCCCAGCCGAGCGGCGTCGCCCAGCACGCGCTGCGTCATCCACGCCACCGCCGTCGGCCCGATACCAAGCCCGATCAGGCTCGCGAGCAGCACCGCGATCGCATGCTGCACGCCGCGCATTCGATTGGGCGTGATCTCCTGCAACGTCGCCGGTCCAGAGCCGATCGCGGCGGCGAGCAGGAAAAAGAGCGGCGTGGCGCGCCACAGAAACAGGTCGACCGTCGGCGCGATCGGAGCCGAAACGGCAAACGGGATCGCCGGGAGCAGCGCGCCGCCGAGCACGAGCAGCCGCCCGCTCGCGAATCCACGCCGCCGTAAAGTGTCGCCGACCAGCCCCGCCAGCAGCACACCCGCGCAGCAGGCGGTGGCGAGGATCAACCCAAGGCGCGTCCCCGCCTCGGCGGTCGAGAGGCCGTAGCGTCGTGCCAGCAGCGCGGGTGCCCAGGCGAGCAGCGCATAGGTGGCCATGGCGGTGAACCCGGTCGCGGCATTCACCCCCGCGACCGTCGTGCCATGACAGGCATAATAATGCGCGATCGCGGCCCGGTCGGGTGCATGCGGGGCGGCGTGCCGGCGCGTCGGTTCGCTCAGCGATGCCACCCAGATCGCGACCGCGAAGCCCACCGGCACCAGCAGCAGAAACACCATCTGCCAGCTGTGTATCGCTCCCAGCCACGGCAGCATGACGCCGTCGGCGGGCAGCAGCCGCAGCACGCCCGCGCCCAGCAGCAACGCCAGCCCCGATCCCGCAAACGGCCCCAGCCCGTAAAGGGCGGTGGCAAGCCCCAGGCGACGATCGCTGACATAGTCGCCGATCAGCGAATAGGCGCTCGGCGTCATCGTCGCCTCGCCGACCGCGACGCCGATCCGCGCCAGCAGCATCCCCGCGAAGCTGCCCGCCAAACCGAAGGCGCCGGTACAGAGCGACCAGGCGGCGATACCGGTGGCAAGCAGCGCGGTTCGCCGGCGCGTATCCACCAGCCGGCCGATCGGCAGCCCGCCGATCGCCACGAAGATCGCAAAGCTCAACCCCTGCAGCAGGCTGATCTCGATATCGTCGAGGCCGGTGTCGCGCCGGATCGGCTCCACCAGCAGGTTGAGGATCTGCCGGTCGACGAACGCGACAACATAGGCCAGCAGCAGCACCGTTACGGCATAGGGCGCGTAGCGGCGCGGCAGGTCAGTCACGGCCAAGCAACTCGGGATAGACATCGGCATAGTCCGCGAGATCGAGATCGCGCATCCGGGCCGGTCGCGCGTCTTCCAGCGAGAAGCTATCTCCCTCCAGCGTCAGGAGTGCGACACCCGTTTCCTTGCGGCCGATCGTCGCCTGCCACCGTTCGGGTATCACGAACGCGGTCGAGCCGATCCAGGCATGTTCGACGCCATCGATGATGCGGCGACGGAATTGATGGACGTGGCCGCTCGCCACCAGCCGCAGATCGACCCCGGCCAGCGCCTCGCTCATCGCCGCGCGCGAGGGCGCCGGTACGTATCGCGCCGTCGGGAACGAAGGGTCCGTCGGTCCGGTATCGAACCACGGCTTGTGCAGGAACAGCGCCACCGGGCCGCGTGCCGAACGTGCGGTCCGGCGGAGCCAGTCGAGCTGTTCGGCCTCGGCGTCCGCGCCAGTGCCCAGCAGTTGCGCATTCACGCCGATCAACGTCCAGGCGCCGCAATCGCGCATCCACCGATCCGCCCCGAACGCCGCGCGGAAATGTTTCAGCCGTTCGGGCGAGAATGGCGGTTCGTGGCCGCCGCCCGGCTCGCCGATGTCATGATTGCCGGGCACCGCCAGTAGCGGCGCCCCCAGTTCGCCCAGCGCTGCCGCCGCCGCGGCGAACTGCGCCGCGTGGATCACCCCGTTCGCGGTCACGTCGCCGAGGTGGATGACGAGGTCGACCCCCGCTGCCGCGATCCAGGCGACCGCTTCCCGCAGGTTCTGCCGGAAATCAGCGGCCTGCGCCGCCAGATGCGTGTCGGAGATGATCGCGATCCTCATGCCGTGCCTGTGGCACAGGAAGCGGCGCCCGCCGCGACCTTTCCCGCGGACGACTGTTGCGCATCAGGCAAGTCGGCCGCGAACCGGGCCGAGGCCATGGCGCCGTCTGTTGTTCTGCCGGGTGAGTGGGGATCAGGTTTGTGTGGGTTGTTTGTGTGGGGATCGCGGTTGTGGGTGTGATGCCATGAGGGTGAGGATGCGTTCTGCGGTGGCGGGGTGGATGCGATAGCTGTCGGGTGGGGTGCGTTCGATAGGGCGGGCGATGCCGGCGGTGCGCAGGGCGGCGCGGATCTGGCTGATATAGACCTTGATGATCATGTCGCGGCGCGAGCAAGTCCGGGCGATCTGTGTGAGTTCGTCGATCGGGACGGGGTCGCCGGCGGCTTCGAGGAGGCGGATGAGGACGCGCCCGGCGGCGGGGCGGATGCCGCGGATGCGGGTGTGCAACTGGTGGGCGAGGAGGCCGCGCCAGAGGGCGGCATGATCGTGGCGGGCGCTGTTGGTGGCGGCGAGGAAGCGCTGGGCGATCTGGGTGCCGGTGCCGGTGCCGTCATGGGGGTGTTCGGGGCGGGTTCTGCCGCGGGGATCGGGGGCCTGCCGCTGCTGCCACTGCCGCAGCGTGGGAGGCAGCGTGGGGGTCAGGGGATGGCGGGTATCGACGCTGGCGCTGGTGAGGAGGCTGCGGACCGCATGCGCGAGCCAGACCGCGGCGGGAGTTTCGCCGGCGGCATCGAAGGTGCGGATCGCGATCTCGAGCAGCGCGCGTGCTTCGCGCGCGGGGTCGTCGCGTCGTCGCGGGCGGGCGCCGGGGCGTTGCGGCCGGGCGGTGCGGGGGGCGGGATCGGCGCGGATCACTGGTCCTCGAAGGTGACGGTGCCGGTGCCGGTCCAGGTGCCGGGGGCATCGATCGCGGCGGCATCGGCGGCGGCGATCGCATAGACGATCTCGAGCGTGGCGCTGGTACCGGACAGCGCGAGACGATGGGCGCGATCGACGAGCGAGTGCGGGCTGGGCAGGGCGGTGCCGTTGACGGCGGTGACGACGGGATAGACCGCGACGGTGCGGGCGCCGTTGCTGACGGTGAGCGGGGTGGCGAAATGGAGGAAGAAGCCGGGCGTGCCGAAACAGGGGGTGACGGTGATCGTCACGCGCTGGGCATTGCCCGGGGAGACGCTGCCGCCGTCGATACGGGCGAAGGCACGCGCGACATTGCCGCCGACCAGCCGGCCGAGGTTCTCGATCCCGCCGGCCGAGCAGCCTTGCGCCCTGGCGGGGGGCGCGGCGAGCGTGGTCAGCGCGAGGAGTGCGGCGGTCAGTGCGGCGGGGAGCGCGGCGGGGAGTGGCGCGCGCCTCATTGCGCGGTCCAGGTCAGATGCTGGCGGTCGTCGGGCTTGTCGGTGCGGATATCGACCTTGGCATCGGGGCCGTTGACGTAGATGATCTCGATACGGTCGCCGCGCTTGAGCTTGAGCGGCAGGTCGACCGACTGGCCGGGCAGGACATAGCCGAGCAACTGGTTCTTCTCCGAGGCGGGTTCGTTGATGCCGACGGCGACGATCCGCTGGTAGATCGCGCCGGGGTTGCGCAGCGTGAGCAGCTGGTGGGGCTGTGCGCCGCCTTTCTTCTCGATCTCGCTGGGCGGGGGGGAGTCGCGCCAGCCGGTGACGGCCAGCGGGGCCGGCGCGGCGCCTTTGGGGGCGCGCACGAACAGCGGGACGGAGGCCTGTGGCTTGACGCGGATCGCGGCGGCGGCCTCGTTTTCGGGCGGGGGATTGTCGGTGCCGTCGGGGCGGTCGAATTCGCGCAGGACGAGGCGATAGTCGCTCTCGCGGTCGCGCGGCAGCGGCCTGACCGCCTTGATCGTGACGGTCTTGCGGGTGTCGGAGCCGATGCGGAGCAGCTCGGGGAAGATGGTGAAATCGTCGGTCGGCTCGAGCACGTACATATCGCTGCCGCGCTGGGTCCATTTGTAGACGCGCGCGGAGAGATAGGTGGGGGCGGCATCGTGGAGGCCGATCAGCGGATAGGCGACGCCCTTGTCGAAGGCGTCGGGGGTATCGGCGACGAGCGTCTTCTCGACGGTGATCGCGGCATCGCCGGGCGACACGAACAGCGGCGCGGCGAGCGCGGTCGCGGCGAGCGTGGCGGGGAGGGCGGTGCGGAGATAGCGGCGGCGCAGGTATCGAAGGGGCATGCGGGGTCTGTCTTTCTCAGTGACGGGTGAAGGCGGCGGTGACGCTGGTATCGAGCGAGGCGTCGCTGATCTGGAGATAGGGCAGCTGCGGCGCGACGGGTTCGGCGGGGACGGTGGGGGTGCTGCCGTCGGCGGCGGGCGGCGTGGCGGGGGTGCAGGCGAGGCCGGCGAGGCGGCGCACCACCTCGCCCTTTTTCTCCGCGCCGCCGAGCGCCTGTTTCACCGCGTCGAGCGCGATCGCGCAGGCGCGGGTGGCGTCGCCGACCTGCCAGGCGACGAGGATCGTGCGGGCGACGCGCGAGGCATCCTCGAGATAGATCGAGCCATCGGGCTCGACCGGGATCTGCGCGCCGTCGACATCGGCATAGGCATTGGCGTCGGCGGGGTTGAACGGCAGCGAGGCGAAGACGCGCGCGGGCACCAGCATGCGGGTGGCGACGGGGACGACATAGCCGCGATAGGGATAGACGGTGCCGTTCATCACCTGATCGGGCACCTGGAGCCCGAGCGGGGCATGGGCATCGTTCACGCGGACGCGGTTTTCGCGGAAGACGAGCGGGTTGGGCAGGATCGCATAGCCGGCGCCGTCGGTGCGGGTGACGGGGGTCGACTGGCCGCCGTAATAGACGTCCTCGTCGGGCAGGCTGGGGGCGGCGAGGACGACCGGGGTGGTGTTGGTCGAGCGGCCGAAGACGAGGTGATCGTCGGCGATGGCGAGCGCGCCGCGCGCGGCGAGCGTGCCGCTGATCCGGCCGCCGGGATTGCGGACGAGATTGGCGGCGGTGGACAGCGCGGCGAATTCGCGATTGTAGCTGGCGGTGGCATAGCCGAGATTGTCGACCATCAGGTTCCACTGGTCGGCCTGGCTCCAGCGCGAGGCATCGCTGCCGCCGAGCGTCAGCGTGAAGCGGTCCTGCTGCGTCCGTTCGCCGTCGACGCGGTCGGTCTGCCAGCCCGCGCTGGCATTGACCGAGCCGCCGAGCGAGGTGGACCAATTGGCGTTGGCGCTGAGCAGCGAGCGGCCATAGCCGTCGCGGCCATAGCGTGCGTAGAGCGCGAGATTGCCGAGCGAACCCAGCCCGCCGTTGATCTGCAGCTCGGCGAAGCGCATCGCCTGCGGTTCGAGCGCATAGCGGGTGGAGCGCAGCGCGAGATTGCCGCTGATGCCGGTGTCGAACAGCGGGCCGTTGAGATAGAGGCGCAGATCCTCCTCGATGCTGCTGCCGATCAGCCCGGGGGTATAGACCGCCGGCGAGAGGATGCCGCCACCGCCCACGATGCCCCCAACGGCCAGACCGCTGCCGACGCTGCCCACCACCGTGCCGCTGACCGGCCAGTAATAGCTGCCGGGGCGCTGGCCGTCATAGCCGCCGGTGAGGATGCCGCCGCCGCCGAAGCGCTGGTAATCCGCGCCGATCGAGACGCGGCCCTCGCGATGTTCGAGATAGCCGGCGAGCGACCAGCCCTGTTCGCGCTGGATCGTCAGCGGCAGTGCGGGGTTGAGGCGGCGGGCCTGCGCGGCGCCGGTGGCGCCGATGACGCCGATATTGCCGGGCAGCCGCGCGTCGACGCCGATGTTCAGCGCCGCGCTGCGCGGGGTGAAGCTGCCGCCGGCCTCAATGGTGAGATCGTCGGTCAGCCCCTCGCGCGCGCCGAATTGCAGCGCGGCGACATAGCCGCCCCCGGCGGAGAGCGCGCGGCCGATCTGGACATCGCCGTCCCACGTCCCCGCCTCGAACAGGCCCTGGGTGCGGAAGGCGTTGACCGGCAGCGACAATTGCGTGACGCGGCCGTCATAGCCGGTGATCTCGATGACGCCGCCCTGCGGCAGGCCGGCGAACAGCGCGGGGTCGATCGAATAGGGCCCCGCCGCGATCGGCAATTGCTTGAGCACCGTCTCGCCAAGGCGATAGGTCAGCACCCCCGCCGAGGCATTGTAGCCGGTGATCGCGCGCGACAGTGCGGTGCGCGGGTTACCCTGCGCGTCGAAATTGTCCTTGGTCAGCCCGAGGCCGTCGAACAGCCCGCCAGCAAGATAGCCACGCTGCCGCATCGACCCGCGCCCGGCCATCAGCGTGACGAAATCGTCGTACCAGAAGCGCCGATACGCCGCGTCGGTAAGCGTCACCCGCGTCGCACCCGAGCCTGTCGAGAGCAGGTCGGTCGTCCACGTCTGTTCGTTATAATAGGTGCCGGGATTGTGGCTGACGATGCCGCCGAGATCGAAAGCGTTCTCATCGAAGCGGATCCCGCCACGCACGTTCGCGGTGCCGGCGAACTGGCCTTGCACGATCGAGCTGCTGAGATCGTAATTGGTGTAGAACAGCCGGTCGGGGGACAATTCGGGTATGGCGGCCAGCGGCGCCCGTGCGGCGAGCTTCGTCCGCTGAAATGCCCCGATCGGCACCGTCACGTCGACGCGCGTTCCGTCGTCGGACAGCTTGGTGACCGGGATCGCACACAATGTGCGGCCACCGCGCTCAATCCGCCGCCCACAAGCGATGTTGGCGGATTGCGCCATTGACGCTTCGACATACAGCGCACCCTCGACCGCCAGCGCGAGGCCATTGCCCTGCGGCTCGCTATTGATTGTGATATCGCGCAGATAGGAGGCGAGCTCGTCCCCCGCGACTAGCAACGGCTCGGCTGCGGTTGCCGCCAGCCCGAGTGCGGCCGATGCCGCATCGACTGGAAGGGCCTGCACCGTCGCGGCACCAATCAGCAACCACGCGGCTGCATGCCGCCACAAAATCATGAGCGCCCGCCCCTGCCATTTACCTAGGGAAAAAGCCGGAGCGCCTACGATAAGACGGCGCTCCGGATAAAATATTACCAGTAAATCGTCGCAGTATTCGAACCGGTGTAAGTGCCGGCAGAAAAGCTTGACGACAGCTGAGTATTGCTAGGATCTGCTACAACGTAAAAACCATCTACGTTCTGAGCTTGGCCGGTTCCCGTTCCATTAAGAACGGATGAGGTGGTCACCGCAGTTGGCGTGATAGCGGTTCCGCCCACCTTATTGACATAAGCATAGGTATTGAAAACGGTAGTGCTGCTGGGGTCTTTGACCGGGGTTCCGCCGTTCGGTCCGGATCCGACCATATACAGACGCCATGCGGTTCCCGACGGGCAGTTCACCGATGCCAAAGTTTTCGCGGAATCGGTTCCAGCGGTGACGGTTGCCGCGACCCACTTGCCTTGCCTAGCCGCATAGGTCGATACGGTGTCGCCAACGTTATAGGTGCCAACATCCACGACTGATGCGGTAAGGGTGCAAGCGGTTCCTACCGTGAACTGAACGCCGCCAGCCGCCGTCGTCGACGCCGCATAAGCCGATCCCGAGGCGCCGAGCGCCGTCGCGCTCGCCAGGGCGGCGAGAACAATCTTCTTCATCATGTGATTCAATCCTTCAAAGGACGGGGCCTTCGCCCCCTGCAGAGCGGGCAGGTACGGATGCGGCGACAGTCCCCCTGTCATCCCCGAGCATGCGTCTGCCCCCGACACGCTCCATCCACAGGCGGGGAATACACCCCCCGCTTGCCTGTTCGGCCGGCGTGATGCCTTCGCATCCCCGCCGCCCCGTCGCCGCCGCCCGCACGCGGCGACGCATCGCCCCGCGCGCCGGCGTGCGGCACGTCATATCGTCATCGCATGGGGATGGCGGGGCGGCGGTACGGACCCGCGCCGAAGCGACAATAGGCCGCTCTCGCTGTTCCAAAACTCCCGACATTTCGCCCCCGGCTCGAGCCCCGTCCCCATGACGATTCGAGTGACGGAATATCTAATTCTGTAACATCCCCGACATTGAACGTCCAAAATAGATTGGAAATTGACGTCAATATAAGAGAAGATAATCGAGGTAGGTATCATGTATAGCCTGACCATAGCCCAAGCAGGGCAGCGCAAATATATGAGCGCTGCTGAGATACGACTTCTTCTGTCGATTGCCGACGAATTCAAGCCTGATACAATGACGCTATGTTGGGTTCTGTCATCAACCGGATGTCGTATTTCCGAGGCTCTCGCACTGACACACGTCAACATCGATCAATCACAGAAGGTGATTGTCTTTGAAACGTTGAAGAAGCGCCGCAAGGGTATTTTCCGATCGATCCCCGTTTCGTCCGAACTGATCGATATGCTGGTGCGAGTCCATCGTATCGATCGACGATATCGGGTCGACGAGAGGCCGGAGCGGCTCTGGTCTTTCAGTCGGATGACCGCCTATCGCCGCATCCGCCGGGTCATGGAACAGGCCGATCTGCACGGTCTGCATGCCGTTCCGAAGGGATTGCGACATGGTTTCGGCGTCGCCGCGATCCAGAATCAGGTGCCGCTGAACCTCGTCCAGCGCTGGCTGGGTCACGCCGATATGCGCACCACCGCGCTCTATGCCGCTGCAATCGGGCCAGAAGAACGCGCGATCGCGACGCGCATGTGGCGCAGGATGACACCGGAGCGACGTCCCGCGCGTGATTAACAAATCTCTTGATAAGTATTAATTGAGTCACCCCAAGATGGGGCTGGACATTCCGCACCGGTTCATTTGACCGTTTGTCCGGTGTTACAGAATTAGATATAGTGTAACATTTTTGTTAACGGAAAATGCCTCGGTAAACAAGTGTTTGCAAAGTAAAAACGCAAGTCGAGGTGCGAGCGATTGACGCAGGCGGTCATGTCTTGCGCTTGCTTGCCGACCAGCGCCCTCCGCGCGTCTCTCCGGTCCTCGGCGGCGCCGCCCTTTCGTCAGCGCCGCGCGCCGACACCTTCCCCTGCGGGGGAGGAGGGCGGCGTCGTCGCCCGTCGATCCGTCCTACGGCCGTGATGGAGTGTCGGCGTTGGACAGGCCCCGGTCGATCGCTTCCGCCGCCGCGTCGCGCGCGGCGGCTTCGGCGCTGATCTCCGCGGCGGTGCGCAACTCCGCCGAGGGGGCGCCGATGTCATAGCCGCTCCATGCGGTCCCACGGCGCCACCACGGGCGATGCGGCGCGCATTGCGCCTGCCATCGCGCGTCGAAGCGCTGCGCGGCAGCGAGGTGCAGCACTTCCTCGCCCGGGCCGGTGCCGCCGGGAAGGGTGGCGGGGTCGACCGCCCCGGTGGGCGTCGGCGCGGCGGGCTCGAAGGTGAAGCGCACCAGCGCGCCCGCGGCATCGCGCAACTCGCCGCATAATTGCCCGCTGGCCATCGCACTCGGCCATAGCGCCGCCGGCCGCGCGGGGACGGTGCCCGGGTGAGCGGCGGTGGTGGTGGTCAGCGCCCAATGCAATGCCGCGCGCTGTTCCGCGACATCGACCGCACGGGTGGGGCCGCAGCCCGCCAGGAGGAGCGCCAGTGCCCCTGCGATCGCCTGCGCCGTGGCCCATGTGTGGCCCCGGTTCGCCTCGCCCTTGTCGATGATCGCCCCCCGTCGTCCCGTCGTCATGATGCGCCCCTGCGCGGCGCGGGCATGGCCCGCATCATGTTGCCGTGCGGTTAAGGGCGCGGTCGCCGCGGCCGCGTCATTCGCGCGCATCCATCATCGCGTCGACCGCGACGAATTTCTCGCGCGGTGCGCCGTGGCGCGCATTGGCCATTTCGGCCTGATCGATCTTCTGCCAGTCGCGGAAGGTGACAAGGTCGACGCCACGCTGCGTCAACAGCGCGTCCAGCCCGGCGCGGCCCTTTTTGCCGCTGTCGCCGGCGGTATCGGCCGCGATATGCTCCGCGATCATGAAGCCGTCGGGGCGGTTGGTGCCGATCGTGCCGGTCGGGCCGCGTCGCGCCCAGCCGACCGCATACAGGCCGGGCGCGATGCGGCCTTCGTCATTGGCGAAGCGGCCCAGTTTCTCGTCATAGGGCACGCCGTCGATGCGCGGCGTTTGATAGCCGATGCAGCTGACCACCAGATGCGCTGGGATCGCATAGGTCTCCCCGGTCGCGACCGCGCGGCCCTGCGGATCGAGCCGGGTGCGCTCGACGATGACCCGCTCGACGCGGTCGCTCCCCTCGATCGCGACAGGCTGGGCATAGAAGTCGAAGACGATCGAGGTGGCCTTGCCGTCGTCGGTCACGCGCGGATGATCGGAAAAGGCGCGCAGATGCGCCACCGCCTTGCGCGTGCCGGGGTCGAGGATCTCGTCATCCTCGCGCGGGGGCAGGTCCGCGGGGTCGACGATCGGGGTGGCGCGGGCGAGATGCGCCAGCTCGCCCAGCTCCTTCGGGGTCATCGCGATCTGATGCGGGCCGCGCCGCGCCAGGATCGTGATCGTGTCGGTGCCATGTGCGCTCAGCGCCGCCAGCGCGTGGGCGACGATATCGGATTGCGCGAATTCGTCGGCGCTCTTGGCCAGGATGCGCGCGACGTCGAGCGCGACATTGCCCGCGCCGATCACCACCGCGCCGGGGCCGTCCAGCATCGGCGCGAGCGCGGCATGATCGGGATGGCCGTTGTACCAGCCGACGAACGCCGCCGATCCGACGACGCCGGGCAGCGCGGCGCCGGGAATATCGAGCGCGCGATCCTGCGGCGCGCCGGTCGCCAGCACGACCGCGTCATACAGCGCGATCAGTTCCGCCACGGTCACGTCGCTGCCGACGCTGACATGCCCGACGAAGCGCACGTTGTCGCTGAGCGCGGTGGCTTCGTAACGGCGGCTGACGCTTGTGGCTTAGCTGCTGCCCGGCCTTCGACGCGAGGGTATCCTTTGTTGACCAGATGTTGGCAAGAAAGGAGTCGGTCATGTCGAAGAAGATCGTGGTGCCGTCCTATTTGGCGGCGATGGATCGAGCGGAGGCCGATCCTTCGGCGGCGCGCTTTTGGGTTGGCCTGGATGTCGGCTACAAGAATACGGCGGTCTGCGTTCTCGATTGTGACGGCGCGATTGTTCACCAGGTCTCGATGAAGAGCAGCGCCACCGAGATCGGACGTTATCTGCGCAAGAACTTCAAATCGCATGTGACGCTGATCGGCATTGAGAGCGGCGGGCTGACGCCGCATCTGACGACCAAGCTGCGTGCGCAGGGCTTCCAGGTTGTAGTGCTCGATGCGCGCCAGGTGCATCGCGTGTTGTCGGTCAAGCGGAACAAGACCGACACGAACGACGCACGCGGCATCGCCGAGATCACGCGGACGGGCCGGGAATATCTGACCGAGGTCTATGTCAAATCGAACCTGTGCTTCGAGATCAGGGCCTATCTCACCATGCGCGACCGCCTCGTAAAACAGCGACGCGAGACCGAGGCGATGATCCGCGGCCTGGTGCGGGTCTACGGCGGACGGATCGAGGGTGGGACCGAAACCGCGGCGAGCTATCGCAGCCGCGCCATCGACCAGATGTGCCTCATCGCCGACACTGAAGGCGTCGATCTGCGACCACGGGTCCTGCCGCTGCTCGATCTGTGCGAAGGCTTCTACGTCGAGGCCAACCGCATCGAGCGCGAGCTGGAACTGCTGGCCGCGTCGAACCCGGTCTGCAGGCGGTTCATGGAGATCCCCGGCGTCGGCACGATCACCGCCGTATCGTTCTACAGCGCGATCGAGGACCCGACGCGCTTCCGGCATGTCGACGATGTGGCCGCCTATCTGGGCCTGACCCCGCGCGTCTACCAGTCGGGCGAGAGCCTGACGCATGGCGGCATCAGCAAGATGGGCAACCAGCTCACCCGCACGCATCTGGTCGGCGCCGCGACCGTCATGCTGTCGAACACCCGGTCGTTCAGCACGCTCAAGGACTGGGGCCTCAAGCTCAGCAAGCGGATCGGCTTCAACAAGGCGAAGGTCGCGCTGGCACGGAAGCTGGCGATCATCATGTTCAGTCTGTGGCGTGACGGCACCCACTTCATGGCCAAGGCGGCCGACGTGCCGGCGCACCGGGCGCTGATGCAGAGCCGGCTGCCGGCCTGAGCGCGCAGGTTCACACCAGGTTCGCTCGCACAATGGCGGCGAAACAGTCCTCCCGGGAGGCGGAGGGATCGGAGACTTCGGGTCTAAAGGTGAGGTGGTGACAACCTCGTGACGCTTGTTGAAGCTCCACCCTTTGCTAGTGAATGCCCATACTGCGGCAGGCGATCGGCCCAACGGCCACGACAAACGCCCGACCGCGAAGAGACTGTTGCACTCCGGGATGGATGATGTGGACTTGCAATGATCGACGGAGAAGAAGATCATGACGTAGCAATATAAAGTCTGGATACCCTCTACCGTGGGGGCAGCAGCTAGAGACTTTGA
>Ga0233425_10000489_pt1 | contig 102565 bp, 95 predicted proteins | sample Watercolumn_Towu_2_FD_181712 | JGI IMG/M metagenome (GOLD analysis project Ga0233425, IMG submission 181712) | Freshwater microbial communities from Lake Towuti, South Sulawesi, Indonesia - Watercolumn_Towuti2014_140_MG | ecosystem: Environmental > Aquatic > Freshwater > Lake | place...
GACGCGCGCCGCCTGGACCCGGCCGATGGCGCGGATCGAGCGGGCGAGTTCCCCCTCCATCGCCCGCAGGTGATTGACGTTCTGGACGAAGCTCGTCGAGGAGAAGGCGTCGCCCTTGTCGAAGATCTCGTAGCCGATGCCCCCCTGGGCGGGCAGGCCCTTGCCGGCGAAGTCCATGCGCAGCTTGGCGAGGTCGGCGCGGGGGGCGAGCACGGTCTGGCCCAGGTCGCCCCTGGTCTCGTAGGTGATGCCGCGGGCGTCGAGCTCGCGGATCACGGCCGAGGAATCCTGCATCGAGAGGTCGGAGAACAGCACGCCCATGTCGGGCCGCGAAACCCGCAGGATCACGAAGGCGAAGAAGCCGACCAGCGTCAGCGTCACGGCCGCCATCGCGGCGATGCGCGCGGGCCCGAGCTTCGTCACCAGATCGAGGATGGGTTTCACGGGCCGGCACGCCTGAGGACAGCGGATGCGGCCGCCAGGGATGCGCGACCGCCCGGCAAGAATTGCCCGGTGCGTGGTTAGCGAGGCGTTAACGTCGGGGCGTACCGTTCACGACATCGCCGCCATCGGGGCCGCCGAACGGTTCCGGAAACGACGAGAGCCGCCCCGGTCTCCCGCGGGCGGCTCCTCATCCGTTGCGCGAACAGGCATGCGCAACGTACGGATCGACGAAGAAAAAAAATCAGTGCCGGTAATGCTGGATACGCGTGGTGCGCAGGCCGGCCAGCCCGTGCTGGTCGATGGAGTACTGCCAGCTCAGGAATTCCTCGGTGGTCAGCGTGTAGCGCTGGCAGGCCTCCTCCAGGCTGAGCAGACCGCCCCGGACGGCAGCCACGACCTCGGCCTTGCGGCGGATGACCCAGCGGCGGGTGGTGACGGGGGGGAGATCGGCGATCGTCAGGGGGCTGCCGTCGGGCCCGATCACATACTTCACGCGGGGCCGGGGTGTTTCGGTCATGATACGCTCTACACTCGACTGACCTGTCGAGAGGGAAGCTACTTGCGTCCGCTTAAAAGTTCTTGAAGTCGGCCGTTCGAATGCGATTCGTTCGTTGTTAACGGATGTGGACAATTGCGCTCCCATCGATGCTGCAGCGCATCAAGAGCTTGGCGCAGCGAGCGTTTTCACGCTCGAGGCGGGAACGCGGGCCGAGCCGATCGTCAGCACCGGTTCGGAGCCGCTGAGATCGACGCCGTCCACGGTGCCGGACACCTTGGTGTCGACGTTGACCCTCGTCCCCGTCGTGTCGAGGGCGTCGACGGTGATCGTGTACCGCCCGTCCTTGGCCGCGAGCCCCGAGGTCGCGGTGCCGTCCCACGCGAAGGATTGCGCCCCGGTCTTGAGCGTCGTGGTCTTGGTGGCCACCACGGTGCCGTCGCTGGCCTTGATGGTGATGACGGCCTTGGCGGCCGCCCGCTCCGGGGTCAGCGTCCAGGTCGCCTTGCCGTCGGCGAGGTCGGTGGTGGCGCCGTCCGCGGTGATGTTACGGCCGATCAGGCTTGACGCGGAGGAGGCCGAGGCGGCCTTGGAGTTGGTCAGGATCGTGTCCAGCGAGGCGTTGGTCTTGAGCTGCTGCTCGACGCCCGCGAACTGCACGAGCTGCTGGGTGAACTGGTTGGTGTCGAGCGGGTCGAGCGGGTTCTGGTTCTTGAGCTGCGTGGTGAGCAGCGTCAGGAACTGCGTGAAGTTGCCCGCGATCGACTTCGTGTCGGTGGTCGAGGCGGCACCGGTGGCGGTGATGCTGGTGCTGCTGGTGATCCCGGAGGCCATGGCTCTACCTTAGATTCGGATGTCGAGGCCGCTGACGGCCCGCAGGTGCCGCAGGGAAACGGGGTCGAGGAGAGGCGGCCCGTCGTCCCGCCCGGCCGGCCCTCCGCCGGAGCGCCCGCGGGACGCCGACTCGCCGTCCCGGCCGCCCTGGGATCCGGTCTCGCCGCGCAGGGACAGGTCGATCCCGCCCGCCTCCGCGCCGACATCGAAGCCCGCCTGCGCGAGGGCCTGTTGCAGGGAGCCCGCGTCGCGCTGGAGCAGGGCAAGGGTCTCGGGACGGTCCACGACGAGATGCGCCCGGGCCTTGCCGCCCGCCTTGTCGAGTTCGAGCGACACGTCGATGCGGCCGAGTTCGACCGGGTCGAGTCGGATCGCGAAGCGGTTCATGCCCGAGAGCGAGCGCAGCCCGATCGTCATCGGCACGGCGCCGAGGGGAATCGGCGGCGTCGCGGGCTGAGGCGTCGCGGCCGCGGCCTCCGCCGCCGGGGCCGCCTGCGCGGGAGCCGCGCCGCTGCTGCCGGGCGGGGTCGGGGGGGGCGCCGCGCCGGCGGCCGGAGCGGGCGAGGGCGCCGCGGCCTGCGTGCCGTCGAGCGCCGCCTCGAAGCCGGCCGTGTCCGGGGCGGCGGAGGCGGAGCGTGCGGCCGGGTCCGCTTTCGCGGCATGTCCGGCTGCGGCCGTCTCGCCGGGCCCGCCCGCTACGGGGCCGCTCTCGCCGGACCCGCCCGCGGCCGGAGCCGTCGGCGCCGCGGTCGCGGCAGGGGGCGGCGAGAGCAGGGCGGTGGGATCGGCGGCCGCCGCATGATCGGTCTCGTCCTGGTCTCGGGTCTCGTCCTCGGACAGGGCGAGAGCTCCGGCCTCCTCCGCGGCGGCCCCTTCCGCGGCCGCCTCCTGCGCCGCCGCTTGAACCGCCTCGCCTTCGGCTGGGCGTTCCGGCCGCTGAGCGGGCGAATCCACGTCCCGGCCCGGCGCCCGCGCCGAATCGGCCCCCGAGCCGCCCGCCGCATGGCTCTCCGGACGCGACGTGCCGCGGGCGGAGGCGAGCCGCGCCCGGCTCTCCGCCGAAGCTCCGGATCGCCAGCCCTCGGCCCCGGCGTCGTCGGTCGTCGTGGTATCAGCCTTCGCGTTTCCGGCCTTCGAGATCCTGGCCTCGGCGGCTTCAGCCCTGGCGGCCTCTGTCCTCGCCGCCCCCCACTTCTCCGCCCCGTCGGCATCGCTCCGGGCGGAGGCGGCCTCGTCGCGGCGGAGGGCGGGCCGGGTCGGGGCCGCGGGCTTCCGCTCCGCGGCCTCCAGGCTGAAGCGCGCGGCGCCCTCGCTCCCGCGCCCCGCGGGCGAGGCGGGCCGCGGGGTCTGTCTGAAAAACACCTCCGCCAGATCTGTGCGCGAAACCAAGATGCCGTCCTCATCCTGCAGGGCCGAAGCCGCGGGCGGTCAGAGCAAGCCGCGCGCCACGGGCGATATTCCGCAAGTACCTGAAATCGTACCGGAAAATTTGATCGTAAGAGAGGCGCCGCGCCTTGGCCCGGCCGGATCTGCCGTCCGCCCGGCAGGATTTGCCGGCTGCGGGGGGAGGGCGATGCGAGCCGTCGGCCCTCTCTCGGCCGCGCCGTCCCTGGAAAGTCGGGATCGGGATCGCTATAGACACCGGACATGCGTCCGGGCTCCGCAGGCCCGCGCGCGCCCGAAGGCTCCGCCAACGGCCGGCATCCGGCCCTGATCACCGGCCATGAACTCGCTGGATCTCCCGAAGCCCCCGCACGAGACGCGCGTCGTCGTCGCCATGTCGGGCGGCGTCGATTCGTCGGTGGTCGCCGGGCTGTTGAAGCGCGAGGGCTACGACGTCGTCGGCGTCACGCTGCAACTCTACGACCACGGCGCGGCGACCCACCGCAAGGGCGCCTGCTGCGCCGGGCGCGACATCCACGACGCGCGGGCGGTCGCCGAGACGCTCGGCATCCCGCACTACGTGCTCGATTACGAGGACCGCTTCCGCGAATCGGTGATCGACCGCTTCGCCGAGAGCTATCTCTCGGGCGAGACGCCGATTCCCTGCGTCGAGTGCAACCGCTCGGTCAAGTTCCGCGATCTGCTCGGCTTGGCCCGGGATCTCGGCGCCGAGGCGCTGGCCACCGGCCACTACGTCGCGAGCCGGGCGCGGCCGGGGGGCGGGCGCGCCCTCTACCGCGCTCTCGATCCGGCCCGCGACCAGAGCTACTTCCTCTACGCCACGACGCCCGAGCAGCTCGCCTACCTGCGCTTTCCCCTGGGCGAGCGGCCCAAGGACGAGACCCGCGCGCTCGCCCGCGAACTCGGCCTCGCGGTCGCCGACAAGGCCGACAGCCAGGACATCTGCTTCGTGCCGCAGGGCGGCTATGCCGACATCATCGCCAAGCTGAGGCCCGAGGCGGCCCGGCCCGGCGAGATCGTCGATCTCGACGGGCGCCGGCTCGGCGAGCACGAGGGCATCATCCACTACACGGTGGGCCAGCGCCGCGGCCTCAGGCTCTCCGTCGGCGAGCCGCTCTACGTGGTGCGGCTGGAGCCCGAGACCGCCCGTGTCGTCGTCGGGCCGCGTGCGGCGCTCGCCCCCCGCCGTATCCGCCTGGCCGACCTCAACTGGCTCGGCGACGGCGCGCCGGAAGACGTCGCCGACCGGCCGGTGGCCGTGCGCGTGCGCTCGACCCGCGAGCCGCGGCCCGCGCGCCTGTCGTGGAACGCGGCCGAAGCGTGCGCCGAGGTCGAACTGGTCGTTCCCGAGGACGGGGTCTCGCCGGGACAGGCCTGCGTGATCTACGCCGATGACGGCCCGCGCGCGCAGGTGCTCGGCGGCGGCACCATCCGCCGGATCGGCGCGTTGCAGGCAGGCGCCGCCGAGGCCGCCTGATGGGGGCGCCTCACGCCGCGCGGATTCAGATTTCCTCGAGACGGCGCGCAGAAGGGCCCGCGAAGGCGGCCGCCGGCGCTCGGGGCCGGACATGATGAGAGGGTGACTTTTACATGCTGAGCGAGCGGGCGCCCGAGGCCGGGCCGACCACCGAGCTGATGCGCAAGGCCTATGCCCGCTGGGCGCCGGTCTACGACGTCGTCTACGACAAGCTCACCGAACCCGCCGCCCGGGCCGCCGTCGAGGCGGCGGTCGCCCATGGACCGCGGGTGCTGGAGGCCGGCGTCGGCACCGGCCTGTCGCTCGGCTACTATCCCCGCGACAGCTTCGTCTGCGGCGTCGATCTCTCCGAGGACATGCTCAAGCGCGCCCGCGGAAAAGTCCGGCGCAAGGGGCTGACCCACGTCAAGGGGCTTCAGGTCATGGACGTCTGCCGCCTCGGCTATGCCGATGCGAGCTTCGACGCGGTGGTGGCGCAGTTCCTCATCACCCTGGTGCCGAATCCGGAGGCCGCGCTCTCCGAATTCCTCCGCGTGGTGCGTCCCGGCGGCGGCATCGTGCTCGCCAACCATTTCGGTCAGTCGAACGGTCCGGTGGCCCGGGTCGAGGAGATCGTCGCGCCGCTCTGCACCAAGATCGGCTGGTCCTCGGACTTCAAGGCGACCCGGATCGAGGCTTGGGCGCAGCGCAACGGCGTCGAGGTGGTCGGCCTCGCGCCGACCTTCCCCGGCGGCTTCTTCAAGATCCTGCGGATGCGCAAGCGGGGCTGAGGGCTGGCAGGCGAACACCGTCCGGCGGAGGCAGGCCGATGACGCCACGGGGCGGGGAGGGCGTCCGGCCGCATGACCGGCCGCGTGAGCAGCATCCCGAGTCCGGCGGGACGCCGGGGCCGCGCCGGCCCTGGCTGCGCTGGCTCCCGCTCCTGATCCTGGCCGCGCTCTCCGTCGGCATCCTCGCCTCGGGCGGCGCCCACTTCCTCGACCTCGACCGGCTCTCCGAATCGCGGGTCTGGCTCCAGACGCTGATCGCCGAGGACCGGATTCGGGCGATCGCGCTGGCCTGCCTCGTCTATGTCGGCTCGGTCGTGGTCTCGCTGCCCGCGACGCTGGTGCTCACGGTGCTGGCCGGGCTGCTATTCGGCCCGGTGACCGGAGCCCTGATGGCCATCGGCTCGTCGACGACGGGCGCGGCGATCGTGTTCTCGGTCGGGCGCTACGCCGCCGGCGACCTGATCCGGCGCAAGGCCGGGCCCCGGCTGGGTCGCTTCGCGGACGGGTTCCGCCGCGACGGCTTCGGCTACATCCTGATCCTGCGGCTCCTGCCGATCTTTCCCTACTGGATCACCAACCTCGCCCCGGCCGCCTTCGGCGTGTCGCTTCGCACCTTCGCGCTCGCCACCCTGCTCGGCCTGACGCCGGGCGCCTTCATCTATGCCGGTCTCGGCGCCGGACTCGAGGATCTGCTGGCGACCCGCGACGCGGCGAAGGCGGCCTGCCTCGCGGCCGGAGGAACGGATTGCTCGCAGGGCCTCGATCTTCGCGCGCTGGTGACGCCCGGCATGGTCGCGGCGCTGGCGGCGCTGGCAGGATTTGCTCTTTTGACGGTTTATCTGCGCCGACGGCTTGAGCGCCGGACGCTTCGCGCATAAGACTTGCGCACAAGCGAATGGCGCGCGTCACCTGACGGCCGTACAACCTGTGCGGCAGGGGGGAGCCGGCAAAGGGGGCGCGCCATCCGAACCGCGATTGGACGACACAACGACGGGTGACGCTTGAAACGGCCCCGCCTTCCGTTTCCTGGCCGGCCATCGGAGCCGGCGGACGCGGCGCAGAATGATCCGGCGGTCGCGGCCGCCTTGCCCTGGCATATCGAGGCACCAGCCGGCACGACGCCGCCGCGCGCGCGCGCCTTCGCCTGGCTCGGGCGGCTGGGCCTGTCGGGCCGCCTGTTCCTGCTGACGGTGGCCTTCGTCGTCCTGGCCGAGATCCTGATCTACGTCCCGGCGGTGGCGACCTACCGGCTGTCGCGACTGTCCGACCGGGTTGCGGCAGCGCGGGTCGCCGCCCTCGTTCTGAACGCCGCCCCCGAAGGTCAGGTGCCCGAAGAGACCGCCCGGCGCCTGCTGATGGGCGTCGGCGCCCGCGCCATCGCCGTGCGGGTCGGCGAGACGTGGCGCTACCTCACCGACGGACCGGTGCCGTCCGCGGTGGCCGAGACGGTCGATCTGCGCCAGCGCGGCCTGACGGGCTCGGTCGGCGGCGCCTTCCGGACGCTGTTCCTCCCCACCGAGGCGCCGATCCGGGCGATCGGGCCGGGGCAGGACGGCTTCGATGCCGTCGAGGTTCTGCTCGACGAGGGGCCCCTGCGGGCGGCTCTGACCGATTTCTCGCTTCGCCTGCTCGTCGCCTGCCTCATCATCGCGGTGCTGGCGGCCGGGCTCGTCTTCTTCGTGCTCCAGCGGGCGATCGTGCGGCCGGTGGTCCGGCTCGCCCGCGACATCGCCGCCTTCGCCGACGATCCCGAGCGGACCGACCGGCTGGCCCGGCGCTCGGCGCGCACCGACGAGATCGGGCAGGCGGAGAACGCGCTCGCCCGGATGCAGGTGGCGCTCGGCGGCGAGCTGCGCCAGCGGCGCCGGCTGGCCGAACTCGGCCTCTCCGTGAGCAAGATCAACCACGAACTGCGCAACCTGCTCACCACCGCCCAGCTGCTCGGCGATCGCCTGGAAAGCGTCTCCGACCCCCTGGTTCAGCGCGTTGCGCCACGTCTCGTGGAGACCCTCGACCGGGCAATCCGCTTCTGCGAGGCGACGTTGGCCTATGGCCGCGCCACGGAGCCGAATCCGCAGCGGCGCATGGTGGCGCTGGCGCCCCTGTTCGAGGAATTGACCGACCTCGCCGACCTGATGCCGGCGGCCCGCATCCGCGTGGAGGTGCGCGCGGCGCCGGATCTGGAGATCGACGCCGATCCCGAGCAGCTCCTGCGGGCGTTGACCAACCTCGTGCGCAACGCGGTCCAGGCCCATGCCGCGGCCAGGACCGCGGACGGCACGGTGCTGATCGAGGGCGTCCGCGTCGGGCCGCCCGGCATGGGTTCCGTCACGATCCTCGTGACCGACAACGGCCCCGGCGTGCCCGAGCGGGCCAAGTCCAACCTGTTCGCCGCCTTCCAGGGCTCGACCCGGGCCGGCGGCACCGGCCTCGGCCTCGCCATCGCCTCGGAACTGGTGCGCCTCAACGGCGGCACCCTCTGCCTCGACGAGACCACGAACGGGGCCCGCTTCCGCATCGTCATCCCGGACCGCGCCGCGGGGGTGAAGGCGGCGTAGGCGCCGCCTTCAATGTAGGTTCCCCGAAGGTTCGACTGCCCTCAATGCCCCGCCCCCGCGGGCGCCGCGCCGCGCGGGCGGCGGATCAGCGGCGTGCCGCAGGCCATGGCCAGGAACAGCACGGTAAGGACGAGGAACACGTCCTCGAAGCCCATCACCAGCCCTTGAATCCGCACGGTATTGTTGAGCGCTTTCAGCGCCATGCCGTTGGCGTCGCCCCCGAACACCTCGAACTGGCGCCGCATGGCGTCGAGCCGCTCCAGCGCGGCGGTGTTGGCCCAGGTGAAGCGCTCGTGCAGCCGCGCGAGGTGGAGGTCCCAGCGGGCGTTCAGGATCGTGTTGATCAGCGCCAGCCCCACCGCGCCGCCGAGGTTGCGCGTGAGGTTGAACAGGCCCGAGGCGTTCTTCATCCGCTCTGGCGGCAGGGTGCCGAGCGCGATGTTGTTGATCGGGATCATGCACAGCATCAGCGAGCAGCCGCGCAGCACCTGGGGCCAGAGCAGCTCGTAGAAGTCCCAGTCCTTGGTCAGCCCGGTGACGATCCAGGTGCCGACGGCGAATCCCGAAAACCCGATCGCCATCATGACCCGCGGGTCGAGCTTCGCCGAGAGCTTGCCGGCGATCGGCGCGGTGGCGAACATGCACAGGCCTGAGACGAACATCGTCTCGCCGATCTGCAGCGCCGAGTAGCCGCGCACCCGGGCGAGATAGACCGGATAGAGGTAGGTCAGCCCGTAGAGGCCGATGCCGAGCACGAAGCTCGCCGCGCAGCCGGCCGCGAAGTTGCGGTCCGAGAAGGCGCGCAGATCCACGATCGGCTGGCGCGCGGTGAAGACGCGGGCGAAGAACAGCACACCCGACACGGCACAGACGATCGCGCAGGCGAACACCGCCTCGTCCTGCAGCCAGTCGTGGTTCGGACCCTCCTCCAGCACGTATTCGAGGCAGCCGAGGAAGCCCGCCATGAAGGCCAGCCCGGCCCAGTCGAAGGATTTCAGCAGATCGAAGTTCGGCCGGTCGAAATCGACCAGGAGGAAGGTCGAGACCGTGACGAAGATGCCCGGTACGATGTTGATCAGGAACAGCCAGTGCCAGGAGAACAGGTCGGTCAGGTAGCCGCCGATGGTCGGGCCGATGGTCGGTGCCAGCGTCGCCACGAGGCCGATCATCGGCGAGACGATGGTGCGCTTGGAGGGCGGGAAGATCGTGAAGGCCGCGGCGAAGACGGTCGGGATCATGCCGCCGCCGATGAAGCCCTGCAGCGCGCGCCAGACGATCATCTCGTCGATCGACGAGGCGGTGGCGCACATCAGGCTCATCAGCGTGAAGCCGCCGGCCGAGATCGAGAACATCCAGCGGGTCGAGAGCACCCGCGACAGGGTGCCGGAGAGCGGGATCGAGATCACCTCGGCGATGAGGTAGCTCGTCTGCACCCAGGGGATCTCGTCGCCCGAGGCCGAGAGGCCGGCCTGGATCTCGTTGAGCGAGGCCGAGACGATCTGGATGTCGAGGATCGCCATGAACATCCCGAACACCATGCACAGGAACGCCACCATGCGGCGGCGGTCGAGAGGTGGGTCGGCGGCGGGGGGAGCAGCGAGGGTCGCGGTGGCGGCCATGGGCGCCTCGGAAGGGTCGTTGGTGCGGTGCTCCCCTCACACCCTCCTCCTGAGGTGCCGCAGCGAAGCGGAGGCCTCGAAGGGTGTTTCGGGGATCGCGCGGGATCCGGAGGATCCTTCGAGGTCCGCCGACGCGGGCATCTCAGGATGAGGCTCGGGTGGAACGGGTGGTTCAGGCGGCCCGCTCCTGCGGGCCGCACAAGGTTTCAGCGCCGGGCGGCGAGCTTCTGCACCGGCGCGTCGGCGCCCTCGCGGGTGTCGACCCGCACCACCACCGAGAGGCCGGGCCGCAGCAGGCCCTCGCGGGCGACGTCCTCGGGAACGTGGACGCGCACGGGCAGACGCTGCACGATCTTGGTGAAGTTGCCGGTGGCGTTGTCGGGCGGCAGCAGGCTGAAGACCGAGCCGGAGGCGGGCGAGAGCGATTCCACCGTGCCGACGATGTCCCGGTCGGGATAGGCGTCCACGTGGATGTGAACCTCCTGTCCCGGCCGGACCCGGCCGAGCTGCGTCTCCTTGAAGTTCGCATCGACCCGCACGCTCTGGAGCGGCACCAGGGCGGCGATCCGCGAGCCGGGCGAGACGTAGGCGCCGGCCTCCACCGCCTTGTTGCCGACGACGCCGTCGAAGGGCGCGCGGATCACCGCGAAGTCGAGGTCGCGCTGCGCCCGGCCGACGGCGGTGCGCAGCTCCGCGGCGAGGTTTTCCGCCTCGCGCGTCTGCGCCCGCAGCACCTCGACATTGGCCCGCGCCGCGACGAGGGCGGCCTCGGCCGACTTGACCGCCGCCTCGGTGCGGTCGCGGTCGGCCTTGGCCTGATCAAGACGGGATTTGGCGACGTAATCGGCCTGCATCCCCGTGGCGCGGGCGTAGTCGGCGCCGGCCCGCACGGCGTCGGCCTTGGCCGCATCGATCTGGGCCGCGCTCTGCAGCACCTGCGCCTGCGCGGCCTCCGCCTGCCGGCCGATCCGGACGATGGTGCTCTCCTGGGTGGCGAGCTTGTCCTGCGCCGCCGTCACCGCGAGGCGGTAGTCGCCGTCGTCGAGCCGGGCGATGACGTCGCCCCGCTTCACCGCCTGCCCGTTCACCACGGGCACCGCCGCGAGATAGCCCGAGACCTTGGCGGCGAGCACCGAGATGTCCGCCTGCACGTAGGCGTCGTCGGTGCTCACGAAGAAGCGCCCGACCGTCCACCAGTCCCAGCCGACATAGGCGCCGCCGCCGAGGGCCGCGCAGAGCGCCAGACCCAGCACCGCGCGCCGCAGCGGACGGCGGGGCTTGGCCGGTGATGCGGGCTGCACCGGTGCGGCCAGGGGCGCGGCTGGCGCGGCTACGACGGTCGGGGGCAGGGCCGGCGCGCGACCGCCCTCGGCCCGCTCGTCCTCGACGCGCTCCCCGCCGGGCTCCGACCGGCCGGAATCCTCACGAAGCGACTCACGCAGCGACATGGCTGAAGCCCCCAGACATCCATTGACCGAACCGTTCGGTCACTCGGCGGGTCAGGTTGACGCCGTCGGCAATCAGGAGCTAATTATCACTGACTGAACGGTTCGGTCAATGCGGATGAGTGGCGAGTCAGTGTGATGGCGGACGCGGCGATACGGGAGCGGGGGCCGGCGGCCCCGCAGACGGTCCCTTCGATCGAGAACGACAAGCGCCGGCAGATTCTGGAGGGCGCGCGTCAGGTCTTCATGGGGTCGGGCTTCGACGGCGCCAGCATGGGCGAGATCGCCCGGGCCGCGAATGTGTCGAAGGGCACGCTCTACGTCTATTTCGACAGCAAGGAGGCCTTGTTCGAGGCCCTGACCACCGAGGCCAAGGCGGGGCTGGCGGAGAACCTGTTCCGGCTCGACGAGGACGACCCGGACGTGCGCGCCGTGCTGACCCGGCTCGGCACCAGCTACCTCGCGATGATGGCGCGGCCGGAGCACGTCTCGATCATCCGCATGGTGATCGGCGCCTGCGAGAAGTTTCCACGCTTCGGGCAGGCCTTCTACGAGGCCGGCCCGGCCTGCGGGGTCGGGCGGCTCAAGGCCTATATCGACGCCCAGGTCTCGGCCGGGCGCCTGGCTGCCGCCGATACCGATCTCGCCGCCAAGCACTTCCTCCAGCTCTGCCAGGCCGGGATGCTGACCCGGCTGCTGTTCAATGCCGGTGAAGCGCCCGACGAGGCCGAGATCGGCCACCGGGTCGCGGAGGCCGTCCGGGTCTTCTACGCGGGCTACGGTCCGTCCGCGGCGCGGTAGACGCGCTCACCCGGCGAGGGCGAAGGCGGGATCGTCGGCGAAGCCGCCGCCGGAAAGGATCGCCTGCTCCAGGCCGGCCGCCGCCGGCAGCAGGTTCTCGGCGAAGAAGCGGGCGAGCGCGATGCGCCCGGCATGGGCCGGATCGGTCTCGCCGGCCTTCACCGCCGCGTTCGACGCGAGCCCCGCCGTCGCGAGGCAGGCCGCCCCCTGCACGAGACCGAACAGGCGCAGGTACGGGGTCGCGCCGGGCAGAGCCTCCTGCGGACGGTTCGAGCCGAGCGCCTTGAGCAGGAAGCTCGTCGCCCGGTCGAGGCTGCCGATGCCCTCGCGCAGGCGCGGCGCGGCGTGGCCGAAGTCGGGGGCGCCGTCTTTCAGCAGACCCTCCGCCACCCGCCGCATCGAACTGATCTGCGCCGCCACCGTGGCGCCGCCATCGAGCGGCAGCTTGCGGGTGACGAGATCGATCGCCTGGATGCCGTTGGTGCCCTCGTAGATGCCGAGGATGCGCGCATCCCGCATGAGCTGGGCCGCGCCCGTCTCCTCGACGAAGCCCATGCCGCCATGGACTTGGACGCCCAGCGAGGTGACCTCGTTGGCGATGTCGGTGGCGAAGGCCTTGGCCACCGGCGTCAGCAGCGAGGCGCGCTCATGCGCCGCTTTCCCCTCCGGGCCGTGCGCCGCGTCGAGGGCCTGCGCGGTGAGGTAGCAGATGCCGCGGGCCGCCGCGGTGTAGGCCTTCATCGTCAGCAGCGTCCGCTGGATGTCGGCATGGGCGACGATGGCGCTGACGGGCTCGGACGCGCCCGGCGCCCGTCCCTGGCGGCGCTCGCGGGCGTAGTCGAGGGCCTTCTGATACGCGGCCTCCGCCACGCCCACGCCCTGCAGGCCGACATTGAGCCGGGCCGAGTTCATCATCGTGAACATGCAGGCCAGCCCCCGGTTCTCCTCGCCGATCAGCCAGCCGGTGGCCCCGCCCCCATCGCCGAAGGCCATGGAGCAGGTCGGCGAGGCGTGGATGCCGAGCTTGTGCTCCAGCCCTGAACAGCGCAGGTCGTTGCGCGTGCCGTCCGGCAGCACCTTCGGCACGAGGAACAGCGAGATGCCGCGGGTGCCGGCCGGCGCGTCCTTCAGGCGGGCCAGCACGAGGTGGCAGATGTTGTCGGTGAGGTCGTGCTCGCCGTAGGTGATGTAGATCTTGGCGCCCGTGATCCGATAGCTGCCGTCGCCCTGGGCTTCCGCCCGGGTGCGCAGGGCGGAGAGGTCCGAGCCCGCCTGCGGCTCGGTCAGGTTCATCGTGGCGGTCCACTCGCCCGTGACGAGCTTTTCGAGGTAGCGGTCCTTCAGGTCGTCGGAGCCGTGGGCGGCCAGCGCCTCGATGCCGCCGGCGGTGAGCAGCGGGCAGAGGCCGAAGGCGAGGTTTGCGCCGTTCCACATCTCGGTGCAGGCGGCGGCGATCAGGTGCGGCAGGCCCTGGCCGCCATGGTCGGGGTCGGCGAGCACGCCGTTCCAGCCGCCCTCGACGAAGGCGCGGTAGGCCGACACCCAGCCCGGCGCGGTGGTGACGCGCCCGTCCGAGAACGGCGTGCCGTGGCGATCGCCGACACGGTTCAGGGGCGCGATGACGTTGCCGGCGAGCCGGGCCGCCTCTTCGAGGATCGCGACCGCGTCGTCCGGACCGATCTCGGCCGCGCTCCGCGCCAGCACGGCGTCGAGCCCGGCGACGTGGCGGAGCGTGAAGGCCATCTCCTCGACGGGCGCGCGATAGCTCATGGTCTCTTCACCGCTCCTCCCGCCGCACGTTCGAGGGCGGCGATCCCGTTTGACGGCCTGCGGCTCTAGGGTCTACGGCCGGCCGCTCATTCTCGCACCCACTCCGACATGGACGCACCACCGTCAACCGCTCCCACGCTACGCTTGGCTGCAGATGTCAACGGCCTCGCGCGGGCGGCCGCGCTGATCGGGGCCGGGCGCCTCGTCGCCCTGCCGACGGAGACGGTCTACGGGCTCGGGGCCGACGCCACCGATCCGGAGGCGGTGGCCGCGATCTACGCCGCCAAGGGCCGCCCGCGCTTCAATCCGCTGATCGCCCACGTCACCGGACTCGAGGCCGCCCTGGCTCAGGGCGTGTTCGACGCGGCGGCCCTCCGGCTCGCGGAGAGGTTCTGGCCGGGCCCGCTCACCCTGGTTCTGCCGGCCGCGCCCACCGGCACCGTCTGCGATCTCGCCCGGGCCGGGCTCGACAGCGTGGCCCTGCGCGTGCCCGCGCACGCCGTCGCCCTCGGCCTCCTGGACCGCATCGGGCGGCCGGTCGCGGCCCCCTCGGCGAACCGCTCGGGGCGGGTCAGCCCCACCAGCGCCGATCACGTCCTCGCGGATCTCGATGGCCGAATCGACGCGGTGCTCGACGGCGGCGAATGTCCGGTCGGCGTGGAATCGAGCGTGGTCGCCTGCCTCGGCGGGCCGCCCCGGCTGCTGCGCCCCGGCGGCGTGACGCGGGCTGCCCTCGCCGAGGTGCTCGGTTCCGATCCGGAGGACGCCGGTGATCCCGGTTCGCGCCCCGCGGGACCCGGCCTGCTCGCCTCGCATTACGCCCCGCGGGCCGGGGTCAGGCTGGAGGCGGAGCGCATCGAGCCGGGCGAGGCCGTCCTGACGTTCGGCACCTTCCGCCCGGATGGGCTGGAGCGCGCGGCGGCGGTCGAGTCCCTGAGCGAGCGCGGCGATCCGGCGGAGGCCGCCGCGCGGCTGTTTGGGGCCCTGCGCCGGCTCGATGCCTCGGGCGCACCGACCATCGCCGTCGTTCCGGTGCCGGAGGCCGGGCTCGGCGAAGCGATCAACGATCGCCTGCGCCGGGCCGCGGCGACGCGCTGATCGCGTTCTGGTTTTCTCGCGAAACTTTTTTGCGGAACCAAACCGCCTCCGGCGCATTGTCCGGTTACGAAGGCCAGTTCAGCCCCCAATGGCCTTTTTCCTTCAAGGCTCGGAGCAATCCGAGCCTTTTTTCTTGGCCGCAAGCTAAGCCGTTGCGAGCCGAGGGGAAGTCACTTCGCCCGAGCGACGCGCCGCTGGATCGCCCGGCGCAGGATGCGCGAGAGATCCTCCACCGAGTAGGGCTTGTGCAGCAGCGGAAAGCCGTGGCGCCCGTCCTCGGCCAGCACGTGGCTGTAGCCGGAGGAGAGCACGATCGGCATGCCCGGCTGCGTTCCCAGGATCGTGCGGGCGAGCTCGACGCCGTTCATGCCGGGCATCACGACATCGGTGAACACGACGTCGAACCGGTCCGGCGTGCGGGCGAGTTCGGCCAGCGCCTGCTCCGCATCCATCGCCCAGACGGTGCCGTAGCCGAGTTCGGCCAGGGCCTGCGTCGCGAAGGCGCCGACCTCGCGGTTGTCCTCCACCAGCAGAACGCAGGTCCCGTGGCCGGGCGCCAGCGGCTCGGGCTCGTCGGCGGCCTCGGGCATCGTTGGAGCGATCTTGGCCCGGGGCAGGAACAGGGTGAAGGTCGTGCCCTGTCCCAGCACGCTCTCCACCGCGATGTCGCCGCCCGATTGCTTGGCGAAGCCGAACACCTGGGAGAGGCCGAGCCCGGTGCCCTGGCCGACGCCCTTCGTCGTGAAGAACGGCTCGAAGATCCGCGACAGGTCGGCCGGCGCGATGCCGGAACCGGTGTCGGAGATCGAGACCGCCACGAAGTCGCCGGGCACCGCCGGATGGGTGCGCAGCGCCGGGATCTGCCCGGCATGGCCGACGCGGATGGTGAGGGTACCTTCGCCATCCATGGCGTCGCGGGCATTGACGACCATGTTGACGAGCGCGGTGTCGAACTGGCTCGGATCGGCCTCGACGAGGCAGGCGAAGGGCTCGCCCGCCGCGTCGAAGCAGGGCTCGATCAGGGTCTTCACCTGGATGCGCGCGCCGGTGAGCGTGCCGACCATGTCGGCCACCGCCGCGACGCCGCGGCCGGCATCGAACACCTCGGGCTTGAGCGCCTGGCGCCGGGCGAAGGCGAGGAGCTGGCCCGTCAGCTTGGCTGCCCGTCCCACCGTGTCGGAGATGGCGTCGACGTAGCGGCGGCGGCGCTCCTCGGCGAGGTCGGGGCGCTTGAGCAGGTCGGTGGAGGACTTGATGACGGTGAGCAGGTTGTTGAAATCGTGCGCCACACCGCCGGTGAGCTGGCCCACCGCCTCCATCTTCTGCGACTGGCGCAGGGCCTCCTCGATCCGCTCGCGCTCGGCGACCTCGGCGCGCAGGCGCTCGTTGGTCTCGGCGAGTTCGTGAAGGCGCAGCCGCTCGGCGGTGAGGTCGGTGACCACACCGCACAGGAGCAGGGTGTCGCCGTCGCCGTCGAGGCGGCTCAGCGAGAGGTAGGCCGGGCGCTCGATCCCCCCCTCGTCGCACAGGGCGATCTCGCCGCGGGCCGGCATCCGCGCGGCCTGGGCGACCAGGGCGGCGAGGGCGGCTTCCTGATCCCGGGCGGCGAAGCGCGCGAAGGGCTGGCCGATCAGGCGTTCCTGGGGCGTGCCCAGGGTCTCGGCGAGGCGGCGGTTGCAGTAGAGCAGCGTCCCGTCCGGTCCGAGGGTGAAGGCGCCCTCCTGGATCTGCTCGATCAGCACCCGGTAGGGCCGGTCGGCATTCTCCAGGGTGTAGACCAGCCGCTCGCCGCCCGGCCCCTCCACCACGATGGCGTCGAAATCGCCGAGGCGGATCGCCGCGAGGGTGTCCTCGACCTCCTCCAGGCGCGTCTCCAGTTCGCGGATGCGTGCCTGCGCCGCGGCGAGGGCGTCGGCCTCAGCGCTCACCGGCGCCTCCGCCCAAGGCCTCGCGCGACGCAGCTTCCGGATCCGCCGGCAGGAGGTCGAGTCCGTCGAGCCCGAGTTCGTCGAGACCGAGACCGTCGAGGACGCGCCGCTCGTCGCTCAGGTCGCCGGCGATGCGCCGGGCGGGGAGGGGGGAGAGCCGCACCAGGGTCGGCGCCGCGACCACGCCGTCGGCACCCGCCAGCGCCGATTGCTGGTAGATGTCGACCACTTCGAGGTCGCAGGCGTCCTTGAGCCAGCGCTCGCACAGGCGGCGCACGCTCTCGATGCTGCGGGTCGAGCGCGGCGAGGTGCCGGCGACGTAGAGGCGCAGCCGGGTGCGCCCGCCGGCCCCGCCGCCCGGGATGGCCCCGCCGCTCAAAGCCCGTCGACCTTCGGGCGGATATCGAGGCCGACCAGCACCTTCTCGGTGTTGGAGAGGTCGCCGATGATCCGCTTGAGCGGCGCGGGCAGGCGGCGCACCAGGGTCGGGATCGCCAGGATCTGATCGCCTGCCGCGAGCTGCGGGTTCTTCATCAGGTCGATGACCTCGATGTCGTAGTGGCCGGCGAGGTGCTCCTCGCAGAAGCGCCTGAGGTTGGCCATCGCCGCCAGCGACTTGGCCGTCTGCCCGGCAACGTAGAGACGCAGGTGGTAGTGCCCGTCGTCCACGGCGCCGTCGGCTCCGGCCTCGAGTCCGTCCCCGGTCGGTCCCGGCCCGCTCATTTGGTGCCTCCCCGGCGCGTGGCGAGGGTGCGCCGCTCGCTCGCCAGCACGGCCTCGCGCATCTCGTCCTCGCTCAAGAGCACCGCTTCTTCCTCTTCCACGGCTTCCAGGTTGGCCCGCAGCTCGTCGATCTGGCGCTCCAGAGACTGGCGCCGCCGCATCGCCTCGCGCTGGCGGCGGCGGCTCTCCTGCGCGCGGCGCAGGGCGGCGGCGGCTTCCGCCGCCTCCTGCACGACGCGGGCGGTGCCGGTCAGCACGCCCGCCGGGCCGATATAGGCATCGACGAGCGCGATGCCCTCGCTCGACATCGTGAACTCGCGCAACTGGTTCGAGTGGCGCATCCCCCGGGCCTTGATGACGTAGAGCGTGCGCGCGCGCTCGCCGTTGGCCTCGACGTTGAGAAGCTTGATCCAGGCATCCATCAGCGAGGACACGCCGATCGCGCTGCCCTGATCGATCTCGCCGTCCTCGCGCAGGCTGGTGAACACGGCGGTGATGCCGCGGCTCTTCAGCAGGTCGATCATGCGCAGCATCGTCGCCTGCAGCTCGGCCGGCGGGCCGCGCAGGGCCGAGAGCGGATCGATCACCACCAGGGCGGGGTCGAACCGGTCGATGTCCCGGTGCATGCGGGCCAGATGCATCTCCAGGCCGTAGAGGCTCGGACGCGCCGCCTCGAAGCGCAGAAGACCCGCTTCCACGTGGCGGGCGAGGTCGAGGCCGATGGAGCGGGCGTTGCGGGTGATCTGGTCGCCGCTCTCCTCGAACACGAAGGCCATGCAGCGCTCGCCCCGCGCGCAGGCGGCGTCGATCATGCTCGCGGTGATCATGGTCTTGCCGGTGCCGGCCTCGCCCGAGATCAGGATGCTGGTGCCGCGATGGAAGCCGCCGGGTTCGAGCATCGCGTCGAGGCCGGGGATGCCTGTGGAGATGAAGCCCTCGGCGATCCTGTAGTCGAGGTCGGCCGAGGTGACCGGCAGGACGCTGATGCCCTCGGCATCGATCAGGAACGGGTACTCGTTGGTGCCGTGGGCCGAGCCGCGGTACTTCACGACGCGTAGGCGCCGGGTGGTGATCTGATCCTCGACCCGGTTGTCGAGCAGCACCACGCAGTCGGAGACGTATTCCTCCATCCCCTGGCGGGTGAGCTGGCCGTCGCCGCGCTCGCCGGTGATGATCGCGGTCAGGCCCCGGTCCTTGATCCAGCCGAACAGGCGGCGCAGTTCGGCGCGCAGTACCGTCTCGTCGGAGAAGCCGGCGAACAGGGTCTCGATCGTGTCGAGCACGACGCGCTTGGCGCCGATGGAATCGACGGCGAAGCCGAGGCGGATGAACAGCCCTTCGAGGTCGTACTCGCCGGTCTCCTCGATCTCGGAGCGCTCGACGCGCACGTGATCGATGGCGAGCTTGCCCTGCGCCACCAAGCCGTCGAGGTCGTAGCCGAGGGAGGCGACGTTGGCGACGAGATCCTCGGCGCGCTCCTCGAAGCTCATGAACACGCCGGGCTCGTCGAAGCGGGTCGCGCCGTTGACGAGGAAGGTGGTGGCGAACAGCGTCTTGCCGCAGCCGGCGGCGCCGCAGACCAGCGAGGGCCGCCCCTTCGGCAGGCCGCCGAAGGTGATGGCGTCGAAGCCGTCGATGCCGGTGGCGACCTTCGGCAGGACCGAGGCGCGCTCGGGCGGGCTCGCGTCGTCGGACACCGAGGATTCAGACACCGAGGATTCGGACGCCAGAGGTTCAGACGCCAAAACAGTTCTCCAGGACGGTTTCTGCCCCGGCCGGCACCGCGGGCATCCCGTTCACTCCTTCGCCCGAGCGCATGATCGCCGGGGAAGAGCGCCGCGGCCGGGAGACGAGAAGGGAGACGGGGAAGGGGGCGAGCGCCGGGCGCGGCGGCGGTCGCAGGCGCCGACGGTGAGGGACGGAGGCGTCAGCGGGCATGGGCGTCAGTGGGCATGGGCGTCGTCATGAAGGCGTCATGGCGGGCCTCGAGCACCCGAATTCGGGCTCCCGTAATGCAAAGGCCGGGGGGTGGCAATACGCGGTCTGCCGGGCCCTCGGCGGCCTCGCCGGACCGCGATTTGTTGCGGATGTTTCGTGAAAACTTCTACGGCTCCGCTGAAACCAATCGCCGCACGGGCACTTTGAGGAAGACCGTTTCCGATCAACCCGCTCCAGCCCACGCTCCACCGATGTCCACCCCGCCCGTACCGACCGATCCGTCCCGCGCGCCCCGTATCCTCGTCGTCGAGGACGAGAGCTTCGTGCGCATGGTTGCCGTGGACATGCTGGAGGATGCCGGCCTGCCGGTGGCCGAGGCGCCGGATGCCGACACGGCGCTGCAGCTTCTGGAGGGGCGGGCGCAGGCCTTCGACGCGCTGTTCACCGACATCGACATGCCGGGCTCGATGGACGGGCTGACGCTCGCCGTGCGGGTCCGGGCGCGCTGGCCGCATATCCGCCTGGTCGTCACCTCGGGCCGGCTCCGGCCGGGGGCCGACGACCTGCCCGATGCCGGCTTCCTGCCGAAGCCCTACGGCCGCTCCGACCTGCTCGGCGCCCTCTGCCGGGCGGCCTGAAGGCCCTCATCCGGCGCTGATCTCAGGCGGCCGGTACGGGCCAGCACAGCTCCACCTTCAGCCCGCCGAGTTCGGAGCGGCTGAGGCGCAACCGCGCGCCGACTCCCTCGGCGAGGTCGCGGGCGATGGCGATGCCGAAGCCGGTGCCCGGCCGGGTCTCGTCCCAGCGTCGGCCGCGGGCGATGCCGGCGATCGCCGCCTCGCTCATGCCGGGGCCGTCATCCTCCAGCACGAGGCCGGCCTCTCCGCCCTCCGCGCGCCCCGAGACGCGGATGCGGCGGTGGGCCCATTTGCGGGCGTTGTCGAGGAGGTTGCCCAGGATCTCGGTGAGGTCACCCTCGTCGCCGGGGAAGGCGAGGTTTTCCTGGACCGCGATCTCCCAGCGCAGGGCCTCGCCCTCGGGCAGGCGCTTGAGGGCGGCTGCGATCTTCGCCACCGCCGGGGCGACCGGGCTGGCCCTGCGCCGCAAGCCGCCCGAGGCCGCCCGCGCCCGGGCGAGCGTGCGCTCGACCTGCCGGGCCATGGCGTGGGCCTGCTCGGCGATCTCCGCGGCGAGCGCCGGATGGCCGCCCTCCGTGCGGCGGGCCAGCGCGTCGAGCACCGCGAGCGGGGTCTTGAGGCCGTGGGCCATGTCGCCGGCCCCCGTGCGGGCCCGCTCCAGGTCGCGCTCCTGGGCGTCGAGCAGGCGGTTGAGGTCGGCCACCAGCGGGCGCACTTCCTCCGGAAAGGTCTCGGGGAGCCGGGTCCGCGTCCCGGCATGAATCGCGGCGAGATCCGCTCGCAATGTCCGGAACGGTGCCAGGGCCCGCCGCACGAACAGCGACATGGCGAGCGTCAGCGCCGCGAACAGGGCGCCGAGCGAGGGCACCAGCAGGCGCAGGAAGGTGGCCCGGCTCTGAGCGAGGTCGCGCCGGTCCTCGGCCACCGTGACGGCGAGCGCCACCGGGCCGGTCCTGTCGGGAATCGTGACCCGGCGGGTGACGGCGATGAGCCGTCCGCCATCCGGTCCGGCAAGGTCGCCGACCGCCGGCTCCTGCGCGGCGTCGGGCACCGTGCCGAGGCTTCTGTCCCAGAGCGAGCGCGAGCGCAGGGTGGCGCCGCCCGCGGCCTCGACTGGCCGATCGATCTGCCAGTAGAGGCCGCCATAGGGGGTCGAGAAGCGCGAATCCGGCGGTTCGCGCGGCAGGGTCGGGGCGCCGTCCGGCGCCAGGGCGACCTGCCCGGCGATCAGCTTGGCGGTGCGGTCGAGCCCATCGGCGGTGCGGGCGTCGAGCACCCGGTCGAAGATCAGCGTCAGCCCGATCCCGGCGAGCGCCAGCGCCAGGGCGATCAGCCCGGCGGCGGCGAGCCCGAGCCGCAGGCGCAGCGAGCCGCTCCTCACGGGTCCCCGGCCGAATCGGCCGGCACGAGGTAGCCGTGGCCGCGGCGGGTCTCGATGATGCCGGGGCCGAGCTTGCGCCGCAGCCGGGTCAGCAACGCCTCCAGGGCGTTGGCCTCGCGGTCGCTGTCGCTGCCGTGGAGATGGTCGAGCAATTCGCCCGCCGCCACGACCTGCCCCTGGCGGTGGAGCAGGAAGGCGAGCAGGCGGTATTCGAGCGCGGTGAGGTCGGTCTCGCGGCCCGCCACCGAGACCGCGCGGGTGCGGGTGTCGAGTTCGACCGCGCCCGCCCGCAGCACCGGGGAAGCGTGGCCGGCGGTGCGGCGCAGGATGGCGCGCAGCCGCGCCACCAGTTCCTCCATCCGGAACGGCTTGACGAGGTAGTCGTCGGCGCCCGCGTCGATCCCCTCGACCCGCTCGCGCCAGCCGTCGCGGGCGGTGAGGATCAGCACCGGGAGCGCCACGTCGGCCCCGCGCAGGCGGCGCAGCACGCCCAGCCCGTCGAGCCGGGGCAGGCCGAGATCGAGCACCATCGCGTCGTAGGTCTCGGTCTCGGCCCGGAACCACGCCGCCGCGCCGTCGCCGACGATCTCGGCGACGTAGCCGGCCCGCTCCAGGCCCTCGCGGATGTCGGCCGCGATGCGCGGCTCGTCCTCTACGACGAGGATGCGCACGTCGTCCCCCGGATGGCACCGGCTTCAGTCATCGTCGTCCACGTCCAGAAGCTTGAGGGAGCTGGCATCGATCTTCACGTCGCGCCGCCGGCCGTCGGTGCCGAGGATGCGCAGCTTGTAGAGCCAGCGCCCGTCGTCGTGCTTGAGGTCGAGCGCCACCACGTCGCCCGGCACGGCGGCGCGGGCGGCGGCGAGCACCGCGTCGAGGGGGCGGATCTCGCCCCGCTCCAGGGCACGCCGCGCCCGCTCGCCGTCGCTGTCGGCCCGTGCCGGGACGGCCGCCAGCGCCGGGGCGAGGGCGACGAGGGTGACGAGGAGCGGGCGGAGCAGGGGACGGAGCATGGCGCGGGCCGGGTGTGCCCGCCGCCGCCTGACACGAGGCTGACAGGCGGCGTCAGGCCCGCGTGCCATCGGGTTTGCGAGAAGGCGGCATCGACGGCGCGGCCCCGGCGGGCGCGCCCTCCCCACTCTCTCCGCGAGACCCGTTCCGATGTCGCTCACCGCCACCATCCTGCTGATCTACGCCGCCTGCCTCGTCGGCACCATCGCCAGCCCGGCCCGATCCAACGCCGATCGGCCCCCGGAGGAGCCGGGCGCCCGGCGCCTGCTGGGGACACTCCTCGTCCCGGCCCTCGCGCTGCTCGCCGGATCTCAGACGCTCCCGGCCCGGGCGGCCGAGATGGCGCCCCAGGCCGTGAGCGGCCCCGCCACCGTGATCGACGGGAGCACGCTCGAGATCGGCGGCCGGCGTCTGCGGCTCTACGGCATCGACGCGCCCGATCTCGACCAGACCTGTTCCGACGGGCATGAGCGCGACTATTCCTGCGGCCGCGGTGCCGCCGAGGCCCTGGCGGCGCGGATCGGCGGCGAGAGCGTCACCTGCGCGCCGCGCGGCGCGGATCCGGACGGCACCGCCCGCGCCCTTTGCCGGCGCGACGGCGACGACCTCGCCGCCTGGATGGTGACCAACGGCTACGCCATCGCCGACCGGAGCGCGTCGGCCGCCTACGAGGCGCAGGATCGGCGCGCCTGGGGCCGCCGCGTCGGGCTGTGGTCGGGCGTGTTCGAGATCCCCGCCGACCGGCGCCGGATGCGTCGCGCCAGTGCGTCGCTGTGAGACGTCAGCCGCGCCGGGCGAGGCCCCCGGCGAAGTTGCGCAGGGCCGCCGCGACCAGGGCGGCGACCTGCGCTTCCGTCTTCGGCGCGCGGATCACGAGGCTCGCCATCACCTCCGGATGGACCCGCCGCTGCTTCGGCGTGCGGGCGTGGTTCGAGAGCCGCAGCCGCTCCGGACCCTCCCCGCGGGCGAAGTAGAGGCTGTCGCCGCGCGCATTGCGGGCGGTCTCGCGGAAACCCTGCGCGGCGAGCAGGCGGCCCGCATGGGCGAGCGCCTGAAGCGGCGGGAGCGGGCGCATCAGGCCGAGACGGCCAGGATCGAGAGGGGAAGCGCCGCCGCGACGAGGGCGGCGAGCGCGGCGGGGGCGACATAGCGCGGCCGGTAGGACAGGAGCAGCACCAGTCCGAGCGCCGCCCCGGTGAGTGCGCCGATCCACTGCACGGGACCGAAGGCCCAGCCCTCCCACAGCCCGGCGACGAAGAGGGAGAGGGTGATCGCCGCCCAGCCGAAGGCGCGCAGGCGCAGAACCGCCGCCCGCTCCGCCTTGCGGTCGAACACCTCCGCATGGTGCCTGTTCAGGCTGAGGCACAGGGCGGCGAGGGCGGCGAAGCTCAAGCCGAGATTCGCGGCGAGGACGAGGGGCGTCATGCGTGGGTCATGCGTGGGTCGGCTCCGGGCGCCGCGCGGGCGGGCGAGCGGGAGAGGCGGCGGGCGCCGTGACGGGGGCCGGCTTCGCGCCCCGCGCGCGATCCCGCTTGGGCGCCTCGTAGCGCAGCATCTTGCGGGCGGCGAGGGCGAACAGGGCCGCCAGCAGCAGCATCGCCGCGTCGAACCACGCGAAGAGCGGGTCGCCGCCGCCGAGCCGCAGCGGATGGTCCGGGATCGTCAGGAGGTCGGCCGCGACCACCGCGAGACAGAGCACCGACACGGCGGCCAGTTCCTCGCACCAGGCCCGGCGCTGCGGGCGGGCGAGCGGCACCAGGGCCGCGACGATCCAGGCGCCGAAGAAGGCGCGGATCTCCCATTGCTCGCGGCCGGCGAGATCGAGGGGCAGGAGGCGGTTGGCGAGGAAATAGACCGCCACCGCCGCCGGCAGGCCGGCGATGCTGCCGACGTTGAGCGCCTGGACCAGACGAAGGCCGAGGAAGGGCCGCTCCCCCGCCTTCGGCAGCCGCGCCAGCGACCAGAGCACGACGCCCGTCGCGACCATGGCGCAGCCCATCAAGCCGCACAGGAAGAACAGGAGCCGCAGCAGGGGGCCGGCGAAGTGGCCCTCGTGCAGGCCGGTCATCACCGTGAAGGTCTTGGCCGCGGGCTTGAGGCCGCCGTCGCGGACCTCCAGGATCTCGCCGCTCACCCCGTCGAAGGCGATCTGCGGATGTTCGTGCGAGAGGCCGTGCGGCTCCTCGAACACCGCCACCACGGTGGCGTTGGCATCGCCCGGATTGACGATCATGAGCCGCTCCAGCGGCTCTGGCCGGGCCGCGCGCGCCCGCTCCACCATCGGCCCGACCGGGGCCAGGGCGGCGGGCCGGTTCGCGGGCGGACGCGGTGTGGTGATCCAGCTCGCCTCGCTGAAGAAGGCCTGCGCGTTGCCCTTATAGGCGGCGGTGACGCCCCACGGCATGTAGAAGGTCGCGAGCGTGACGATCCCGGTATAGGTGATCATCAGGTGGAACGGCAGCGCCAGCACGCCGGTGACGTTGTGGGCGTCGAGCCAGCTGCGCCGGGGCGCCTTGTCGCGGCGGAAGGTGAAGAAGTCGGCGAAGATCCGCTTGTGGGTGACGATGCCGGAGATCAGCGCCACCAGCATGATCATCGCGCACAGGCCGACGACCCAGCGCCCCCAGAGCGGCGGCATGTGCAGCTCGAAATGGAAGCGGTAGAGGAAGTCGCCGCCCTGCGTGTCGCGCACGGCGGCCTCGGCCCCGGTCCGCGGATCGAGCAGGACATGGCCCGGAGGCTCGCCGGGCCGCGTGCGCCAGAACAGGTCGAGCACCGGCTTGTCCGCCTGCGGCAGACCGATGAACCACGTCCTCGCCTTGGCGGCGTGCTGGCCGAGATGGGCGACCGCGCGCTCGGCCGCCGCGCCGAGGGCGGCGGCGTCCACCGGCTCGACCTGCGTGAATTCGGGGCGCATCCAGCGGGAGATGTCCGGCCGGTAGTAGCTCGCGGTGCCGGTGACGAAGATCGCGAACAGCACCCAGCCGACGATCAGGCCGGACCAGGTGTGCAGCCACGCCATCGACTGGCGGAAGCTCGCCTTCATGGCCTGGATCCTCCCATCGCCAGCCAGAGCAGGGCGCCGAGCACGAGGGCCGCGCCGCCGACCGTGAGGAGCGCCCGAAGAAGCGTGCGCGTCGAGAAGACGAGCACGACGATGCCCGCCATCACGGCGAAGCTGAGGAGCGTCGCCGTCGCCACCGCCTCGGAGCGCGCCATCGGCAGGGTCAGCGACAGGAGCGCGGTGGCGAGCGCCGCGACGCCGTAGCCGCCGCCCGCCGCCAGCACGACCCGGCCGGCCACGGAGGCTCGCTCACGCACCGTCGTTCTGCCCTGTGCCGCCATGCGAGGCCTCCTACCAGCGGTAGCGCAGGGTTGCATAGACGGTGCGCGGAAGCCCGTAATAGCAGCCCGAATAGGAGAAGCAGCCGGTCACGTAGCGCTCGTCGAGCAGGTTCTGGGCGTTGAGCTGGACCTGGAAGCCCTGGAGCGTCGCGTCGAGATATTTCAGGTCGTAGCTCGCCACCGCGTCGACGAGCACGCTCTCCGGCACCTTGAAGGTGTTGGCCGGATCACCCCAGGAGGGGCCGAGATAGCGCACGCCGCCGCCGACCTGGAGGCCCAGCAGCGGCCCGTCGGTGAAGCGGTAGTCGGCGAAGAGCGAGGCGGTGGAATCGGGCACCAGCACCGGGCTGCGGCCGACGAGCGGCACCGGTTGCCCGGTGAGGTCGTTGGTGGTGTTGGTGATGTCGCGGGTGTTCTTGATGTCGAGGATCGAGAAGCCGCCGACCAGGGTCAGGTTCTCGTTGATGTTGGCCCGCGCCTCGAACTCGATGCCCTGCACGCCGACCTCACCGGTCTGCACCACGAAGCCCTGGTTGTTCGGGTCCGGCTGCGTCGCGTTGGAGCGGCGGATGTCGAAGGCGGCGGCGGTCAGCAGGATGTCGGTGCCGGGCGGCTGGTACTTGATGCCGGCCTCGTACTGGTTGCTGGAGACCGGGTCCGGGATGCGCCCGACCGTGCCGAAGGTCGTGTCGAAGATGCGGCCCGTGGCGATCGGCTCGAAGGCCTCGCTGTAGGAGACGTACGGCGCGATGCCGTTGTCGAACAGGTAGAGCAGGCTCGCCCGCCCCGTGAAGGCATCCGCCGGGACGTTCTGGATCGCCAGGGCGCCGGTGGCGAGTGTGCGCGTCGGGCCGCTCTGCCGGGCGACGTCGTAGCGCCCGCCGAGCGTCAGGACGAGCCGGTCGAACTTGATCTGGTCCTGGAAGTAGACGCCGGTCTGCTCGGCGGTGATGGTCGCGTCCGAGGTGAAGGCCGGGAACGCGATGTTCATGTCGTAGTTCGGATTGAGCGCGTTCAGACCCGGCGCCGGGTTGAACGGCCCGGCCAGCGTGCGGGTACGGAACGTGCGGTGATCGACGCCCAGCAGCGCCGTGTGCGCCACCGGGCCGGTCTCGAAATTGGCCACGAAATTATTGTCGATCGTCCAGGCATCGATGCCGACCTGGGTGCCGCCCACCGAGCGCGGGATGACCGGGCCGCTGGCGAAGGGACCGTTCTGCGTGTTGAAGGCGCTGTAGACGCTGCGGTAGTCGCCCTCGGTGCGCAGGTAGCGGCCGGCGGAGTGGAAGCGCAGGTTCTCGTTGAGGCGGTGATCGAACAGGTAGCTGATCGAGGCTTGGGTGCGGTCGGAGCGCTCGATGCCTCGGTCGCCGTCGTAGAAATCGACCGGCAGGCGCCCGAACACGCCGTTGCCGAAGTTGCGCGCGAATACCGTGCCGACCGCCGGGAAGCCGCCGTAGAAGCCGGAGAACGGGTCGCGCTGGTAATTGCCGATGATCGTGAGCTGCGTGTCCGCGTCGGGCCGCCAGGTCAGGCTCGGATTGATGAAGAAGCGCTCGACCTGCGTCGTCACCGCCGGACCATCGCCCTTCCAGCCCAGGCCCACCACCCGGTAGGCGAACTGGTCGGCCACGCCGCCCGTGCCATCGCCGACCGGGCCGCCGACATCGAAGCCGCCGCGCACCTCGCTGAAGCCGCCGCCCTGCACGAAGATCTCGCCGTGGCGGACGAACTGCGGCACCTTGGAGACGAGGTTGACGATGCCGCCCGGACCCGACTGCCCGTAGAGCACCGAGGCCGGCCCCTTGATGATGTCGACCCGCTCCAGCCGATAGGGATCGATGGTGGGGGAGGCGTCGCGGCTGCCGGGCAGCGGCAGGCCGTCGAGGAAGATCGGGGCGGTGAAGCCGCGGATGTAGAACTGCTCCAGCCGGGTCGCGCCGGCGCCGCCGCGCTGCTCCGTGGTGACGCTCGGGGTGTAGCGCAGGGCCTGGTTGATGGTGAGCGCGTTCTGGTCCTCGATCTGCTTGCGGCCGACGACGGAGATCGATTGGGCCGTCTCCAGGATCGGCGTGTCGGTCTTGGTGGCGACGGTGCTGCGGCTGGCGACGTAGCCCGGAACCGCGCCGAGGGCGCCGCCGGGACCGTAGAGCGCGCCGCCGAGCGTCGCACCGCGGCCCTGGCCGGTCACGCTCAGTTCGGACAGTTCGATGGCGCCGGCCGCATCCTGCGCGAGGCCCGGTGCGGAGAGGCCGCAGAGAGCCGTTCCCGAAAGGACCGTCGAGGCCAGCAAGCGTGAAATCCAGCCCGCACGCGGAGACAGCCGAGCGGAAACGCCACGATCTTCGAACATCTTCTTCCGGAACGCTTTTAGCTTAGGTTATAAAACCCAAGAGGACACGACGAACTGCGTGTCGCGTATGGCAAAGGCGGAATGATGTATGCAAGATCTATGTTTTATAACTGTTATAAATACAGATACTTGGATCGATAATCTGAGTTGCGTGCAACCATTCTACTTGCACGATATTTTTGCAACCCGATGCGGTAACGCATCAGCCGGACCCGGCTTCCGAGCGAAAGGCGGCGTGACGAGGCTGCCCGAAGAGGGCGGGAACCGCACGGACGGGCAGGCCGGGCGGCGGCGCAGGATCCGAGGGCCCCGGGGGACGCCGCCCGTGGCGCCGCCTCGGTCCTCGACCGTTCGCGGGAGCGGGGTTCCGGCGGGATGCTACAATCCCGGCCCGCTCAGAACCTGACGGTGGTCGACCGGGTCCCAGATGCCCTCGAAGACCGGAACGGGCCCCTTCGGCCGCTCGCGGACCGGCATCATCGCGGCCGGAGCGATCGCCTGCTCCAGAGCGGGCGCGACGAGCAGCACGGTCACCGCCGTCCCGACGGCGCACAGCGTCGCGATCATCCAGCGCGGCATCTCCCAGCTGTGGAGGAGCACGGTCCCGGCTGCGAGGAGGGCGAGGGAGCCGACGAGCTTGGGCAACACCGGACAACCTCCTCGAACGGCACGGACTGAACCATGTGGACTCAACGACACGGGCCGGATGGGACGGACCGAACGATGCGGGGCCGCCGATGCGAGCGGGATGCCAGCGCATTCTGTGCCGGATCGGGACGTTCGGGCCGCGCACGATTCGAAATCCGGTTGGGCGGCGCTCCCGAGCGGCGCTCCACGGGGCGCTGCTGCCGAGGGTGACTTGCGAAATAGTGATCAATTCGCCGGTGGATCGAACGATATTTCATGTTAGGCAGGTGCAAAGGCTCCGCGATCCTGAACGACCGGGAGCCGATCCCATGCGCCGAGAGAGGCCCAACTGATGTCGAGCATGCTGTCCGTGATCGCTCTCCTTCTTGCCCCGGTGGGGGCTCTGGCCGTCGGCACCTGGGCGTTCGGCCGCCGCCGCCCCACGCCCTGATCGCCCGCTGCTGCAGGATCCGGGCGGGCGGCGCTCCGGCGCGGTGCCCTGCTGATTTCCGACACAATGCGGCATCACCGATCAGGCATCGTGGCGCGACTGCCGGCGAAGGGAGACCTTGCGCATGACGATCCTGATTCGGTCCACGCGTGACCTGGCATCCCGTGCGCGCCGGCTCATCCGTTTCCTGCCGAAGGTGGTCCCTCTGGCGCTGATCTCGATGATCGGCCTGTCGGCCGGCCGGGCCCCGAGCGCCGATCTCGACGGCGACGGCGACGAGGCGGCCCGCTCGATCGTCTACCGCCACTACATCTGAGCCTCCCGTCCTCCGTCCCGGAGAGCGGCCGAGGCGGTCAGGCATAGGCGACCCAGCCGCGGAACGCGAAGCCCGCGTAGAATAGGCTGACTCCACCGAATCCGGCCTGCCGCAGCAGCGCCTCGTCTTCCTCCGGCGCGAGGATCGGCAGCCTCTGTGCGAGACCGGCCCGCGCGTTCCGCGCCTGCGCCGGCTCGATGCCCGAGGCGACGGCGAAGGCGGCATACCGCGAGAGCCACAGATCGAGACCGCCGTCGTCCTTCGGAATGCTGAAATGGGCGGCGACGAAGGGCGCTCCCGGCTTCAGGCGGCGCCGGATCTCTCGAAGCGTGCGCAGGCGCTCCCCCGACTCGATGAAGTGCAGCGTCAGGATGCAGCTCGCGGCATCGAACGGACCCTCCGGCGCGACGTCGATGAGCCCCCGGTGCAGGCGCGTGCGGGCCGAGAGATCCCCGAGGGTCCGTTGCGCGAGGCCCAGCATCTCGGCCGAGGGATCGACGCCGTCGAAGGACCAGTGCGGCTGTGCCTCGGCGAACGCCTTGAGTTCGAGGCCGCCCCCGGCGCCGAGCACGAGCACCCGCGCCTCGTCCGGAGCCCGTTCGGCGAGGAGGATCGTCGCCATGCGCTGCAGGCCGGCGAAGCCGGGCACCATCCGAGGAGGGCCGTCGGCGTAGCGGGCGACGGCTTGCGGATCGGAAAACGGGTCCATCGCGGCGGGCTAGCATCACACGCGCTCTCTGAGAACGTCCTGACCGCCCGCACCGGAGATTTGCTTGCGGGCGCGGGAGGGCCGAGCGCGTCCTCGACGCCGCGTGCCGGCGTGTCCCGATCGGAAGGGCCCGTTTGCCGAGTGGATCTCCCCTTCGGCGGAGGCTGCGCTAGTCCGGAAGAGCGCCGCGGAATACCGCTGCGCGCATGAAGCCCTGATCGGGCGCGGATACGGTCGGCTCCGAGTTCGATGCGGGGGTTGAAGACCATGGCCGACGTGACGTTTTCTCAGTCGACACTTGCCGGTTACTCCGGACTGGCCTCCGCCCTGCAGTGGGGACCGGACGGGCGCCTCTACGTCGCCGAGCGCTTCGGCAGCATCAAGGCCCTCACGGTCGCCCAGAACGGCAACGGCTACGTCGTCACCAAGACGGAATCGATCGATCTCATCCTGAACCTGCCCAACCACAACGACGACGGCACGCTGAACGCGAGCCTGAAGGAGCGGCAGGTCACCGGCATCCTCGCCACCGGAACGGCCGCCAACCCCGTCCTCTACGTCACGTCGAGCGACCCGCGCATCGGCGCCGGCAACGGCGGCGAGGACACGAATCTCGACACCAACTCCTCGATCATCTCCCGTCTTACCTTCGATTCCGCCAGCCAATCGTGGAAGAAGGTCGATCTCGTGCGCGGCCTGCCCCGCTCCGAGGAGAATCATTCGGCCAACGGCATGGCGATCTCGCCCGACGGCAAGACGCTGTACGTGGCGGTGGGCGGCAACACCAATGCCGGTGCGCCCTCCAACAACTTCGCCGGCCTGCCGGAATTCGCCTATTCGGCAGCGGTCCTGAAGGTCGATCTCACGGCGCTCGACGCCATGACGGTCAAGAACGCGAACGGGCTCAATCCTTACGTCTACGATCTGCCGACCCTCGACGATCCCAACCGGCCCAACAACGGCACCCCCGGCAACGAGAACCCGGACGGATCGGACGTCAGCGGCCCGTTCGGCGGGCGCGACGGCCTCAACATGGCCAAGATCACCGCCGGCAGCCCGGTCCAGGTCTACTCGCCCGGCTACCGCAACGCCTACGACGTGCTGCTGACCTCCGACGGCAAGATGTTCACGTACGACAACGGCGCCAATAACGGCTGGGGCGGACGCCCGTCGGATGCCAGCGGCAACGTCGTCACGAACCAGAACCAGATCCCGCTCAACACGCCCGATCTCGACGGCGGCACCAAGCGGCTGAACTACGACCAGCTCCACGAGATCACGGGGCAGGGTTATTACGGCGGCCACCCCAACCTCGTGCGGGCGGTGGGCGGCCAGGCCGGCTGGCTGCTGACGCCGGGGACCGGCGTCACCGGGGCGACCTTCCTGCCGCAGGGCAGCGCCGGCCTGCCCGCCGATTTCAACTCGGTGATTCCCGCCGGCACCGCCGATCCGCGCCAGAGCGTGTTCTTCGAGGGCGGCATCAGTGACGGGGCGCTCGATACCGGCCAGGGCTCGCTCAACGGCTTGGCCGAGTACACCGCCTCGACCACCTGGACCACGGCGAATGGCGGCACCACGAGCATCAAGGGCGCGATCCTCGTCACCGATCTCGCCGGCTACCTCCACATCATCCCGCGCAACGCTTCGGGCGGGGTCGACACCACCGTCGGTGCCGCCGGCCAGATCGTCGCGGCGGGCAAGCAGGTCGTGCCGATGGGCGGCGGCGCCCCGCTCGGCATCGACGCGGTGGGCGACGGCAAGCCGTTCGCCGGCACCGTCTGGGTCACGACGCTGGCCGACGGCAACATCAAGGTGCTGACGCCGGGGCCGACCAACCCGCAGAATCTCGACCTCGACGGCGACGGCATCAACAACACGCTCGACCCCTTCGCCCTCGATCCCGACAACGGCACCGCCGGAACCGACGTGATCTCGGGCGGCAAGACGATCGTGTTCAACTTCGAATCCGGCGCGATCCCCGGCACCTTCGGCGGCAGCGGCCTCACCGGCGCGATGATCAACGGGCTCGACCCGTTCCTCGACGGCGGCCTCTACACCTCGTCCAACATCATCGCGGGCGGTGCGGGCGGCGTGATCCAGCTCAAGAACGTGCAGGAGGGCGACTTCACGGAGGGCAACAACACCCTCAAGGACGCGCTCCAGGCCGGCGTCACCTTCGACGACACCGTGGCGACCGCCAACGTCACCATGACCATGGCGAACTGGATCCCGAACGCCACCAGCGACGGCGGCTTCCCCTCGGCGGGCCTGCAGATCGGCACGGGCGATCAGGACAACTTCATCAAGCTGGTGCTGGGCGGCCGCGGCGAGAGCGCGGGCGGCAAGTACACCAGCGCGATCTTCGAGACCTCGATGGAGAATCTCGGCGTCGCGCAGACCGCTTCGGTCACCAACAACGCGCTTCTCAGCGCGACGAATGCGAGCTGGGTGCAGCTGCGCCTCGCGGTCAATCTCGAGACCAACACGGTCACGCCCTACTGGCGCTTCGGCACCGGCGCGGTCTCCTCCGCGACGGATGCGAACAGCGCGTTCACCGCCGGGGCCAGCATGAGCGTGCCGAGCGGCAGCGCGCTCCTGAAGGCGATCCAGGGCGACTACACCGTCGGCGGCAAGGCCAGCGGCATGGCGGTCGGGCTGATGGCCACCTCCAACGACGGCGCACCGTTCACGGCGGATTTCGACGGGATCACCATCACGACGACGGCGAAATCGGGCACGACGAACCCGGTGGTCGCGGCGATCAATGCCGGCGGCGGGGCGCTGACCCAGGACGGGATCGGCTTCTCGGCCGACCAGTACTTCACCGGCGGCGCCACCTTCATCGACGGCACCGGCGGCAACGGCCTGCAATCGGCCTTCACCAACACCGTCTACCAGACCGAGCGCTACGGCAATTTCAGCTACGCGATCCCCGTGGCCAGCACGACCCAGGCCTATACGGTCGAACTGCGCTTCGGCGAGCTGTGGTGGAGCAATCCGGGCCAGCGGGTGTTCGACGTCTCGCTGGAGGGCCAGACCGTCCTCAACGACCTCGACATCGTCGCTCAGACCGGCAGCTTCAACACGCCCTACACCTACGTCTCGGGTCCGATCACCGCGGGCGCCAACGGGACGCTCGACCTCCAGTTCCTCAACGGCATCGACAACGCCAAGCTCAGCGGCATCGTCGTGCGGCAGGCGACGGGCAGCACCGACACGACCGGCCCGAGCATCGGCTCCTTCACCGTCGCCGGGCCCGCCTCCGGCACCGGGAATGCGAGCGTGACGGTGGTCTACAACGATGCGTCCGGCATCAATCTCAACAGCATCGCCGCGGCCGATCTCGCGGTGACGGGGGTGGGCGCGGTCGGCGCGATCAGCCTGCAATCGAAGGTCGCGACCAGCGCCACCTCGGCCACCGCCACCTATCTCGTCGCGGCGCCGAACGGCGGCTGGGCCGACGGGTCGTACACCGCCACCGTCAAGGCCGGGGAAGTGGCGGATGCGAGCCCCGCGGCCAACACCAACGCCGCCGCCTCGCACGCCTTCACCATCGACGTGACGCCCGGCGGCGATACTCTCGTCCTGGCCATCAATTCCGGCGGGAGCGCCTTTACCCGCGCCGACGGGACCCTGTTCGAGGCCGACACGGCGGCGGCCCCGCACCGCTACTATGTCGCCGGCCAGGACGGGAACGCGACCTTTTCCGACGTCGATCCGATCGCGGGAACCACGGATGACGCGCTCTACCAGAACCAGCGCTTCGGCTGGGCGAGCGCTTCGACCACCGATGCCGATGACGGGCGCTTCGGCTACGCCGTCAAGAACGCGGACGGCAGCGCGCTGGCGTCCGGCTCCTACAAGGTCGTCCTGCACTTCGCCGAGATCTACAACCAGCCCGACGATCCGGGCGGACTCAGCGGAGCGGGCCAGCGCCAGTTCAACATCGGCATCGAGGGCACCACGATCGCCAATTACGACATCTGGGCCGCGGCCGCCGGGGGCGCCACGGCGACGACCCTGACGCGGACGGTCTCGGTCACGGACGGAACGCTCAACCTCGCCTTCTGGCAGGGGACGACGGAGAACCCGACTGTGGCGGCGGTCGAGGTGTGGAAGATCGACCCCGGCTCGGCTCAGGGCGGTCTGCTGGTCTAAACTCTCAACCCGTTTTCGGCTTCACTGCCGGCGGCGCACGGGATCTCGTTCGCCGCCGCCTGCGCGAAAGGTTTGCCATGTCTTCCGATCGGCCCAAGGCCTTTCCCACGCCTCTGCCGCGGCTCGAGCCGAACACCTTCACCTTCGAGCAATGGCCGATGGTCAAGCCCACGGGCTTTCGCGAGTACGACGCCCGCTGGCTGTTCCCGCAGGAGATAAACCTGATGGGCGTCCAGGCGCTCGGGCTGGGGCTCGGCACGCTGATCCATGAGCGCGGCGTGCGTCCCGACATCGTCACCGGCCACGATTTCCGCGCCTACTCCTCCTCGATCAAGCTCGCGCTGATCGCCGGCATGCAGGCGGCGGGCCTGCGGGTGAAGGATATCGGGCTTGCCCTCTCGCCGATGGCCTATTTCGGCCAGTTCGCCCTCGACTGCCCCTGTGTCGCCATGGTCACCGCCTCGCACAACGACAACGGCTGGACCGGCGTGAAGATGGGCGCCGAGCGGCCGATGACCTTCGGCCCCGACGAGATGGGCCGCCTGAAGGAGATCGTCACCCGGGGCGAGTTCCGCTACCGCGACGGCGGCGCCTACGAGTTCGTCTCGGATTTCGCACAGGTTTACTTCGACGACCTCGTGGCCCGCGCCAAACCCGTCTCGCGAAAACTCAAGGTCGTGGCCGCCTGCGGCAACGGCACCGCCGGCGCCTTCGCCCCCGCCCTGCTGGAGCGGCTCGGGGTCGAGGTGATCCCGCTCGATGTCGAGCCGGACCATTCCTTCCCGCGCTACAATCCCAATCCCGAGGACATGGCGATGCTGCACGCCATCGCCGACAAGGTGCGCGAGACCGGCGCCGATGTCGGCCTCGGCTTCGACGGCGACGGCGACCGCTGCGGCGTGGTCGACGACGAGGGCGAGGAGATCTTCGCCGACAAGATCGGCGTGATGCTGGCCCGCGACCTGTCCAAGCTGCACCCCGAGGCGACCTTCGTGGTCGACGTGAAGTCGACCGGCCTTTACGCCGCCGATCCCGAACTCCAGTCCCGCGGCGTGCGCACCGACTACTGGAAGACCGGCCATTCCTACATCAAGCGCCGCGTCAACGAACTCTCGGCGCTGGCCGGCTTCGAGAAGTCCGGCCACTTCTTCTTCAACGCGCCGGTCGGCCGCGGCTACGACGACGGCCTGCTGACCGCGATCGCGGTGATCGAGATGCTCGACCGCAATCCGGGGCAGAGCATGGCCGACCTCTACCGGGCGCTGCCGAAGACCTGGGGCTCGCCGACCATGTCGCCGCACTGCGCCGACGAGGTGAAGTACGGTGTGGTCGAGGCGGTGACCGAGCGGTTCCGGGCGCTCCAGGCGGCGGGCGAGCCGGTGGGCGGCCACGCGATCACCAGTCTCGTGACGGTCAACGGCGTGCGCGTGACCACCGCCGACGGCACCTGGGGGCTGGTGCGGGCCTCCTCGAACAAGCCCGAACTCGTGGTGGTGGTGGAGAGCCCGGTCTCCGAGGCGCGGCTGCACGAGATGTTCGCGGCGGTGGACGGCGTCCTGCGCCAGCATCCGGAGGTCGGGGCCTACAACCAGACCATCTAGAGCGCATTCCGACGAAGTGGTCACCGGTTCGTCGAAAGAAGGCGCGCCAAAACAATGAGCTAGAGACGCCGGCCTGATGCAATCAGGTCGGATACGGCTCTAGCCCTCGCATCCGATCCGGGCGGCATCGCCCGATCGGATCCGTCCCGCCGGACGATCCGCCGATGAGCGGAGCGTCCGTCTGGCTTGAGAAAGTCGCATGGGACAAACCCGTCCCTGACGGATATCACGGCGTCCCGACCGGCTGCCCGGTCGGATGCGCGGCAGGGAGGCCGATCCCTGCAATCATGGCCACCGACGATCTGAGGGCGCCTTGGGCGCCGCATCCCGCCGTGGCACGCCGCGCGCACCACCGAACCGCGCCCGTGGCTCACACGCCGCCGCTGAAGCACGGCGTGGAGGCTGGCTCGCGCCCCCTCAGGCTGAGCGGTTCGAGGCACGAACACCCCGGGGGCGATGCCAGGCGTGGCCGTTCGGCAACAGATCGTTCGTCTGTCAGAAAAATTCTGACAAGGTCTCGAGAAAAAACAGCATTAAGCTGAACCGTTTTCGCGCGGCCGTACCCCGTGGGGAGTAGTCCCCACGGGGTACGTTGCAGATTTACGCAATCGATCCGCCCACTAACCTTCGTTAGTCACCCGCTCCGTTGCGATCACCGCATCTCAAGGAGCGAGCATGCCTGCGGGCCAAACCTACAGCACCACCCCCATCCGCACGACGTACGACGGACAGGTTATCGAAAATCTGGATCTCTGGGTCTCCGACGGCGACGCTATCCGCGTCGAGAACAACAACGTCATCATCCGAAACGTCACCATCCACCACGCCGACGGCAACGGCATCGTTGTCGAGGACGCCAGCGGCGTCACGGTTCAGAACAGCCTCATCGTCAATTCCGACCCGCCCGCCGGCAATGGCGGCGAGACCGATCCGGAGACCACCGGAATCCGGGTCGTGAACGCGCCGAACTTCACCGCCTCGCACGTGACCCTGCAGGACAGCGGCACCGGCATCTATCTCGGCCAGTCGCCGGGGGCGAAGCTCTCCTACATCGAGGGCCACGACTTCCACGGACCGTTCCCCGGCGGCCAGCTCGTCCAGTTCTTCCAGTCGCCGAACGGCAGCCTGTCGGACTTCGCCGTCACCAACGATCCGGGCCACTCGCATGTCGAGGACAACGTCTCGATCATCGACAGCCGGAACGTGACGATCGCCAACGGGGTGATCGACGGCAACAACTCGCCGAGCGGGGCGGGCGTGATGTTCGAGGGCAACTCGCAGGGTGGCCACGTCCAGAACGTCGACGTGATCCACATGGGCAACGGCGGCTTCTCGTCCTACTCGGACGACGTGTCGTTCGTCGACACCCGCTCCTTCGACAACGATGCCGGCGACCAGGGCCGCGGCGTGTCGCTGTCGAACGGGCTGATCTGGAACATGACGGGCCACAACGTCACGGTCGAGGACTCGACCTACACGGACCCGGGTGTGGCCAACAACATCGTCTGGGGCACCTCCTCGGCCGGCGCGGATGTGTCGGCGGCGCCCTCGGCCACGCCGATGACGCCGATCCACAACGTGTTCGACGGATCGGCGACCGGCACGGGCTCCACCGGGACGGTCGTGGGCGGTACGCCGGCTCCGGCTCCGGCTCCGGCTCCGACGCCGGCTCCGAGCCCGGCGCCGACCCCCGTCGCCAGCCCGTCGCCGTCCGGCACCGGAATCGACCGGGACGGCACCGCCGCCTCCGAGACGATGAACGGATCGGGCTTCGCCGACGATCTCGACGGGCGCGGCGGCAACGACACGCTCAACGGGTTTGCCGGCGACGACAACCTCTATGGCGGGGCCGGCAACGACCGGCTCGACGGCGGCAGCGGCACCGACCACCTCTGGGGCGGCGCCGGCGCGGACCACTTCGTGTTCAAGGCCGGCAACGGCGTCGACTGGATCGAGGACTTCCAGCTCAAGGGCAACGTCCAGGACGTGGTCGAGGTGAGCAAGGCGATGTTCAGTTCGTTCAACGCTCTGCTCGCCGCAGCCCACGATGTCGGGGCCGATGTCGCCATCACCTCGGGCGCCGACACGCTGTGGCTCGCCGATGTCCACAAGGCGCAGCTCTCGGCCAACGACTTCCTGTTCGTCTGAGCCGTCCGCGCGCCGCCGCGCCGGTCCGGCGACGGACGGATCGGCGCCCGGCGCTCCGTGACGCCGGCAGGACAGGCGCGTTTGCCGGCCGGGGCCGCGGGATCTCCCGCGGCCCCGGCCGGCAACGCTGTTTCCTCGAATCAATTGATGCCGAAATAAGCGTGGCCGTTCAGCCACATCCATGGCGCGCCGCGAGAAATATCGCGCGGCGGCGTCCTCTTTAAAAGCTTCGCTGTTAATTACTTCCTGGGCCGAATAGGTCTTATGGCCTAGCCCATGCTGCCGAAGTTGCAGATTTGCCCGGTCGATCCTGCAAATTTATTCCGATAACTATTGATTTTGTTGCAATATTAACAAATGGAGTAGATATGCCTGCTGGTTTGATCACGAGCACCACCCCCATCCGCACGACCCATGACGGCCAGATCATCGAGAATCTCGATCTCTGGGTCTCCGACGGCGACGCCATCCGGGTCGAGCACGACAATGTCGTCATCCGCAACGTCACCATCCACCACGCCGACGGCCATGGCATCGTCGTCGAGGATTCGAGCGGCGTCTCCGTTCAGAACAGCCTCATCGTCAATTCCGACCCGCCCGACGGAAACCAGGGCCTGACCGGGGAGGCGACCGGGATCCGGGTCGTCAATTCACCCGATTTCACCGCCTCGCACGTGACCCTGCAGGACAGTGGCACCGGCATCTATCTCGGCCAATCGCCGGGGGCGAAGCTCTCCGATATCGAGGGCCACGACTTCCACGGGCTCTATCCCTCGGGCCAATTCGTCCAGTTCTTCCACTCGCCGAACGGCAGCCTCACGAATTTCGCCGTCACCAACGATCCGGCCCACTCGCATGTCGAGGACAACGTCTCGATCATCGATAGCCAGAACGTCTCCATCGCCAACGGGGTGATCGACGGCAACAACTCGCCGAGCGGCGTCGGCGTGATGTTCGAGGGCGATTCCCGGGGCGGCCACGTCCAGAACGTCGACGTGGTCCACATGGGCAACGGCGGCTTCTCGTCCTACTCGGACGACGTGTCGTTCGTCGACACCCGCTCCTTCGACAACATCGCCCACGACCAGGGGCGGGGTAGTCCCATGTCCAACGCCGTCATCTGGAACGCGAGCGGCGACAACGTGTCGATCGAGGACTCGACCTACACGGACCCGGCGGTGGCCAACAACATCACCTGGGGGGCGTCCGCGTCCGGCGCGGACGTGTCGGCGGCGCCCTCGGCCACGCCGATGACGCCGATCCACAACGTGTTCGACTGGGGGGCGGGCACGGTCGGCACCGTCGTCGGAGCCGTGACCGGCAACGGGCCGGCATCGCCGCCCCCGGTCGCCGCCTCGCCCTCCGGCACGGGCCTCAACCGCGACGGCACCGCCGCAGCCGAGACCATGACCGGATCGGGGGCCGCCGACGACCTCGACGGGCTGGGCGGCAACGACACACTCAACGGGCTCGCCGGCGACGACAACCTCTACGGTGGGGCCGGCAACGACCGGCTCGACGGCGGCAGTGGCACCGATCATCTCTGGGGCGGGGCCGGGGCCGACCGGTTCGCGTTCAAGGCCGGCAACGGCCTCGATTGGGTCGAGGATTTCGAGAGTGGCGGCTCCGCTCCCGACGCGATCGAGGTCAGCCGGTCGATGTTCGGCTCGCTCGACGCCGTCCTGGCGGCGGCACAGGATGTCGGCACCGACGTCGCGATCCGCTCCGGGTCGGACACGCTCTGGCTCGCCGACACCCACAAGGCCGAATTGACCGCAGGCCATTTCCTGTTCGTCTGATCGCGCCGGCCGCCCGCTGAGGCGGATATCCGATCCTCCACTTCAGGCTCCCGCGCCGGCGGACCTCGGAGGACCCTCCGGATCCCGCGCTCCCGCGCGATGTCCGGAGGGCCCTGCGAGGCCGCCTCGCGGCCTTTCAGGATGAGGGCGCGGAGCGGGCGAAGTCGGCTCGGCGGCCCTCTTCGATTGTCTCTTGGATTGTGTCTTGGATCGTCTCTTGGAACGCTTCTTGGCGCCCGCTCTCAGGGTCGACCCGAAGGGGCTGACGGGCGGCCAGGATCCCCTCGATCCCGGCGCGGAACGCGGCGAGCGTGCCGAGGGGCCGGGCGCAGCCGCCGCAGGCGATCGCCGCCTCGGCGGTCGGATCCGCCGGCCAGGTGACGGCGGGGGAGCCGCAGGCCGCGCAGGCGAAGCTCCACTCGCTCACGAGGATCCCCGCCCCGAAGCCCGCTGCGGCCCGCGCGCCCATCAGGCGCTGTTCCGGTAGTAGTGCGAGAAGTCGCGGTAGAGCGTGCCGCGATCGGCGGCCCGGCCCTGGTGGCGCTTCAGGTCGACCTTGTTCAGGACGAGCCCGGCGACCGTCAGCCCGAGCCGGCGCATATAGGCGAGGCTCGCGGTGACGGCGGCCTTCTGCGTGCCGTGCCACGCCACGACGTGGACCACGGCGTCGGCGTGCTGGCGCAGGAGCGCGACGTCGCCCAGCAGCAGCACGGGCGGCACCTCGACGAGGATCACGTCGTAGCGCTCGCGCGCCTCCCGCACGAGCATGCCGAAGGTCGGCTCGGCGTAGATGTCGTGCCCGTCCTTGAGCCCGGAGACGCGACGGATGGTCGAGATGCGGCCCTCCGCCTCCTCGTCGTCGGCCGGGGTCTCGGGGCCGGTCCTGTCGAGGCGGCCATCCTCGATCGCCGCGCGGCGGGGCGAGCCGTCGAGGATGAGCACCCGGCGGCCCATGGCGGCGAGCGAGCGGGCCACCGAGCGGGCGACCACCGACTTGCCCTCGCCCGGCATCGCCGAGGTGACGAGGACGACCTTGAGCGGCTCGCGCACGGCGACGAGTTCGGCCACCGCTGCCCGCACGGCCTCGCGGAAGACGAGATCCTGCTCCTGGCGATCGCCCGCATGCTCCCCCGCCGGCCGGCTCGGCAGCAGCGCGAGGCAGGGCAGGCCGGTGTCGGCCTCCATCTCGCCCTGGCTGCGGTAGCCCCGGTCGCGGCGTTCGAGCCCGAGCGCCAGCATCGAGCCGGCGCCGGCGCCGGCGAACAGGCCGAGGCCGAGCACGAGACCGAGGCCGGGGCCGGTGGGCAGGGTCGGCACCTTGGCCGGCGCCAGCATCTGCGCCATGACCGGCTTGAGTTCGCTCAGCGCGTTGGCGGTCTGGTAGCCCTCGTCGAGGACGCGCAGGCGGTCGCGGGCGGCGGTGGCATCGGCCTGGAGCGCGCGCAGCTTGGCTTCGAGCGCCTTGCTCTCGATCAGCGAGCGTCGCACCGTCGCGACGCGCGCCTCGGCCGAGGCTTCGAGACTGCGGGCGGCGCCGAGATCGACCTCGACCAGCTTGAGCACCTCGGCCATGCGGACCTGGAGCCGCTGCTGGAGCGCGGCGATCGAGGCCTTGAGGCGCAGCACGTTGGGATGGTTGTCGCCGGACACGGCGGTGAGCTGCTCCAGCTCCTGTCGCAGCTTGCTGTCGTCGGCCAGCATCTGCTGGATCACCGGCGAGATCGCCGTGTCGGCGGCGTTCGGCACGCCGCCGAAGCGGATCACGTCCCCGGCCCGCTGCAGCCGGGCCTCCTCCGCCAGCCGCTTGGCGGTGGCGCTGGACAGTTCGGAGAGGGCGTCGCGCAGCTGCTGCTCGCGCAGGTCCACGCCCTCGCGCACCGATTCGACGAAGCCCGTGCGTTTCCGGAAGGCGTCGATCTCGCCCTCCAGGCGGGCGAGTTCGCCGCGCGAGACCTGGATCTGCTCGGCGTACCAGCGGCTCGCCCGCTCGGTGGCGAGCGAGGCGGCCTGCATCTTGCGGGCGAGGTACTCGGTGGCGAAGGTGTTGGCGGTCTCCGCCGCCCGCCGGGGATCGCGGTCGCGGTAGCCGATGGTGATCAGGTAGGCCTTGGCATCGTTGCCGACGGTGAGCCCGCGCAGGAGCTGCTGCGCCCGGGCGTCCCGCTCGGTCTCCTGCTGCGTCGTCGCCGGCTGGCCGGCCTCGCCTTGCCGCGGATCTTGCCGCGGATCTTGCCGCGCGTCTTGCCGCGACCCCGAAGGCGCGGGCAGCGCGGCCTGGACTCGGTTCTCGAGCGCCTGGCGCAGGGAGGCGACCCATCCCGCCGCGTGCTCCTTGGCCGCATGCTCCGCTTGGCCCGCCTCGGTTTCGAGCCGGCCCGCCACGGCCTGCGCGATGGCGAAGGAGCGGATGATCCGCGCCTCGCTCTCGACGACCGAGGCCGGCTCAAGGGCGATCTGCGGGCCGGACTTGCCCGTCCCGCGCACGTCCTGGGTCTGGCCGAAATCGAACTGGAGCAGCACCTCGGCGACGTAGCTCGGCGGCAGGGCCAGCGAGGCCGCTCCCGCCGCCAGCGCCGACAGCCCGGCGATCGAGGCGATCATCAGCTTGCGGCGCCACAGCACCGACAGCGCGTGCCCGGTGACCGCCTCGTAATGGGCGGTGAGCGATCGCCCGCCGCCGGGGGGGTCGGCTTCTTGGAACGGGTCCATGGGTCAGGCCTGAATCGGGGTCTGAAGGAGAGCGCGTCGAGGGGAGGAGGGGGCAGGGAACCGCCGGCCCTCCGCGTCAGCGGGCGCCTTTGGCGGTGAGCACCGCCGGCACCGTCTCGAGAAGGATGTACAGGTCGATCCAGATCGACCAGTTGCGGATGTAGAAGCTGTCCTGCTGCTCCTGGACCGCGAGGTCGCCGTCGCTGCGGGCCGAGATCTGCCACAGCCCGGTCAGGCCCGGCGGCACGCTCGCCCGCAAGGCCTGGAAGGTCGGGCCGAACCGCTCGGTGTGGTAGGCGGGGAAGGGCCGGGGGCCGACCACGCTCATATCGCCACGCAGCACGTTGAGGAGCTGCGGCAGCTCGTCGAGGCTGGTGCGCCGGATGAAGCCGCCGATGCCGGGCAGGACGCGCGGATCGTTGCGCAGCTTGCAGAACCGGTCCCACTCGCGCCGGGCGGCCTCGTCGGCGGCGAGATGGTCGGCGAGGCGCGCCTCCGCGTCGCGGAACATGCTGCGCAGCTTGTACACGCGGATGGTGCGGCCATCGCGCCCGACGCGGGGCTGGACGTAGAAGGCGGGGCCCGGATCGGCGAGCTTCACCGCGAGCGCGAGCACGCCGATCAGCGGTCCGAACAGGAGGAGCGCGGGCAGGGTCACGGCGAGGTCGAGCGCGCGCTTGAGGCGCAGGTTGTGCGGCAGGAAGATCGCCCGGCGTACCACGAGGCCGACCACCGAACCGAGGCACCGGGTCTGGAGGCGCACGGTCTCCACCTCCGGCGCGTGGTGCGCCACGATGACCTGCCGGAACGGATGCCGGGTCAGCCAGGCGAAGCGGTCGGGTGCGCGCTCGCCCGGCGTGCAGATGGCGACCTCGGCCGTCGCCAGCAGATCCGCCCTCTGCTCCGTCGCGCGCTCGGCAGCCTCGCCCGGCCCCGGCGGCACGGTGCGCAAGGGTTCGATGCGCAAGGGTTCGATGCGGAACGGTTCGATGCGGAACGGTTCGACGGCCTGATCGGGGGCGCGGACGATGCCGATCGGCCGCAGGCCGAGCTCGGGCCGCGCGGCGAGGCTGCGGGCGAGTTCGGCGGCACCCTCGCCGTAGACGATGGTCGCCGCCCCCCACACGCCCCGCCGGACGAGCCGCGCACGCACGAACCCCTCCGCGTAGTGCCCGAGTGGGATCGAGAGGAGGGCGGCGATCCCGGTCGCGGTCCAGAGCCACGGCGCGGGTCCGCCGCCGACCAGAAGGGCGGCGCCGAACGCGAAGGCGGCGGCGAGGCCGCGGCGGCGCAGCCGTTCGATCGGCTCCGCCTCGATCGGCTCGTAGAGGCCGCACAGGGCCAGGGCGCCGATCTGCAGGGCGCACCAGCCGATCAGCGAGGCCGGGGTGAGGCCGGGGTGCGCTCCGGCCGTGAGGAGCAGGCTTGCCCCGCAGGCGGCCAGCACCGCGGCGACGTCGCCGCCGATGAGCGCGCCGGTGACGATCAGGCGCCGGCTCCAGGCCGCCGCCTCGGAGCGTCCGGACCGGGCCGGTCCGAGACGCTCGTGGAGACGCTCCTGAAGACGTTCCTGCGCACGCTCCTGCCAGCCCGGCCCCCCGGCTGGCAGGAGGCCGGTATTGGCGACGTCGACGTCCGGCATGGGTTCGCTCGCGCTGCAGTGCCTGCGGGGAGGGGCGGAGTTCGGCCGGCCTACTCGGCGGCCTGCCTAGGGGCCGCGTCCGCCTCCCGCTGCGCCTCTTGCTGTGCCTCCTGGATCTGCTCGGCGATCCACGCGTAGGTGGGCTTCAGGCCCTCGCCCAGGTGGATGCTGGGCTCCCAGCCCAGAACCTCGCGCAGGCGGGTGTTGTCGCTGTTGCGCCCGCGCACGCCCTGCGGCTTGCTCAGGTCGAACGACTTGTGGATCGTCTTGCCGGCGATTTCGGCCACGAGGTCGACGAGGCCGCTGATGTTGATGAGCTCGTCCGTGCCGAGGTTGAGCGGCCCGTAATGGTCCGACTGCATGATCCGGTAGATGCCCTCGACGCAGTCGTCGACATACATGAACGAGCGGGTCTGCTGGCCGTCGCCCCAGATCTCGACCGTGCCGCCCTCGGGCGTGCGCGCGACCTTGCGGCAGATCGCGGCCGGCGCCTTCTCCTTGCCGCCGTCGTAGGTGCCGTAGGGTCCGTAGACGTTGTGGAAGCGGACGGACCGGGTCGGGAAGCCGTAATCCTCGGTGAAGTACTGGCAGAGCTTCTCCGTGTAGAGCTTCTCCAGGCCGTAGCCCTCCTCGGGGGCCGCCGGGAAGGCGTCCTCCTCCTTCAGCGGGATCACGCTCGGCACGTCCTGCAGGTGCTGAGGGTAGACGCAGGCCGAGGAGGAGAACAGGAACCGCTCGACCCGCGCGTCGAAGGCGGCCTTCAGCATCTGCGCGCTGATCATCGTGTTGTTGAAGGTGATCGAGGCGTGCGCGCCGGAGATGTAGCCGATGCCGCCCATATCGGCGGCGAGGTTGTAGACCTCGTCGACGCCGTACACCGCTTTCCGGCAATCCTCGAAGGAGCGCAGATCGAGGAGTTCGAACTCGTCCGCGGTAGGAGGACCGAAATCAGGATATTTGATGTCGACGCCGCGGACATGATAGCCGTGGCGACGCAAGTACGTCACCAGATGTCCCCCAATGAAGCCGCCGGCCCCGGTAACAACTGCGCTCTTCGACATGATTTTGATGCCTTTCTGCTTCGGCGCTTCCATTCTTATTTCGCAGTTCGACTAAGCATATCTTCTCGAAGGGCGATCATACTTTCGCGCTGATCTAGCCCTTCGGAGTGCCCGCTGCGCCGTCCGATCGAGGCTCACGCTCCCGCCGGGCGCGCCGACGCGGCGGGAGCGTGAGCGCCTTCAGAAGGAGCGGTGCGGCCGCGCCGCGGTCCGCCGCGGCGGCGCGTTCAGGAGTTGGATCGAGGCGCGCAAGGTGAATTCCGGCACGATCCGTCCGTAGCGGCGCCATAGCCGGCGCGGCTCGGTTCCGAGGCGGAAGGCCCATTCGAGGCCGCGCCGCTGCATCCAGACCGGCGCCTGCCGCTTGGTGCCGGCGAGGAAGTCGAAGGCCGCGCCGACGCCGACCATGACCGGCACCTCCAGCCGGTCGCGGTGGCGCGCCATCCAGTATTCCTGCTTCGGGGTCGAGAGGCCCACCCACAGGATGTCGGGCTCGGCCGCGTTGATGCGGGCGACGATGCCCTCGTCCTCCTCCGGCGTCGTCGGGCGGAAGGGCGGCGAGAAGGTGCCGGCGACGGGAAGCGCCGGGAACTGCTCCGTCAGGCGCGCGGCCAGCCGCTCGGGCAAGCCGGAGGCACCTCCGAAGTAGTACTGACGGTAGCCCTTGCGGGCCGACAGGACCGTGAGCGCGCGCATGAGGTCGGGTCCGTAGACCCGCTGCGTGCGCGGGAAGCCGAGCCGGCGTGCCATGAAGACGAGCGGCATCCCGTCCGGCGTGACGAGGCCGGCGCGCTCGTGGATCGCCCGCAGGGTCGCATCGGTCTGGCACTCGATGACGCCGTGGGCGCCGGTGATGCAGACGTAGTGGCGCTGGCGGCCGAGGATCCATTCCTCGACCGCCGCGACCGCCTCGTCCAGGCTGATCGCGCTGACCGGCACCCCCAGGATCGAAACGCGGGGGAGGGGCGGGTTCACGATCCCGTCCTCGCCAGATCCGTCGATGCCGGCTCGAACGGGGTCACGCTCGAGGCGGAGGCGGAGAGCAGCGCGTCGAAATAGGCGATGGTCTTCATCAGCCCCTCGTCGAGCCCGACCTTCGGGCTCCAGTGCAGCATCGCCTTCGCGCGGGCGATGTCGGGGCAGCGCTGGCGCGGGTCGTCCTGCGGCAGCGGGCGGTAGACGATCTCCGAGCGCGAGCCCGTGAGCGCGACGATCCGCTGAGCGATCTCGGCGATCGTCACCTCGGTCGGATTGCCGAGATTGACCGCGCCGTCGAGTGTGCCCTCGACGTTCATCAGGCGCATCAGGCCCTCGACGAGGTCGTCGACGAAGCAGAAGGCGCGGGTCTGGCGGCCGTCGCCATAGAGCGTGATCGGCTCGCCCCGCAGCGCCTGCACCACGAAGTTCGAGACCACCCGGCCGTCGTCGCGGTTCATCCGCGGCCCGTAGGTGTTGAAGATGCGCGCCACCCGGATCGGCACGTTGTGCCGGCGCTGGTAGTCGAAGAACAGGGTCTCGGCGCAGCGCTTGCCCTCGTCGTAGCAGGCGCGCGGGCCGCTGACGCTGACGAGGCCGCGATAGCCTTCCGGCTGCGGATGCACGTCCGGATCGCCGTAGATCTCGCTGGTGGAGGCTTGGAGGATCGGGATGCCGAGGCGCTTGGCCAGCCCGAGCATGTTGATGGCGCCGATGACGCTCGTCTTCGTGGTCTGCACCGGGTCGCGCTGGTAGTGGACCGGCGAGGCGGGGCAGGCGAGATTGTAGATCTCGTCCACCTCGACGTAGAGCGGGAAGGTCACGTCGTGGCGCATGACCTCGAAGCGCGGATTGCTCAGGTGCTGCGCGAGGTTCGAGCGGTCGCCCGTATAGAAATTGTCGACGGCGAGCACGTCGTGCCCCTGCGCCACCAGTCGATCGCACAGGTGGCTGCCGACAAAACCGGCGCCACCTGTCACGAGGATACGCTTTTTCATCGCTCGACGTCTCCCTTTGTCGGTCGACCTCAGATTAGGAGACGACGCTCGCGCCCGGCATTGCTGTTTCGAGGAAGATGAAGCGCTTCGCGGTGCGAAGGCGACGTACCGCCACCGGGCGGTCGCCGCCCCTTTCGGGCCGCGGTGGGGCCGGTGGGCCGGACATCGTTCCCAACCGCGCCCGAGGGCCGGTTCCGGCCCCGTCGGACTAACCCGGTCGCGAACCGGAGCGGGCCCGAATAGCCAGGACAAAAGCGGAGGGGGCTCTGGCATTCAAGCAGGGCGCCGCGACGGTTCGGCCCCTCACCCGAGCACGGCAGGCTCCGGTGCAAGGTCGAAACCCGCCGTCCTGCCGGATGCCGGCCGGCGCCCGAACCGCGGCCTCGAGAGGCGAAGGCATGCTCGATCTCAGGACATTCCGGCCTTGGAACGACGGGCGCCGCCGCGGCCCGAGGGTCGGCGCGGCCTCCGGGACGACGCTCAGGACGAGACTCGGGCCGGTCCTGGGAGCGATGCTCGGTGGAGCGCTCCTGCTCGGTCTCGCCGGCTCTCCCCTCGCCGCTGAGGCGCAGGCGCCCTCGCCGATACCCGTGCAAACACCCTTGCCGGAGCCTCCGGCCGAGGCCGCGCTGCTCCTGTCGAGCGGCGACAAGCTGACGATGGTCGTCTTCGGCCAGACGGACCTCACCGGCGAGTACGTGGTCGATGCGGTCGGAGACCTCAACCTGCCGCTGGTCGGCCGCGTCCGGGTCGCGGGACTGAGCCCGGAGCAGGCGGAGACGCTGGTGCGCACCCGGCTCAACGACGGCTTCCTGCGCTCGGCCACCGTCAGCCTGCGGCTCTCCGAGATGAAGCCGGTCTACGTGCTGGGCGAGGTGCGCTCGCCGGGCAGCTACACCTATCGCTACGGCCTCACCGTGCTCGGCGCGGTGGCGCTGGCCGGCGGCGGGCGGGTCGGCGACCGCTCGATCACCGAACTCAAGGCCGAGGTGCTGACCGCGCGCGAGCGCCTGCGCAGCCTCGAACTCGCCCGGCTCGCCCAGCGCGCCCGGCAGCTCCGGCTGGAGGCGCAGCGGGACGGGCGGACAAGCTTCGTCTCGGACGAGCTGATCGGCCCGGAGGCGACAGCGCTGCTGCGCGGCGAGCAGGAGATCTTCTCGCTCCAGCGCGAGACGGAGCGCAGCGAAGTCGGGCTGCTGCGCCAGCAGGTCGAGCGTCTGGAGACCGAGCGGGCCTCGCTGACCCAGCAGCGCAGCCTCATCGACGAGCAGGTCAAGCTGACCGAGGCCCAGGTCCGCAACTACGCCCGGCTGACCGATAACGGCCACGGCCTGCAGACGATCATGGTGGACCGGCAGCGCGAGAACGCCCGCGTCCGGGCGGAACTCGCCCGGATCGACGCGGATCTGGCCCGCAACGCCACCGCCTCCGGTGAAATGACCCTGCGCCAGCGCGACACCGAGAACGGTCACCGGCGCCGGGTCGTGGCCGACCTCCAGGCCACCCGCCAGCAGCTCCTGGAGACCGAGGCGAGTCTGCCCATCGCCCGCGACCTCCTGGAGAGCCGCGTGCGGCGGCTCGCCGCCTCCGACGGCGGCAGCGAGGCCACCGGCTGGAGCGTCGAGGTCACCCGGACCCTGCGCGACGGGGCGGTGACCTTCAAGGCGGCCCTCACCTCCGTGCTGCTGCCGGGCGACGTGGTGCAGGTCTCGCCCGCCAAGACCGGCACCGCGGAGAGGCCGGCCCCGGCGCCCGCCCGCGACGGAGCGGCCGCGCCCGGTCCCGTCTCGCAGGCCGTGCCGGCCCTGCGCAGCTCCTTCGAAACCCCCTGATCCCCTCCTGATCCTTCCCTGACCCTCCTTCGAGCCCCAGCACAAAAGGACGCCCGTCGATGCCTGCACGGATTCAGCCCGTCATCCTCTGCGGCGGCTCGGGAACGCGGCTCTGGCCCACCTCCCGCTCCTCGATGCCGAAGCAGTTCGTGCCCCTGCTTGGGCCGCACTCGACCTTCCAGCAGACCCTGCTGCGGCTCCAGGGCCCGCTCTTCGCCCGGCCGATCATCGTGGCGAACCGGGACCATCGCTGCCTCGTCGAGAAGCAGGCGGGGGCCATCGACGCCGCGATCACCCTGCTGCTGGAGCCGGAGCGGCGCGATTCCGGCCCGGCGATCCTGGCCGCCTGCACCCTGGTGGCGCGCCAGGACCCGGAGGCGGTGGTGCTGGTGCTGCCCTCCGACCACATCGTCACCGAGCCGCGCGCCTTCCGTCGCGCCGTCGCCTCCGCCCTGCCGGCGGCGCGGGCGGGGCGCCTCGTCACCTTCGGCATCGAGGCGGATCACCCCAGCACGGAGTACGGCTGGATCCGGCCCGGCCCCCGCGTCGAGGCGCGCTGCCACGCGGTCCACACCTTCGCCGAGAAGCCGGACGCGGGCCGCGCCGCCACCTATCTCGCCGACCGCTGGCTGTGGAATTCCGGCAACTTCCTGATGCGGGCCGACACCCTGTGCGGCGAGTACGCCGCCTTCGATCCCGACACGGCGGCGGCGGCCGCCGCCGCGGTCGAGGCCGCCGCCGACGAGGGCGGGGCGCTGGCCCTCGACGCCGAGGGATTTGCCGGCACCCGCAAAACGTCCCTCGACTTCGCGGTGATGGAGAAGACGAGCCGCGCCGCGGTGGCGCGGATGCGCTGCGGCTGGTCGGATGTCGGCAACTGGAACGCGCTCTGGGCGATCAGCGAACGCGACGACCTCGGCAATGTCAGCCGCGGCGCGGCCGAATTGTTCGAGAGCGAGGGGTGTTTCGTGTCGTCCGAGGGGATGGTGACGTCCCTCGTCGGCGTGCGCGACCTCGTGGTCGTGGCCGAGAAGGACGCGATCCTGGTGGCCGACCGCAGCCGCTGCGGCGACGTGCGCAAGATGGTCGAGATCCTGCGCAGCAAGGGCCGGCCCCAGGCCGAGTGGCACGCCGCCTCGCACCGGCCCTGGGGCAGCTACCGGGTGCTGGAGGCCTCCGACGGCTTCCAGGTCAAGCGGATCACCGTGGCACCGGGCGGGCGGCTCTCCCTGCAGAAGCACCGCCACCGCGCCGAGCACTGGGTCGTGGTGCGCGGCTGCGCCCGGGTCACCGTGGACGATACCGTCGCCGATTACCGTGAGAGCGAGCACATCTTCATCCCGCTCGGCGCGATCCACCGCCTCGAAAATCCCGGCAACGACGATGTCGAGCTGATCGAGGTGCAACTCGGCAGCTACCTCGGCGAGGACGACATCGTCCGGCTCGAGGACGCCTACCACCGCGCCTGACGCCGGCCGCCATGACAGGCCCCGAGGAACGGATCGAGGAGCGGACGACGGAGACCGGCCCGGACGCCACGGCGTCCGAGCCGGCGGAGCGCAGCCCCCTGGCCCGGCACTGGGACAGCCTGGACCGGGAGGCCGCCGCGCTGCTCGGCGCGGTCGAGCGCGACCTCGACGAGGCGCCCGAATCGGAGGAGGCGCGGATGCGCCCGGCTCCGCTGGGCGTGGGGCGGCCGCGGCTCGGGGGGCCGGGTTTTGCCCCCAACCCCCTCGCTCCCGCCCCCCGCGCTTCGGCCGTGTCCGAGCGGCCCAAGCGCTGGATCACCGCCGTCCTCGTCGCGGCGGCGCTGACGCTGCCCTTCGCCACTCCCGCGGGCGGCCCCGCGCCACGGACCGCGACGGACGCCACCCTCGCCGACCCGGCGGAGCTGCGCCTGAGTCGGGCCCTCGAGCGATGACGGGACGGGCGATGGCCCGCCCCCGGCCGGCCGTCACAGCAGCGCGTTGCGCCGGTTGACCGCGATCTGGACCAGCCCGGCGCGCGACTCGACGCCGAGCTTCTTGCGCATGCTGGAGCTGGCGTTGATCACCGTGCGGTAACTCACCGCCATGGCGCTGGCGATGGCGTCGTAGGACTTGCCCTGGCTCAACAGCGACAGGATCTGCAACTCCCGCGCGCTCAAGGTCGCGAGCGGGGCGGGGCGGGCGCTGCGGTTCAGCATCGCCACATCGGTGGCGAGCGCGTGCGGCAGGTAGCCCTGCCCGGCATGAACGGCGGCGAGCGCCTCCAGGAAAGCCTCCGGTCCGGCATCCTTGAGCGCGAAGCCGAGCGCGCCGCTCTCCAGGGCCCGCGACACGAGCACCGGGTCGGCATGCATGCTGAAGACGAGGATGCGCGCTCTCGGATCCAGGCCCCGGATCCGGCGTATCAGCGACAGGCCGGACAGGCCGTCGTCGCGGAAGCTCAGGTCGGCCACGACGAGGGCGGGCCGGTGCCGGTGGAACAGGCGGTAGCCCGTGACGATGTCGGGGGCCTCGTAGACCCGGGCCACGCCCGCCGCCTCGGCCAGCCGGCGCACCCCCTGGATCACGATCGGGTGGTCGTCGACGACGAGGAGCGTCTCCGGCCGTGCCGGCGCTGTCCGGATCGGAGCCCGTGCGTCGCTCACGGCTGCCCTCCCGAGGATCTCTCCGGAGCGGCGATCTCCGGCCGATCCCGGGCTTCGAGGCGGGCAAGCGCCGTGGCGTGGTCGGCGCCCTGAACGCGGGTGTTGTAATAGTGCTGGCACATCTCGCCGTAGAGACTCTTGTGGCGGCCGCGCACCGACGCGACCGCGCCGAGGCCGTCGATGAGGCCGCGATAGGATTCCGTCTTGCCGATCTCGGACAGCATCTGCCCGAGCTGGACCGTACGGTTGGCGATCATGCGCTTGTCTTCCACGAAGGCGCTGCGCGCCCTGTCGAGGGATTCGCGCAGGTCCCTGACCGCGGCGGCGTCCGCGGGCAAGGGGTGTCCCGCCTCGCGGCCGGCGAGCCAGCGCGCCGGATCGCTGCCGTCGGTGGGGGAGAGCCAGTCGGGCAGGTGATCTTCGGAGGTGGAGGCCACGACGGTCCCGTCGTCGCCGCGGTCGGGCGCCGCGTTCGACGCCGCGCCGGAGGGCTCGCTGCCTCGGTCGCAGGCCGAGAGGATGAGCAGAACGGCGAGACCGGTGGCGAGCGTTCTCATCGCGGGGGTCCCTTCGCTGGGGCGGCGACGGCGAGGCTGCGCGGACCCTCGGCGACCGGCAGCCGGGTGATCTCCTTCAGCGTCGCGAGATCGAGGACGGAGACGCTGTCGGAGAACCAGTTCGCGACGTAGGCCCGGCCGCCCTCGATCACGATGCCCTCGGGATAGCGCCCGACGCCGATCGTCGCCGCGATTTCGAGCGTTCCGGCATCGAGCACGGTCACGGTGGCGGCAGGCTGGTTGGTCACGAGCACCCGCGCCCCGTCCGGGCTGACGCCGATGCCGTAGGGCATGGCGCCGGCCGGCACGGTGGCGAGCGCCTTGAGCGCGCCCGTGTCGATCACGGTGAGACTGTTGCTGCGCACGTTGCCGACATAGAGGCGGCCCTCGTCGGGGCTGAGCGCCAGGGCGAAGGGCGCGGTACCGACGGGAATGGTCGCGAGACGGGTCATCCGCGCGCCGTCGAACACGCTGACCCGATGGCTCTCCCGGTCGGCGACGTAGAGCCGGCCGGCGCGGTCGAGGGTGATGTGGGCCGGATCGCGGCCGGTCTCGGCCGAGGCCTCGACCGTGCCGTCGGCGGCCGAGAGCCGGTCGACGCGGTTGCCCGACCAGTCGGCGACGAACAGGGTCTTTCCGTCCGCCGACGCGGCGAGGCCGAACGCCTGGCCCTTGTAGGGCAGGCGTCGCAGCACCGCGCCGGTGGCCGCGTCGGCGACCGTGATCGCGTGTCCGTCGGGATGGGTGAGGAACACCGATCCGCCGCCCGCCGCCACCGTGGCGGGCGCCCCCGCCACGGGCGTGCGGCCCGCGACCGCCCCCGCCTCGACGCGCGTCACCTGCGCGCCCTGCTGGCTCGCGACGAAGACCGTCGCGGCCTGCGCCGGTCGGCGGGCCGGCGGGCCGGCGAGCAGGAGGAGGGCGGGCAGCGCGGCGAGGGCGGGGCGGATCATTTCGCCTTGCCGCCCTCCACGGCCGCCTTCAGGCCCTTCAGCCCTTCCGAAAAGTACGTGTTCATCGCGGCCTTGCCGGCCTCGTCGCTGAGGTTCTCCGGGGGCTCGTTGCCGGTATCGCCGCGGTAGAAGCGGCCCATCCACTCGACCTTGGAGCCGTCGCCCTCCGGGCTCACGGTGAAGGTCGCGGAGTAGGACGAGACCGGCAGCGCCTTCAGGTCCGGCTCGCCCATCCGGTAGGAATAGGTGCGGCCGTCCGCCTTGTACTCGTCGAGGCTCTCCTCGATCTTGCCGCCGTTCTTGAAGGTCAGCGTGCGGGTGCCGCCGTCCTTGGTGCCGCTGCTCTCGGCCTTCGCGATCGCCGGGTGCCATTTTCCGATGCCGGCGAAGTCGCCCGCCACCTTCCACACCGCGTCCGGGCTCGCCTTGATCGTGATCGACTGGGAGACTTTCTGGGGCGTCGGGCCGTGGGCGAGGGCGGCGGTCGCGGCGAGCGCGAGCGGAAGAACGAGAAGGGACAAACGCATCATGAGGTCCTGCTGGTGGTGAAGGGGAGGGCGCCGGCGAGGAAGACGGCGAGCACCAGGGCGAGCGCCGCCGCACCGAGGAACGGGCGCAGATCGAGCCGGCCGGGCAGGGGGCGTGGCGTGGCGGCGGCGAGCAGGGGCGCACGGAGCCCATCCGGTCCGTCGAGATGGGCGTAGGCGAGGCCGGTCTGCGCGGCCAAGGCCTTCAGATGCGGCTCGCGCACGGAGGAAAGATGCTCCTCGCCGCGTGCCGCCGCGCCGCCGAAGGGGGCGTTGCGCGGGTTGTAGCCCTCGCGCGATTCCGCGTCGGCCGGCGGCGGGCCGAAGCGGTTCTCCTGCTGCACGTCCGTTTCGGCGTAGAACCCCGTCTCGCGGCCGCGATCGTTGAATTTGGGGATCGGGGCCAGGGCGTAGCCGCCCGCCCCGACGATCAGGCCGCGCACCGCGCCCGGCTTGCCCTCGAAGGGCGGAATGCCGGTGGCCGGCAGGGGCGGGGTCTCCTGGCCATCGGTGATGAACAGGAGGTCGGCATCGAGCTCGCCCGCCATGGCGACGGCCCGGTGGAGGCCCGCGCTGACGCGGCTGTCGCCCTCCCAGGCCATGCGCCAGTCGAGGCCTGCGATCGCGCCGTCCAGCGGCGCGAAATCGGCGCAGACCTCGATCGGCGCGAACAGGAGGAAGGGGCGCCGCTCGGTGAACAGGGCCAGCGCGAGGCGCGACCCGCAGGGCAGTTCCGGCAGCAGGCCGCGCAGGGCCGCCTTGGCGATGTCGAGCCGGCTCGCCGGTCGCCCGTCGCGCGTGTAGTCGCGCACGTTCATGCTGCCGGTGATGTCGACCACCGCCAGCAGCGCGACGCCGGAACGGGTGAGCGGCAGAGGCGGCGCGACGATCGCCAGCACCGCGAGCCCCAGCGCCACGGCGAGCGCCTGGAAGCGGCGGTCGCGCAGGTTTCTCGCGACGGGAAGCGCGGCCCAGATGCTCACGGCCCACCTCGCGGCTGGCCGGGAATGTCGGTCCAGATCTGCTTGGGCTCGGCCTTCAGCTCGTCGCCGGACTTGCGGTCGAACTCAGGAAAATCGCGGATCAGGCGCGAGGCGACGTCGAAGTTGAACTTCGCGTCCCAGAAGTCGGGCCGCGCCTGCAGCGCCCGGCGGTAGTCCTGGCGCGCGAGCGTGACCTGAGGACCCGCCTTGTCGAGCTCGCTGCGCTCGATCAGCCGGAAGGCCTCGCGGATGCGGGCATTGGCGAGAATGTAGCGGGCGCGAGCCGCCGCCTCGGCGGAGCGCCGGCTGTCGAGGGTCTCCAGCAGCGGCTCGGTCTCGTTGAGGCGATCGCGAAAGGCCAGGAACTTGGTCCGTGCGACGAGGAGCGCGTCGGGTGCGTCCGGCGGCACGGCGATGTCGCGCCCCGCCTCCAGCGCGGCGATCGCCGCGTTGGTGCGCGCGTCCCGCCAAGCCGAGAGCGCGAAGGCGGCGGCGATGCCGAGGAGCAGGATCGGCAGCAGCGCCAGCAGGGACGGACGCAGGCTGCGCCAGCCCTGGCCGATGCCCGCGCCGAGCCGGGTGCGCAGGGACGGAACCGACGCGCGGGGAAGGGAAGGCATCATGCGGCGGCCCTCTTCGGCGCGGCGGCCGGGGAATCGGCCGCCGCGGCACCCCGCTCCCGGACGGAGGCGCGCAAGCAGTCGGTCTCGGCCAGCTTGGCGAGCACGAGCAGAAGTAGGCCGAGGGCGGCGAGCCCGTAGGCCCAGCCGGTGAGGTCGCGTCGGGGGCGTTCCTCGGTATAGGGGATCGGATCGCGCTCCAGCGCCTCGATCCGCCGCACGGCGCTCGCCACCGCGTCGGCGCCCTCCGCCTCGAAGGCGCGGTAGGGCACGCCGAGGCTCTTGAAGAACAGATCGAGATGGCGCTCCGGCGCGGCCTGCGGCGTGTCCTCGCCCGCGGGCTTGTCGCTGATCGAGGGCGACCCCTTGGTGCGCAGGAACAGCCAGTAGAGGTTCGGCTGCACCCGTGCGAATTCCGCGCGCAGCTGCGCCTGGATGCGCGGATCGATCACCGCCGCGCCGTCCGAGACCAGGAGCAGCGCCCGCGACACCCCCGGCGCCCCCGCCCCGAACTGCGACAGCGCCATGCCGAGGCCGCGGGCGACGTTGGTGTAGTCGAGGCCCGGCCGGTCGATGGCGGCGATCGCCGCGCGCACGGCATCGTGCCGATCGGTCATCGGCACGACCAGCATCGGCGCGGTGGAGAAGGCGGTGACGGCGAACTGATCGTGGGCGCGCTCGCCGACGAAGTCGCGCAGGATCCGCCGGGAGGCCATGGCCTTCGATTCCTCCGCCCCCGAGGGCTGCCGGCCGGCAAAGGTCTCGTTCATGCTCCCCGAACGGTCGATCAGCATCGAGATCTGTGCGCCGATGCCGGTGCGAGTCACCCGCTCGCCGGCGCGGTACGGGCCGGCGAGCGCCAGGATGAGACCGCCGATCGCCAGCATGCCGGCGGCGGTCAGGGCGATGCGCAGGCCCGACGAGAGCGGATCCTCCGGCGCGGCCGCGACCGACGCGACCGGGCTGCGCCGGGTGACGGAGAGGAGCAGCGGCAGCCCCGCCAGGGGCAGGAGCCAGAGCAGCCAGGGCGTGGCGGCTCCGAGGGAGGAGAGGAGCAGGGTCACGGGCTCACGCGCTCCGCTCGACCGCGACGAGCCGGCGCAGCAGCGCCTCGGCCTCGGGCAGGGGAAAGGCCGTGCCGGCCCCGGCGCTGTCCCGGCCGAAGAAGGCGAGCCGCGAGGCGAAGAAGAATTTCTGGAGTCCGCCCTCCTGCTCCCGGAAGGCGGGATGGCGCCCCAGGAAGTCGGGCAGGTCGTCGGCCAGCACCCGGCGGCCGTCGGTGGCGTCGAGGCCGCGATGCAGGGCGAGCAGGGCGTCGCGGTACAGGGCCTCGCCCGCCGAGCGCCGCTTGGCCCGGCCGAGCGTCTTCAGGGCGAGGGCGAACGGCCGGCCGCGGCGCCTTCCGAAGATCCACCACGCCCGGTCGTAGGCGAGCAGCACCAGCGCCAGGGCGGCAAGTGCGAGGAAGCCGGCGGCGGAGGCCAGCGCCGGCTGCGGATCGAGCCGCGGGGCGCGCCCATCGGGCCGCAGATACTCCGCCGGGTCGTCGCGGCGCTCGGGCTGCACCTCGCGCAGGGGCGAGACGCCGATCTTCCAGGCCGGGACCTGCGCCACCGCCGTGGTCGAGCCGTTCGGGCCGGCGCTCTCCACGGTCACGGGAAAGCCCGGCACTTCGAGGGTGCGCGCGTCGAGCGCCACGTAGAAGTCCTGATAGGTCAGGCGCAGGCGGATCACCGCCGCGCCGTCCGCGCCGCGGCTCTCCTCCACCCGCACGTCGCGCAGGTCGAGCCAGTAGGTGACCGGGCCGGGCTTCGGCAGCGAGGGGCGCTGCAGGGTGAAGCCCGGATCGGTGCGGATCTCGGCCTGCACCTGCACGAGGTCGCCCTGAAAATAGCCGAAGGCGCGGGGCGTGCGCAGTTCGACGCCGCGCAGCTGGGCGGCGGCGGGCAGGGGAGCCAGCGCGAGAAGGAGGGCGAGGGGCGGCAGGCGCATCGCGCTCACGTCGTCATCAGGTGGCGGCTGAGCGCTTCGGCGTCGAAGCGGTCGGCGAGCCGGAAGGGCGGACGGGCGAAGGGGGCGCAGATCCGGCGCAGGCACTCGACGCGCTCCGCCTCGCGGGCGATCCAGCGGCGGCGCAAGGACGGGCACAGGAACACGAGGCGGCGGCCACCCCCCTCCAGGTCGTCGAGTTCGACGAGGCCCCAGGCCGGCAGGTCCTCGTCCTCGGCGGGATCGGCGAGCAGCACCGGCGTCACGTCGTGGAGCGCCAGCGCCGAGAACACCGCCTCGATCAGGCTTTCCGGCCAGCGGAAGTCGGAGACGAGGAAGATCAGCTTCGGGCGCCCGGCGAGACGGCGCGCCGCCTCCAGAAACCCCTCGGCGCCGCGTCCCTCGCAGGCCGCCTCGCCGAGGCGCGCGGCGGCGGCCTGGGCCGCGGCGCGGTGGCGGGTCGCGGGGAGGAAGAGGTCGTCGCGAAGCGTCCGGTCGCAGGCGATCACGCCGAAACCGTCGCCGATCCGCGTGGCGGAGCGGGCGAGCGCGAGGCAGAAGGCTTGCGCCAGCGCGCGCCGGTCGGCCCGGCCGCGGAAGCGCATCGAGGCGGTGAGATCGACCAGCGCGTAGGTCTCGACCGGGCTGCGCGCCTCGAACCGGCGCACGAACACGCCCTCGAACGGATCCCGCAGGGACGCGCGCAGGTCGATGCGCCGCGCATCCGGCAGGCGCAGGAAGCTGACGGGATCGCGAAACGTGCCGAGTCCGCCGGCCTCGCGGCCGCGATGGGCGCCGACCCGGTGTCCGCCCGGGCGCCAGCGCGGCAGGTAGAGGATGTCGGCCCCCTCGCCAGCCCCCTCGCCGGCCCCGTCCTCAGGGCCGCTCACGGGGCGGGCACCGTCTCGAACACCGCGCGGATCAGGTCGGGCACGATCTGCGCGCGCCGCATCTCGTAGATCGGTTCGAGGAAGACGCGGTGGGCCATCACCTCGGGGAAGACGGCGCGGATGTCCTCCGGCACCAGCCAGTCGCGGCCCTCGAGCCAGGCGCGGACGCGGGCGGCGCGCACGAGGAAGGCGACGCCGCGGGGCGAGGCGCCGCCCTGGACGAGGCGGTCCATGTCGATCCCGGGAAGCCGGATGCCGGCGGGGCCGGGGCGCACCAGCGCCTCCCACAGGCCGACGACGTAGGCCTCGATCGTCGGCTCGGCCCGGATCGCGTGCTGGATCGCGCTGGCGATGGTGCCGATGCGGTCGTGATCGAGCACGCCGGCCGCGACCTCCTCGGTCAGCCGGTCGGTGTCGTGGAAGCGGGGATCGAACACCAGGGCGCGGCGGGCCGCCGGATCGCGGGGCGCCTCCATGCCGATCTCCATGAGGAAGCGGTCGCGGGCGGCGGCGGGAAGCTCGAAGGTCTCCTCGCGCTCGACGCGGTTGCGGTCGGCGAAGACCTGGAGATTGGGGAAGCGGTACTCCCGGTTGAAGGCGGTGACGCTGCGCTCGGCCATCAGGCGCAGGAGCAGGGCGTGGACCTGCGGCCGGGCCCGGTTGATCTCGTTGAAGAAGAACACCGAGAGGTCCTCGGCCTGCCGCAGCACCGGACCGGGCTCGACCCGCGGGCGGCCGTCCTCGCCGAGATAGGTGTGATAGATCAGATCGGTGGGCATCATGTCGACGGTGCCCTCGACGCGCTCGTAGGCACCGCCGAGGGCGCGGGCGACCGCGCGCAGCAGCGTGGTCTTGCCGACGCCGACATCGCCTTCGAGCATGACGTGGCCGCGGGCGAAGATCGCGATCGTGAGCAGGCGGATCGCCCGCTCCTGGCCGACCACCGCCTTGGCGATCTCGCGCTCGAAGCGCGCGGCCGCCTCCCGCCAGTCGGTGAGCATGGCGTCGCCGGGGGGCAAGGTGTTCATTTGCCGATGTGGCCTTGTCGGTTCTGCTGGGCGCGGCGCGCCTTAACCCTCCCCCGCAGAGGGGGGAGGGCTCACGCGCGCTCGCGCGGGTTTGTCAGTTCGCCGAGATCTTGCTGACGTCGTATTCGAACTTGCCGGTCTTCTTGAAGTTCTCGACCCGCTTCTTGTTGCGCTCTTCCATCTGCTTGATGGAATCGGCCTGCTTGTTCAGCTCCTTGGGATCGTGCTTGGGGTCGTACTTGGAGCCGGCGATCTTCTCCGGGAAGCCGGGCTTCGGCTCCCAGCAATTGCCCGGCGCCTTGCACTTGGTGCCGTCATAGGCGAGCGCCGGAGCGGCCATCCCGGCGAGGGCGACGACGGCGGCGATGAGAGTGGTCTTCATGGTTTCCTCCACTTTTTGAGACGTGCTCTTCTTGAGCCTTGCTCTTTTTGAGCCTTGCTCTTCTTGGGCCTTGCTCTTTCAGGGGATCGCGCCGCGGGCGGCGACGTGATCCCATCGGCCCCTCGATCGCGCCGGTCGGCCCGGCCCGAACCCCGGAAGGATCACTGCTCCAGCGGCTTGCACTGGCCCTTGGCGTCCTTCGGGATGACTTCGCCCTGCTTGTAGGGCGTGTAGGCCTTCTTCTGCTCGTCGTTGAGCCACAGCGCGTCCTGCTTCGGCCCCGTGTAGAGGTGGCGGATCCAGGCGATGGTCTGCAGCATCTCGTCGGGCGTCAGGTTCTCGTTGTGCGGGCCCATCATACCGTTGGCGCCGCCGAAGATCGTGGCGAACAGGCCGACATCGGTCGTGTTGGACGGATAGGTCCAGTAATTGTCGTTGAGACCCGGCCCGAGCTTGCCCTCGGCAAGATGGCCGTGACAGCCCGAGCAGGAGGTCGCGTAGAGGCTCTCGCCGTTGCGCAGGCAGGACTTGTCGTCGATGTAGAGGTTCTCGCCGGTCTCGAAGAACTTCTTCACCGCCGGGGTATCGCGCCCGCCCTCCTTGCCCTGCGTCACGTCCAGCGCCTCGCCGGTCACGGTGTTGCGGAACACGACGCCCGTCTGCGGTCCGGATTGGGGCTGGGCGAGCGCGGGCAGGGCGCTGCCGGCGAGCACGAGGCCGAGCAGGGCGGTTCCGATCGTTGTACGCTTCATCATTGTCTTGTTCTTGTTCCTCATCGCGGTGCCGTTCGTCCGGCGGCTCAGTTCGAGACGGGCAGCACGGGCACGCCCTCCTCCCTCAGGATCGCCTCGATCTTCGGCTTGGCCTTCTCCAGGGCGGCGTCGAGTTCCGCCTTCAGGGCGGTGTCGTCCTTGCGCACGCCCATCGACTGGTCGAAGCTCTGCGGCATCTTCTGGCCGTCGCTGCGGGTGGTGTCGTCGGGCACCGGGGTCATGCGCAGCTTGGTCGAGGAATCGCGCACGTAGCGGGCGACGTCGGGCCCGAAGGCCACGCCGACCTCGGCCTTGCCGGTGGCGACCTCGCTCACCATCCGGGCCGGGTCGATCTGCGTGTATTGATTCCGGGGCGCGCGAAAATTCACCAGCGAGTAGAGGTAGGCCATGTCCTCCTCGTAGCGGCCGATATCCTTGAGCATCGCCTCGCCGGGGGTGCCGAAGCCGACCACCATGTGGCTGACCTGCTTGAGGCGCGGGTCTGACCAGGACCTGATGTCGAGATCCCGGTCGGCGCGGGTGAGGAAGACGTAGCCGGAGCGGTAGTACGGGTTGCTGGTGAGCACCCGGGGATCGTCGGAATCGAGCCCGACCACCACGTCGCAGGTCTTCTTCTCCAGCCCGTCGCGCACGAGGTAGATCGCGGGCTTGGCCAACCAGACGAACTGGGCCTTGCGGCCCATGGCCTCGGCGACGGCGGTGGCGATGCGGTTCTCCAACCCCGAGCCGTCCTTCATCGAGAGCGGCGGCTGCTCGGCGGCGCAGATGCGCAGGGAGCCGGCATCGGCTTTCGCGGCCTCCTTGGGCTTGGCGTCCTGCGCCAGGGCGGGCGCGCACAGACCGGTCAGGGCAGCGAGGGCGACGGCCGAGGCGACGGCCCGGCGGCGTCCGTTCACGAGCGACATCTTCGTTTCCTCTGAATTATTTTTATGAAGTCTTGGTGCGGGGCTCAGGCTCTGGATCGGGCGTCCTGTCGGGACGATGACGGCCTGCCCACCACGCATCTCCCGTGCAGATCGCCGCCGGTGCCGGGGCATCGGCACGCCGAGAGGAGACGTCCTGCGGAGAGCGGAGCGGGATGGCGCGGACCCGGTCGCGGGTGAGGGCCCGCACCATCCCAGCCGTGCCCCTCCCCCGCGCGGCGGGGGAGGGGAGCGTCGTCGATCGGCGTTCCGGCCTTACTTGGCGGCCGACTTCCACTCGCCGACGTTCGGGTCGTCGTAGGGACCCTTGCCGTCGAGCGAGAACACGATCACGCCGCCGCCCATCTGGGTGTAGTTGGCGAGCTTCTTGAACGCGCCCACCGCACCGAGACCGGCGGTCGGGTCGGCGAGGTCGAACACGAGGCCGACGCCCGGCCAGCCGCCGACGCCGTAGTAGATGGCGACGTACTGCGTGCCCTTGTGGGTGTAGGTCATCGGGTAGCCGATGGCGCCGGACGGGATCTTGAACTTCCAGAGAAGGTCGCCCGTGTCGGAATCGCGCGCCTTCAGGTAGCCGTCGAGCGTGCCGTAGAAGACGAGGTCGCCCGCGGTCGCCATGGTGCCGCCCCACACCGCGAAGCGCTCCATCTTCTCCCACTTATAGTCGCCGGTGATCGCGTTGTACGCCTTGATCTGGCCGAGACCTTCGTAGTTCTGACGGTCACCCTTCGGGCCCGGATACATGTTCAGCGTCGCGCCGACGAAGAACTGACCCGCACGGTAGGGCAGCATGAAGGGCTCCCAATCCATGCAGATGTGGTTGATGCCCATGAAGAACAGTTCACGCTTCGGATCGTACGAGTCGTGGCCCTGGTTGTGGTAGCCCATCGCCGAGGGGCAGATGTCCTTGGCGAGGTGGTCCATCCGGGTGCCGTACTCGGGATCGCGCACCGGCTGGCCGGTCTTCAGATCGACCGACTTGAACACGTTGACGGTGTCGTCGAGCTTGTTGGCCGAGACCAGCGAGCCGTCGGTGCGGTCGAGGGTGTAGACGATGCCGTTGCGGTCCGGGTGGGTCAGCAGCTTGCGGGCCTTGCCGTCCTTGTCCTTCTGCTCGGAGAGCATCATGACGTTGACGCCGGCATAGTCCCACTCGTCGTGCGGGGTCTTCTGGTAGCCGAACTTGGCTTCACCCGTGTCGGCGTCGCGGCCGAAGATCGTCATCGTCCACTTGTTGTCGCCCGGGCGCATGGTCTCGTTCCACGGCGCCGGGTTGCCGGTGCCGAAGTAGATCAGGTTGGTGCCCGGATCGTAGGCGTACCAACCCCAGTTGGTGCCGCCGCCGATCTTCCAGGCATCGCCCTCCCAGGTGCCGGTGCCGAGGCCTTTCTGGCCGTAATGGGGGTTCTTGATGTTGAAGTCGGAGGCCAGCAGCAGATCCTTGTCCGGACCCGTGGCGTAGGCGCGCCACACCTGCTCGCCGGTCTTGACGTCGTAGGCGGTGAGGTAGCCGCGCACGCCGAGCTCGGCGCCCGAGGAACCGATGATCACCTTGTCCTTGACGACGTAGGGGGCGATGGTCAGCGTCGAGCCGACCTTGATGTCGGAGTTCTCGACCTTCCACACCGTCTCGCCGGTCTCGGCGTTGAGCGCGGCGACGTTGCCGTCGAGCTGGGTCTTGAGGATGAGCGCCGGAGTCTTGCCGTCGCCGGGCCAGTAGGCGAGGCCGCGATTGACGAGGTCGCAGCAGGCGACCGCGCGGGCGGCCGGGTTCTGCTTCGGCTTGTCCTGCCACAGGATCGTGCCCGGATCGTCGAGGCCCAGCGCGAAGGTGTTGTTCGGGAACGAGGTGTGGATGTACATCTTGCCGTCGACGACGAGCGGCGCGCCCTCGTGACCGTTCAGCAGGCCGGTCGAGAACGTCCAAGCCGGCCGAAGCTGCTTCACGTTGCTCTTGTTGATCTGCTTCAAATCGCTGAAGTTGTTCGAGTCGTAGTTCTTACCGGGCATCACCCAGTTTTCGTCTTTCTTCGACAACTCGACCAGCTTGTCGTTGGCGTATGCGGCGCTCGACAGCGCGGCCGGCGCGAGCGCCAGCATCGCCAGGGCCGAGACCGATGTCACAAACCTGCTCATCCTGCGTCTCCTCACTGAACCGCCTCGCCTTTCGGCCTCGCGGCATCTCTCAGACATTCTTCTGAGGTTCCAGGCTCGCTTCGAAGTCCTTCGAAGTGCCGCATCGTGGAACTAAGAGGATTCTTAGATCGCTGCGGTCTTATAAAAGACTTATTAGCGCCCCTTCGCCTATATTTTCTAGGCTTTGATTGGACAAGATGTCTTTAGCTGGTCGGACATTTCTTGTCGGGACGATAAGGTAATTCTAAAAGTGCCAAGACGTAGCGTCGCAGTCCTTGCCGGTCGGCTTGACCGCCGCCGGGCTCCGTCGCACCACTAGCGTCAACGGGTCCTCGCGAAGCGGCCCGGTGCAGCGGGAGGCTTGTCGGCGATGGCGCAGGGGCGGCGCGCACGGCGCGTTCTGGCGATCGGGGGCGTGCTCGCGCTGGTCGCACTCGTGGGCCGCGGCACCTCGGCCGGAGACAATCCGACGCACCGAGCCTCGGAGGCCGCCGGGGAGGCGGCTGCGGCGGCCCAAGAGTCCGCCAGGGGTGTCACCCGCAGCGCCGCACTCTATCCCCATGACGGGCGCCGCGACCTGACGAGCGGCGACCGTGCCCGCTATCCGGGCGCCGGCGTCCTCTGGTGCCGCCGCTCGGACGGGGTGCCGCAGAAGGCCGCAGCCGCATGGCTGATCGGCACGGCCTCGACCGTGATGCTCAATGCCCACAACTTCCGAAACCGTCAGCTCGAGACGACGCGGCCGGTCGGCGACTGCTATTTCCAGATCGGCGGTCGCAACTACGACTTCGTCGCCGAGAGCCTGCGCCTCGGCGTGGCCGCGGACGCGACGCGCCTGCACATCACCGATGACTGGGCGCTGCTGCGCCTCGCCCGTCCCGCCGAGGCGCCGCGCCAGCCGGTACCGGAGGCCGGCCCCGACCTGTCCACGGGCGATCTCGCGCTGCCCGTGACCCTGGTCGCCCCCGGCGGCCACCAGAACTACCGCGGCGACAGCAGCCTGGAGGCCTGCACGGTCCGCCGGATCGATCCGCCGACGGAAGGGGGCGTCCGCCGTGCCCGCCACGATTGCAACGACGGCTACGGCGGCTCGGGCTCGGGGCTGTTCGACGAGTCCGGGTGGCTCGTCGCCATGCAGAGCGCCTCGCTCTCCATGAACTCCCGGCACGCCTTCGATATCGAGTTCCACTACGGCTCCGCCCTGCTCCTCGAGGGCGCGTTGCTCGATGCCCTGCGCCGGGCGCAGCGGGAGGACGAGGCGCCTCGGGCGCCGTGAGGCGGGTCGACGACCGCCGCGATGGAGAGGCGTTCCCGTGGACGGGAGCGGTCCTCGTCCGGGTGGTGAGTCAGATTGCGCCCGGAACACCCGGCGAAAACCCAGGTTGCCCGGACTTCCAGCCGAGAAACCGGGAGACGACATCCGCATGTCGAAGCATCTGAAGACGGACACGCCGAGCGATGCCGACCTCAAGGGCAATCCGGGCATCGGACAGTCGAAGGGTATGACCGGGACGGACCCGGAGGCGATCCGGGGCGATTCCACCGTCGAGGGCGATGTCGAGAACGAGACCACACCGGAGGGCGGTGTCGATCCCGATCATCGCGGGCGCTCCAACGCCTGACCCCGTCGCTCGCCCGGCGCGGGAGCGGTCCCACCCCCTCCTCAGTCGAGCAGCCAGCGGAGGGAGCGGCGCAGTGCGTCCGTGCCGTTCCGGTCGAACCAGGCGCCGTGGCTGAACACGACCCGCTCCGGCGACAAGGCGACGAGGGCCGCCGCGGCGCGGGCCGCGTCCGGCTTGCGCAGACGCACCGCCAGCCGGAGATAGATCGGCGCCCGTCCGTCGGGCGCGGTCGCCCCGGCGATCCGCAGGAGCGGGCGCATCAGGGGCGGCAGCTTGCCCGGTTCCAGGTTCAGCACGAGGTCGGTCAGGATCAGCGTCGCCGAGGCGGCATGGAAGAAGGCCACCTCCCGGAATCCGAATCCGCCGGGCACCACGACCTGCGTCAGGTCGCCGGCCCATTCGGGCGGGCTTTCGTCACCGAGATCGCGGTCGAGCCGTACGCCCGCCCGTCGGACCTGCCTGCGCTGGCGCAGGTTCGGGGCGGCCCAGGTCAGGGCCTGCGGGCAGTGGCGCTGCCACGCCTTCAGATAGGTCCAGTGGGCGACGTTGGGCGCGACGAGGTGGCGGATCGGCCCGAGCGCCTCGATCTCGCGGTGCAGGCCCGCGTCGTAGCGGGTCGGTGAGTGCAGCCAGACGCCGCCGTCGGAAAGCCGCACCACCGTCATGCGAACCGGCAGCGGCATCATCCCGGCGGCGTGGATCGGCCCACTATCCACGATCCACAGGCCGAAGGCCACGGGCTTGAGCCGGTCGAGGGGCGGGTAGGTCGGATCGCTCACGGCATCGGGCCCGGATTCGAGGGTCGCGCGGAAAGCCCATCATGAAGCCGCCGCTCGGCAACGGCGTGACAGGCGCTCGGGGAGCGCGGCACGGGACGACATGTGCAGGGCGAGGAGCCCCGGTGCCGCACATGCTGGTCGTCGTGCCGGCCTACAGCCTTCCAACCTGGGCTCTCTCGCGAAGGTTCTGGAAAAGGCCGAGCACCGAGCGCTTCCGGCCGGCCGACGCCCTGTCGCGGCGCGGGAACAAAAGGCTTTCGCGCCGGCCTTCCGTGATGAGCGTTCCTGCACGGCCGGCGCCCCGGCCGGCGGCGCGTTCCACTTCGCACGTCCCATTTCGCACAGGAGAAGGCTGTGGCGCAGCAGATCCCGATCAGCCGCCAGGCCCGCGCCGACGATCCGCGGGCCGATGCCGAGCGCGACGACGGCACCCACGAATTCGCGCCCGATCTCGCCTATCGCCGCCTCGTCCTGGCCAATGTCGTGTTCGTCGGCAGTCCCGGTGCCGGCGACCGCAACTGGGTCCTCGTCGATGCCGGCATTCCCGGTTCGAAAGCCGCGATCCGCAGCGCCGCCGCCGCCCGCTTCGGCGAGGGCGCCCGCCCGGCGGCGATCGTGCTGACCCACGGCCATTTCGACCATGTCGGCGTGCTGGAGGATCTGGCGGAGGAATGGGACGTTCCCGTCTACGCCCACGGCCTCGAGCGGCCCTATCTCGACGGCAGCGCCGCCTATCCGACGCCGGATCCGAGCGTCGGCGGCGGGCTGATGGCGCGCATCGCGCCGCTCTACCCGACCAAGCCCGTGGACGTGTCGGCGCGTCTGCAACTCCTGCCCGCCGACGGCAATGTGCCGCCGATGCCGGGCTGGCGCTGGCTGCACACGCCCGGGCATTCGCCGGGCCACGTCTCGTTCTGGCGCGAGGCCGACCGCAGCCTGATCGTTGGTGACGCCTTCGTGACCACCGCTCAGGAATCGGCCTACGCGGTGGCGACGCAGGAGCCCGAGGTGCATGGGCCACCGATGTACCTCACGCTCGACTGGTCGGCCGCGGCAGGCTCGGTGCGCAGCCTCGCCGCGCTCAGGCCCGAGCGGGCTGTGACCGGCCACGGGCGTCCGCTTCAGGGACCGGAGCTGCGCCGCGGCCTCGACGCCCTGGCGCAGGATTTCGAGCGCGTCGCCGTGCCGGACCAGGGCCGCTACGTCGAGACGCCGGCGCGGGCCGAGGACGGCTCCGCCTACCGCTCGCCGTGAGGCCGGCGACGATGGCGCCCGATGAGCGGGGGCGGCCCGATCCGACGCGGCCGGATGCCGATTTTCCGGTCGCGGCGGGCGTGCTGTTCGGGCTCGGACTCGGCGGCTTCTTCGACGGCATCGTGCTGCATCAGGTGCTGCAATGGCACCACATGCTCAGTTCCTGGTACCCGATCACCTCGATCGAGAACCTCGAACTCAACACGCTGTGGGACGGCATCTTCCACAGCGCGACCTACGTCTTCGTCGTGATCGGGCTGTTCATCCTGTGGCGCCGGGCGCGGGGGCGGCATCTGCGCTGGTCGAACCGGGCGCTGATCGGCAGCCTGCTCGTCGGCTGGGGGCTGTTCAACCTCGTCGAAGGGCTGATCGACCACCAGTGGCTCGGCGTTCACCACGTCAACGAGCGGGTCGACCGCGCGCACTGGCTCGCCTGGGATCTCGGCTTCCTTGCCTGGGGCCTCGCCATGCTGCTGGGCGGCGTCGGGCTGCTGCGGACCGGGCGAGGGACGGTCGCGGACCCGCCCGCGGCGCTGCGGCGATGAGGCGGGCAGGCGAGGGCGGGCCGCAGCCGGTCCTGTTGCGGCAGGCCGCTCTTCAGGGCGCGCGTCGGGGCTTGCCCTGGCTTGTCCTCGCCATGGGCCTCGGTCTCGCGACGATGCCGGCCTGGCGCGTGCTGGCCTTCGGCGTCCGGGCGAGCGTGGAGGATCTGCTGCAGATCCGCTGCCTGCCGTGGTGAGGGCGCCCGCGCGACGCTGGCTCACGTCGTCGATTGTGCCCCGCGCTCCGCCTCCTTCGTGCCCGGCACCGGCCCCTTCGCCGCGACGTGCCGCACGAAAGCATCGACCCAGGCGTCGAAGCGGGCCATCGCCGCCGCCTCAAGGGCCATGTCGTCGGCCTGGTCGTCGGCGTAAGGGCGGCCGATCCCCGTCGCGGCATGGCTCCAGAGGGCGTCCGGCACCTCGATCCCGCTGTAGCGGCACTGCCAGACGAGGCCCTGATAGGCGAGGCGCTGGTCGCCGCCATAGGGTTCCCGGTCCGGATCGAACCAATCCTTGTGTCGCAGGATCCTGGGACGTCCCGCCGCGTCGAGTTCGTTGCCGCCCTCGTTGCCGTAGCAGAAGAAGGCGGCGCTGCGCCCTTCCAAGTGATTTCTCGTCAGCCCGGGCCAGAGCGCGGAGCGCTCCAGCGCCTGCGCCTTGAGCGTGCTCTTCTTGTCGATCAGGTCGGGCCGCGGATTGCCGCCGCTCATGCAGACGAGCCGGTCGAACAGCGCCTTGAGGTTCGTGGTCGGCCCATACCACCAGACCGGACCGATGAAGGCCCAGGCATCCGCCCGGGCGAGCCGCGGATAGAGCCGCTCGTTCCACATCAGGTCGGGCTGGTGGTCGCTGTCCGGGCCGTAGCAGTTGCAGGGCCAGACGCAGAGCGCCATCGAGGTGCCGACGCAGCCGTTGCAGCCCTGGATCTTCGGCTTGCCGTGCTCGTTGCCGAGATCGACGTGGTCGGCCTGCCATGCCGGCGGCAGCCGCGCCAGCATCCGGTGCATCAGGAAGCGCGCCTTGCCGTCGAGTCCGGGGCAGCCGTCGAGCCGCCGGGCGGAGCCCGCCACCAGGAGCACCTTGAGCGGGCGCTCTTCGAGCACGAGCGCTTCCGCGGCGGCGGCGAGATCATTCAAGGGGCGCCGGTCCTCTGGCCTGAGACATTGCGTCGAGGGTCAGGTGAGGGGTCGAACCTCGGTCGCCCGGCGCAGTTCCCGGCTGCGTGCATCCGCGCCGCCCTTCGCGCCCGGCGTCCGATCGGCTAAACGAGCCGTCGATCAGTGTCTCTCACGGGACTCGACTGCGCCGTCGCGGCCGACCGGCAGAGGGGCATCCCGTGAGACATTCCCGGACGGCAGGAAGCGGATCTCGATGACGGCAGGCGCGAATCAGGCGGCGCAGGCACAAGGGGCGCAGAGCGGCTTCACCGCGATCGTGCTCGCGGCGGGCAAGGGGACGCGGATGCGCTCCGACCGGCCCAAGGTGCTCCACGAACTCGCTCACCGCTCCATGCTCGGCCACGTGCTGGCCGCCGTGCAGGAGGCCGGCGCCTCCCGCCTCGCCGTGGTGGTCGAGCCCGGCCGGGAGGACGTCGCCTGCGAAATCGAGCGCATGGCACCCGGCGCCGGCGTCCATCCCCAGGCCGAGCGCCTCGGCACGGCGCATGCCGTGCTCGCCGCCCGCGCGGCGCTGGAGGGCGGGCAGGACGTGATCGTCGCCTTCGGCGACACGCCGCTGATCACCGCCGAGACCTACGCGCGGTTGCGTGCGCCCTTGCGCGAGGGCGCGGCGGTGGCGGTGCTGGCCTTCGAGGCCGCCGACCCGACCGGCTACGGGCGGGTGCTGACGCGAGGGGGCCGCGTGCTGGCGATCCGCGAGGAGAAGGACGCCTCGGAGGCCGAGCGGGCGGTGCGCCTGTCCAATGCCGGGCTGATGGCGCTCTCGGGTGCCCACGCCCTCGGCCTCCTGGAGCGGATCGGCAACGACAACGCCAACCGCGAGTACTACCTCACCGACGCGGTGGCGCTGGCCGTCGCAGACGGACTTTCCGTCGCCGTGGTGCCGGTGGCCGAGGCGGAGGCGCAGGGCGTCAACGACCGGGTGCAGCTCAGCCAGGCCGAGACCACGATCCAGGCCCGCCTGCGCCGGGCGGCCCAACTCGGCGGGGCGACGCTGATCGCGCCCGAGACGGTGTTCCTGAGCGTCGACACGGTTCTCGGGCGCGACGTCGTCGTCGAGCCGCACTGCGTGTTCGGCCCCGGCGTGGTCGTCGGCGACGGCTGCACCATCCGCGCCTTCTCGCACCTGCACGACGCCCGGCTGATGGAGGGCGCCGATATCGGCCCGCACGTGCGCCTGCGCGCTGGCGCGGTGCTGGAGGCGGGCGTGCATCTCGGCAACTTCGTCGAGGTCAAGAACGCGACCCTGCACGCGGGCGCCAAGGCTTCGCACCTGAGCTATCTCGGCGATGCCGAGGTGGGGGCGGGCGCCAATATCGGGGCGGGTACCATCACCTGCAACTACGACGGCGTGTCGAAGCACCGCACGCTCATCGGCGCGGGTGCCTTCATCGGCTCGAACTCCGCCCTTGTGGCGCCGGTGAGCGTCGGCGCGGGGGCGCTGGTCGGGGCCGGTTCGGTCATCACCCGCGACGTGCCGGCGGACGCCCTCGCCGTGGCGCGGGGGCGGCAGGTCACCCGCGAAGGGGCGGCCAGGACGCTGCGCGAGACGCGGAAGGCGGCCAAGGCCGCCCGCGACGCTCGGACGAGCTGAGCGGCGGAGCGTCGAGACACGACGCGGCAGGCGCTGGTCTTCTCGCGCCGCGATCCGTACAAGCCCTTCCATCCGCGCCACGCTTCGGGTCGGGCTCTTGCATCGCAGGGCGCCGGCCCGGGCGGCCATCCCATCGTGGGATGGATCGGCGCATCTTCGATCGGGCGGCTTCAGGATCGGCCATGTGCGGAATCGTCGGCATCGTCGGGCGTGAGTCGGTCGCGGACGCGTTGGTCGAGTCGCTGCGGCGACTCGAATATCGCGGCTACGACTCGGCCGGCGTCGCCACCCTGGAGCGGGGCCGGCTCGACCGACGCCGGGCGGAGGGCAAGCTCTCGAACTTGCAGCGCAAACTCGTCCAATCGCCGCTGCCGGGCGCCATCGGGATCGGCCATACCCGCTGGGCAACGCACGGGCGCCCGAACGAGGCCAACGCCCACCCGCACGCCACCGCGCGGCTGGCCGTAGTCCATAACGGCATCATCGAGAATTTCCGGGCGCTGAAGGGCGAGCTCGAGGCCGCGGGCGTACGCTTCGAGAGCGAGACCGACACCGAGGTCGTGGCGCAGCTCGTCACCCGGCTGATGGAGCAGGGGCTCGGGCCCGTGGCCGCCGTCGAGGCGGCGCTGCCCCGCCTGCACGGCGCCTTCGCCCTGGCCTTCCTGTTCGCCGGCGAGGAGGACTTCCTGATCGGCGCCCGCCACGGCGCGCCGCTGGCCATCGGCTACGGGCAGGGCGAGACCTATCTCGGCTCGGATGCCCTGGCGCTGGCGCCGTTCACCGACGAGATCACCTATCTCGAAGAGGGCGACTGGGCGATCCTGACCCGTGACGGCGCCGAGATCCGGGACCGGAGCGGCGCCGTCGTCCGCCGACCGCGCCAGAGAATCGCGACGCAAGCCTTCCTCGTCGACAAGGGCAATCATCGCCACTTCATGGCGAAGGAGATCCACGAGCAGCCGGAAGTCGTCGGCCGCACGCTCGCCCACTACATCGACATGGCGCGCGGTCAGGTGGTCCTGCAGGAGACCCTGCCCTTCGATTTCGCCCGGCTCTCGCGCCTCTCGATCACCGCCTGCGGCACCGCCTACTACGCCGGCCTGGTGGCCAAGTACTGGTTCGAGACCCTGGCGCGGCTGCCGGTCGAGATCGACGTCGCCTCCGAGACCCGCTACCGCGAGCCGCCGCTGGAGCGGGACGGGCTGACGCTGGTGATCTCGCAATCGGGCGAGACCGCCGACACGCTCGCCTCCCTGCGCTACGCCAAGGCGCAGGGCCAGCACACGCTGGCGGTGGTCAACGTGCCGACCTCGACCATCGCCCGGGAATCCTCGGCGGTGATGCCGACCTTCGCCGGTCCCGAGATCGGCGTGGCGTCCACGAAGGCCTTCTCCTGCCAGCTCACGGTGCTGCTCTGTCTCGCGCTCGCCGCGGGACGGGCCCGCGGCACGCTGGATGCGGAGCGCGAGCGCGCCATCGTCGATGCGCTCGTCACCGCCCCGGGCCTGATGGCCGAGGCGGTGAAGATGGAGGCCGAGGTGGAGACGCTCGCCCGCGAGATCGCCAAGGCCCGCGACGTGCTCTATCTCGGACGCGGCACGAGCTACCCGATGGCGCTGGAGGGCGCCCTGAAGCTGAAGGAGATCAGCTACATCCACGCGGAGGGGTATGCGGCGGGCGAACTCAAGCACGGGCCGATCGCCCTGATCGACGAGAGCGTGCCGGTGATCGTGATCGCCCCGCACGACGCGATCTTCGAGAAGACGGTGTCGAACATGCAGGAGGTCGCCGCCCGCGGCGGCCGGATCATCCTCATCGGCGACGCGAAGGGCGCGGCCGCCGCCGGGCTCGACATGATGGCGACGCTGACCATGCCGGACGTCGATCCGGTGATCGCGCCGATCGTCTACGCGGTGCCGATCCAGCTCATCGCCTACCACACCGCCGTCTTCATGGGCAAAGACGTCGATCAGCCGCGCAACTTGGCGAAGTCGGTGACGGTCGAGTGATTCGGTCGCCGTCTCGATCGGCCGCGGATCCCTGCCTTCGCGCGGCGCGCGCGGCAGGGAATGCCACTCGGCGCATCGATCCGGGATCCGGATCGATGCGCTTTTGAAAAAATCAGGTGCGCCAGGGGTGATCGGGCAGCTCGGTGTCGCCGATCGCGCTGGCGCCCGCGAGCGCCACCGCATCGTCGTTCTCCACCGACGAGCCGCTGACGCCAATGGCGCCCGACATCTCGCCGTCCGCATCGACGATCGGGATGCCGCCGGGGAAGGTGATCAGGCCCTGGTTGGAGTGCTCGATGCCGTAGAGCGAGCCGCCGGGCTGCGATAGCGAGCCGATCTGCCCCGTCTTCATGCCGAAAAAGACGGACGTCTTGGCTTTCTTCTGGGCAATGTCGATGGAGCCGACCCAGGCGCCGTCCATACGATGGAAGGCCTTCAGGTTGCCGCCGGAATCGACCACGGCGATACACATCTGCGTGCCGAGTTCGACCGCCTTGGCGCGCGCGGCTTGAATCGCTTTTTCCGCCTGCTCGATGGTGACGTGCATCGCGTCCACTCCTTGAAACTTGGCCACAACGGGCTGCATCGAGGTAAGTTTTCGCTGCCCTCGATCAAGTTGCCTCGCGCACCACTGATCCGAAACGGCGCGATCCCGTCGGGATGGCGGATTCGGACCCCGCGCAAATGGGACTTGCGCGCCGGCCGCTCTTGAGCCGTTCGAGCGCAGCCGCTAGGTCTCTGCCCGGAGAGCCGGAGGCCGGAATGCGCCGTCCGCCCGCTCGTTCCGCCTCCCCGAGGTGCATGCGTGGCGCCGACCCTCTCGCCGATTCCGGACGCTCCGGAACCCGCCTCGTCCAAGACGCGCGTCAGCGCCCGCGGCCGGCTGCGGACCTACTTCCTCACCGGCGTGATCGTCGCGGGGCCGCTCGCGATCACGATCTACATCACGTGGTGGTTCATCGCCCTGATCGACGGCTGGGTGAAGCCGCTGGTGCCGGCGAGCTACCTGCCCGACCATTACCTGCCCTTCTCGATTCCGGGGCTGGGGCTCCTCATCGCCTTCGTGGCGGTGACCCTGCTCGGCTTTCTCACCGCCAATCTCGTCGGACGCTCGGTGGTCGAGTTCGGCGAGGTGCTGCTGGCCCGCACGCCCGTGATCTCCGGCCTCTATCGCGGCCTGCGCCAGATCTTCGAGACCCTGTTCTCGGCCAACGGCACCTCGTTCCGCACCGTCGGGCTCGTCGAGTTCCCGGTGAAGGGGACGTGGTCGGTGGTGTTCCTCTCGGCCCCCGCGGCGAACGAGGTGCAGGGGGCGCTCCAGGCCAAGGAGGGCGGCGCGCAGGACTATGTCGGCGTCTTCCTGCCCTGCGCGCCCAATCCCACCACGGGGTTCTTCTTCTACCTGCCGCGGGCGGAGATCGTGGAGATCAATATCAGCGTCGACGACGCGGCCAAGCTCGTGATGTCGGCGGGCGTGATCCAGCCGGAGGATCCGCGCGCCGGCTTCCACGCCATGGCCGCTTCCCTGCGGCAGGCCCAGATGGCGGAGGCCGACGTGGCCCCCGAGACGGAAAAAGCGCGCCGGGAACCGGCGCGCTCGGATCTCTGAGGCCGTTCTCGAGGCGCTCTCGCCTCAGTGGTGCAGCGAGGCCTTCTCGACCGGCAACGTCGGCGGGGTCGCGTCGGCGACCTGATGTCCGGTCACGGGCCGGGCGACCGGCGAGGACCAGTCGGTCGCGATCTGAGCGGTCAGCAACAGCGCGAGACCCGCGCACAGCGCGTTGGCCGCGAGCCAGAGCCGGCGCGAGGATTGCCGCACGGCGCTGACGAGCGCATCGGTCGTGGTCTCGTCGCGCGTCTCGCGATCCGTGATCGGCATGAGCCAGGGTTCGACGGAGAGCGCATCGGCTCCCCAATTCTCGGAGGAACCCGGCAGGCGTTGGAACGGCGCGATCGACATCGCGATCCTCCTTTTTTCCAGTGACACCCCGGTCTACGAGGCCGTTTGTTCATCTCCAGTTAAGCGGCAATTGGGGCAGATACAAGGTATTTTCGACCACTCTGCCTGGCTCAGACCTCAAGTCTTGGCTCGGGTTCGGCTCTTAAGGTGTTGATTTTTCTGGCAAAACGCTGCATCCTCGTGCAGCGTTGCCGCAGCCGTTCACCGTTTCTTGCCAAGGCGGGGTTTCTGAACGGGCCGTTCAGATTCGCGCCGTTCTCGAACGGAAATCTGAACGACCCGGTTCACCCCGCCTCGATCAGCCGGATCGCCGCCTCGCGCTCGAACAGGTAGAGCAGCACCCGGAGCGCCCGGCCGCGCTCGCTCTGGAGGCGCGGGTCACGCTCCACGATCAGCCGCGCATCGTCGCGGGCAGCCTCCAAGAGATCGCCGTCGCTCTCCAGCCGTGCGAGGCGGAAGGCGGCCATGCCGGATTGACGCGTGCCGAGCACCTCGCCCTCGCCGCGCAGGCGCAAGTCCTCCTCGGCGATGCGAAAGCCGTCCTCGCTCGATCGCATCATCTCGAGCCGCGCCTTGGCGACCTGTCCCAGCGGACCGCGATAGAGGAGCAGGCAGGAGGAGGCCTTCGAGCCGCGGCCGACCCGGCCGCGGAGCTGATGCAGCTGGGCCAGCCCGAAGCGCTCGGCATGCTCGATCACCATGATGGTGGCCTCCGGCACGTCGACGCCGACCTCCACCACCGTCGTGGAGACGAGCACGCGGGTGCGGCCGGCGGCGAAGGCTTCCATCGCCGCATCCTTCTCCGGTCCCGGCATCTTGCCGTGGATCAGGCCGACCTCGTCCCCGAAATGCTTCTTGAGATCCTCGAAGCGCTCGCCCGCCGCGGCGAGATCGACATATTCCGACTCCGCCACCAGCGGACAGATCCAGTAGACCCGGTCGCCCGCTGCCAGCGCCCGGTGCAAACCTTCGACCACCTCGTCGATGCGCTCCACCGGTACGGTGATGGTCTTGATCGGCTGGCGTCCGGCCGGCTTCTCGTCGAGCACCGAGACGTCCATGTCGCCGAAGAAGGTGAGCGCCAGCGTGCGCGGGATCGGCGTGGCCGTCATCACGAGAATATCCACCGCCTCGCCCTTGGCGCCGAGCGCGAGGCGCTGGTGAACGCCGAAGCGGTGCTGCTCGTCCACCACGGCGAGGCCGAGATCGCGGAACGCCACCGCCTCCTGGAACAGGGCATGGGTGCCGACCACGATGTCGATCTCGCCGGCGGCGAGATCGGCGAGCGTCGCCCGTCGCTCCGCGGCCCGGTCGCGGCCGGTGAGAAGCCGCAGGCGCATGGCCCCGGCGAGCGGCACCAAGCGCTCGTAGTGCTGACGCGCCAGAATCTCGGTCGGCGCCATCAGCGCCGCCTGCCGGCCGGCCTCGACCGCCGAGGCCATGGCGAGGAGCGCCACCGCCGTCTTGCCGGAGCCGACATCGCCCTGGAGCAGCCGCAGCATCCGCCGCTCGGAGGCCATGTCGGCGCGGATCTCCTCCACCGCGCGCGCCTGCGCTCCCGTGAGCGCGAAGGGCAAAGCCGCCTCGACGCGCTCCTTCAGGTGCCCGTCGCCGGCATTGACCCGGCCGGGCTTGCGCCGCTGGCGGGCCCGCACCAGGGCGAGGGCGAGCTGCGAGGCCAGGAGTTCGTCGTAGGCGAGGCGCTTGCGCGCGGGGCTCGCGGGGGGCACCTGACCCTCGACCGGGGGAGGGGGAGCCTCCTCCGGCCGGTGCTCGATGCGCAGGGCCTCGGCGAAGGGCGGGAAGCGGTTGCGGGTGAGATAGGACGTGTCCTGCCACTCCGGCAGGACGGGGAGCCGGTCGAGGGCGCCGTGGACGATGCGGCTGATCACCCGCGAGGTCAGGCCCTCGGTGGCGCCGTAGATCGGCTCGACCGCGGGCAAGCTGGCAAGCCCCGCCTCGTCGAGGATGCGCGAGGGATGCACCATCTGCCGATAGCCGTCCCACAGGTCGATCCGGCCCGAGACGTAGCGGTGGCTGCCGATCGGCAGCATCTTCTCGATGCGCCCCCGCGGCATGCCGAAGAAGACGAGGCTGATATCGCCGGTCCCGTCCTCGACCAGCACCCGGAAGGCGCGCTTGCCGAGCATCGGCGGCCGGTGGGCCACCACGGTGACGCCCAGCGTGACGGGCTCGCCCGTCGGCGCGTCGCGGATCGAGCCGCAGAGCGGCCGGGCGACGCCGCTTTGAGGTAAGTGGAACAGCAGGTCGGCGACGCGGGCCGGCCGCTCCTCGGAGCCGAGCAGTTTTTCGATGAGCGGCGCGATCTTCGGCCCGACCCCGGGCAGGCCGCGGGCGGGGGCGAAGAGCGGGTCGAGGATGCTGGGGCGAAGGCCGGGGGCGTCGTCCGCGCCGGAGCGGGGAGGGGCCGCATCGGCAGGGTGCCCGAGGGTCTGGCTGGTGTCCGAGGTCATGTGACCGGAAGCTTGGGCCTCAGAAGCGTGAGCGATACGCGGACACCGTATACCCCGCTTCACCCCTCGCCCACATCTGCGCATATGGCATCATGCGCGTGCTTCTCACCGGTTCCTCCGGCTGGCTCGGCCGGTTTCTCGCGCCGCAATTGCGGGCGGCGGGCCATGCCGTTACCGGCCTCGACGTGGCGCCCGGCGCCGAAACGCAGGTGATCGGCTCGGTGGCCGATACGGGCCTCGTGGCGAAGGTCTTCGACGCGCACGGCATCGAGGCGGTGATCCATGCCGGCGCCCTGCATAAGCCGGACATCGCCCGGTATCCGGCGCAACGATTCATCGACGTGAACGTGACCGGCACGCTCAACCTGCTGGAGGCGGCGGCGAGGGCCCGGCACGACCGCTTCGTCTTCACCTCCACGACCTCGCTGATGATCTCGCAGGCGATCCGCGACGAGACCGCCGACCATGCGGTCTGGCTCGACGAGGACTCGGGCCCGCTCGCCCCGCGCAACATCTACGGCGTGACCAAGCGCGCGGCCGAGGATCTGTGCCGGCTCTTCCATCTTGAGCACGGGCTCGCCTGCCTCAGCCTGCGCACCGCTCGCTTCTTCCCCGAGGAGGACGACACCCACCGCGACCTGTCGGGCGAGAACCGGAAGGCCAACGAATTCCTGCACCGCCGCCTCACCGTGGAGGATGCCGCCCGCGCCCACGTCGTCGCCCTGGAGCGGGCGCCGGCGATCGGCACCGACACCTTCGTGCTCTCGGCTCCATCCCCCTTCGCGCGCGCGGACGCGCGGGCTTTGAAGGGGGATGCGGCCGGGGTGATCGCCCGGCTCTTTCCCGATGCGCCCGAACTCTACGCCCGGCGCGGCTGGCACCTGCCGAGGAGCATCGGCCGGGTCTACGACACGTCGCGCGCCGAGCGGGTCCTGGGCTTCCGCTGCGAGACCGACTTCTCGCGCGTGCTCGACGCGCTGCGCACCGGTGCCCCGCTGCCCTTCGCGCACGACGCGGACTACGTTTCGCCGCAGGTGCGGGCCGGGGCGGGCGCCATGCGCTGACGCCGTTTGCCCGCGGCCGCACGCCCCTCTACATGCGGGTGCAGGATTACCAGGGGAAAGCCCATGTCCGGCACCACCCGCACCAGCGCCGATCTCGATCCGCGCCGCCGCCGTACGCTGTTCCGCGCGTGGCACCGCGGCATCCGCGAGATGGACCTGATCATGGGCCGCTTCGCCGATGCCGAGATCGGCGCGCTGTCCGAGGAGGAGCTGACGCAGTTCGAGGCGCTGATCGAGGTGCCCGACCGCGACCTGTTCCGTTGGCTCACCGGCGAGGACGCGACGCCGGAGAACTACGACACCGCCGTCTATCGCCGGCTCAAGGCGTTTCATCGCCACGACGCGCCGATTCATAACTGAACATCGTCGGCGAAATCCGACTTCCTTGAGCGCCGCGCCAGTTCCCTCTCCCCTCCTCAGGGGAGGGCATTCTTCCCTCGCCGCAAAAAACCGATGGCCAAGCCCCAGCCCAAGCCGCCCGCCCCCGCGCCGAAGCCGCAGACCGCCCGCTTCGCCCTGCCGAAATCGGCGCCGCTGACCAAGGCGCTCGACGCGATCCGCCGCGGCGACAGCCCGACGCTGGCCTCCGTGCCCGACGGATTCGACGCCCTGGTGGCGGCCGACCTCGCTCGCGCCCTGTCGGGCACCTTCGAGGGGCCGGCGGTGCTGGTCCACGTCGCCCGCGATTCCGGACGCTCCAACGCGTTCCAGAATGCGCTGAAGTTCGTCGCCCCCGAGATCGAGGCGATGAGCTTCCCGGCCTGGGACTGCCAGCCCTACGACCGCGTCTCGCCCAACGCCGCGATTGCCGCGCAACGCATGACCGCGCTCTCGCGGCTGACCCGATCGCGCTCGTCCGAGGAGAAGCCGCGCATCCTCTGCACCACGGTCAACGCCCTGGTGCAGCGGGTGCCGCCCCGCGCCCGGGTCGCGGTCGAGACCTTCTCGGCGGCGATCGGCAACGTGGTGCCGATGGACAAGGTGGTCGCCTGGGTCGAGGCCAACGGCTTCCTGCGCACCGGCACCGTGCGGGACACCGGCGAATACGCCGTGCGCGGCGGCATTCTGGATCTCTCGCCGCCCGGCCTGCCGAACCCGATCCGCCTCGACTTCTTCGGCGACACCCTCGAATCGATCCGTGCCTTCGATCCCGAGACGCAGCGCACGGTGGGGTCGCTCCGCTCCCTCGATCTCGTGCCGATGAGCGAGGTGCAGCTCACCACCGAGACGATCCGGCGCTTCCGCCAGGGCTACCTGTCGAGCTTCGGTGCGGCGACCCGCGACGACCGGCTCTACGAGACCGTGAGCGAGGGCCGCCGCTATGCCGGCCTCGAGCACTGGATGCCGCTGTTCTACGACGGCCTCGACACCCTGTTCGATTATCTCGGCGACGTGCCGATGCTGTTCGACCCGCAGGTCGAGGAGGCGGCGACCGAGCGGCTCTCCCTGATCCAGGATTACTTCCAGGCCCGCGAGGCGGCGCTGAAGAACCCGCAATCGGGGGTGGCGCCCTACAAGCCGCTGCCGCCGCGGGCGCTCTACCTCACGCCGAACGAGTGGAAGGGGAAGGTCGAGGCCGGCACGGTCGCCCGGCTCACCCCCTTCGCCCAGCCGGATTCGGATGAGCGCGCCGTCATCGATTGCGGCGCGAGGGCGGGCCGCAACTTCGCGCCCGAGCGGGCGGACGAAGCGGCCAGCGTGTTCGACGCCGCGGTGGCGCATATCCGCGACCTGCAGGCCTCCGGTCATCACGTGATCTTAGGCTCCTGGTCCGACGGCTCGCGCGACCGGCTCTGCGGCGTGCTGACCGATCACGGCCTGAAAAAACCGATCGAGATCAACACCTTCGCCGCCGTGAACGCGCTCAAGCGCGGCACCGACGTGGCGGTCGCCGTCTGGGGCCTGGAATCCGGCTTCACCCTCGACAAGCTCGCGGTGGTGGCCGAGGGCGACATCCTCGGCGACCGGCTGGTGCGCCAGAAGCGCAAATCCAAGCGCCCGCAGGACATCATCCTCGAGGTCCAGGCGCTCCAACCCGGCGACCTCGTGGTCCATGCCGACCACGGCATCGGCCGCTTCGTCGGCCTCAAGACGGTCACGGCGGCCGGCGCCCCGCACGATTGCCTGGAGCTGCAATATGCCGGCGGCCTGCTGCTGCTGCCGGTGGAGAATATCGAGCTTCTGACCCGCTACGGCTCGGAGGATTCGGAGGTCGCGCTCGACCGCCTCGGCGGCGGGGCGTGGCAGGCCCGCAAGGCCAAGATGAAGCGCCGCATCCTCGAGATGGCGGGCGAACTCATCAAGGTCGCCGCCGCGCGCTTCGTGAAGCCCGCCCCGAGTCTCAAGGCGCCGGAGGGGCTCTACGAGGAGTTCGCCGCGCGCTTCGCCTTCCAGGAGACCGAGGATCAGGCCAACGCCATCGACGCCGTGCTCGACGACCTCAATGCCGGGCGGCCGATGGACCGCCTCGTCTGCGGCGATGTCGGCTTCGGCAAGACCGAGGTGGCGCTGCGCGCCGCCTTCGCCGCGGCGATCTCCGGCAAGCAGGTGGCGGTGGTGGTGCCCACCACCCTGCTCGCCCGCCAACACTACCGGACGTTTGCCGAGCGCTTCAAAGGCCTGCCGATCAACGTCGCCCAGCTCTCGCGCTTCGTCTCCGCCGGCGATCAGCGCCAGACCCGGGCGGGGCTCGCCGAAGGCAAGGTCGATATCGTGGTGGGCACCCACGCGCTGCTGGCGAAAAACGTCGCGTTCAAGGATCTCGGCCTCATCATCGTCGACGAGGAGCAGCATTTCGGTGTGGCCCACAAGGAGCGACTGAAGGCGCTCCAGGCCGACGTCCACGTGCTGACGCTCTCGGCCACGCCGATCCCGCGCACGCTGCAGCTCGCCATGACGGGGGTGCGCGAACTCTCGATCATCGCCACGCCGCCGGTGGACCGGCTCGCCGTGCGCACCTTCGTGACGCCGTTCGACCCGCTGCTGATCCGCGAGGCGCTGCTGCGCGAGCGCTACCGCGGGGGGCAGGCGTTCTACGTCGTCCCGCGGATCGAAGACCTCGCTGAAGTCAAACGCTTCCTCGACCAAGAGATGCCTGAAGTCACCGTCGCGGTCGCCCACGGCCAGATGGCGGCGGGCCAGCTCGAAGACGTCATGACGGCCTTCTACGAGGGCAAGTACGACGTGCTGCTCTCGACCACGATCGTCGAATCCGGCCTCGACATCCCGACCGCCAACACGCTGATCGTGCACCGGGCCGACATGTTCGGTCTGGCCGCGCTCTACCAGCTCAGGGGCCGCGTCGGCCGCTCCAAGGCGCGGGCCTACGCCCTGTTCACGACGCCGGCCAACCGCCAGCTCACGGCGCAGGCCGAGCAGCGCCTCAAGGTGCTCCAGAGCCTCGACACGCTGGGCGCGGGCTTCCAGCTCGCCTCGCACGACCTCGACATCCGCGGCGCCGGCAACCTCCTGGGCGACGCCCAGTCCGGCCACATCAAGGAAGTGGGCTACGAACTCTACCAGCAGATGCTGGAGGACGCCGTCACCGCGCTCAAGGCCGGGATCGAGGAGCCGGTGGAGGAGGCGTGGTCGCCGACCATCGCACTCGGCGCTCCCGTCACGATCCCGGAGGACTATGTCGAGGATCTCACCGTCCGCCTCGGCCTCTACCGGCGCCTCTCGACGCTGGAGAACGATGCCGAGATGGAGAGCTTCGGCGCCGAGCTGATCGACCGCTTCGGCCCGCTGCCGCCGGAGGTGGAGCAACTCCTGAAGATCGTCACCATCAAGATCCTGTGCCGCGAGGCGAATGTCGAGAAGGTGGAGGCGGGCCCCAAGGGCGTCGTCGTCCACTTCCGCGAAAAGTCCTTCGCCAACCCGCAGGGGCTCGCCGCCATGGTCGTGGAGCAGGGCTCCTTCGCCAAGGTGCGGCCGGACATGAGCGTCGTGTTCATCCGCGAGCTCGACAGCATCCCGAAGCGCCTGAAGGAGACCACGCAGATCATGCGCGGGCTCGTCACCATCGCCAAGCGGGCGAAGAAGGCGGCGTGACAGGGCGCGGAAATCGGGTTCAACCCGCGACATCCCCTGAGCCAGGGCGCGTATCGGCAGGTCATCGCACGTGACCTGCCGATACGCCCGATGTCGCGAAAATAAATCCCTGCCTTGATAAAGCTGCGATGGAACTGCATATTGGTCTTCATCGATGCGAGGCCGGATTTTCTGGGCCGTGACGCCTCCGCAGGGCGGTTCCCATTTTCCTTCGTGATCGGTTGAACGACAAAGTCCCGTGCCGCGCGGCACAGGGCTTTTGACCTGTATCCTGCGGAGACAAGGACTTTTCATGAGCACCGGCACCGTCAAGTGGTTCAACGAGACCAAGGGCTACGGCTTCATCCAGCCCGAGGACGGCTCCAAGGACGTGTTCGTCCACATCTCCGCCGTCGAGCGCGCCGGCCTGCGCGGCCTCGCCGAGGGCCAGAAGGTGTCCTACGAACTCGAGACCGACCGCCGCTCCGGCAAGCAGTCGGCCGGACAGCTTCAGGTCGCGTGATCCGCGCCTGAGACCGACATGTCGAAGCCGCTCCCGTCGGAGCGGCTTTGCGCTTTTCCAAAGGCCGATGGCTCGCCCTTGAGCCCGGCACGATCAAGGATCCTCAGTGAGCTTCAGCAAACACAATTCCTTCGACGACCGTCGCCAGGATTCCGCCTCCGCCCGGGAGGCCATGCTCGCCCGCTTCCGCGCCCGTCCTTCCAATGATGATCCGGCCGTGCTGGCCCGCCAGGCGGAGCGCCGCGCGATCATCGTGGCCCGCGAGGAGCGGGCCAAGGAGCGCGAATTGCAGCGGCGGCTCGAGGCCGAGCGTCTGGCCGCCATCGCCGCCGCTGAGCGCGCGGCGGAGGCGGCGCGCAAGGCCGCCGAACTCGAGGCTGCCGCCGAGCGCGCCCGCCTCGCCCAGGCCAAGCAGAAGGAGGAGCGGGACGCCCGCTACGCCGCCCGCAAGGCCAAGATCAAGCTGCGCCGCTGATGTGACTCTGACCGCGAACCGGGCCGCCCGGTTCGCGCGCCTGCCCCGGCGCCGCGGTGGAATCGCTCTCGATCGGCTTCGTGACCGAGACCGTCTCACCCGTTGTCCTGAAGGGGCTATTCCTGCGCCGGAGCGGCATCTCGCTTCGGCGGACAGCGTTCGAGAAGACACCGACGATGCACAAGTTCAAGCTCGGGCAACGCGTTCGCCGCGCTCAATCCTCGGCCCTCGATGAGCGCCTGGGTTTCGGCGCAGTCAGCGAGATCGTCCGCCTGATGCCCGACGATCCCACCGGCGAACCCTCCTACCGCATCCGCTCGGGCTCGGCGGAGCGCGCCGTCCGCGAGAGCGAGATCGTTGCGGCCGCCTAGCGTTCGACCGCGCACACGAAAAAAGGCGGACCTCTCGGCCCGCCGTCATTGTCCCGTTACGGGAAAGCCCTAAAGCTCGGGCTCGTTGAGGACGTAGGGTCCGATCCGGCTCTTGAGGTCGACGGGTGCACCGGCGCGGGGTCCCGCATCGTCCATCTCGATCACCGGGATGCCGCCGACCCGCATCTGCTCGCGCAGGCGATTGGCGAGCGCCGCGATGTGGGGATTCGGGCTGGCGGACAGCTGGAGGACGATCGCCGCGGGGCGGGCGATCACGGCGAGAACGTCGTCGGCCGCCTCGATCGAAGCGGTGACGCTCGCATAACCGAGCCCGGCAAGGTCGGCGGCGAGGGAGCGATCGACGGCACGGCGGCCATCGTCGACGACGAGCACTTGTTGCAGCGCACCCATAGGCTTAAGCGTTACCCCATGTCGCGCCTCGTGTGAAGAGGCACCCCGGATAACCCGCACGGCCAGGATTGGTTCGCCGGCCATGCAGATCAATCGAACATGGAATCGCGTGTCTGAAGGTGTGATGAACTGCGCTGCACCGAGTGTGGGCAGACGCGCCCCACTGGACAGATATTCCGATTGATCCTTGATATTGCTACTGTTTTTCCTGCCTCGATGAGCGCGTGCGCGCCGCTGGTGCCCGGCGCCGCGAGCCGGATTACGCAGGTGCAAAAATTTCCGGGAGAACGGCGGGTTCGGACCGCTCCACCGCCTCGATCGCGGTGGCGAGACCCGCGAACAGCACCGGCGCGTAGAAAGTCTCCTGCCAGCTTCCGTCCGGCGCCGCCGGCCGGCTTCCGCGCTGCAGCGTCGTCGCGGCGCAGGCCTGGCCGCGAAAGGCGAGGCGCCCATCCGCCTCGTGCCGCAGGGCCATCAGCGAGGCGGGGAGGGAGAGGCGCTCCGGCTTGCCGAGCACCAGCGAGATGTCGCCCGCGGTCCCGCGCCGGCCGGAGAGAAGCGCCGTCTCGTCGAAGACGACCGTGTCGATCACCGTGTCGAGCCGCAGGCTCTGCGGCCGGCCCGCGGCGCGGCTGCGGCCGGGGAGGCGCGTCGGTGCCCGGTGGATCAGAGCGACGGAGCGCAGATCCGCCGGCAGGTCGCGGCCGGCGAGATTCTTTTCGAGGAAGGCGGGAGCGACGAGGTGGGTCGGTCCCGGCCGACGCAGGGCGGCCGCGAAGGCGGCGCCGTCGAACAGGGGCATCGTCTCCAGGCTCGCGCCCGCCACGAGGGCGGCGGCGAGCCCGGTGGCGAGGCCGCGCAGGTCGTGCGGTCCGATCAGGCTGAGGATGCGCTCGCCGGGCGCGACCCGCATGGCCACGAGATGCGCGGCGGCGGCGGCCACCACCGATTCGCCGCTGCGGTAGACCGGCCGCTCGGGATCGCCGCCGACGAAGCTGACGATGCCGGCGGAAGCGGGCGCCGGTTCGGCCGGCTCCCCGGCGGGCCCGTCGAGAACGAACCGGTCGAGGTTGATCACCCCGTCCGGCACGTCGGGGCCGAAGGCGGCGAGGTAGCGCAGGCCGAAATAGCGCGCGGCGACGTTGCAGAGGCGCTGTGCCGGGGCGGCGGAGCCGACCCGCGCCTGGGTCAGCACCGCGCTGAGCGCCACGCCCTGCGCCGCGGCGAGCAGGCGCTCCTCGTCCCAGGAGACCGGCAGCAGGCAGGCGACGTGGCCGGCGGCCTCGACGGCGAGGATCGCCAGCGCGCTCTCGGCCGAGCCCGGCAGGCACAGGCCGATGCGGCTTCCCGGAGGCAGGCGCCAGCTCCGCAGGCCGCGGGCGAGGCGCTCGACGATCTCGGCGGCGGCGGCATAGGTCCAGGTGATGGCGGGTCGGTCGCTCCAGTCCGGCTTGTCGGCGGGATCGACCACCGCGATCCGGTCGGGATGGCGCCGGGCCGTGGCGGCCAGAAGACTTCCGAGGCTGATACGCCTCTGGGGAGCGGTGGCCGCGGCCGGATGCGAAGCCGTGTCGGGGAGCCCGTCGGGAGCGTCGTGCCGAATCTCGTCCCGAGCCTCGTCCTGAACCTCGTGCGACGGGTCCTTCTGAGCCTCTTGCGGAGCCTCTTGCAAAGCGCCTTGCAGCGCTCCCTGCAAGGCCCGTTGCAGCGCCCCTTGCAGAGCGTCCTGCAAGGCCTGCGGCGAAGCCTCAGCCTGCGTGATAGCCCGTTGCGCCGACACTCGCGCCCGCCCTCGAAAACCACTCCGTTTGATGAACGAATAGGGTTAAGCAAGACTTAACGTTTGGTGGCCGCGGATGTCTCGCGGGCAGAGCCGGGGCCCGGAACGCCGCATGCGTCGGGGCACCCGATTCCTGTTGAGCGCGTAGCCGCGCGGTCTGTAGAATCGGGGACCGATGGGTCGGGGCCGAAGCGATGCTCGAACTTCTGCGGCGGCTGTGGGAGGTCGAGAATCTCTCACCCCACGGCATCTGTCTGCTCTGGCGCCCGGAACTGATCTGGACCCACGTCGTCTCCGACAGCCTGATCGCCTTCGCCTACTTCTCGATTCCCGTCGGGCTCGCCTACTTCGTATCCCGTCGCCGGGATGTGGTGTTCGGCTGGATGTTCTGGTCGTTCGCGGTCTTCATCACCGCCTGCGGCGCGACCCACCTCATGGCGATCTGGACGCTCTGGGTGCCGGATTACGGGCTGGAGGCGGCGGTCAAGCTCCTCACCGGCGCGGCCTCGATCGGCACGGCGGTGGCGCTCTGGGTCCTGATGCCGAAGGCGCTCACGCTGCCGTCGCCGACCCAGCTGCGCCAGGCCAACGAGGCGCTGCAGGCGCGCATCCGAGAGCGCGACGCGGCGCTCGCGGCCCTGAAAGCCGCCCATGCCGAGCGTCAACGCACCGAAGAATTGCTGCGTCAGAGCCAGAAGATGGAAGCGATCGGGCAACTCACCGGGGGCGTGGCCCATGACTTCAACAACCTGCTCAACGTGGTGCTGCTCAACCTCGACCGGGTCGAGCGCGGCCTTCCCGAGGAGAGCCCCCTGCGCAAGCGCCTGCGCGACGCGGTGAAGGGCGCCGAGCGGGCGGCGACGATGACGCACAAGCTGCTGGCCTTCGCCCGCCGCCAGCCGCTCTCGCCGGTGAGCACCGACGTCAACGCGCAGATCGCCGCCTTCGCCGAGTTCCTGCGCGGCACGATCGGTTCGCGGATCCGGCTCGAGACCGATCTCGCTCCGGACCTGCCGCGGGTGAGCATCGATCCCAACCAGCTCGAGAACGCGATCCTCAACCTCGCGGTCAACGCCCGCGACGCGATGCCCGACGGCGGGACCCTGACGCTGGCCACCCGGACGCTGCCGGGCGGGGAGGGGCTCGCCGTCGAGGTCTCCGACACCGGAACCGGGATGACGCCGGAGGTCGAGGCGCGCGCCTTCGAGCCGTTCTTCACCACGAAGCCGCTGGGGCAGGGGACGGGCCTGGGCCTCAGCCAGGTGTTCGGCTTCGCCCAGCAATCGGGCGGCAACGCCACCTTCGTGCGCGGCGACCGGGGCGGAACCACCGTGCGCCTCTCCTTCCCGGCACAGGGGCCGGCCGCGGAGCGCCCGGTGCCGACGCGCCCGTCCCCGGCCGCCGAGCCGGGCTTCGCCCCGCCGCGGCTGCCGCCGGTGGCGGTCGCGGGCTAGGGCCTCGTTGAAAAAAATCGCGGTGGCCGAGCTTTGGAGCGAGGCGAGGGGCTAAGGATATCTTCGCGGTTTTCGGCGCCTTCTGACTCCGGGCGCACGGCGACCGGCAGGACGACGAGAAGGGGGAGCGGGGAGGAATGACCGACAAGCGGACGGTGCTCGTCGTCGAGGACGAAGAGATGCTGCTCAATGCCGTGACCATGGAGTTCGAGGATGCCGGCTTCGCCGTGCTCAGCGCGGGCACCGCGGAGGAGGCCTACGGCCTGCTTCAGGGGGCCCAGCGGGTCGATCTCCTGTTCACCGATATCCGTCTGCCGGGCCAGCTCGACGGCTGGGACCTCGCCGAGCGCGCCCGCCTGCTCCATCCGGCTCTGCCGGTGATTTACGTGACCGGCTACAGCACCGAGCAGCCCCGGCAGGTGAGCGAGAGCCTGCTGGTGATGAAGCCCTACCGCATGACGGCGATCATGAGCGCCGCGCAGCAATTGGGCGTAGGGTGACGCTCGGGCCCGATCAGGACAGGGGACGCCGGGCGGTATGCCGAAACCGGCGGATGATGATCTCCTCTTCCGCCACCCGATAATCGATCAGGTAGGGGAAGGAACTCAGGGGAAATCGCCGGATGCCCCGCTTGCTCGTCGAGCGCCCCGCCTGCGGATGGACCTGCAGGAGCCTCACGACCGACAGGATACGTTCCTGAAGCCCGGATGCGGCTCGGGGCGACGTCTGGGCAAGGAAATCGAGCGCGGCTTCGATTTGGCGGGCAGCGGTGAGTGTGTACCGAACCCTCACCGACCGTACTTCGCCCAGAGGGCGCGCATCTGGTCGTCCGTCGCGAACTCGCCACGCGCCTCCTCGGCATCCGACGCCGCGAGGTCGGCCTCTTCCTCGGGCGTGAGCTGAAGGACCGATGGCTCTTCACCCGCATAAGCGAGCACGAGACGCGCGATCTCGTCCTGCATCTCCGGGGAGAGCCCGCGCGCGGCGGCGACCGCCCGTTCGAGAAGATCTGTCATAAGCTCGATTCTATAGGGGAGAACGAAGCGCCGGAAGGGCCGTCACGCGTCTCCTTCCCGTGCCTTCTCCCTCAACAGAAACTTTTGCACCTTGCCCGTCGAGGTCTTGGGAAGCTCGCCGAACACCACGTGGCGCGGCAGCTTGTAGGGGGCGAGGCGCTCGCGGCACCACGCCACCAGCTCCTCGGGCGTGACCTCCTTGCCCTCCTTCAGCTCGACGAAGGCGCAGGGCGTCTCCCCCCACTTCGCGTCGGGCTTGGCCACCACGGCGGCGGCCGCGACCGAGGGGTGCTTGAACAGGGCGTCCTCCACCTCGATCGAGGAGATGTTCTCGCCCCCTGAGATGATGATGTCCTTCGAGCGGTCCTTCAGCTGGATGTAGCCGTCGGGGTGCTTCACCCCGAGATCGCCGGAGCGGAACCAGCCGCCCTTGAAGGCGGCCTCCGTCGAGGCCGGGTTCTTCAGGTAGCCGCGCATCACCACGTTGCCGCGGAACATCACCTCGCCGAGGCTCGCGCCGTCGGCGGGCAGCGACTCCATCGTCTCGGGATCGCGCACGTCGAGCCCTTCCAGCACGGGGTAGCGCACGCCCTGGCGGGCCTTCTTCCGCGCACGCTCGTCCGGCGGCAGCGCGTCCCATTCCTCGTGCCACGCATTGACCACCGCCGGGCCGTAGGTCTCGGTCAGACCATAGAGGTGCGTGACGTCGAAGCCGGCCTCGCCCATGGCGGCGAGCACCGCCTCGGGCGGCGGCGCGGCGGCGGTGAGGAAGTGGACCCGGCGGGGGAGGGGACGTTTCTGCGCGTCGGGAGCGTTGAGCAGCGTCGACATCACGATCGGCGCCCCCGACAGGTGGGAGACGCCGTGCTCGGCGAGCGCCGCGTACATCGCGGGCGCCCGCACCTGCCGCAGGCAGACATGGGTGCCGGCGACGACCGAGAGCGTCCAGGGGAAGCACCAGCCGTTGCAGTGGAACATCGGCAGGGTCCAGAGATAGACCGCGTGCTGCGGCAGCCCGGCGGTAATGACGTTGCCGAGCGAGAGCAGGGCCGCGCCGCGGTGGTGGTAGACCACGCCCTTCGGATCGCCGGTGGTGCCGGAGGTGTAGTTGAGCGAGATCGCGTCCCACTCGTCCGCCGGCATCGCCCAAGCGTAGTCGGGATCGCCGCCGGCGAGGAATGCCTCGTAGTCAATCTCGCCCAGGGCCGTGCCCTCGCCGGCGAATTCCGGATCGTCGTAATCGATGACGAGAGGCGAGACGCCCGCCTTGTCGAGCGCCTCGCGGCCGATCTTCGCGAATTCGCGGTCGACGATGAACACCTTGGCCTCGCCGTGGTCGAGGCAGAAGGCCAGAGCCGCCGCGTCGAGCCGGGTGTTGAGGGTGTTGAGCACCGCTCCCGTCATCGGCACGCCGTAGTGGCACTCGATCATCGCCGGCGTGTTGGCCAACAGCACCGCCACGGTGTCGCCGCGGCCGATGCCGCGCGCCGCCAGGGCCGCACCGAGACGGCGGCAGCGGGCATAGAGTTCGGCATAGGGCCGGCGCAGGGACCCGTGGATCACCGCGACCCGGTCCGGGAAGGTTCGGGCGGCGCGGTCGAGATAGGTCAGCGGCGTGAGCGGCTGGAAGTTCGCGGGATTCCGGTCGAGATCCCGATCGTACATCGTCGCGCGCGCCATCGCCCTCGTCTCCGTTTCCGCGACGAGATTAGCTGAGCCCGGCGGGCGATCAACGGCATGAAAAAGGCCCCGCGGGCGCGTGCCCGGGAGCCTTGTCTGTTCGAGGAGTGGAGGGCGGGAGCAGCCGGTGGCGGCTGATCAGCGCTCCCGGCCGCTGAGGAGCTTTTCCAGGGCGGCGAGCCCGCTGCGCTCGGCTGCCTCTTCCGTGGTCTGCACCCGGTCGGCGCGCTGGAAGAGCTTGCCGTTCCGGCGGATGGCCCAGGTGAAGTGCCCGGCGGGGCGCTCGCAGGCTTCGATTTCGAGGGTGTAGGGATTTGCGCTGTTGTTTGCCATGAGCGGGATATAGGGTCGCCCTCCCGGTCCGGCTACCCACCTCGCGCATGGTTGCGTTGCTTTCGGCGTGCGCCCCCGCGTCCGGCGGGGCTTTGCGGCGAAGCCCGGCCGGAGCCGTCGCGCAGGGCCCGGCCGCATTTGACAATCCGGGCGGGATCACCGACACGGCGCCCCGGCCGGATGCGGGCCGTCCACCGGCCTGAATCGTCCCGCGCGCCCGAGCCGCCGATGCCCGTACCCTCCCGCCCGAGCCAGACCGTGCCGAAAGCGGGCAGTCCCCACCGATGACGAGCCTCAGCGTCGGCCCGTCCGCTGCGCCGCGGACGGATTTTTTCCGGCCGCTTGCCGGTGCGCTGAGCCTTGCGGACCAGGTGCTGTCCTTCGGGGCGGCGAGCCATGTCCGGGCCTGCCTCCTGCTCCTGTGTCTCGGGCTCGCGAGCTTCCTGCCGGGCTTCGCCTCGCTCCAGCCGATGGACCGGGACGAGCCGCGCTTCGCGCAAGCCTCCAAGCAGATGCTGGAGACCGGCGATTTCGTCGATATCCGCTTCCAGGCCGAGGCGCGCCACAAGAAGCCGGTCGGGATCTACTGGGTGCAGGCCGCCGCTGTGGCGGCCGGCGAAGCGCTCGGGGTGCCGGCGGCCCGCACGCAGATCGGGCTCTACCGGATCCCCTCGCTCGTCGGCGCGCTGGCGGCGATCCTGCTGACCTACTGGGCGGGCTTGGCCCTGCTCGACCGGCGCCGGGCGCTGCTCGCCGCGGCGCTCTTCGGCGCCTGCATCATGCTCTCGGCCGAAGCCCGGCTCGCCAAGACCGACGCGCTGCTCACCGCCTGCTCGGTCGCCGCCTTCGGGGCGCTCGCCCGCGCCTGGCTCGGGCGGGCCCGGCTGGAGCGGCGGCGCGGCCCCGCCTCGCTCGGGACGGCGCTCGTCTTCTGGCTCGGCCTGGCGCTCGGTATCCTCGTGAAGGGGCCGATGGTGCCGCTCTTTGCCGGCCTCACCGCCCTCGTCCTCTGCCTGCGCGAGGGCTCGGCCCGCTGGCTCCTCGACCTGCGCCCGCGCCTGGGCCTCGTCCTCACCCTCGCCGTCGTGGCGCCGTGGTTCCTGGCGATCGCCTGGAAGAGCGGCGGCGCCTTCTTCGGCGAGGCGGTGGGGCGCGACATGCTCGGCAAGGTCGGCTCCGGCGCCGAGAAGCACTGGGGCCCGCCCGGCGCCTACGCGCTCGCCTTCTTCGCCACCTTCTGGCCCGGTGCCGCCTTCGCTGCCCTCGCCATTCCCTTCGCCTGGAGGCAGTGGGGCGAGGAGGCGGTGGCGCTGCTGCTCGCCTGGATCGTGCCGATGTGGCTGATCTTCGAGGCGGTGCCGACCAAGCTGCCGCACTACGTGCTGCCCCTGATGCCGGCGGTGGCGATCCTCACCGTACTGGCCCTGTCGCGCGGCGCGCTTGATCCGCGCCGTCCGGGGGCACGCTGGGTGGCGGGTCTCGTGGTGCTGATCCCGGTGGGACTGACGCTGGGCCTGAGCCTCGCGACGTGGCGCCTCGATCACGTGCTGCCGCTGGCCGCCCTGCCGCTGCTGCTGATCGCCTGCGCCCTCGCCGCCCTGGCCTGGGCCGCCTTCGCCCGCGGCGCCGGGGAGGGCGCTCTGGTCCTCGGCGTCGCCGCCTCGGTGCTGCTGTCGGGCGCCGTGTTCGGCCTGACCCAGCCGGTGCTGCAGAGCCTCAAGGTCTCGCCGCGGCTCGCCGCGATCCGCGACGCCCTGCCCTGCGCGGAGGCGCGGGTGGCGAGCCTGGGGCTTCGCGAGCCGAGCCTCGTCTTTACCATCGGCACGGATCTGGCCATGCTGAATTCCGGCGCGGAGGCCGCCGCCTTCCTGCGTGAGGGCGGCTGCCGCCTCGTGCTGGTCGAGGACCGGTTCGCCGCCGAATTCGCCGCCGCGGAAGGCGGGCAGCCGCTGAGCCCCGCCGGCCGGGTCACCGGCTTCAACATCAACGGCGGCAAGCCGGTCGGGGTCTCCGCCTACGCCGCGCTGCCGGGCGCCACACCATGAGCATGACCAGCCAGTCCGAGCCGCCGCGCATGAGCGTGGTGGTTCCGGTGAAGAACGAGGCCGGCAACATCGAGGCCCTGGTGGCCGAGATCGGCCATGCCTGCCAGAGCCTCGCGCCCTTCGAGGTCATCTACGTCGATGACGGCTCGACCGACGACACCCTCGCCACGCTTCAGGGATTGCGGCGAAAGCACCCCTGGCTCCGGGTGGTGCGCCATGACCGCAGCGGCGGCCAGAGCGGGGCGGTACGCAGCGGCGTGCTGCGCGCCCGAGCCCCCGTCATCGCGACCCTCGACGGCGACGGCCAGAACGACCCATCCTTCATCCCCGTCCTCTACGCCGCCCTCGAACAGGGCGGCGCGGGCGTCGGCCTCGCGCAGGGCCAGAGGGTCGGCCGGAAAGGGGCCTGGAAGCAGTTCCAGTCGCGCATCGCCAACGGCGTGCGCGGAAAGATCCTGAAGGACGCCACCCGCGACACCGGTTGCGGGCTCAAGGTGTTCCGCCGCGAGGTCTACCTCGCGCTGCCCTATTTCGACGCGCTCCACCGCTTCATGCCGGCCCTCGTCACCCGCGAGGGATTCGGCGTGGTCCACCGCGACGTGGTCGACCGGCCGCGCTTCACCGGCCGCTCGAATTACGGGATGTTCGACCGGCTCTGGGTCGGCATCCTCGATCTGGCCGGCGTCTGGTGGCTGATCCGGCGGAGGCGCCCGGCCCCGCGGGCCGAAGACGTGCCGCAGAGCGAGACCCGGTGACCCCATGCTGATCCAGCTCGCCGAGGATCTCCCGGCCTATTTCTACGACGTGTTCGTCACCCGCTTCGATTTCTGGCTGGTGTTCGGCATCGCGGCGCAACTCGTGTTCGGCTCGCGCTTCATCCTGCAGTGGATCGCCAGCGAGCGGGCGGGCAAGAGCGTGATGCCGCTCTCGTTCTGGTTCCTGTCGATCGCGGGCGGGCTGATGACCCTGGTCTACGGCTTCGTGCGCCGCGAGCCGGTGATCATCATCGGGCAGGGGCTGTCGACCTTCATCTACCTGCGCAACCTCGCCCTGATCTTCCGCGAGCGCCGCCGCGCCCGCAGGGCCTGAGGCGGTCCGACGGCATGTTCCAGACCGCGGCGGGTGATCCGGACAGCATCGCCCACATCATCCAGGTGGCGCTCGCCCCCGCCTTCCTGCTCTCGGCGCTGGCGACCCTGCTCAACGTGTTCTCGACCCGCCTCGGCCGCGTCGCCGACAAGGTCGATGCCCTCTCGGCCACCCTGCCCGGGGCGAACGGGGAGGGGCGGGCGGTGCTCGACCGGCGTCTCGCCTACCTGCGGCGGCGCTCGCTCTTGCTCGACCTCGCCGTGGTGCTGGCGAGCTTGGGCGGCGTGATGACGGGCGCCGCGGTGCTGACGCTGTTCGTCGGCGCGCTCAGGGATGCCTCCGCCGCCTCGGTGCTGTTCGCCTGCTTCGGCCTCGCGCTCGTCTGCACCATCATGGCGATCCTGGCCTTCCTCGCCGAGATCCTTCTGGCCGGAAGGGGCGTGCGCCTGGAGGTCGAGCGCAAGCAGGATCGGGCGGGATAATCAGGGTTTCGAAAGGGCAAGCCCTTTCGCGGGTCCAGGGCGGAGCCCTGGAGGACCGACGAAGTCGTAATCCTCCGCCCGCAGCCGCTCGGTGCCGCGCACGTAATCGCCCACCGTCCCGGGCCAGAGCGTGCGGTTGCGGCCCGCACGGTCGAGATACCAGCTGCCGCAGCCGCCCCGCGTCCAGATACTGTCCCGCATCCGCGCATCGACCTCGGCGCGGAAGCGCGCCTGTGCCTGCGGGCGCACCTCCAGCACGCCGCCGGAATGGCCGTGCAGGCGCTGCAGCGCGTCGAGGACGTGGGCGACCTGCGCCTCGACCATCAGCAGCACCGAGTTGTGGCCGAGCCCGGTATTGGGGCCGAGCAGCAGGAAGAAGTTCGGAAAGCCCGCCACCGAGAGGCCGCGGAAGGCATCCGCCCCGTCCTTCCACGCCTGGAGCAGGCTCAACCCATCGCGTCCGATCACCTCGGTGCGCAGCAGGCTGCCGCCGGGGGAGAAGCCGGTGGCGAAGATGAGGACGTCGAGGGGGTGTTCGGCGCCGTCCGCAGTGACGATGCCGTGGGGCCGAACCGCGCGGATCGGCGCGGTGACGAGGCTCGCATTGGGGTGGGCCAGCGCCGGATAGTAGTCGTCGGAGAGCAGCACCCGCTTGCAGCCGAGGCGGTAGTCCGGCGTCAGCTGCCGGCGCAGATCCGGGTCGGCGACCGAGGCGGCGAGGTGGCGGCGGGCCATGGCCTCGGCGAGCGCGGTGACGCGCGAGACGCGGGTGAAACCGGCGAAGGCCGCGACCTCGCGGCGCCAGAACAGCGAGGCACGGTAGAGCCGGCGCAGGGGTGAAAGCCGCATGAGGCGTCGGCGCCCGTTCCCGACCGGGCGGTCGCCGCGGGGCAGGATCCAGGGGGCCGAGCGCTGGAACTGGGTGAGATGGGCGACGCGATCGACGATCTCCGGCACGAACTGGACCGCGCTCGCGCCCGTGCCGATCACGCCGACGCGCTTGTCCCGCAGATCGCAGGAGTGATCCCAGGTCGCCGAGTGGAAGGCGGTGCCGGCGAAGGTCTCCAGGCCGGGCAGGCGGGGCAGGGCCGGGTGGTGCAGGGCGCCCATCGCGCCCACGAGCACGCGCGCCGCGACCGTCCCCCGGTCGGTCTCGACCCGCCACAGGCCCGCCGCCGCGTCGAAGACGGCGCGCCCCACGCGGGTCTCCAGGCGCAGGAACGGCGCGAGGCCGTGCTCGGCCACGAGGCCCTCGAGATAGGCCGCGATCTCGGATTGCGGCGCGAACAGGCGCGACCAGTCGGATTTCGGAGCGAAGGAGAGCGAGTAGAGCTGCGAGGGGACGTCGCAGGCGGCGCCCGGATAGGTGTTCTCCCGCCACGTGCCGCCGACGCCCGCGGCCTTCTCCAGCACGAGGAGGCGCTCGAACCCGGCCTGCCGCGCGCGGATCGCCATGGCGAGGCCGGAGAAGCCGGCGCCGACGATGACGAGATCGAGGGGCGCCTCGTTCACGCCGCGTCCTCCGTTCGGTGGGCGCTGTCGGGCAGGGCGCGGCGCAGGAAGATCGCCGCCGCATCGAGGGAGCGGCGTGCCTCGGGCAGGAAGCTCTCGGCGAGCTGCCAGGCATGCGCCACCACGGGGAAAACGGTGAGTTCGACCGGCACGCCCGCGGCCTTAGCCTTCTCGGCCAGCCGCAGGGAATCGTCGCGCAGGAGCTCGCGGGCGCCGACATGGATCAGGAGCGGCGGGAAACCCGCGAAGTCGGCCTCGATCGGCGAGGCGCGCGGGTCGGCGGGATCGGCGCCGGAGAGATAGGCCGGCACGAGCCGCATCAGCGATTCCGGCCGGAACATCGCGTCGCGGCGGCAGTTCGCGCGGAACGAGGCGCTGCGGCCGATCAGATCGGTGGCCGGCGAGAACAGGGCCGCCGCCGCGGGCGGCCTCAGCCCGAGGCGGCGCGCCTCGATGATCGTGACCAGTGCCAGGGTGCCGCCCGCCGAATCCCCGGCGACGACCGCCGGCCCGGCCTGCGCCAGCGCGCTCCAGACGGCGGTGCAATCCTCGACCGCGGCGGGGAAGGGATGCTCCGGCGCCAGCCGGTAATCCGGCGTGAACACCCGGAAGCCGGCCCTGGCGAAGCGCCCGGTGACCGGACGATAGACCTGCGCCGAGCAGGCGATGAAGCCGCCCCCGTGGAGATAGAGCAGGGTGGGGCGCTCGCCCTCCCTTCCTTTGACCTGCGCCCACTCGCCGGGCACGCCGCCGACTTCGCCGGGGGTGAAGGCGACGCCGGGCGGCTCCGGGAACCGGGCGCCCTCGAAGGCGCGGCGGATCGCGTAGACATCGAGGGTGTTCCCGAGCCGCCGCTTCACCGCGAGGCGGATGGCGAGGTCGTAGATATGAGCGCGCAGGCTCGCCATGGTCACGATCCCGAAGTCACGTGTCTCGAACGGCGCGGCGGATCAGCGACCAGTAGCGCACCGGCATCAGGCGCTGGATCAGCAGGGCGCGGCGGGCGTCGGCGCCGATCACCACGCGGGGCGCCCGCGCCTCGATCCCGCGCAGGATCGCGGCGGCGGCCGCCTCCGGGCGCAGGGTCAGCAGGCGCTCGAAGGCAGCGAGCCCCTCGGCGGCGGCCCGCGGATCCATGGCGCGGGGCGTGCGGGCGTTGCGGGCGATGGCGGTGGCGACACCGCCCGGATGCACGAGCGTCACGCCGAGCCCGGTGCCCTCGAATTCGTGGCGCAGGGCCTCGGTGAAGCCGCGCACCGCGAACTTGCTCGCCGCGTAGGCCGCCTGCCCCGCCGGCGCGATGATGCCGAACACGCTCGACAGGTTGACGATCTGCGCCTGGGGCTCGGCCCGCAGCAGCGGCAGGCAGGCATGGGTCAGCCGCATCACCGCGTGCAGGTTCACGTCCATCAGCCAGTCGATATCGGCCGGATGCGTCTCCTCGAACCGGCCGCCGAGTGCCACGCCGGCATTGTTGACGAGAAGCTGCAGGCCGCCGTGACGGGTCCGGACCGCCTCCGGCAGGGCGAGCAGCGCCTCGCGGTCGGTAAGGTCGAGGACGTGCTCGCTGACCGCGACGCCGGCGGCGCGGGCGGCCCGCGCCGTCTCGGCGAGGCCCGGTGCGTCCCGGTCGGCGAGCGCCAGGGCGCAGCCGCGTTCCGCGAGCGCGAGGCTCAGCGCCGCGCCGATGCCGCTCGCCGCCCCCGTGACGAGGGCGATCCGGCCTCGCAGGACGAAGCGCCGCGCCATGCTCTCAGGCCTCCGGGGGCAGGGGGCGGGTGCCGTAGGCCCCGGCCATCGTCTCGATCTCGGCCAGCTTGGCGTGAAGCGCCGACCAGTCGTCGGCCTCTGCGATCGGGGCCCAGAGCGCCTCGACCTCGTCGATCAGCATCGTGCAGGGCTTTTCGCGGGCGAAGTAGGGATGGTCAAGGTTGGCCGTCGCGGACGGCCGCATCGCCTGCAGCGCGGCGTGGACCGGGCGGAAGGCGTCGCTGGCATAGTGCTCGCCCGCCGGGCTCCGGGCCGCGCGGGGCTCGCTCGCCAAGCCGCCGCGCCAGTCGAAGAACACCTGCTCGAACGGGGCGCGGCTCTTCTCCAGGAAGGTCCAGAACGCGCCCACCAGCCAGTGGACCGCCCCCTCGCCCTCCCCGTCGACCGGTGTGACGCCGAGCCGGAGCAGGAGTGCCTCGGCGAAGGCGTCCTGGAGCGCCGGGCCGAAGGTCTTCAGCCCCGCCTCCAGCCGCTCCTTCGGCACGAGGCCGAGCAGACAGTCGGCCAGCCGGCTCAGGTTCCAGAACAGGGCCTCGGGCTGGCGGCCGAAGCTGTAGAGGCCCCATTCGTCGAAATAGGCGGCGGTGAAGGACGGGTCGTGATACGGCGCGAAGCGCCAGGGGCCGTAATCGAAGCTCTCGCCGGTGACGTTGATGTTGTCGGTGTTGAGCACGCCGTGAACGAAGCCCGCGGCCATCCACTGCGCGCCCATCCGTGCCACCCGCGCCGTCATCGCCTCGAAGAACCGGGCCGCCCGCTCGGCCGGCTCGGCCTCCCGGATGCCGGGATAGGAGGTCTCGACCACGTGGTCGACGAGGCGGGCGATGGCCTCGGGCTGTTCGAGGAACAGGAAGCGCTGGAAGGTGCCGATGCGCAGGTGCGAATGCGAGAGCCGCACCAGCACCGCCGAGCGGGTCGGGGAGGGCTCATCGCCCCGCTCCAGCGCCTCGCCGGTCTCGATCAGGCTGAGCGACTTCGATGTCTCGACGCCGAGCGCCTCCAGCATGGCGGTGGCGAGCACCTCGCGCACGCCGCCCTTCAGGGTGAGGCGCCCGTCCGCCCCGCGCGACCACGGCGTCGTGCCGCTGCCCTTGGTGCCGAGATCGAGCAGCCGCCCGTCGCGCAGGTCGTGGAGCTGCGCGAACAGGAAGCCGCGCCCGTCGCCGAGATCGGGATTGTAGGAGCGGAACTGATGGCCGTGGTAGCGCAGGGCCAGCGGCCGCTCGAACGAGCCGGGCACGGGGGTGAAGCGCGCGAAATGCGCGATCCATTGCGCGTCCGACAGATCGTCGAGCCCGATCCGCCGCGCCCAGGCCTGATTGCGGTAGCGCAGGATCGCCGATGGGAAGTCGGCGGGCGCCACGACGTCGGAGAAGTCGGGTCCGAGGTCGGCGTGGCGGCGCGAGGGTCGGTGCGTGGGCAGGGGTTCGGCTCCGGTGCGGTGGGAGGAGTCGGGCAGGTGAGGGGGTTACGTCAAGCCGACGAACGGATGAACCCGTCGGCGGCGGGGGACGATCCCATCACGGAATGGGTGCCGTGCCCTCCCCCGGCTATCCCGGCTCCGTCCCGGCATGGCATCGGATCGCAACGAGCCCCGAGCACGGATTTCCCCGCGTGACCCAAGGCACCCCCGGCGCCCGCGCCTCCGCCGCGGCCTACCCGATCCTGACGCTGACCACCCTGCTATGGGCGGGCAACACGGTGGCCGGCAAATGGGCGGTCGGCGCGGTCTCGCCGCAGGTGCTGACCACCCTGCGCTGGGCCTTCGCCTTCGCGGTGCTGGCGGTGGTGGCGCGCCGCGCCATCCTGGCGGACCGGGACCGGCTGATGCAGCGCTGGCCCTACCTGTTCCTGATGGGGGCCTGCGGCTTCACGATCTTCGCGAGCCTGTTCTACGCCGCCAGCACCTATACCAGCGCGGTCAACGTCTCCCTGATCCAGGGGGCGATCCCGGTCTTCGTCATGGCGCTGAACTTCGTCGTGCGGCGGGTGCCGGTCCGGACCGGGCAGCTGCTGGGCGCCGCAATTACGCTGGTGGGCGTCGCGGTGGCGACGACCCACGGCGATCTCGCGGTGCTGGCCCATTTCGGCCTCAATCTCGGCGACGGGCTGATGCTCGTCGCAAGCCTCGTCTATGCCGGCTACACCGTGGCGCTGCCCGGGCGGCCGGCGGTGTCGGGGCTCGCCTTCTTCACCGCTTTGGCGCTGGCCGCCCTCCTCACCTCGCTGCCGCCGCTGGCCGCCGAATGGGCGCTCGGCCGCTCGATCTGGCCCACCACCGCGACGGCCTGGGCCATCGTCGCCTTCGTCGCGCTCGGTCCCTCGCTGCTGGCGCAGCTCTCCTTCATCCGCGGCGTCGAGCTGATCGGGCCGAACCGGGCCGGACTGTTCGTGAACCTCGTGCCGGTCTTCGGTGCGGGGCTCGCCGTCCTGCTGGCGGGTGAACCCTTCGGCGGGGCCGAGACGCTGGCGCTGCTTCTCGTGCTCGGCGGCATCCTCATCGCCGAGACCGCCGGGCGGCGCCCGGCGCGGGTCGGGAGCCAAGGCAGGCGTCTTTGAGGGCAGGCGTCTTCGAGGGCAGAAGTCTTTGAACGCGAAGCAGGATCAGCGCAGGGGAGGGGGCTGATCCGCCCGATCTGCGAGGAAGGATCGAAGATCATCTCAGCCGTTACTGTCCGAAGGGCGGTCGAAAAATCTGCCGAAAAATCTGCGCAGCGTTGGATGGGTCACAGATCGGGCTTGAAAAACCGCTAGAGTTCTTTCGAATCACATCTGCGGATCTTTCTCGTCCACATGTCGTCTCCCCTCACCTCCGCCCTCGGACGGCGGCCCGTGCCGCTTTGGCTCGGCGACGTCGCCGCCCTGGGCGCGACGGGTGCCGCGGTGGCCCTGCGCCACGCCCTGGACGACGTGCTGCCGCCGGGCTTTCCGTTCCTGACCTTCTTCCCGGCGGTGATCCTGACGACGTTCTTCTTCGGCCTGCGGCCGGGGATCGTTTGCGCGGTGCTCTCGGGGCTCGCCGCGTGGTACCTCTTCATCGGCGAGGCCAACACCTTCCTGCTCGATGCGCAGACCGGGCTGGCACTCGCCTTCTACGCCTTCATCGTCGCCGTCGACATCGCGCTCATCCACCTGATGCGCGTCGCGGGCGAGCGCCTGGGCGCGGAGCGGGCGGTGAGCGCGCAGCTCTACGAGCAGCAGCGCACCATGTTCCAGGAGCTGCAGCACCGGGTCGCCAACAACATGCAGTTCGTGGCGGCCCTGCTCGCCCTGCAACGGCGCAAGGTCGTCGAGAACCCGCAGGAAGCGGTCGGCGTCTTCGACGAGGCGCAGACCCGGCTGGAGACGATCGCGCGCATCCATCGCCGCCTCTACGACCCGGCCCTGGTCGACCTGCCCATCGGCCAGTACCTGCAGGAGCTCTGCACCGACCTGCTCGACGCCACGGGGGCGCGCAACATCGTCTGCCTCGTCGACGTTCCACCGGTGCGCCTCGATCTCGCCCGCCTCACCACCCTCTCGCTCCTCGTGGTCGAGGTGGTGACGAACGCCCTGAAGCATGCCTTCCAGGCGAGCGGGCGCGGCACCATCACCATCCGGCTGGAAACCCTCGAGGGCGGACAGGCGGCCCTCAGCATCGCCGACGACGGTCCGGGCATCCCCGCCGGTTTCGACCCGGCGGCGAGCCGCAGCCTCGGCTTCCGGATCGTCCAGGGCCTGGCCGCCCAGCTCGACGGCACGCTGACCTACGCCAACGAGGGCGGCACCGTGGTCCGCCTCGTCTTCGCCGCCGGCCCCGCGCCGGCCGCGGCCTGACCGAGGGATAAGGTGTCCGCGTGAGGGCAGGGCACCTTCGATCGGCACGGGCGATACTGTTTCCGGTTGATTCCTTCGGTGCTGCTTCCCGTCATTCCGGGGCGCCGTAGGCGAACCCGGAATCCACGATTGGGCCGAACGCCATGTTCCAGCCGCGTATCGCGGGTGGATCCCGGGTTCCGCTGTGCGGCCCCGGGATGACGGGGGTGGGGCTGAACCGAAGCGATCAGCCGGAAACGGTGTGAGACGGACGCCCAGGCGCCCGATCCGGCACCGATGCCTCGCCGCCCAAGCCTCAGGTGACTGCATCCGAGCTGTCAACGCCAATCAGAAATGGCACCGCTTCCGCAAAGTAGACATGACACCCCTCGTAGAAGGCTCAGAGGGGAGGGGACACCGCAGCGAAGCGGGTCGGGGTGGCGAAGCTGCGGTGTCACCGGATCCAGATCGACACGGCCGGGTGCCCTCACCCGCTCTTGAACATGTGCCGGCCTACCTGCCCTTGCCGACGAGGCGCCTTCTGTGAACGGTTTTGATCCCGCTCCTGCTGCCGCTCGGCAATGAACGCCAGGACCGCGCCCAGGCGCTTGTTCTCCACGATCGCCGCCTGATCGACATGGCGTATCCGATCGAAGGTGCGAAACGGCAAATCCAAGCCTTGATGTCGGATCGCGAAGCGTCCGTCCGGATAATCGATCACCTGCACACGCTTACGAGCGAGGGGGCGCGTGACGGCAGTCGGCTCTAAGATGAATGTAACCTTGTCGTACTGGAGCGTAAGGCTGTTCGTGACTGTTCTCTCCTCTTTCCAAGCAAACACATCGTCCAGAATGATATCGCCCTGAAGCGCTCGATGGGCGTCTCGCTCATCGAAAGGCGGCTTGCCGAAACGAGCGTTGTGATCGGCTATAAAACCGACCAAAAACTTGTTGCCATCTTCCATCGAACAAATTTCTGCAAGTCGCATCTCCTTGATCAAACGATCCTGCAAGGTGCCAAATGCTCTCTCAATACGACCCTTCGCTGAGGGCGTGTTTGCGCACATGATGTCGATGTTGAGTTCGTCCAAGGCGCGTCCAAATTGGGTCATACCTGTCCCGCCAGCGGCATCCCGCTTGCTGACACGAAAGACCGCGTGCTTGTCGGAATAGAATGCAGTAGGGCGCCCATGCTTCATCAGGTAAGCCCGTGTTTCCCGGAGATAGTCGAATGCAGACTCCGAATGCACAAAGGCAGCGTGCATGATCCGACTCGTTGCGTCGTCGATGAACGCAAGCAACGTGCATTCCGGCCCACGATTCTCAAACCAGTAATGCTTCGAGCCATCGATCTGAATCAATTCGCCAACACGGTCGCGACGAAGCCGGGGCTGATGTACGGAAGGGAGGCGGCGCCTACGATCCAACCACAGACCGTCTTCCATCATCCACTTGCGCAACGTCTCACGAGAGACTGGACAATCATGTAGGTTGGCGAGCTTCTCACAGGCGAGGGTAGGGCCAAAGTCCGAATATCGCTCTCGGACAATGCTCATGGCCAACTGGCGCACTTCATCGGGCAGGCGATTGTTGCTCGGCCGACCGCGCCGCTTCGAGATCAGACCGGCTGCGCCTTGCTTCCGAAATGCCGCGAGCAGGCGAAAAACCTGCCGCCGCCGCAGCCCCATCAGATCGCAGGCATCATCGATAGCAAGGCGCCCAGCCTCGACGTCGAGCAGAACATCGAGGCGCGAAAATTCCTTGCCGCTCATGGACTTCAACCCCATCGCGCGCACCCTCCACATCCATCAGAGGGAGAGGGGGTGCCGTTTCAACTTTGCCAGGGGGTGTCATCTCAATTTTGCGCCTACAC